>ENA-ORDP01000145-ORDP01000145.1-marine-sediment-metagenome-genome-assembly--contig:-NODE-145-length-46549-cov-9.833548_pt1 | contig 46549 bp, 58 predicted proteins | sample MGYA00248627_ERZ508539 | MGnify/ENA primary metagenome ERZ508539 (study PRJEB26208, sample SAMN05571518) | marine sediment metagenome | biome: deep sea; feature: Hydrothermal vent; material...
AATAAAAATAAATGCCATCACAACCAAGAAAGCGTTTTCTCTTTATCTTCTTTTTTTGTTGTTAAATCAATAAAAATTTCTTCAAGGGATTGATATGTCTCTTGGGTTATTTCATTTTTTATTTTGTGACGGATGTCCTTTGTTGCCGATTGAAAAACTATTTCTCCTTTGTTAATAATCGCTACTTCGTCGCAAAAATCTTCAACTTCAACCAATGAATGCGATGTGATTAAAATAGTAGAACCATTATTTCTAAATTTGTTTAGAATATCTTTTATTTTTTTTCTTGAAATGGGATCTACATTCTCAAATGGCTCATCCATTAATAATATCTTTGGCTTATGAATTATTGCCGAGGCAAATGCTAATTTCTTTTTCATACCCTGAGAATATGTTTCAATCAAACGGTCTTTTGCTGAAGTTAAATCAAAAAAATCAAGTGTCTCTTTTATTCTTTTTTCCAGAATATTTTTATCAATTTTATAAACCTTTCCAACAAACCTAAGATGTTCTTCACCGGTTAACCCCTCGAATAAATTAAGAACTTCAAGAATAACTCCAATTCTTTTCTTTATTTCAATGGAATCTTTCCTCAAATCATATCCAAGTAATTTTACTTCGCCCTCGGTTGGAAGAATCATTCCTGTAAGTATATTTATTGTTGTTGACTTTCCCGCTCCATTTGGTCCCACATATCCAAATATCGATCTTTCAGGCACTGTTAGGGTTAAATTATCTATTGCAAGCAAACCATTATACTTTTTACTTAATCCGTTTATTTTAATCATGTTTTTATCAGTTTTTTATAAATATTTTCTTTTTGTTTATATAATAATGAAGAAGCATAAGAAACCATCTTTTTGTAAAAGATGAAAAGGAGAATAAGAATCACGCTCATAATCGAATAAAAAACTAATCCTGTACCTAATTTATAAAGTATAAAAAGAATTGCTGCCGGTAAAATCAAATATATCATTAAACCTATAAAACCGAGCAAAGAAAAACTTCGCTGCTGCCTTTTAGAAAATGAACTTTCTTTGAAATCTACAGGGTAAGGATTTCTAACGGATACAATATTGGAAAACATAAGTAAAGTAAAATTAAGTATCAGGTATAAAAGAATAATTACGGGAAAATATTCAAATGAAAAAAGAGTGCTTAAAACTACACTAATTAATAAAATTACCGGCAGCCTTACAAACAGAAAACTTATATTTTTTGAAATCACCAAAGCATTAAAATTAACATTTGAATACATATAAAATCCAAATCCTTGTTTTTCTAAACCCCAGATATTACTAAGAAAAAAATCCCATATTAACACCGGGAATGTTATTACAAAAGCAACAGGCAAATAAATACTATTATAATACTTGCCGTGAGTAAAGTACATATAACCTACAAATACCAGCAGCATTACTTCCATAATGATAGCAGTAAGCGAACGGCTGCTACGAAATAAGTATTTAATATCTTTTTCTACATAAAGCTGTAACTTTTCAGGGAAAAAGGATATAAGGCGGCTCAATTGTATTTTAGCCTTTTTTACTTCCTGAGTTTTCTTAAGGATATGTGCCGAGAACAAATTGGCGTGTATAATTTTAATTGAAATGATAAAAACCAAACCGATTATTGAAAATATTATGTTAAGCAGAATTATCTCAAATATCCAATGATTCTGATGGAAAATTGTTAAGGAAAATATAGAGCTAACATTCCAGCTAAGTGGATTATTGTTTATTACTATTTCCCAGGTTAATTTCTCTATAGCCACAAAATAAAGAAGTATTAAAGTTAGTAACACAACAATAGTTGTACGAATTTTAGGTAGGTAGCTAAATAATTTTATTATACTCTGAAATAACTCACTAATTATGTGAACAAAATAAACAAGGCTGAAACAAAAAATTAAGAAAACTATTGCAGTGTATATCGATATTGAAAAGCCACCGGCGCCGGCAATAAGCCCTATTAAAAATTCCATCAGGTAAAGTGATATCAAATCAATAAAACCAATGTTGATATCAAATAAAAATATTGTGGATTTGGTAACCGGAAAAAGTCTGAGAGTATTAAGGTTTAATTGTTTGAAGGTTCGTGCATTATAGGTTACCTTTAAAAGAATTACACTTCCTATCATTTGTAAGAACACTAATCTAATACCGTAAAACGGATCTCCCGCATTTAATTCAGGATGTAAGCGGGTATAACTAACAAGAAACCCCAGGGCAAAACCAAACCCTACAGAAAAAATAGTTAGAAAGATTATTAACGCCGCACCGAAGAGTGTACTTTTAGAAAAGAACCTTTTTCGGTATTCGTTATAAAGTATGCGCCAATACAAATAAAAAATTGATAGCAAAATCAATCCCTTTTATTAAATGTAGATTTATTCTGCATATAATAATATTTTAAATTAGTAATGAAAAAACTCTCTCTTAAAAAGAAGATAAAAGGAATAATATTTTTAATTTTTGAATTATCAATTAAAGTTTGACCATTTAAAAGTGTACAACAATTTAACATAAGACGGCTATCCTGATGTTGCCCACTATCAGAATTATGTTATAAGTAATACCTGCTATATTTGTATGGACAGACTTAAAAGAATAGTTTATTTCAATTAAATAAATTAGCTTTATAATTCTTAATAAGTGCTATCAGTAGGAATAAAAACATCACAAATCCTAAACCACCCAAAATAATGTGATATAATTCTTTACCAAATGAGCTAATAAAAATTATAAATGACACTAATGTGACTAACGAAAGGATTGTTAAAATGACCGCTTTCATATTATCTTCTTTCAAATTAAAAGAAATTTTATTTGTTTTCTTAATTAATATAAGGAGAGGTGGAGAATAACATCAAGGTAAAAAAAATATTTTACAATAACTTAATAAAACATCCCCTTCAGCAGACTCATCAATTCTTTACGTCCCCTCTTTGTAATTGATGAAAAAACCAAAAGATTTTCACCAAAGACCAAATAGGGATAGTGTTCTATAATTCTTTTTTTTGCCTGTGCTAATTGAGATTGATTTAATTTATCTATCTTATTTAATATTACTATATAAGGTGTGGATGATGTTTTAAGTAAAGCATTCAGTTTATCGTCAAGCTCCGTTGGCTTGTGGCGACTGTCAATTAAATGGAATGCTAATTCTACAGATTTTGAACTACGCAAGAAACTTTCAACTAACTTCGCCCATTTTTCTCTTTCTGCTTTACTTATTTTTGCATAACCGTAACCCGGTAAATCCACCAGTTTATATTTTTCGTCGATTAAATAATAGTTTATTGAACGTGTTTTGCCTGGTGTGGAACTTGTCTTTGCAAATTTTTTTCTGTTAAGCAGCGTGTTGATGAGAGTTGACTTGCCGACATTTGACCTACCGCAGAATATTATTTCGGGTTTATCGCTTTTATCAAATTGCTTTACTGTATATGCTGATTTAAGAAATTCTAATTGTTTGAACATAGAAAAAAAAAGAGCAACCGGTAATACCTGTCACTCTTTGTTAAAATTTATTTCTAAAAAATTATTTTTCTTCAGATGTAGAATCTTTTTCCGGCGTTTCTTCAGCAGGTGTTTCCTCAATAACTTTTGCTTCTTCTACATCTTCCTTGTCTGTTTTCTTAGCTTTAGCTTCTTCCTTTTGAGGTTTTTCTTTTTTTGCTTTTGATTCTTTTTTCTCCTCTTTTGCTTCAGCTTTTTCTTTCTTTTTTACTTTTTCTTCTTTGGTTTCTTTTCTCTCTTCGGCAGCTTTATTTATAACATCGTTATAATCAACCAATTCAATAATCGCCATTCTTGCAGCATCACCTTTACGAGAACCTATTTTTACAACCCTGGTATAACCACCGGGTCTGTCGCCGATTTTAACAACTATTTCATTGAACAATTCTTTAACTACTTCTTTATCGTGAAGAACACGCATTACTTGTCTTTGATTGTGGAGATCACCTTTCCTTGCTTTTGTGATCAATGCCTCTACGTAGCCCCTGGTTTCTTTTGCTTTTGCTAAAGTAGTTTTTATTCTTTTATGTCTTAACAAAGAAGTTGCAAGCGAACTTAATAATGCAGCTCTGTGGCTTGCTGTTCTTCCTAATTTTCTTCCCTTTACTCTGTGTCTCATTAATCAACCTTTTACAATATTTAATTTGATTCTACTTCATCATTGATGTAGCTGTCAACGTCCATTCCGAATTCCAATCCGAAATTTTCGACAATTTCCATCAATTCTGCAAGAGATTTTCTTCCGAAATTTCTAAACTTTAACATTTCCGATTCATCTTTTCTTACTAAATCACCCAGTATATTTATATCTGCAGATTTTAAGCAATTATGTGAACGTACGCTCAACTCTAAGTCATCAACATTTGTAAGAAGAATCTTTTTAATCCTATCTCTTTCACTGTCTTTCTGACTAACAGCTTGTTCTTCTTCCTGATCAATATCAAAATTAATAAACAACTGTATGTGATCTCTTAAAACTTTTGCTGCTTCTGTAAGAGCATCTTCCGGTGTAATCGATCCATCGGTTTCTACTTCGAGAATCAGTTTTTCGCAATCGTTTCTGTCACCAATTCTAACATTTTCAATATCATATTTTACATTAGTTACCGGTGTAAATATTGAATCAATTGGGATAACACCGATAGTTTGTTCCGGTGATGTGTTCTGAATTGCAGGCACATAACCGTAACCTTTGCCAACGGTAATTTCAACATCAAACTTTGCTTTTTTGTTTAAAGTAGCAATATGAAGTTCCGGATTTAATATTTCCACATCAGAACTGTTTTTTTGAAGATCCGCAGCAGTAAATTCACCTTCACCGTCAAATGAAAATTTTATGGTTCCAGGTTTTTTCTCCAATAATTTTGCTCTAACTTGCTTTAGATTTAATATGATTTCGGAAACATCTTCAACAACACCTTCAATTGTAGTAAACTCGTGTAACACTCCAGTAAATTTTACAGAAGTGATGGCTGCACCCGGTAAAGAAGAAATAAGAACTCTTCTTAACGAATTACCAAGTGTAACCCCGTAACCTCTTTCCAAAGGTTGAAGTAAAAATTTTCCGTATGTATTAGTATAACTTGATTCATCAAGTACTACTAAATCAGGTATTCTTAAACTTGAAACACTCATTTGTTAATCCTTTAACAATAATCTTAAAAATTTATTTTACTTTGAATATAGCTCAACTACCAATTGTTCATTAGCATTAAGCGGTACATCAGCCCTCTCCGGTACTTCAACAAATGTTCCTGACAAAGCAGCTTTATCAACTGTTAACCAGGAATATGTGTTGTCTTTAATTCTTTTTAATGAATTATGAATAAGATCTAATTTTTTACTCTTATCTCTAACCTGCATAACCTCACCGGGTGTTACAATATAGGATGGAATATCAACTATTACATCATTAACAGTAAGATGCCTGTGACGTATTAACTGCCTTGCCTGCTTTCTTGATGATGCAAATCCTAATCGATAAACAACATTATCCAATCTTCTTTCCAATAATTTTACAAGGTTTTCACCCGTAATACCTTTTTGTTTATTGGCTTTAAAAAAATAATTTTTAAACTGTGTTTCCAACAGTCCGTAAATTCTTTTAATTTTCTGCTTTTCTCTCAACTGAATACCATATTCAGAAATTTTGGTTCTTCTTGAATTACCGTGTTCTCCGGGTGGGTAATTCTTTGTTTCGATAGGACATTTTTCAGTAAAACATTTTTGACCTTTCAAGAAAAGTTTTTCTTTTTCTCTTCTACACAATTTGCATACTGAATCTTTATATCTTGCCATTAAATTAAATCTCCAAAAATAAATTATACTCTTCTTTTCTTAGGTGGTCTACAGCCGTTATGAGGTATTGGTGTTATATCTTTAATAGAACTTATTGCCAAACCTGCTGTATTTAAAGCTCTTATTGCAGCCTCACGTCCTGACCCGGGACCCTTTACAAATACTTCAACTCTTCTTAATCCAAGATCATAAGCTTCTTTAGCTGCAGCTTGTGCCGAGACTTGTGCTGCAAAGGGAGTGTTTTTTCTTGATCCTTTAAACCCGTTTTTTCCCGCCGAAGACCACGAAATAGTATTCCCATAAATATCAGTTATTGTTACCATAACATTGTTGAAGGTTGCTTTTATATGTGCAACACCATTTGCATCAACATGTGCTTTCTTTTTTGTACGTTTATTTACCTTTGCCAAATGCTTGCCTCCGATGAATCAAATTTTATTTCTTAGTAGCTGCTTTCTTTTTACCTGCAACCGTTTTTTTCTTGCCTTTACGTGTACGGGAATTTGTACGTGTTCTTTGTCCTCTTACAGGTAGACCTCTTCTGTGTCTAATACCACGGTATGTACCAATATCCATCAATCTTTTAATGTTTTGTTGTACATCCGAACGTAATGCACCTTCAACTCTGAAGTCTGCTTGAAGTATTGCTCTAATTTGTGCAACATCTTCTTCAGTTAAGTCGGCTACTTTTTTATCAAAATCAATTTTAGCTTTTTCTAAAATATCTGCAGATACACTTTTACCAATACCAAAAATGTATTGAAGTCCAAAGAGTACCTTTTTATTTTTAGGTAAATCAACACCAGCTATACGAGCCAAAATAATCTCCTTATTTTTTTATCAGCCTTGACGCTGTTTATGTTTTTTGTTTTTACAGATAACCCTTACAACGCCTTTGCGTTTTACAATTTTACAGTTATCACATATTTTCTTGACCGATGCTCTAACCTTCATAGAGTCTCCATTATTTATATCTATAAGTAATTCTGCCCTTAGTTAAATCATAAGGTGACATTTCAATTGAAACCTTATCTCCAACCAGGATCTTTATAAAATGCATTCTCATTTTCCCGGAAATATGTGCCAATATTTCGTGCTCGTTATCAAGTTTCACCTTGAAATGTGCATTTGGTAGTGTCTCTAAAACAACACCGTCAACTTTTATTGGTCCTTGTTTTGCCATTATATTATAGTCAAAATTTCCGGTTTATTATCCGTTATTAAAATCGAATGCTCAAAATGAGCTGATGGTGAACCGTCTTCAGTTAATATAGTCCATCCGTCATCTGCTTGTATTACATTGTATTTTCCTATGTTTATCATAGGTTCAATAGCAATAGTCATATTTTTCTTTAATTTTGCTCCTGTCCCTTTTCTTCCAAAATTAGGAACAGCAGGGTCTTCGTGTAAATGTTTACCGACACCGTGTCCGCAAAGGTCTCTTACAACAGAAAAACCTTTCGCTTCAACATAGCTTTGAACAGCGTAAGAAATATCGTGAACACGATTTTCGTCAACCGCCTGTTCTATACCGAGATAAAGAGATTTTTCGGTTACTTCCATCAATTCCTTTTTCTCATCTGAAATTTCTCCTACTGCAACTGAGAGAGCTGCATCACCGTAAAAACCGTCTTTGTAAACTCCTACATCAAGAGCAATTATTTCACCATTTTTAAGAACTCTGTTTCCGGGTATCCCGTGAACAACTTCATCATCAACCGAAGCACAGATTGAAGCAGGATAATCTATTGAACCTCCGCCCTGTGAATATCCTTTGAACGCTGCCTTTGCATTGTTACTAAGAATATAGTCTTCAGCAATTACGTCCAATTCACCGGTTGTAACACCCGGTCTAACATTTTTTTTAAGAAGCTGCAATGTTTCCGCTACTATTTTGCAGCTTTCACGTATATAATCAATCTCTTTTTTAGTCTTAATATAAATCAAAATCTAAACTTTATCTCCGGGCTTTTGTCTTGCCCGTTTTCATAAATCCGTCATAATGTCTCATCAACAAGTGAGATTCAACTTGCTGCAGAGTATCCAATGCAACACCAACAATAATCAACAAACTTGTTCCACCAAAAAACTGTGCAAATTGGCCTGAGACACCGTAAGCTGAAACAAAAGCAGGCAATATTGCCACAATGGCTAAAAAGAATGAACCCGGAAGGGTTATCTTTGTTAAAATATTATCAATAAATTCCGAAGTTTGCTTACCTGGTCTGACACCTGGAATAAATCCACCCTGTTTTTTCATATTATCTGCAACATCCTTTGGATTAAATGAAATTGCAGTATAAAAATAAGTAAAGAAGATAATCATCAATGCATAAATAAATGAATATACAGGTGACGTATAAACAAAATATCTGCTCAAACTTTGTAAGAACTCATTGTTTGGGAAAAACGATAAAACAGTGTTCGGTATAAACATAATTGACTGTGCAAAAATAATCGGCATAACTCCGGCTGTATTTACACGCAAAGGAATATATTGGGTTACACCGCCATAAACTTTTCTACCGACTACCCTCTTGGCATATTGAACGGGGATCCTCCGGGTTCCTTGTGTTACCAAAACAACACCCGCAATTATAAACACCATAAATACAAGTATAACAATTTCAATTACCAAGCTCCTGGTTCCGGCAGCAATCAGCCTATATTCATCGAGCATGGCAAAAGGGAATCTATCTATAATACCAATAAATATTATAAGCGAAATACCGTTACCGATTCCTTTATCAGTAATCTGTTCACCAAGCCACATCATAAACACCGTGCCTGATGTAAGAATAAGAATAGTAGAAACCGTCCACATCATTCCTTGCACACCTACAGGAATAATTGGTGCACCCTGCACATTAATATTTAGTAATCTTATAGTTACGCCCCAAGCTTGTAAAACGGAAATTAAAACTGTTCCGTAACGAGTAAGCTGTGTTATTTTCTTGTTACCTTCTTCGCCTTCCTGCTGCAATTTCTGGAAATAAGGAACAACAGCTCCCATTAACTGAATTATAATTGAAGCTGAAATATACGGCATGATACCAAGAGCAAAAATAGCTGCATTAGAAAAAGCACCGCCCACAAACATATCATATAATCCGAAAAGATTATCCGTTGTTTGGTTCCTGGTACTTGCTGCTAATAATGATGCATCAACACCGGGTATAGTAACATGAGCGCCAATTCTTACAATAACTAAAAGAGCTAAAGTGTAAATAATTCTTTGACGAAGATCGTGTATCTTAAAAACGTTTCTGAATGAATCAGTAAATTTTGACATATTCTACCGAATTATACTTTTTTTATTGTACCGCCTGCGGCTTCAATTTTTTCTTTTGCTGATTGACTAAAAGCATTTACTTCAATTTGAAGTTTACTCTTAATTTTTCCATTACCTAAAACCTTTACAGGCTGTTTGTTATTTGAGACAAGTCCTACGGATTTTAATGTATCTATATTAACCAAGCCTTCTTTTAACTTTTTGTCTTCTACCAATTTTTGAAGAGAGTTAAGATTTACAACCTGATAATAAACTTTAAAAATATTAGTAAACCCAAATTTAGGTACACGTCTTTGTAAAGGCATCTGACCGCCTTCAAACCAAGCTTTATGCTTTGCACCTGAACGTGACATTTGTCCGTTGCTTCCTCTTGTTGCAGTTTTACCTCTACCGGAACCTGCTCCTCTTGCAACTCTTTTTCTGTTTCTTCTAGAACCTTTTGCGTACTTAAGATTACTTAAAATGTCCATAATTAACCCTTACTTGCCTTCTTTATTTCCTCTACAGTTACGAGATGAATCACTTTATTTATCATTCCTCTTATTTGAGGAGTATCGTTGTGAATTTTTTCCCAGTTTGGTCTGCCAAGACCCAATGCTTCAATAGTAAGCTTTTGATCTTTAGGTCTGTCTATTACACTTCGTATTTGTTTTACTTTTATTTTACTCATTTCTTCCTCAATTAAGCAGTGAATAAATCACTTATGCTCAAGCCTCTTTTGTAAGCCATCTTTTTTGCATCTGTTAAAGCAAGTAAACCGTTTAAAGTAGCTTTAACTTGATTGTGAGAATTACTTGAACCCAATGATTTTGTTAATATATCCTGCACACCGGCTGCTTCCAAAACTGCACGAACACCGCCGCCTGCAATAAGACCTGTACCGGGTGAAGCAGGTTTTAACAAAACTTTTCCTGCACCGTACTTACCAATAATTTTATGCGGTATTGTTCCTTTGTGAAGTGAAATTTTTACAAGGCTTTTCTTTGCATCATCAATTCCTTTGGAAATTGCATCAGTAACTTCGTTAGCTTTACCTAATCCAACGCCGAGAATACCCTCACTATTTCCTACAACTACAATGGCATTAAAGCTAAATCTTCTTCCACCTTTTACAACTTTAGCTACCCTATTAATTTCTACAACTTTTTCTTTTAAGTTTTCTACGTCCGTTGCTTTAATTGGTTTCAATTTTTCTCTCTAATAATTTTTTTTAATTTCTATTAATTTGAATTATATTTTTCCCCAGATTTTTAGCTGCCGGGAGAGGATTCGAACCTCTACAGACGCCTCCAAAGGGCGTAGTCCTGCCATTAGACGACCCGGCAAAACTGGAAATTCCACTCATTAAAACTTTAGTCCTCCTTCACGGGCACCGTCAGCTAAGGCTTGAACCCGTCCATGATATTTATATCCGTTCCTGTCAAAAACAACTGTGGATATTTTTTTCTCTAAAGCTTTTTTTGCAAGTAGATTACCAACAATTTTACTTTTTCCGATTTTACTTTTAGCACCTTTTAAATCTTCGCTAACTTCTTTTGAAAGTGAAGAAGCAGAAGCTAAAGTTTTACCATCCGAATCATCAATTAATTGTGCATAAATATTTGTTAAGCTGCGGTAAACAGTTAATCTCGGTACATTTGATGTACCCGAAATATGTTTCCTAATCTTAATTTTAGAACGCATTCTTGTATTTTTATTTTTCTTTATCATCTTTTAAATTACTCCACTAAATTTAAGCACCCGCAGTCTTACCGGCTTTTCTTTGTATTTGTTCATCAGAGTATTTTATACCCTTACCTTTATATGGCTCAGGCTTTCTTATCGATCTTATTTTAGCAGCTACCTGACCAACTAATTGTTTATCAACACCTGAAACAATAATTTGTGTTTGAGTTGGTGCCTGAATTGTAATTTCTTCAGGTGGCATAAAATATATCGGATGCGAATAACCAATATTTAGAAATAGGTTCTTCCCTTTCATTTCTGCTTTGTAACCAACACCAACTATATCTAAAGTTTTTGAATAAGATGAATGAACTCCGGTTACCATATTCTGAATTAAAGCACGAGTTAATCCGTGTAAAGCCCTGTGCTCTTTTAAATCATCAGGTCTCGTTACAATAACCTCATCTTTTTTTACTTCTATAGCAATATCTGAATGAAAACTATTCTTTAGTTCTCCCTTAGGACCTTTTACAGTTAAAGAATTTCCTTCTTTAGTTATAGTAACTCCTTCAGGTATTTCTATAGGTTTTTTACCAATTCTCGACACTTTTAAAACTCCATTAAAAAAATTACCATATATGGCAAATAACTTCGCCACCAATTGATTCTTTACGTGCTTGTTTTTCCGTCATCAAACCTTTTGACGTAGAAATAACAGCAATACCTAAGCCATTTAATACTCTCGGTAAAGTATCGGCGCCTTCATAAACCCTTAAACCGGGTTTGCTAATTTTTTTCAAACCGCTAATTGCAGCTTCACCACTTGTATATTTTAATTTAACATCAATAACATTTTGTTTGTCATCTTCAATTAGATTATAATCTTCAATAAAACTTTGTTGTTTTAAAATTTCAACCAAGCTTAATTTCATTTTTGAAGAAGGTATTTCTACTCTTCTTTTTTTAGCATTACTTGCATTTCTAATTCTTGTTAATAAATCCGCTATTGGATCAGTTACCGGCATATATATCTCCTTCTACCAACTTGATTTTTTTAATCCGGGTATTTCGCCTCGTAAAGCCATTTCTCTTAATACAAGTCTTGAAATACCAAATTTTCTATAATATGACCTTGCTCTTCCAGTAAACATGCACCTGTTATTTAGTCTAACAGGAGAAGAATTTTTAGGTAATTTTTGTAATGCTTCATAATCACCATTTTCTTTCAATTCTTTTCTCAATTTTGCATACTTCTTAACAAGTCTTACTCTTTTTTCTTGTCTAGCTATTAAACTTTTACGAGCCATTAATTCTCCTAATTAAGCTGATTTAACTTCTTTTTTTACAAATGGAACACCGAAAGCCAACAATAATTCATAAGCTTCAGCATCAGTTTTAGCCGTTGTAACAAAAGTAATATCCATTCCTAAAATTTTATTTACTCTGTCAATATCTATTTCGGGAAATATTATATGTTCTTTAATACCTAAGCTATAATTTCCTCTGCCATCAAATGATTTATCGGACATTCCTCTAAAATCTCTTACACGAGGCAAAGCAATATTTACCACTCTATCTAAAAATTCATACATTTTATTTCGCCTTAGAGTAACCATTGTTCCAATTTTCATACCGGCACGAAGTTTAAAGTTGGAAATAGCTTTCTTTGCAGTTCTAACGCTTGATTTTTGACCGGTAATAGTTTCAATACTTTTTATTGCTTCATCAAGTACTTTTGAATCAGCAACGGCAGCACCAACACCCATATTTACTACAATTTTTGAAAGCCTTGGTACCTGCATAACACTCTTATAATTAAATTTTTTCTTAAGAGCCGGTACGATTTCTTTTTTATATATTTCTTCAAGCCTAGTTGGAATTACAACTTCAACTACCGCTTTTTTCACCTTTGCTTTTTCTTTTTTTGCTTTAGGTGTTTTTTGTTCTTTATTTTTTTGTTCTTTTTTCTCAGCCATTTTCAGATAAAAACCTTATTTGAATTTAAATCATTTCTCCACTTATTTTACTTACACGAACTCTTTTCTTTTTACCGGTTTTTTCATCCAGTATTACTTGTGCACCAATTCTTGTTGGTTCGTTGGATTTTGGATCCAACAACATAACGTTAGAAATATGAATAGGTGCCTCTTTCTCTAATATTCCTCCTTGAGGATTAGTTTGAGTCGGTTTTGTATGTCTCTTTCTAATGTTAATGCCTTCAATAATTACCCTGGATATTTTTGGAAAAACTTTTAATATTTTCCCGGTTTTTCCTTTATCGTTTCCGGCAATTACTACCACATTATCATTTTTGTGAATTTTAACTTTCATTTGTAATCCTTATAAAACTTCCGGTGCAAGAGAAACAATTTTCATGTATTGCTTATCTCTTAATTCTCTGGCAACAGGTCCAAAAATACGTGTTCCTCTCGGTTCATTTTGGTTACTTAACAGCACGGCTGCATTTTCATCAAACCTTATGTATGAACCGTCCTTGCGTCTTACTTCTTTTTTAGTTCTTACTATTACCGCTCTTGAAACTTCGCCTTTTTTTACATTACTATTAGGAATAGCTGCTTTAACAGACACAACAATTAAATCACCGATGCTGGCATATCTTCTACCGCTACCACCGAGCACACGAATGCATCTTACCTTTTTGGCTCCGGAATTATCGGCAACAACTAAATTTGTTTCTTCCTGAATCATTTTACACTACTCCTTATTAACTACTTAGCTTTTTCTAAAATTTCAATTAAGCGCCATCTTTTTTTAGCACTTAAAGGACGTGTTTCCATTATTTTAACTTTATCACCAATATTGCACTCACCCTTTTCATCGTGAGCCATAAGCTTTGTAGTTTTCTTAAAATACTTCTTATAAATAGGATGCGGAACTTTTCTCTCTATTGACACAGTGATAGTCTTATCCATTTTGTCGCTGACAACAGTTCCGGTTCTTGTTTTTCTTAAAGCCCTTTGTTCCATAATTAAGCAGTTACTCCTTCATTAGCATCGGCTGATACACTTTCAGCAGATCTTTTTTCTTTTAATATTGTTTTCATTCTTGCAATATCACTTTTAGCCATTTTCAACTTTGCAGTATTAGTAAGCTGCTTTAGCTGATGAGCAAAACGTAAATCAATTATATTCTTTTCTTCTTCAGCTATTCTTTTAATAAGCTCGTTTTCTTTCATTTCTCTTACTTCGTGGGCTTTCATATTTATTTCCTCAATAGCGTTTATTCGTAATCCGGTCTTTGTACAACTTTTGTTTTAATTGGTAATTTATAAGAACAACTTTTTAATGCTGCCTGGGCTATTTCCTTGGAAACGCCTGAAACTTCAAACATTACTCTGCCGGGTTTAACTACAGCAACCCAAAATTCAGGTGCACCTTTACCTTTACCCATTCTTGTTTCCAACGGTTTTTTTGATACAGGCTTATCAGGAAAAATTCTTATCCAAACTTTACCGTCTCTTTTCATTTTTCTTGAGAGAGCTACACGGCAGGCTTCAATCTGTCTGCTTGTAATCCAATGAGGTTCCAATGCTTTTAACCCAAAATCACCAAATGATACAGAACTGCCACGGTAAGCTTTACCTGTCATTCTACCCCTTTGTGATTTCCTAAATTTTACTCTCTTCGGCATTAACATAATTCAAAATCTCCCGGTAATTATTCTGTAACTCTTTTTCCTAAAATTTCACCTCGGCATATCCAAACTTTTATGCCTATTGAACCGTAAATTGTTTCTGCTCTTCCACAGGCATAATCAATATCGGCTCTTATAGTATGCAAAGGTATTCTACCCTTTTTGTATTGTTCCGTTCTAGCCATTTCTGCACCGCCCAATCTACCTGAGCACATAATTCTAATACCTTCGGCACCCATTCTCATTCCCGCTGTAATAGCCATTTTCATTGCTCTTCTAAAAGACATTCTACCGGATAATTGATGGGCTAAATTTTCAGCGACCAAATATGCATCTAATTCCGGTCTTTTTATTTCTGTTATTTGAACTTTAACATCTTTATCAGTAATGCTTTTTAATTCCTGCTCTAATTGTGTAATCTCTTTACCACTTTTACCGATAACCACACCAGGTCTTGAAGTATGTATAGTTAATAATATTTTTTTAGAAGTCCTATCAATAATTAATTTAGAGATACCTGCTTTTTTTAACCTGTTTCTAACATATTCTCTTATTTTTGCATCTTCTTTTAGCTTAGGTGCATAACTATGTTTTTCATACCAGTTAGAATCCCAACCTTTAATAACACCGACTCTAAAACCTAATGGATGTGTTTTCTGTCCCAAAAATTATCCTCCTAATTTTCTGCCTTAGTTGCAACAACTATTGTTAAATGACAAGACCTTTTTCTTATTTTATAAGCTCTTCCCATTGCCCGCGGCATAATTCTTTTAATTGTAGGTCCCTGATCAACAAAAGCTTCTTTAATAAATAGTTCAGCAGGGTCTGTTCTTGTTGAGTCTTCACTGTTTAGAAAATTTGCCACAGCGGATCTTAAAGTAGTTTCAACATCTTCCGAAGCGTGTTGCTGATGAAAATGAAGAACTTCAATCGCTTTTTCTACTGACATACCTCGAACAAGATCTACAACCAATCTCATTTTCCTTGGTGATGACGGTATATATTTATTTATTGCTCTTGCTTCCATATTATTCAAGATTCCTTTAAATTTTTATTTACCTCTTGCAGCTTTCTCTGCTTTTGTCCCGGGATGTCCTCTAAAAATTCTTGTAGGAGAAAACTCTCCGAGTTTATGACCAACCATATTTTCAGTAATATAAACAGGTATCATTTTATTACCATTATGAACTGCTATTGTATGACCTACAAAATCAGGCGTAATAGTTGAAGAACGGGACCATGTTTTTACAATCTTTTTTTGATTGGATTCGTTTAGCTTTTGAATTTTATCATTAAGCTTATAGTTTACAAACGGTCCTTTTTTTACTGAACGTGGCATATATTCTCTCTACTTTTTAGTCCTTTTTTTAACAATATATTTATTTGATTCTTTTTTATGTTTTCTTGTTTTCAAACCTTTTGCAGCTTGTCCCCATGGTGAAACAGGATGACCGCCGCCTGATGTTTTACCTTCTCCACCACCCATAGGGTGATCAACAGGGTTCATTGCAACACCTCTAACTTTTGGTCTTCTGCCTTTCCATCTCATTCTTCCGGCTTTACCCCAAACAATATTTTCCTGTTCTGAGTTGCCAACCACACCGTAAGTTGCTATACATTCTAAAGACACAAGTCTTACTTCACCCGAAGGCATTTTTAATTGTGCGTATTTTCCTTCTTTTGCCATAACCTGAATTCCTGTACCTGCACTTCTCGCTAATTGACCTCCCTTGCCGGGTCTCATCTCAACATTGTGAATCATACTGCCTAACGGCATATCTTTCAAATGCATTGCATTACCAACACTAATTTCACTTCCGCTGCCGGACGTAACAGTTGCGCCGACTTTTAATCCTTCCGGTGCAAGGATATATCTTTTTTCACCGTCTGCATAGTGTAATAGTGCTATTCTGCAAGTTCTGTTAGGGTCATATTCAATTGAATAAACTTTTGCCGGAACGCCGTGTTTATCTCTTTTAAAATCGATTATTCTATATTTTCTTTTATGACCACCACCAATATGTCTTGCAGTAACCCGTCCCTTATTATTACGTCCACCGGATTTCTTAAGTGAAACAGTTAGAGATTTTTCCGGTGTAGTTTTTGTAATCTCATCAAAAGATGAGCGTGACATAAATCTGGTTCCCGGTGTTCTTGGTCTTAATTTTTTAATAGCCATTTATCTATCCTAATAACAATATCTATACTTGTTCAAAGAGTTCTATTGTATCCCCTTCTTTAAGGGTAATTATTGCTTTTTTATATTTTGCTGTTTTTCCGGTAAATCTTCCATTTTTTCTAAACTGTGTTTTAGTTTTACCGGCATAGTTTAATGTTTTAACATTAATAACTTTTACTTGAAATTTTTGCTCAATTGCTTTTGCAATCTCAATCTTATTTGCTTTAGGGTTAACAATAAAACCGTATTTTCCTTCATCAGCAGATAGATTAGTCATTTTCTCAGTTATCAAAGGTTTTATTAATATTCGATGCATCTTAGTTAACCGCCTCTGCTTTTGTTCTAAAAGTATTTACAATATCTTCAACAGCACTTTTTTGGATTATCATTACCTGATTATTTAATATATCGTATGTAGATGCTTTATCAGCTTCTAATATTTTTATTTTAGGTATATTCCTACCGGATATATACACACTAACAAGATTTCCTTTTGTAAGAATAAGAACTTTTTTACCGGCAACTTTTAAAGCATCCAATATTTTTATAAGTTCTTTTGTTTTTGGCTTCTCAAAATTGAAATCTTCAACAATCATTAATTGTTCATCTTTAATTTTGTAGCTTAAAGCTGATTTTCTTGCAAGCCTGTTTACCTTTTTGGGAAGATCTTGTCTGTAACTTCTTGGACGGGGTCCAAAGATAGTTCCGCCGCCAACCCATAAAGGAGACCTGGTTGTACCTGCTCTTGCACCGCCTCTTCCTTTCTGTTTAAAAGGTTTTCTACCGCCGCCACGTACTTCACTTCTTTCCTTAGCCTTAGCTGTACCCTGTCTTTGGTTTGCTAAATAAGCCTTTACAGACAGATAAATAGCGTGATCGTTTGGATCAATACCAAAGATATCATCTGCAAGTTCTATTTGATCACCGGCTGTTTTTCCGTCTGTTTTGTATACTTCTAATTTCATAATCTATTCTTACTTCTTTTTAATAAGCCTATGGCTTAATCAATTCTACAATTGAATTTATTGAACCAGGAACTGATCCGTTAACTAATATTATATTTTCTTCAGGTAATACTTTAATTACTTCCAAGTTTGATATGGTTACACCTTTACCGCCTGTTCGTCCTGCCATTCTCATTCCTTTCAATACTCTTGAAGGATCTGAACTTTGACCAATTGAACCTGGCGCCCTTAGTCTATCACTTTGACCGTGGGTTGTTCCACCAACACCTTTAAACCCGTGTCTTTTCATTACACCCTGAAATCCTTTTCCTTTACTCTTTGCTCTAACCTTAATTTTCTCACCTTCTTGAAAAAAGTCGGCTTTAATTTCTTGACCAACTTCGTACTCAGAAATTTCATCAAAGCGAAATTCTTTAAGATGAGCTGTTGGTTGAACATTATTTTTTTTAAAATGACCCAAAATAGGTTTGTTCAAGTTCTTTTCTTTTTTTGTACCGAAACCAACTTGTAAAGCTTTATAACCGTCTTTTTCTTTTGTCCTAATGGTCACAATTTTACAAGGTCCTGCCTGAATAGCAGTAACAGGTATCCTCTTACCATTTTCGCCAAAAACACTTGACATTCCTAATTTTCTACCTAATATGCCGGACATCATTACTCCAATTTCATTAAAGCTTTATCTCAATATCTACACCCGCCGGTATATCTAATTTACTTAGAGAATCGACGGTTTTATTATTTGAATTATGTATATCTATAATTCTTTTGTGTGAACGGGTTTCAAATTGTTCACGAGATTTTTTATCAACATGTGGAGACTTCAGCACTGTGTACAAAGTTCTTTTTGTAGGTAATGGAATAGGACCTGAAACCACTGCACCAGTACTTTTTACTGTTTTTATAATCTTTTCAGTTGATTTATCAATCAATATATGATCATAAGATTTCAATTTTATTCTTATTTTCTGTCCAGCCAATTAGAGTCTCCTTTAAGTAAACATTTTTACAACAGGATGGGAAAAAGATCTCTTTCTCCCATTCTGAATTATTTTTTATTCAATAATTTTAGTTACAACACCTGCGCCTACTGTTCTGCCGCCTTCACGGATAGCAAAACGTAAACCATCTTCCATAGCAATATCGGTAATAAGTTCAACGCTTAGTTTTACATTATCACCAGGCATAACCATTTCGGTGCCTGAAGGTAAAGTTGCAACACCTGTTACATCAGTTGTTCTAAAATAGAACTGTGGTCTGTAACCGTTAAAAAACGGTGTGTGTCTTCCGCCTTCGTCTTTTGATAAGATATATACTTCACCTTCAAATTTATGGTGAGGTGTAATAGAACCGGTTTTAGCCAAAACCATTCCTCTTTGTATTTCTTTTTTATCAATACCGCGTAAAAGTATACCTGCATTGTCGCCGGCCATTGCTGAATCAAGTTCTTTTCTAAACATTTCCACACCGGTAACAACTGTTTTTTTGTGTAAACCTAAACCGATAAGTTCAACTTCTTCCTGAATTTTAACCTGACCTCTTTCAACTCTACCGGTTGCAACTGTTCCTCTACCGGTGATAGAGAAAACATCCTCAACAGGCATTAAGAAAGGTTTATCAGTATCTCTTTCAGGAAGCGGGATGTATGAATCAACTGCATCTAAGAGTTCCCAAATACAATTATATCTTTCATCGTCAGCAGGAGCACCGGAAGTGGCTGCTTCCAAAGCCTTAAGTGCTGAACCTTTGATAATTGGAATTTCATCTCCAGGGAATTCATACTCATTTAATAGGTCTCTTAACTCAACTTCAACCAACTCAATTAATTCTTCGTCATCCACCATATCAATTTTATTCATAAAAACTACTATTCTGGGTACACCTACCTGGCGTGCTAAAAGGATATGCTCTCTTGTTTGAGGCATTGGTCCGTCAGTAGCAGCAACAACTAAAATTGCACCATCCATCTGAGCAGCACCGGTAATCATGTTCTTAACATAATCTGCGTGACCGGGACAATCAACGTGGGCGTAGTGTCTTTTCTCAGTTGAATATTCAACGTGAGCTGTTGCAATTGTAATACCTCTTTCTCTTTCTTCAGGTGCATTATCAATACTATCAAAAGTTCTAGTATCAGATAATCCCTTGATTGCGAGAGCCATTGTGATGGCAGCCGTTAATGTGGTTTTACCATGATCAACGTGACCAATTGTTCCTACGTTAACGTGAGGTTTGCTCCTATCAAATTTTTCTTTAGCCATCTTATAATCTCCTTTAAATGTTAATGCTTTTTTTAAATTTTTTATACCGTTGTTTCGGTTTTCTTACCGATAGTTTTTTCTGCAATTTCATCTGCAATTGATCTTGGTACCTGCTTATAATGTAGAAACTGCATTGAATAAATAGCTCTGCCCTGAGTCATTGATCTTAAAATAGTAGCGTAACCAAACATTTCCGAAAGAGGTACTTCCGCATTAATTACTTGAGCGTCTTTACGTGCTATAAAACCTTCTATTTTTCCTCTTCTTGAGTTAAGGTCTCCCATAACATCACCCAAATATTCTTCCGGAGTTACCACTTCAACCGACATCATTGGTTCTAATAAAGCTGGTTTTGCTTTTCTTGCACCATTTTTAAATGCCATTGAACCTGCAACTTTAAAAGATATTTCATCCGAATCTACATCGTGAAACGAACCATCATATAGTTTTGCTTTAATATCTACTACGGGGAAACCGGCAACTACACCGTTTCTCATAGCTTCCTCTATACCTTTAGAAACAGCAGGTATATATTCTCTTGGAACTGCACCGCCAACTATGGCATTTTCAAATTCAAATCCTTTACCCGATTCATTTGGTCCAAGTTCAATCCAAACGTGACCATATTTTCCTCTACCTCCGGATTGCCTTACAAATTTTCCCTCTGAGTTAACAGTTGCCGTGATCGTTTCTCTATAAGCTACCTGGGGTTTACCTACATTTGCATCAACTTTGAACTCTCTTTTCATTCTATCAACTAAAATTTCAAGGTGAAGTTCGCCCATTCCGCTAATAAGAGTTTGTCCGGTTTCATCATCAACTTTTATTTTAAAAGTTGGATCTTCATCAGATAATTTTACAAGAGATTCAGAAAGTTTATCCTGATCTGCTTTGGTTTTCGGTTCAATCGCAATTTGAATAACAGGTTCCGGAAATTCAATTTGTTCCAACATAACCGGTTGATCTTCAGTACAAAGTGTATCGCCTGTTTTTGTAAATTTTAATCCGACTGCGGCAGCAATATCACCTGCCCTAACCTCTTCTAATTCTAGTCTATGGTTTGCGTGCATTAATAATAATCTGCTTATTCTTTCTCTCTTGCCGCTCACAGAATTGAAAATATAAGAACCGGATTTTAGTGAACCGCTATAAACTCTAAAGAAAGTTAATTTACCGACAAATGGATCTGTCATAATTTTAAAAGCAAGGGCAGTAAATTTTTCATTTTCATCAATTTTTCTTATAACTTCATCATTTGTGCGAACACTATGAGCAACTATTTGCTTGGAATCTATTGGGGACGGCAAAAAGTCTATTATAGAATCAAGTAGTTTCTGAACACCTTTATTCTTAAAAGCAGAACCGCAAATAACAGGAACTATTTTTAATTCAATTGTTGCTTGTCTTAAAACTTTCATTATTTCTTCAGGTGTTATTTCTTCACCTTCTAAATATTTTTCTAAGAGTGAGTCATCAACATCAGAAACAGCTTCAAGCATTTCAGTTCTGTATTTACTTGTCAGTTCTTTTAAATCTTCCGGGATTTCAATTTCATCAAATGTTGCACCAAAAGTTTCTTCGTGGTACATTCTTGCTTGAAGAGTAACGAGATCAATTATGCCGCTAAACATATCACCTTCACCAATCGGTAAATAAAGAGGGATTGCATTTGCACCAAGCCTATCTCTCATCATTTGAACAGCTGCATAAAAATCAGCGCCGGTTCTGTCCATTTTATTTACAAAAGCAATACGAGGAACTTGATATTTATCAGCTTGACGCCATACTGTTTCAGACTGTGGTTCAACGCCGCCAACAGCACAAAACAACGCTACAGCACCGTCTAAAACTCTTAATGATCTTTCAACTTCAACTGTAAAATCTACGTGTCCGGGTGTATCAATAATATTTATCTGATTATCATTCCAATAACAAGTTGTTGCCGCACTAGTAATAGTAATACCGCGTTCCTTTTCCTGTTCCATCCAATCCATTGCAGCTGCACCATCGTGAACTTCTCCTAATCTATGCACCTTACCCGTATAAAACAGAATACGTTCTGTAGTTGTTGTTTTACCGGCATCTATGTGTGCCATAATACCAATGTTTCTTACTTTATCTATTTTTGTAATCTTTGCTGCCATCTATTTATCTAACTCAACCTTTATTTAAATTTACCTTACCATTTAAAATGAGCAAATGCTTTATTTGCTTCAGCCATTCTGTGAACATCTTCTTTTTTCTTTACAGCATGACCTTCGTTATTTGAAGCTGCTATTAATTCAGCTGCAAATTTTAATGAAGATGATTTGTCGTTTCTTGCTCTCGCATAATTTTTTAACCAACGCATTGCAAGTGCTAATCTTCTTTCGGGTCTAACCTCTGTCGGTACTTGATATGTTGCGCCGCCCACTCTTCTGCTTCGTACTTCAATAAGGGGCTGAACATTATTCAAAGCTTTTTTGAAAATATCAACACCGGGTTGCTTAGTCCTTTTTTCTATAATATCAAATGATTCGTATACAATATTTCTTGCAATAGATTTTTTACCATCTAACATAATTGAATTTATAAATTTAGCAACCATTACATCCTGATATTTTGAATCAGGTTTTAAATATCTTTTTTCTGCTCTTTTCTTTCTCATTTATTAATTTGCCTTAGGTTTTTTTGCGCCGTATTTTGAACGTCCTTTTTTTCTATCTTCAACACCGCTTGTATCTAATGTACCTCTAATAATATGATAACGAACACCCGGTAAATCTTTTATCCTGCCGCCTCTTATTAGAACGATTGAGTGTTCCTGAAGATTGTGTCCTTCTCCCGGTATATAAGCAGTTACTTCCATACCGTTAGTTAATCTTACTCTTGCAACTTTCCTTAATGCAGAGTTCGGTTTTTTAGGTGTTGTTGTATAAACTCTTGTACAAACACCTCGTTTCTGCGGACAAGATTCAAGCGCAGGAGCCTTCTTTTTAGCAAGTATTTGAACACGTCCTTTTCTAACTAACTGATTAATTGTCGGCACTAATTACTCCTTAAAATTATATGTGTTCTCCAAAAAATTTCAGACTCCTAATATAGCCTTAATTAAAAATTTAGTCAAGATATAACTTTAAATATTTTATCTATTTCTATGTTTAAAGACAAAAAATCCGACCCGAATTTATCGAGCCGGATAATCAAATTATTTTATTTCACGCTTCCACTTTTTCTTCTGAATTTTTTTCTTCAACTACTTGATCGGAAGGAAATCTAATAGCTTTATATTTTTTAATTCCTGTTCCAGCCGGTATTAAATGTCCCATCACAACATTTTCTTTCAGACCAAGAAGATTATCAACTTTTGCAGCAATTGCAGCATTAGTAAGAACCTTTGTTGTTTCTTGGAAAGAAGCAGCGGAAATAAAGCTTTCTGTTGATAATGCTGCTTGTGTAATGCCAAGTAATACGTTCTCAAATGTTGCAGGTTCCGCATCCCTACCAATAGGGGGCTTTTTATCCTTACTCTTTAGTTCGGTAACAACCTTTCTAAATTGGCTCCGTGGAACCAATTGACCTTCATTGAATTTTGAATTCCCTTTGTCTTCAATAAATACCATTGAAGAAACTTTTTCGTTTTCATTTAAGAATTCAATTTTGCCCACTAAATCTTCTTCCAAGAATTTAGTATCACCTGGATTAACAATTCTAATTTTCTGCAACATTTGGCGGACTATAACTTCTATGTGTTTGTCGTTAATTTTTACACCTTGAAGTCTGTAAACATCCTGAGTTTCATTTACAAGATATTCCTGAACTGCACTTGTTCCTTTAATTTTAAGAATATCATGAGGATCAATAGGTCCGTCAGTAATTTTTTCACTAGCGGGTATCTCGTCCAAATCTTGAACAAGAATGTGTTTTCCAAGCGGAACATTATATTTTTTCTCATCAGATTTATCAGGAGCAGTTACAAATATTTCTCTCGAACCTTTTTTCCTTGCACCAAATCTAACACTACCTTCAATTTCACTAACAATAGCAGCTTCCTGAGGGCTTCTTGCTTCAAAAAGTTCTGTTACCCTTGGAAGACCACCTGTAATATCCCTACTCTTTGTAGCTGATTTAGATATTTTTGCAAGAATTGTTCCTGCAACAATATCTTCACCTTCTTCTATAGATAAATAAGCACCATTTGGTATGTTAAATGTTTTTCTTGTTCCGTCTTCAGATTCAATTGAAATACTTGGAGTTAAAGTTTTATCTTTAGATTCAATAACAACCTTTTGTACGTGCCCGGTTTGTTCATCCGTAACCTGCTTAATTGTTGCTCCATCTTGCATATCAATAAACGTTACCATTCCTGGTATATCCGATAAAATAACGGCATTGTACGGATCATGTGTAAAGAGAACTTGACCCTTTTTAACCATGTCTCCATCATTAACAATCAATTCCGAACCATAAGGTATATCAAAATTCTTTACCTTCCTGTTGTTTTCATCATAAATTCCAACAGCCCCTCTTCTACCGGTTACAACTTTAACCGAACCCATAAAATCAGTTTTTTCAACAAAATTTATATGCTCAAATTTTACTTTACCTTCCGTTGTAGTTTCAACTTGTGATTGACTTGCAATTCTTGATGCAGTACCACCCAAATGGAATGTTCTAAGTGTTAACTGAGTACCAGGTTCACCAATAGATTGTGCAGCCACAATACCTACTGCCTCACCAATTTCAACTATTTTTCCGTTTGTTAGATTTCTACCGTAACATTTAGCACATACACCATGTTTCGATTCACAAGTAAGTACAGTACGAATATATACCGAATCAATATTTGCATCTTCAATTTTATCAGCTAATTCTTCTGTAATCGTTTCACCTACTTCTATAATTAACTCATCCGTTCTAGGGTCATATACATCTTCTTGCACTATACGACCTGTTATTCTCTCAGCAAGCGGTTCTCTTTCTTGTTCTACATCTTTAATAGCTTTTACTTCAATGCCCAAAATAGTTCCGCAATCAACTTCTGAAATAATAACATCTTGAGCAACATCAACCAAACGTCTTGTTAAGTACCCGGCATCAGCCGTTTTAAGAGCTGTATCAGCAAGACCTTTTCTTGCACCGTGAGTAGAAATAAAATACTCAAGTACCGACAATCCCTCTTTGAAGTTTGCAACAATTGGGTTCTCAATAATTTCACCTGCTTGTCCGGATAATGATTTCTGAGGTTTCATCATCAATCCACGCATACCTGCTAACTGTCTCACCTGTTCTTGCGAACCTCTTGCACCTGAATCAACCATCATATGGAGTGAATTAAAACCGTGATTATGTTTTTTAATCTTATTCATCAAAGCACGGGCAACATCGTTGGTGGTGTGTGTCCAAACATCTATAATTTTATTATATCTTTCTGCATCCGTTATAACACCCTGTTCGTGCTCATTTAAAATACCGTCAACTTTTTCATTTGCTTTGGCAATCATTCCTACTTTTTCTTCAGGAATTATCATATCTGCATAACTAACTGAAAGACCGCCTGCTGTTGAATATCTAAAACCAATTTCCTTAAGATCATCCAAAAAATTTGCTGTTACTTTGTTTCCAAGTTTCATAAACATTTGACCTATAAATCCGCCAAAAGTTTTCTTGATCAACAATTGATTGAAGAAACCCATTTCTTTTGGAACTATCTGATTAAAGATAATACGTCCAGTAGTTGTATCTATTATTTCGCCGTCAATCCTAACTTTTATTTTAGTGTGAAGATTAATTACTTTATTATTATAAGCAATTAGTACTTCTTGGGATGATGCAAATGTCATCCCTTCGCCTTTTTCACCGTCTTTAGATTTTGTTATGTAATAACAACCAAGTACAATATCCTGTGTCGGAACAACTATCGGACTTCCGTTTTGAGGCGACAAAATATTATGACTGCTTAACATTAGCAAAGATGCTTCCAACTGCGCTTCGTATGAAAGAGGCACGTGAACTGCCATTTGGTCACCGTCAAAATCAGCATTGAAGGCAGTACAAACCATCGGATGTAATTGTATTGCTTTTCCGTCAATTAAAAGAGGTTGAAATGCCTGAATACCAAGCCTGTGAAGTGTAGGTGCACGGTTTAACATAATAGGATGACCATCAATAATCTTGGCTAAAATGTCCCAAATTATCGGTTCTTTTTTATCTACTATTTTTCGTGCACTTTTAACTGTTTTCTTATAACCCCTGCTTATTAATTGTCTTATTATAAATGGTTTAAATAGTTCTACCGCCATATCCTTGGGCAAACCGCATTGATGCAGTTTTAGCTCAGGACCTACTACAATTACAGAACGCCCGGAATAGTCAACACGTTTTCCAAGTAGATTCTGACGAAACCTTCCTTGTTTACCTTTAAGCATATCGCTTAATGATTTTAAAGGTCTGTTATTATCGCTTCTTACGGCGCTTCCTCTTCTTGAATTATCAAACAAAGCATCGACAGATTCTTGAAGCATTCTTTTTTCATTTCTTAAAATTACTTCCGGAGCTTTAATATCAATAAGTCTTTTTAACCTGTTGTTTCTAATGATAACTCTTCGATATAAATCATTAAGATCACTTGTTGCAAATCTTCCGCCTTCCAACGGTACCAAGGGTCTTAACTCCGGTGGTATAATTTGTATGTAATCAAGAACCATCCATTCAGGTTTATTTTGAATTTTACCTTCTTCTTCTTTGAATGCTTCCAACACTCTTAATCTTTTTAGCAGATCAGTTTTTTTCTGCTGAGAAGTTTCAACTTTTAGTTGGTCTCTTAATTCTTTTGAAAGTTGGGCAACGTTTGTGTTGCTAAGAATTTCTTTTACAGCGTCACCGCCTATTTTTGCAATAAATTTATTTGGATCATCATCTTCAAGTTTTTCATTATTATCAGGTAAAGAGTTAAAAACTTCAAAGTATTGATCCTCTGATATTAAATCCATTCTGTTTAACCCGGTAGGTCCAGGATTGATAACAGCATAAGATTCATAATAAATAATTTTTTCTAATTCTTTTAAGCTAATACCAATTATATTACCAATTTTAGAGGGTTGAGCTCTGAAGAACCATATATGAACAACCGGAACAGCAAGTGCGATATGACCCATTCTTTCTCTTCTAACACTTTTCTGTGTTACTTCCACACCGCATCTATCACAAATAATTCCTCTGTATCTTATTCTTTTATACTTACCGCAATAACATTCCCAATCACGAGTTGGACCAAATATTTTTTCACAGAAAAGTCCGTCTTTTTCAGGACGGAAAGATCTGTAGTTAATGGTTTCAGGTTTTGTTACTTCGCCGTGAGATCTAGATAAAATATCATCCGGACTTGCCAAAGATATTGTTATCTTCTTGATATTTTTCATTGCATTTTCTTGAACTCTATAAGCCATTTTTATCTCCTAATTTCTATGTAATAAAGTTGATTCACCGTACTAATTTACTTTAATATCCAAGCCTAAGCCTTGGAGTTCTTTAATAAGTACGTTGAACGATTCAGGAATGTTTGGCTCAGGTAAATTATCACCTTTTACTATAGCTTCATAAACCTTTGATCTTCCTGCCACATCATCACTTTTTACAGTTAATATCTCTTGAAGAATATTAGCAGCGCCATAACCCTCTAATGCCCAGACTTCCATTTCTCCAAATCTCTGTCCACCAAATTGGGCTTTACCTCCAAGCGGCTGCTGAGTAATTAAAGAATATGGTCCAATTGATCTTGCGTGTATTTTATCATCAACAAGATGGTGAAGTTTTAGCATATAAATATAACCGCAAGTTACTTCTTGATGGAATTTTTCTCCTGAGCGACCATCATAAAGTGTAGTCTTACTTCCACATTGAAGACCGGCTTTGTCAAGCCATGCATCAATATCTTCTATTTTTGCACCGTCAAAAATTGGGGTTGCAAATTTTACTCCTAAAATTTTACCTGCCCAACCCAAAGCTGTTTCATACAACTGCCCAAGATTCATTCTTGATGGTACGCCAAGAGGATTCAGAATTATATCAACCTGTTGTCCATTAGGTAAGAAAGGCATATCTTCAGGTGGAACTATTTTAGCAACAACGCCTTTGTTACCGTGTCTACCCGCCATTTTATCACCTACCGATAACTTACGTTTAATGGCAACATAAACCTTTGCAAGTTGAATAATACCGGGTGCAAGTTCATCACCGCTTGTAACTTTAATTCTTTCTTTTTTGTATTCATCTTCAAAATCAGAAAGAACATTAAAATAATTAACATATAATTTTTGAACATGAATGTTTAGTTTTTTTGTACTAAACCAATCTAAAGTGTAATCTAATTTTGTTACATCATCTAAAGAACTGAAAGTTGTGTCTTTAATACTTGTACCGCTTCTTAAAACCACACTGCCGTCAAGATCTCTTATACCGGTAGTTGTTTCATTTTCCGTAAGTCTTGTTAATTTAGCAACAAGTTTCTCATAATGAGCTTTCAACTTTAAGTTATGTTGATTTTCAAGATCTTCAAGTACTTTTTTCTCAGCTTTTTTAGCTTCGGCATCTCTCCTTTTCCTGCTGAAAAGTCTTGTCTTAATAATTGTACCTTTAAGTCCGGGAGGAGCCTTTAATGACGAATCTTTAACATCACCGGCTTTATCACCAAAGATAGCTCTGAGAAGTTTTTCTTCAGGAGTTGGGTCTGTTTCACCTTTGGGTGTAATTTTACCGATGAGGATATCACCTTCTTTTACTTGAGCACCTTCTCTTATTATTCCATTTTCATCCAAATCTTTAACAGCTTCTTCGCTTACGTTGGGTATTTCCCTTGTAAGTTCTTCTTCACCGCGTTTTGTTTCTCTTACTTGTAGTTCAAATTCTTCTACATGAATGGAGGTATAAACGTCGTTAGATACTATTTTTTCATTGATAATAATAGCATCTTCAAAATTATACCCTCTCCAAGGCATAAATGCTACTAAAACATTTCTACCAAGAGCAATTTCGCCACCATCGGTTGCACAGCCGTCGGCAAGTACATAGCCTTCAGTTACTTTCTGCCCTTCTTTTACTATTGGAATTTGATTGATACAAGTTTCCTGATTTGTTCCTCTAAATTTTATTAAGGCATACTCTACAGAATGCGAATCGTCAAAACTTGTTAAGTATTCAACACTATTCGGGTTAACATCATAATTAACTATTATTTTATTAGCATCAACATATTCTACTTTTCCGTTACCTTCGGCAGTAATAACAGCCCTTGAATCACGTGCTAATTTTTGTTCCATTCCTGTACCGACAATAGGTGCTTCAGGTTTTAGTAAAGGTACAGCTTGCCTCTGCATGTTTGAACCCATCAAAGCTCTATTGGCATCATCATGTTCAAGGAAAGGAATCATTGCTGCTGCTGCACTTACTAATTGGGCTGGTGCTACATCCATATATTGTACATCTGTTCCGTGTGAAATAGGGAATTCACCTTTATTTCTTGATTTTACTCTTTCGAGAACAAATTTTCCGTTTTTATCCAACAAAGCGTTTGCCTGTGCTATTGTGTACATATCTTCTTGTTCTGCAGTCAAATATTCAACTTCGCCCGTTACTTTACTTTTTTCAACTTTTCTGTAAGGGGTTTCTAAAAAACCGTAACGGTTTACTCTTGCATAAATAGTCAAGGAAGAAATAAGACCAATATTCGGTCCCTCAGGTGTTTCTATTGGACAGAGACGACCATAATGTGTATAGTGAACATCACGTACTTCAAAACCTGCTCTTTCTCGTGTTAGACCACCAGGTCCTAAAGCAGACATTCTTCTTTTGTGTGTCATTTCAGCAAGAGGATTTGTTTGATCCATAAACTGAGAAAGCTGATTTGTACCAAAGAATGCATTTATCACACTACTAATTGTTCTGGCATTTACTAAATCTTGAGGTGTGAAATTCTCTGTATCGCGAAGATTCATTCTTTCTTTAATTGTTCTTGCCATCCTTGCCATACCGATATTAAACTGCTGACCAAGCTGCTCGCCAACGGTTCTTACTCTTCTGTTTCCTAAATGGTCTATATCATCAACATGTTCGTTACCGACTCTTAATTTGATAATATATTTCATAATAGAAATTATATCTTCAATTGTAAGAATTCTAGTATTTTCATCAACATTTAGATTAAGCCTGTCATTCATTCTGTGTCTGCCGACATCACCTAAATCATATCTCTTATCATTAAAGAATAATTTCTCAATTAAAGCTTCCGCAGTTTCCATATCAGGAGCTTCGCCGGAACGAAGTTGTCTGTATATTGCATATAATGCTTCTTCGCGAGTGTGGGAAGTATCTTTTTTAAGAGTGTTAACAATTAAATCCAAATCCGGTGAAGTTTCTGAATTTATAAATTTTAGAACATTAATTTCAGCTTCATCCACTCTATCAATATCTTCATCAGAAAAAATTGAATCTTTAGCAAGAAAAATTTCACCGGTTGACATATCAAATACATCACTGGCAATAGTCCTGCCTATGAAATCCTCGAGCTTAACTTTTTTAGTATCAACTTCTTCAATTAAATTAAATATGTTTAAAATTTCTTCATCCGTTTCAAAACCCAAGGCTCTTAATAAAGTTGTTGCCGGGAATTTTTTTCTTCTATCAATATAAACAAACATCACATAGCCAATGTTCGTAGCAAATTCCACCCACGAACCCCTTAAAGGAATAATTCTGGCAGAATAAATCGGAGTACCATTTGGATGGACTGTTTGAGAAAAAGCAACACCCGGTGAGCGATGGAGTTGTGAAACAACTACTCTTTCGGCTCCGTTAACAGCAAAAGTTCCTTTACTTGTCATAAACGGCAAGTTACCGAGATACACTTCTTGCTCAACACTGTTTACAAATTCTTCAGTTTCTCTGTCTTTAGTAGAAAGACGAAGTTTGGCTTTAAGAGGAACAGCATAGGTCAAACCTCTTTCCAAACATTCAAATACAGAAAAACGAGGTTTCTCAAAAAAGTAATTTATAAAATCTAATCTATAATTCTCTTTGTTATCAAATATTGGAAAATTTGAAGTAAAAACAGCCTGTAAACCTTTGTTCTCTCTTTTATCTACGGGAACTTTAGACTGAACAAATTCTTCAAATGTTGCTCTTTGAATATCTAATAAATCCGGAGCTTCTATCACAGAGGATATTTTCCCGAAGGAAATTCTTTTATTATCCAATTGTTAACCTCCAATTATTTTTCATTTTCTAATTTCTCTTTGCATTGTATAACGATATCAATAATAATACAAAAAGCGATAAGACGGATTTATCCGGCTTACCACTTTTTGAACAAAAGCGATATATTAGTATTTATGATTATTTTAGTTCTACTTTTGCGCCTGCATCTTCGAATTCTTTTTTAAGCTTCTCAGCTTCTTCTTTTGGAATTCCTTCTTTCACAGGGTTCGGAGCAGAATCTACAAGGTCTTTAGCTTCTTTTAATCCCAATCCGGTATGAGCTCTAACTACTTTAATAACATTGATTTTTTTATCACCGATAGATTGAAGAACAACATCAAACTCTGTTTTCTCTTCAGCTTCGGCTTCATTAGCCGAACCGGCTGCAACACCACCGGCAATCACAACCGGAGCTGCGGCTGTAACACCGAATTCTTCCTCCAAAGCTTTTTTCAGCTCCGAAGCTTCTACAAGTGATAATTCTTTTATTTTTTCAACAATTTCAGCTACTTTCTCTGCCATTTGTTATCTCCTACTAATTTTAATTTACTTTATTAAAAACTTATTCTTAAGCTGCTTCTTTTTTAGAAATTTGATCAATTACATTTACCAAGTCTCTCATTACAGCATTGATAGCTCCGATAATTCCCGAAACTGGAGAATCGATGCTTCCAAGTATACCTGCAATAATTTCCTTTTTAGAAAGAAGTGAAGCTAATTCATTTAGCTGTTCCGAACTAAAATATTGGTCTTCAACATAGCAGGCTTTTAATTTTAATTTTTTATTACCATCAAAATATTTTTTGATGATCTTAGCAGGTGCAATCAGGTTATCCGAACTAAATGCATAACCTGTCATTCCAACTATATAATCTGCAAGTTTATCATATTTACCCGATTCTTCAAGGGCTCTTTTAAATAAAGTATTTTTAAATACTTTGTATTGTACCCCCTCCTTCCGGAATTCGTTCCGTAATTGATTTATATTACCAACCGATATACCGGAATAATCAGTAAGATAAACTGCATTAGAGTGTTTAATCGTTTCTTTTACTTGTGAAACAATTTCTTCTTTTTCTGTTTTATTCATTTTCCCTTTACCAGATTTAATTTAATCGAGTCGGTTTAGAAGCATTTATTTGAGCGCGTAAATTTTATTATAATGATTTTGCTGAAATTTCATCTTTCGAAATTTTAAGCCCTGGACCCATTGTACTAGATAAATAAAGGCTTTTCACATATTGGCCTTTAGCCGTAGCAGGTTTCATTTTTATTATAGTGTTTAAAAATACCCTGGTATTTTCTTCAAGTTTTTCGGGTTCAAAATTTAATTTTCCTAATGAAGTGTGTACAATACCGGTTTTATCAACACGGAATTCAATTTTACCGGCTTTAACTTCTTTAACGGCGGTAGCCACATCGGTGGTAACAGTTCCGCTTTTTGGATTTGGCATCAAGCCTTTTGGGCCAAGAATTCTACCTAGTTTACCCAAATCAGCCATAGTATCGGGTGTAGCAATTATAACATCTATATCAGTCCATCCGGCTTTAAACTTTTCGAGATATTCTTCATAACCGGCAAAATCAGCTCCTGCATCCAATGCTTCTTTAGCTTTTGCTCCTTTTGTTATAACTATTACTTTTACATCCTTACCGGTACCGTTAGGAAGCGATACAGAGCCTCTAATCATTTGATCGGCATGCCTCGGGTCAACACCTAATCTTATAGCACAATCTAAAGATTCTACAAACTTGACACCCGATTTATCCTTCAATTCTTTGATTGCTTCGAGCAAACCGTATTCTTTATTTTTGTCTATTTTTTCAATTATTTTGCTTCTTTTAGATTTTTTCATTAGTTCACCATCGAATATTCAATTATATAAAATTAATTCTCAACAGTTATTCCCATACTTCTGGCAGTACCGGCAACCATACTCATTGCATGCTCGGTATCGAAAGCGTTCAAATCGGGCATTTTCAACTCCGCAATTTCTTTCACCTGTGCTTTATTTACTTTTGCTACTTTATTACGATTAGGTTCGGGAGAACCTTTTTCAATTTTTGCAGCTTTTTTTAGTAATACGGCAGCCGGAGGTGTTTTGGTTATAAACGTAAAGGATTTATCTGAATAAACCGTAATAACAACCGGTATTATCAAACCGTCTTTATTGGAAGTTCTAGCATTAAACTGTTTGCAAAACTCCATTATATTAACGCCCTTTTGACCCAAGGCAGGACCAACCGGCGGAGAAGGATTTGCCTTTCCGGCAGGTATTTGTAATTTAATATATCCACTTATTTTCTTAGCCATACGGTATACCTATAAAATTAGATTCTTAATTTATTTTTCTAATTCAGCTTGTACAAAATCAATTTCAACAGGGGTTTTTCTACCGAAGATAGATACCATTATTTTCATTTTCATTTTTTCTTCATTAACTTCTTCAACAGTTCCATTGAAATTATTAAAAGGACCATCTATAATCTTTACCAAGTCACCGTTTCTGAAAATGGTTTCCATTCTTTCACTGTTTTCATCCTGTGTTATTCGTCCGATTATTCTTCTAACTTCTTCAGGTTGTAAGGAATTCGGATTATTTTTAGTTCCCAAAAACCCCATTACAGAGGGTGCATTAAGTACAAAATCTTTAACTTGATTATCTAACTCGGCATTAATCAAAATATAACCAGGAAAGAAATTTTTTGTTTTACTTCTTTTCTTACCATCTTTAACTTCAAAAACCTTTTCCATCGGTACCAGAATTTCATGTATTTTTGCAGAAAGACTTTCATTATCAGCCAGCTCGGCATCTAGCATTGCTTTAACTTTAATTTCATGACCTGAAAAAGTTCTAACTACATACCATTTTAAATCCATACGTAAGTCAACCTAAAAAATTCCTTTAAAAATCTGTGTTATTATCATATCGACAATGTAAGTAAATGATGCAAGAATCAAGCATGAGACTATCACTACGTTAGTTGAATCTTTCAATTCTTCTTTATTTGGCCAAGTTACTTTTTTCATTTCCTTGACCACATCTTCTACATAAGCAACTATTTTTTCTTTCATATATAAGCCATGATTCTTTAAGCAGCACGTCAGGAGGGACTCGAACCCCCAACCTGCGGTTTTGGAGACCGCTGCTCTAGCCAATTGAGCTACTGACGTAGCTAAAAAATTATTTAGTTTCCTTATGGATAGTATGTTTCTTATCCCATCGGCAATACTTTTTGTATTCTACCCTTCCGGCATGCAATCTTTTATTTTTAGTTGTAGTGTAATTTCTTCTTTTACACTCTGTGCATTCTAATGTTATTATATCTCTCATAATTTTTCTCGATTAAAAATTTCTTACTTCAAACTTTACTTTTATTCAACTAACAATCCCGATTTATCGATGACCTCAACAAACTTTTTTTCAGTGAGCTGACGACCGGGATTGAACCGGTGACCTCATCCTTACCAAGGATGTGCTCTACCGACTGAGCTACGTCAGCATTATATTCATCTCCAATCCGAAGCCTTCAATACAAAATAGAACAAATTTTTCAAACTTTTTCAGTGAACTGATAATCCCGAATTAACAGAATAACCTCATCCTTACCAAGAACGTGTTCCAACAACAGAGTTGCGTCAGCAATTAAATTATCTCTGAGCGGGAGACGGGACTCGAACCCGCGACCAACAGCTTGGAAGGCTGTGACTCTAGCCAACTGAGTTACTCCCGCATTTCTTTGTCAATCTCTTTATCAACTATAAAAAAATCATTCCTAGTAAACCCGCAACCAATCCGTCGGTTGACGGGATGACTCTAATCAACTGAGTTACTCACGCATCTAAATTTCAATCTCTATAAGAACTTTTACAGGTTATTCTTTTTCAAGTAAACCCGAGACCAATCCGTCAGTTGACGGATGACTCTAGCCAACTGAGTTACTCCCGCATATTTTCATCAATCTCTTTATCAACTATAAAAAAATCATTCCTAGTAAACCTGCAACCAATCCGTCGGTTGACGGATGACTTTAATCAACTGAGTTACTCACGCATCACCAAAAAAAGAACAGCAAATATATATATTTTTTAGAACAAGAAACAACAACATAACCCTTAAAAACAAAAGGGATAAACAACAGTGGGCGGCGAGGGATTCGAACCCCCAAAGGCGTCAGCCAACGGATTTACAGTCCGCCCCGGCTCTCCAACTCCGGCGTCCGCCCAAAAATATAAACAAGCATCAAATATATCGCTATTTTTATAAAATTGCAAATTATAAATTGATACATTTTTTCTAAATTTTAGATAATATTTAAGTCTGATGTTCTTTTATAGTATGGACTTAGGGTTGAAAACAAATTATACTTAGGTTTTCCGTTGAGACAATTCCAAACAGATTTGTGGTGATTCCGTGTTTTTGAATTTAAAGGTTTTAACCAAAACATAAAATCCTTATTAAAAATTTGCATTATTTTATTTCTTTCGCCTTTTGTAAAACAGGTAAACAAGAAATTTTAATTGTTTTTTACACAAATTGCTACTTTATCCTCTTAAATATATTTTAAGTCGTCCGATCAATCATTCGGTTTTCTGTTAATTATTATTTTATTTCGTGGGATTTTACTCAAACAAGAATTACTTCCGCAAGCACTTATGCAAAAATGGAATTATTACAATAGTTATGTTCCCTTCTCATATTAGTCCATAATTTATTCATATTTCAATACATCAATAAATATAGAAAGCAATTTTCTTTATCTGAAAAATCTATGCAAATCACCACTTCTCTGTAATAAATTAGTCGATGATCTAACCGGAATTTAGGCTAAATAATAATCTTTGCTAGTAATTCTTTAATGTATTATTTTGATGTTATCATAATAGATTGTCGGGGTTATATATGAAAAAATATTCCTTCTTAATTTTCTTAATTATTTATTCAAACCTTTTTGCACAAGCAGATCATAAATCAATACTTTATTTAAAATCAGAATCAAAACAATTAATTAAAACCGAACAATTCTTTTCAGATTCTGTTTACTCAAATAAAAAATTGAATAATAAATATTCTGTTGGAAGTTTAATTGCACAAGGATTAACCGGATCTATTTCCGGATTAGGACTCGGTTTTTTAGCTATTGGAAGTGCGTTTGCGTATTCTTGGAGACACGGAGCAACTACTTTCAGTAGAGTGGGTTTCACCCTCTTGGTACCTGCTTCTATGATATTTGGATCAGCAATTGGCGTACATTTGATAGCAAAATATGAAAATCCGAAACATTCATTTTGGCAGACGGTTAAATATTCTGCTTACGGCGCCGGTGGTGGAGTTATTTTATCTCTAATTCTTGCATCTCTACATACAAAAACAAATACAGGTGAGGTTGTATTAATTTCATTATCGCCTGTAATAGGATCGTTAATTTATTCAAATTATGTAACCGAGTGGCCTGAGACAAATCAAAAAGATAAAATTAGTAAGATTACTTTTAGAAAATTGAATTACTCTTTCAAAGACTATTATGAGAGTACACAATTATTTAGAATAAATATTTTATCAATAGCTTTTTAATAAAATATTCAGGTTTAAGTTCTGAAAAAAATATCTTTTAAAGATTTTTATTATTTAACTTAATAGCCCCTTGATTTTACGTACATTTTTACGTACGTTATTTTTCAAAGGAATAAATATATGAAAACAATTACTGCAACAAAAGCAAGAGAAAATTTTTACAAACTTATTGATGAAACTTCCAAAATAAGTGAGCCTATACAAATTTCGGGTAAGAGAGGAAATGCTGTTCTTGTTTCCGAGGAAGATTGGAGAGCAATACAAGAAACTCTTTACCTGGTTTCAATACCCGGAATGAGAGAATCAATAATGAAAGGTATGAAAACACCTGTCGATAAATGTTTAGATAAACTCGAATGGTAAATTGGAAAATTGTTTATACTAAACAAGCACAAAAAGATGCTAAAAAACTTGAAGCATCGGGACTAAAAGAAAAAACCGTAAACATTTTAGAAATACTCAAAAAAGATCCTTACAAAACATCTTCACCTTTTGAAAAATTAGTCGGTGATTTAACCGGTTCTTATTCACGTAGAATAAATATACAGCATAGATTAGTTTATCAAATTTATGATAGTATTAAAACAATTAAAGTTATAAGAATGTGGACTCATTATGAATAAGAGTTCAATGGTTCCACAATTCCCTGTCTAAGCTTCTATACTGAATTGCTTCGCTGATATGCTGCGGTAATATGTCTTCTGATTTTTCAAGATCGGCAATTGTGCGGCTTACTTTTAGTATTCTGTCGTAAGCCCGGGCGGAAAGTCCTAATTTTGTCATAGCTATTTTTAATAATTCAGAACCGGCTGAATCCAACTTGCAGAAATATCGTACTTCCCTTGAACTCATCCCGCCGTTGTTAAAAATATTGGGAATACCTTCAAATCGTTTATACTGAATTTCTCTTGTTGCAATTACCCTTTCTCTTATCTGCTGTGAAGCTTCACCCTTTGCCGTTGAAGATAATTCTTTATACTTAACAGCCGGTACTTCAATATGGATATCAATTCTATCCAATAACGGTCCGGAAATTTTAGACATATACTTTTGAATTTGAGGGGGTGCACAAGTACATTTTTTATTCGGATCAGTAAAAAATCCGCACGGACAAGGGTTCATTGCCGCCGAAAGCATAAAGTTAGCCGGAAAATCCAAAGACAATTTTGAACGGCTTACAGTTACACGTCTATCCTCAAGTGGTTGACGCAATAATTCCAATATATTCTTTTTAAATTCGGGAAGTTCGTCCAAGAACAAAACACCGTGATTGGCAAATGAAACTTCTCCCGGTTTCGGGAATGTTCCACCGCCGATTAGTGCAGCATCCGATATTGTGTGGTGGGGACTTCTGAATGGTCTTTCCGTTACCAAAGCTTTATTTGTTGAAAGAATTCCTGCAACAGAATGCACCTTTGTTGTTTCCAATGCTTCTTCAAATGTCATTGGCGGAAGAATTGAAGGAATTCTTTTTGCAAGCATTGTTTTCCCTGAGCCGGGAGGACCTATCATTAAAATATTATGAGAGCCTGCAGCGGCAACTTCCAAAGCACGTTTAACATTTTCCTGTCCCTTAACATCAGAAAAATCCAAATGGTATTTATTTACCTGCGAGAAAACACTTTTAGTGTCGGCTTTAATAGGAGCTTTTTCAATTTCACCGTTTAAAAATTGTACCGTTTCTTTTAAGGATTTTATTCCGTAAACTTCAATCCCTTCAACAATAGAAGCCTCATTAGCTGTTTCAATAGGTAAAAATATTCTACGTATTCCCTTCTGTTTTGCTTCGGCGGAAATAGAGAGTGCACCTTTAATATTTCTCAGTCTTCCGTCTAAAGAAAGCTCGCCTAAAAAAACCGAATCAGCCAAGCTTTCTTTTTTTATAATTTCATTTGCTGATAAAATACCAAGTGCAATCGGCAGATCAAAACCGCTGCCTTCTTTTTTTATATCTGCGGGGGCAAGATTTATGGTTATTCTTTTTATAGGAAATTCATACCCGCTGTTTCTGATTGCGGCTGTTACTCTTTCCCTGCTTTCTTTTACAGCATTATCGGGGAGACCGACTATTGTAAATGCAGGAACCTGCCTTTGAAAGTGTGCTTCTACTTCGACTAAATATGCGTTTATTCCGAGAGTTGCACTCGAATATAATTTTGAAAACAATTAATTGACCCCGAAGTTATTCAAATAAGTTTGGATAGTAATTTACAAAAAGTATAATAAAAAAAACCCGTTTTCTTCCCCCTGACTTTTGAAGGGTTGAAAACAAGTTTTGATTATACTCTGCCACCGAATGATCGGTGGCAGCAGTGTAATAGTTAGTTACGTATACCCACATATATCAAACCATAATTTTCTATCCCATTGTTATACCTATTTCCAACTGCAACTATTAGATTATTTCTGATTGCAACACTTCGTAAATTATCTCTATTGTTGATTAGTTCTGTGTATAACTTCCAGCTTACTCCGTTATAATGCCAAATTCTGCCTTTGATTCCGACAGCAACAATATCATTTGTATTATTTGCTCTAACCTTTGTTAAGCCCCAATTATTAGGATCACCACTCCAAAGGTTTTTTGCTTTTCCATTATTATCGTTGCCTATTCTGTATAGACCATACCAGGTTAAGAGAAACAATTTGCTATCATTATTTGCCCATATACTTTCAATTGCTCCGGAAACAGCATCCGGATTGTTAGAGAATAAATTACTATTTGGATTATTTATTACAGTGGTTAATAAATTATTATTATATTTTAATAATACTGTAGGTTTAAAATCTTCCCATCCTGAAATCCACACATTTTTACCCGTTCCCCACACGTCAAGTAGTTTGACGTCAGTTCCGCTGTTTATCTTTTGCCAACCGCTACCGTTGTAATGGGCTATACTTCCTCCACGTCCTACAAAATACATATCATTTGTATTTGCACCCCAAGCTTTTGATAATGAAAGATTGGGATCTGTTGTTGTCCTTACGTCAAACATTGTCCAATTTTGTCCATCCCCGTGTATGGGTAAACTTCCAACCATCCAAATATCTGTCGGAGAGAATGCAAAAACCCCTTCTAATTCGATAGTGATAATTTTTCCCCTAAATTCAGTTTTAATCCTTTTCAACTCCCACTTGCTCCCATCCCAATGTATGGCATTATATAAAACGGGACTGCCGGTAGAGTCATAAACATACATCTCCCCCACTGCCCAAATATCATTCTCATTTATTATTGCCACGTCATAAAGTGTACTGCTGCCTCCTTGTCCACCAAATGTAAATGTCTGCCACGTAAAGTTGTGGCTTGTTGTATCAAGTGTTTGTATCTGCACACTTCCGCTTACTGCTCTTTGGTTATTTGTACCCGTTAGCTCAGCAGAGTAGGTGTAGCTTTGGTTGGGGTTAAGGTTTTCGTCAACAATAGTTGTGTCTGCGGTAATAAGTGTAAAGTTGTTTATTTGTTTGTTGTTTCTGCTTAGTGCAACACTTGCCGGCAAAGAGACATTGTTTGTACTTAATTTAATAAATGCTTCGGTAGAGGTAACACCGTCAACGGTTAAACTTACGGAGGGAAGTAAGTCCGGGTTTGTCGGGCTGCTGCAAGAGTAAAAGGTAAAGGTTAAGGCAGAGGTAAAGAGCAGAAGTAAGAGAAATAGTTTTTGTTTTGTTCTCATTTTTTTAACTCTTTTGTTTTTTCAGATTCCCGAAATCTCTTTCTGCTTTTTGTAAACGTTATAAAGCTAAAGATTTCGGGAATCTATACCTAACTTGAGTAATAGAAAATAGTCCGTTAGCTAACGGATTTATGTTGCAAAAATCGTACTAAAATAAAGGTGCTTGTTTTGGATTAAATTTAATAGGTGTAGTTTTTCATCGGTAAAAGTTACCTTCTGTTACAGGTAAATATTATCGAAGTGTAAAATTTCTTTACACTTTTATTTTTGGTGGTTGTGAGATTTGATTTATTTAATTCAAGCAGACTAAAAAACAAAAATACGGTTTCTAAAAGAAACCGTATTTTTTAATTTCAAATCATTAAAGGAAATTATTCTTCCTCCGTATCTTCCTTCCTTATTTAAATCACAAATTGTAAGGGCTTTGTTTCAACGGTACGTAACATCATTATTTTATAATTGCATATTTTTTTCTTCAAAATCCAACAACCATTTTTTTCGTTCCAAACCTCCGCCGTAACCTCTTAAATTACCATCCTTTCCAATAACACGATGACAAGGTATTACAATAGCAATACGATTGTACCCGTTTGCTGAAGCCACAGCCCTTACTGCTTTTGGTTTATTTAACCGTATTGCTTGTTGCTGATACGACAAGGTTTCACCGTAGGGAATTTCTTGCAAAATTTCCCAAACACTATTTTGAAACTTTGTGCCGGGTGTATCCAAAGCAAGGGTAAACGTTCTTCTTTTACCATTAAAGTATTCGGATACTTCTTGTTCCATTTGTTCAAGGTAAGTATTTGAACCTGGTAATATTATAGCATTTAGTCTTTTGGTTATGTTTTTAAATTCTGATTCGAGCATTTTTCTATTTGTAAATTCAAGCAGACAAACTCCTTTTTGCGTTGCACAACCAAACATAGGACCCAATGGAGTTGTGAATCTAACGATATTGATTACGTTCATCTTCCCTATTTGAGTTGCAGACTTTCCAAAAATATTTTGATAACTACTATTGAAACCGCTTAAAGATTCATAACCTGTATCAAAAGCAGTACTTGTAACAGCTTCTCCGTTGGATATTTTATTAAATGCTGTATTGATCCGTAACATTCGCTGATAAGCGTGAAAAGTCAGGCTGTAATGTTTTTTGAACCATCTCCGTATTTTATTGGGTTCAATACCCCTCAATTCCAGATCGTAATCTTTAATTTTTAAAAACGGATTTTCATTTAATTCTTTAAGAATGTTTTGAATGTAAAACGGAGTTTCATCGGCTAATACCATTGGTTTGCAGATTTTACATGGGCGGTATCCATTCAATATTGCTTCGTGGATGCTATCGTAAAAAACGACATTTTCAATCTTAGGTTTTCTTGCCGGGCAACTTGGTCTGCAAAATATTCCCGTAGTTTTAACTGCCGTAAAAAAGATCCCTTCATAGCCGGTATCCTTATTAAGGATAATCTGATATTTCTCTTGAAATGATAACTGTTTTTTCATAGCACAAAAATGATTTGAAATTATTTAATGCACTACCGAAAACTTAACACACTTTTTTAAATTCATATTTTGGTTATCTTAATTTTAGTTTAAGTTTTCTAAAATAATATATACAAAAAAGATTGAGAAAATTATAGAGCAAATTAGTATTATTAAAACATTCTGCCATCTTAGTTTAAATGATAAAACAATTTCTTTAACGTTCTTTTCATATCTTAAATGAGTTATTGAAAGCAAGTTTACCCCTATGGCTATTAAGGGTCCGAATAAAAGAAGTATCCGGATAATCCAATTAATTATTGAATTGTCACCGTATAGTCGGTCTAAATTTCCGATCCATTCGTAAACGGATGTGAGTAACCATAAATCAATGTGCAAATAATGTTTGAGTATAACCCCGCTTAAAAATAGAAAAGGCAATATTAACAAAATTGCTCCGGCAACAGCAGATTTTTTAGTGTTGAGTAGTGTTATCCTAAATTCTCTTTGGTGCTGATTTACATCAATTGTTGGAGGTTTTAAGTTTTCCATGATTTCCTCAATATCTTTTTTTGTTTTTCTCATACACATATAATTCCACAGTCTAAAAAAGGTTGCATTAGATTTTTTTCCTAAGCATCGAAATACCTCTGGAGAGCAATGATTTTACCGTACCTTCCTTCTTGTTTAAGATGATACTTATTTCTTTAATTTTTAATCTTTCATAATATTTAAGGATTATTACTTCCCGATATTTTAAGGGAATTTTCTTAAGCATACTCTGAACTTTCAGGAACTGTTCGTGTTTTTCCATTTCAAGTTCGGCATTTAATTTTTCCTCTTCCAACTTTTCAATATTTGTGGAAATGAAATTTTCACTGTAAATCTTATTGAGTAATTTTGGTTTATACTTCTTTGAACGGTAATAGAGATTTATTTCATTAGTAGTAATCCGGTAAAGCCAACTTATAATAGGAATACCTTTCCAAATAAATTTGTGAATGTTCAAATATGCTTTTAGAAAAGTTTCTGAAGTAATATCTTTTGAGGCATCAAAATCTCCTGTTCTTCTGTAACAGTAGTTGAAGATAGTTGTATAATGTTTGTTATATATCTTTTCAAAAAGTACAGGATTATTTTTGATTTCTTTTATAAGTTGTTCTTCATTCAAGTGTTTTTTATAGTATAATACAAAAGTCTTGAAATAGTTGCATTATTAAAGTTGCTATCGTTTGGTTTATGTTGCGTTTTAATGCACTGTATTTTGGCTCACAGGAAAAAGAGGCGACAAGTTTATTTAGGATAAATAAACTCTCTGAAACACTAACCATCAGTTTATGTTTTCTATACTTTGTTGATAGTAGTAATTTTTATTATTTAATGTAATTATGTTCTAAATTGAGAAGTGAATTCCTGTTGTCAAATTGGTTGTTAAATAATTGATCTATTGAATAAACCAACGTGAACTGAAATCTGTGTTGTTCTTTACCAAAAAGATTTTCAAGTTGTCCATTATTACTGATGTACCGGTATTGAAAACCCACATCAAAATTTTCACCTAAACGGTAAAATACATTAGCAATTGCCAGAATCTGTTCACTCCCTTTTACTTCTGAAAAAGATTTATACCCAAAGCCCACAGATGTTTGAATGAACGGTCTTTCTAATTTACGATAAAGATACCTGATTGTTCCGAAGGTTGAAAAGGAAGGGGTCCTTACATAATCATGATAGTTGAATATATTTTTAATTTCCGAAAATCCGACATTATAAATGCCCTGCACTTTTAAATCAATAAAATGAACGGGATCAGGTTTTACATTTAGAGTGATGGTGCCAAGAATATTTTTAAGTGATTTAGCATAGCCGCTATACCCCGGTCGGTTGGTTGAATAACTATTGTAACTCACCCCAATTCTCTGAAGTACGTTTCTATTCCACCTTTGACTTTCAGGCACAATATACTGAAATGAACCACCAAAGGCATTTAATTCAAAGTTTTCAGGGGCTGACAAATTTGTGAAATTTTCACCATGAATTGTTAACCAGTACCGCTGTTTAAATATGTGTGAGTATTCGATTACGTTTCCGTATTGATTGTCCTGTGTATTTAAGCCATTAGAAAATGGATTTAAGGCGTAATTAAACTGAATGGCATCATCATCCCGGAGTGTTGGAAATTGACCTAAAATAGTTTGAGTGGTAGACCTACCTATTTTAAAGACGTTTTTTTGGTTTTCTAATTTTAAGAAAACATGATTGTAGAACACTTGACCAAGATTTGACTTTGCATCGGGAAACTGAAACCCAAAAACCATTTGTGCTCTCCAGGAATTGTACAGTTTTTGTTTAAAGCCAAGCAGAAGCTGACTATCGGAAAAATCACTAACGGCTGAAGCTGTATTTATATTATTAACTCTAACATTCCCGGACATTACACCTCTTGCAGCAAGTTCTATCTCAGGTGAAACTTGCGCTTGAGCAATTGAAGCAAGTCCCAGCAATAGGACTACTATTTTATTCATCTTCATAAATTTCCTTTAATAAATAATTATTCGTCCAAAGCAATTTTAGGCAACATATTCATTCCTTTGCCCATTTTCATGTTGTTCATTTCCCCAACCATTCTTTCCTCCATTGGTAAATCTTCATATACCAAAGCCAATAAATTACCTCCCGGATATAAACCGTTGTTAGTCACCCGGCTTGTATCGTGATCATGAAAAGTCCAGATACCTCTGTTGGTTCCTTCAATAATGATATCATATGTTTTCCCGGGACTTAAAGACACAGTGTTTCTTTGCCAAGGCTGAGGCAGAGGTACACCGTCGTCACAGACCATCCAAAAGTCGTGACCGTGCAAATGTAAATGATGATTTTCCGTACCGGCATTAATTAATCTTACACGAATTTTTTCTCCTGACTTTATATATAAATATGGAGTGGACGGGTACGATTTTCCATTAACCGTAAACCAGTTTGGTGTTGGTAACTCGGCTGGTGCTCTTCGGGTAACCAAATAAGGGGGCTGGTAGCCGTTTTCAATTGAGTTAAGAAGTTCTTCTTCATTGTTAAATAAGTTAAATCTTTCTGCATTAAATCTTCCGTTTTTCACCAGGTAAGAACGCTCTTTCATTCTATCCAACATCACATTTAGTTCTCTTCTTACAAAGTTAACGTCATGGGCAGAGTAGACCAATGTATACTCACGCTCGTATGGAAATGCTTTTTTAATAGGGTCGTCATCACTTTCAATAATAATACTTCCAAACATGCCCGATTGCATATGTAACAGTGTACCCCAATGGCAATGATAGAAATGAGTACCATAGGGTTCCGCTACAAATTCATAAATGAATTCCTGATTCGGCATTACAGGCATTTGTGTTACATAAGGAACACCGTCCATACGCCAAGGAACATATATTCCGTGCCAATGTATTGTGTGATTTAACTCTGTGTTGTTTTTGAATTTTACTCTTACTTTATCCCCCTGTTTAACTCTAATCTCAGGACCAGGAACCGTACCATTAAATGCCAAGGTATGAATTTTCATACTCGGAGCTAATTCATGCTCTGAAATTCCTATATTTAGTTCGAACTCCTTCCATTCTCCCTTTTTTGAAAACGGTAAAGATGTTGGAAAGAGCTTCTTATTTGCTGCTTTAGTTTCTTTTGCAAACAAGTTGGTTGGAAACAAGACCAGCCCGGAGATTCCCATAGCGCTGTACTGCATAAATTCTTTTCTATTCATAGTTTTTTATATTTTGATTATAGTCATTGTCTCAATAAACAGATTAGGCCTGCTTATGGACAGTTAGTTGAGACATTAAATTATGTTTCGTTTAGTATGTAATTATTTTTTAAAATATGAAAATACAAGGGCTGAAAAATACATTTTTCTTCTTGTAAAACCAAAAATTAAAAAAAAGAATGGTTTGTATTTTAAGTATAATTTCCCCAATTTGTAATGTTTTATTTGGGGTACTACTTTTCCACTCACTTCTCTAAGGCAGTATCTTCTGCATTATATTATAATGATTTCAATAAAGTATAATATGTATTTGTCAGTTTATATTTAGTTATTAAATTGTCATTCTGAACGCAACGGAGTGGGGTGAAGAATCTCATTATTTGATTTTGCTATAAAATTGAGATATTTCGCTCCGCCTGCCTACCGCAGCAATGCTGTCAACTTAAGGAATGTTCGCTAAAATATTAAATTGCAAATGTGGCTATCACCGATCCCTATGGGAAAGCCGTCATTGTACTTTCCTTATTTGTTCCGTTGCCTGAAGGCAACGGCAATTGCCGTCGCTTTTCCGAAGGATCCTTTGGATAAGCGACGGTAAAAATATATAAAAAACTAAAACGGCTTTCCCATAGGGATCGGTGATAGCCGCATTCGTTCGCTTAAGTTGACAGCATTGCTGCCGACAGGTACGTTCATTAGTATGACCACTTTCCCTGCGATATTTTTATATGTAACATTCGGCATTGGCGAACGAAGTCTGCGAAATTAATGTTATTCCATCCTAACAATAATTATTTAGACAATGGTATTTTATATTATTTATATTCAGCTTTTTTGACTTTTCAATTTCAACCAAACGTTTTTCGTTGGGAAGAAGAATTATTCCGTTTTCTTTAAATTTATATTTCGGATGCGTAAGTTGAATAAAAAATTCCGGTACTGCTGACGAGAGTTCAATGAATTGTTGATTGTTCTGAACAATTACTTTGAATTTCA
>ENA-ORDP01000146-ORDP01000146.1-marine-sediment-metagenome-genome-assembly--contig:-NODE-146-length-46523-cov-6.884264_pt1 | contig 46523 bp, 45 predicted proteins | sample MGYA00248627_ERZ508539 | MGnify/ENA primary metagenome ERZ508539 (study PRJEB26208, sample SAMN05571518) | marine sediment metagenome | biome: deep sea; feature: Hydrothermal vent; material...
CCCACAGTTTACTCCAGCTTACCCCCTAGCTCAAACTTTGCAAACACGCCCTAGCACTCGACCCATCGTGGTAACCAGATAGCAAGCCTGGTGATCGCTCATAAATGTGTAGATTTCGACAGGCCGTTGCTTTTGCCAAGATGTCTTGCTCAAGGCGCAGTTGTCGGTTCTCACGCCATAGCTGCCTCAGCTCCTCTGTGCTCAACCCCTCGTCGCAGCGCCCCTCGTCACGGTCCGCTCGGTGGACCCGCTTGCGGATCGTCTCGTAGGTCGGCTCGAACTCTCGGGCCGGCTCAACCATCGATCTGCCCGTCCTGACCAGCTTAAGGATCTATCGCCGGAACTCTGGCGGGTATGGCGATCGTGTTCTCGGCATCATAGACCCCGCCTTCCTACGTCTTACCGTGTCTACGAAATTGGGTCGACTCCATGATGAGCCAATGGGGGGTAGTCATCTCCCACCAGAGTTTGTAACCATACCGATAGACATTCATCACCTTGCGCGTTCTAGCAAGCGTTCAGTAGTCTAGCGCGTCATTTGGTTTTTCCAAATCTCTGTTGCACCACTCTCATTAGGGTGCTTGATGCTCTATAATACCGGTGGTGATACCATGAAAAATTTCTATACCCAAGCGGTACACGCCGGCGAGCAGCCCGACCCCAGCAGTGGAGCTGCCGACCTGCCCATCTACCAGAGCAGCACCTTCACCCACCGCGACACCGAGGAGAGCGCCGCCGTCGTCCAGGCCTTGCAAGCGGGCGAGCGCAAGGGCTATCTGTACACCCGTTGGGGCAATCCCACCGTTCAGGCGCTGGAAGAGAAGCTGGCCGCCTTGGAAGGTGGGCAAGCTGCGCTGGCCTTCTCCTCCGGTATGGCAGCTATTGCAACTGTCCTGCTCAGTTTAGTCAAAAGCGGCGATAAAATAGTCGCCGCGCGCCAGCTCTACTCCGGAACTTCGCATTTGTTGACTGAGCGCTTGCCCGCCCTGGGCGTCGAGACGACCTTCGTGGCCTCCGATCGTATTGAAAACTTCGCTCAGGCCATCAGGCCGACGACCAAGCTGATCTACATCGAAACGCCCTCCAATCCTCTGTTGGAGATCACCGATATTCAGGCAATAGCCCGGCTGGCACAAGAGCACCAACTGGTATCTATTATTGACAATACTTTTGCCACACCCTTCAACCAACGTCCGCTGGAGTTGGGCATTGATCTAGTTGTCTATTCGACCACCAAGTATCTCTGCGGCCACGGTGACGCTATGGGCGGCGCGGTGATCGGTCGGCAGGAGTTCATCGATCGGGTCTTGACCGGTTTTCATCGTGATTTAGGCGGTGTGCTCAGTCCGTTCAACGCCTGGCTGACGGCGCGCGGGATGCGCACTCTGCCGCTGCGCCTGGAGCGGCACAACGCCAATGCCCTGACTTTGGCGCAGTTTCTGCAACAGCACTCTGGAGTCAGGCAAGTTTACTATCCTGGCTTGCCGAGCCATCCCGGCCATGAGCTGGCCCGGCGCCAGATGCCGGGCGGCTTCGGCGGCATGCTCAGCTTCGAGGTGCAAGGCGGCCTGGAGGCCGGCAAGCGGGCGCTCAATCGGGTGCAGCTTTGTACCCGCGCGGTCAGCCTGGGCGACGTCAAGACACTGATCACCCATCCGGCCTCGACGACCCATTACATCGTCCCGCCTGAAGCGCGCCGAGCCGCCGGCATATCCGACGGGCTGATTCGTTTGTCGGTGGGCATCGAGGACGTTCAGGACTTGATGGACGATCTCGCTCAAGCCTTGCGATGAGCCGGCTTTATCTCTTCAGCGGCGAGCCGACTCTGCGCCGACGGGCGATTCGGCAACTGATCGCGGGCTTACCTGAAGCGCCTCAGGTAACCCAGCTCGATGCCGAGGAGACCCGGCCGCGTGATCTGCTGCAAGCGCTGCAAACCGCACCGCTCTTCGCCGAACGGTCCATCATCTGGGTTAAGAACATCGAAAAGTTGAGCGAGCCTGAGCCGCTCACCCGGCGTCTGGCTCAGCCGCTGCCGCCCCTGGTCACGGTCATCTTCGAGGCGGAGAAGCTGGACAGACGGGGGCGCTTCTATAAGGCGTTGGCCCATCAGGGCCAGGTGCAGGACTTCCCGCCGGTCGAGCGCCGCGAGCTGCCAGGGCTGGTCAAGCAGATGCTGGCCGAGCAGGGGGTGCGGCTCAGCCCGGAGGGGTTTCGCTATCTATTGGAGGTGGTCTCGCCAGATCTGGGCCGTCTGGAGCGTGAGATCGCCAAGCTGGCCCTCTACAGCGAGGGGCGCTCGCTCAGCCTGGCAGAGCTCGAGGGCTTGCTCTTCGCCGATAAGGGCGGCAACGTGTTTCAATTCATCGATGCGCTGCTGGAGCGCCGACCGGAGGCGCTGGGCCGCTTACAAGCCCTCTTGGATGGCGGAGAGGATCCCAACAAGCTCTTCTTCCTGATCGTGGGACAGGTGCGGGCACTCCTGACCGTGAGCTCGTTGGCGGCGGCGGGACTGAGTGCTGAAGAGATCACCACGCGGACCAGGCAGTTCAGTTGGCTGATCCGCAAGCGCTTGCAGCAGGTTAAAAAACTCTCGCAGCAGAAATTGGTTAACTGGCTATTGCTACTACAATCTGAAGATGCGTGTCTCAAGCGCGGCGAGCGCGACCCGGCCGAGGCTTTGCTGGTCGTCGCGCTGGCAATCCTGCTGCCAGCTGTTTGCTAGCCAGGTATTTGCTCCCTGTCAGGTCTCCAGCCGTCCATTCACCCTGATAAAGCCTCGGAGGTTCACCTCTATCCCGGCGGCACTCAGGTTGAGCGTATCGCTGTTGGGCACCCACCCCGTTCTACCAGCAGGTGCGAACCGCAAAGCCTGTTGGCTGCTGCCGCTGAAGTCGGAGACGATCTCCCGCTTGCGGCGGTACACCTGGGCCAAGTCTACCAGCACCGGCCTCACCTACACTCATTGTACCCGCCCGCGCTTCTCCTGAGCAAAGAGCGCGCTCAAGCTGCGCAGTTCAAGTCTGGCGACGTGCCAAAGGCAGCATCTCGCGCTTCAACAAGCCTCCCCACCAGGCCAGTCCACCGTAGAATGCAGTCCCAAAGAGCACCGCCAGACCGACCTGTAAGAGCTCATAGCCCAGCCAGAGTACCAGCCAACTGTAGAAGAGATGGGTCAGCAGGCCCATCAGGCCGGCGATGAGGAGCATCTTAAGCAGCTCTGCCCCCAACACCGGTGTGAGCAACTTTGTGCGCAACCGGTGCTGCACAGCGAAGAACAGCAGTATCATGCTGATTAGACCCGCAATTGAGGTGGCCAGCGCCAGGCCGCGCAAGCCCAACGGCCCAATGAGCAGATAGTCAGAGAGCACGTTGACCCCCATGATGAGCACGCTGATCTGCACCGGGCGCGTCGTCTCTTGCAAGGCGTAGAAAGCGCGATTGATCACGTAGGAGATCCCATAGCCCAAGAGGCCAATGAGCAAGAACTGCAAGACGCTCCAGGTTCTCAGCGTATCGGCGGCTTGGAACTGTCCGTGCTGGAAGAGCAGTCGAATGATCGGGACGCCCAAGACATAAAGGCCGGCGATCGCCGGGAGCAGAATCAGCGCCGCGCTACGCAGACCTTGACGCAGGGTTTTGAGGAACTCTTCGTGCCGAGCGCGGGCCGCCTGATGTGCTAGCTGGGGCAAGATCGCCGTGGCAATCGAGAGGGCAAAGACACCTAGCGGCAATTGAAAAAGCCGGCTGGCATACTGCAAGGCCGCGATGCTGCCGGAGCTCAAGTGCGAGGCCAATTTGTTGTCTACCAAAAAGTTCACTTCAATTACGATTAAGCCCAATACTGCTGGCAGCATTAAGCGCACCAGTCGTCTTATTCCCTCATCGAAGGGATCGAAGACGAAGTGATAGCGTAGGTAAGGTCGCACAAAAGGCGCTTGAAATAACAGTTGACCAAGGCCGCCCAGCAGCGCTCCTACGGCCAGACCGTAGATCGGTCGCTGGAATTGGGCCGAGATCAGCAGCGCTCCGCTGATCACCCCCAGGTTGAAGAGCACCGGGGCGAAGGCCGGGACAAAAAAACGCCCATAGCTATTCTGTATCCCCATGGCGAGCGCGGCCAGCCCCACCAAAGCTATGAAGGGAAAGGTGATCCTGGTCAGGCTGATGGCCAAGCGCTGCTTGTCCACGGAAAAGCCGTCGGCCAAGAACGGGATATAGTGGGGTGCCAGCCAGATTCCCAGCCCCACGATCAAGGGGAAAGCGAATAGGGACAGCGTGAGCACGTTGGAGGCGAAACGGTCAGCCTTCTCACGGCTTTGGCTCAGATAGGTGCTGAAAACGGGGATGAAGGCATTGGCCAGCGCGCCCTCGGCGAAGAGGCTGCGCAGGAGGTGCGGCAGGGCGAAGGCGATGATGTAGGCGTCCAGATTGGAGCTGGTCCCAAAGACGTCGGCGATGGACACATCACGAAACAGGCCTGAGACCCGACTGATCGCCGTGGCCACGGCGATCAGTCCCACACTGCGCCAGAGGTTCCCCTTGCTGCTCAAAAGCCGCCGCTCGTGGCGCAGCATCTGCCCTAGGTCTAAAGTCTATCGGTCTTTAGCTGCAAGTCTTTCACTCCTACTCTTACTCTTCCGCTTTGGCTTCAGGTGCGGGCGCTTGCTGCTGCTCCGCTTCGTCGAGCACCTCAACTTGAATCTCGGCTGAGATATCCTTGTAGAGGCCTACCTTGACCGTGTGGAGGCCCAGTGCCTCGATGGGCTCGGCGAGCTGCACTTTGCCCTTCTCGATGTCGGCCCCGAATTGCTCGCTCAGTCGCGCGGTGATCTCCTCCAGGCGCACTGAGCTATAGAGCTTGCCCTCTTCATGCACCTTGCGATAGAAGGCCAGCCGTTGACCCTGCAACTGCTCTTGGAGCGCCTTAGCCTGCTCTTCACGATTGCGCAGCTCGATCAGGCGCGCCTCACGAACCTTGTGCAGGCCCTGCACATTGTGCGGTGTGGGGGGCACAGCTAGCCCCTGGGGCAAAAGATAGTTGCGTGCGTATCCGGGGGCGACGGAGACCACATCGCCCGGCTCGCCCAGTCGCTCGATCGGCCGGGTCAGCATCACTTCAGTCTTCCTCTTTTTCAAAAGCTATCCGTCCTCTCTTGGAAATCTAACCTTCGATCTGAATCGCGCATTATTCTAGCGAGCGGAGCGGGCCTCGTCAACGGCAGGCGTCGCCTCTCTCCCAAACTGAACTTGCAGGGGGTCAGGGGGTTAGGTTTGTCGTTTCGCCAGCAGTTTCAAAAGGCCTTTGACGACTTCCGGGTCCCACTGTACTCCGGCGCAACGCCTCAGTTCAGCTTGAGCCGCTTCTGGGCTACGCCCCCGACGGTAGGGACGATCGGTGGTGATGGCATCATAGGCGTCTACCACGGACAGGATACGCGCTTCGAGCAGAATTTCTTCCCCTCGTAGGCCAGCCGGATATCCGGAACCGTCCCAATGCTCATGATGCTCGGCGATGATATGCGCGGCCCGCTGCAGCGAGTGAATGCCTCGCACCAGTTCCGCCCCGATGCGCACATGGGTACTCATTTGGCGCCACTCTTCATCGCTAAGCTGGCCCGGTTTGTTCAAGATGGCATCGGGCACGCCCACCTTGCCCACATCGTGCAGCAAGGCCGCATAGCGCAACTGCTCCAGCCGTTCCTTTGATAGACCCAAATGCTTTCCCAGTGCCACGGCATAGTCGGCCAGGCGCTGACAGTGGCCGGAGGTGTAGCTATCCTTCTCATCAATGACCCGTGAGAGCATCGTAGCCGTCTGGATGGCCGTCTGTTCCAATTGACGGTGCAGCTGGCGCTCTCTGGTCTCGGAGTCCACCCGCTCGCTAATGTCTTGCATCGTGCCGATGATCACCCTGCGGCCGCGATATTCGGTGTCCGTGCTCCGCACCTCAACGTGAATCAGTTGACCGTCCTTGCGCCTGATATGATAGGAGTATTGGGCGCTGTGTGCCTGGCCGCGTAGCCGTCTTTGCACCTGCTCTTCGACCAAGGGGCGATCCTCAGGGAAGATTAGGTCCAGGTAATCCTTCTGTTGCAGCTCCACTTGGGAGTAGCCGGTGATCTCGGCCAGACGGCGATTAGCGTAGATAATTCTACGGTTATCCACGATATACACTCCCACTAGCGACTCTTCGACTAAGCTATGATATTTGTGCTCCGATTCACGTAGCTCTTTCTCCAGTCTCACCACCTGGCGTAGGTCGCGGGCGATGCTGAGTATATATTTCAATCGGCTATGCTCGTCATAGATGGGAGCCACCGAGAACTCCACCGGGATCTCAGTCCCGTTTTTATGCAGCATATATTTGCGATAGGGCTTAGGGGGGAGCTGTCCCCGTTGCATCTCTGACAACAGACGCTCAGAGTCGGCTAACTCCTCCGATACGATGAGCCGATGAACGTCTAAGCTGATTAGCTCCTCTCTACCATAGCCTAAAAGTCGGCAGGCCTGCGGATTGGCATCGAGGTTTTGTCCCTGCGAATCCAGCAGGAAGATGGCATCGGAGGCCGCTTCGAACAGGGTATGGTATCGTTGCTCCGAGCGGGCCAGTGCGTTGCGTTCTTGAGCCCGTCTGATGGCCAATTTGAGCTGGGGCAGCATGGAGCAAGCCAGGCGCAAGTCATCAGCTGTAAAAACATTCTCCTGGGTCTTGTTGTTGAGATTGAAGTAGCCGATGACTTGGTCATCCAGCTTGATCGGCACCGAGATATACGAGCGAGGTTGGCCGATCGAGCTCAGCTTTTTGGCCTCGGCGGCCGGCCAATATTCGTGCTGGAACTGGGCCAGATCATCGGTGATAATGACTGGCTCATCCTGATATTTGATCCGCTGGATGTGCCACTCCGGCTGAAAGGAAATCGCTTGCAAAGCCGCAAGATCCCAACCCACGGCGGCGACGAACTCCAAGAGACCGGTCTTCTCATTGAGCAGCAGAGCCACGCCACTGTCCGCATGAGGGACCAGGCTCAGGGTTTCTTCCAAAATGAGCCGAAGAATAGCTGCTAAGTCCGTCTCGGCGTTGAGCCGCTCCAGAAAGCGCTTGGTCGTGGATAGCTGTTCGGTGATTTGCTCCAGCTCGGTCACGTCCGAGCCCATGAAGACGTAGGCGTAGGGCGTGCCCCGTTCGTTCTTCAGCACGGAGGTGCTTACCAGGATGGTGTGGGTTTGGCCACGTTCATCGCGGCGCTGAGCCTTGAAGGGGTGCCAACTTTGCTCCCGCATCTGGGTCGCCAGCGGGGCCAGAGAGGGCAGCTTCTCCACCAAGGGTTGGCCCAGCAGTTGACCGGGTTGCAGCTTGGACCAGTGCAGGAGCCTCCGGTTGGCATAGATGACCCGGCCCTCTAGATCCACGGAGACAACCAGCTCGCTCAGGCTGTCGAGAAAGGCCGTTTGGAAACGAACCTGACGGGTCTTGTGGCTCAGGCGGCGCTGCATCTTGGAGCTGTACCTGATGTGCTTTTCCCGGTTGAGCTGACGATCGGCCTCGCGCAGCAGCGCCTCTCCGTCAGTATCCATGCCGGGCAGCCAAGTGACCTGACCCACGCTGAAGCTCAGCGGCAGACCCAACCCGCGCTGGCGCACCCACTGCTGTAAGGCTGCCTGCAGGCGCTCTGCGGCATGAATTGCGCTGCCGTTGGTCTCCATCAGCAGCAAGAGGAACTCATCTCCCCCGTAGCGAAAGGCCAGGTCCGACTCGCGCAGCGTATCGCGAATCAGCTGGCCGACCCCGCGCAAGACCTCATCACCCTGGAGATGGCCCAGCCGATCGTTGACCTGCTTGAAGCCGTCCAGGTCGAGCATCAGCAGGGTAAGCGGGTGCCCATAGCGCTGGGCCCGCTCCAGCTCTTGGGAAAGCAGCCGATCGAGGTGGTGGCGGTTGTGCAGTCCGGTCAGCGCATCATACAGGGCTAGCCTCTCCAGCTTTTCCACGTCCTGGCGGTGTTGTGCCTCCAGCACCTTGCGGTGGGCGATGTCGCGATAAATACCATATATGCCGATCTGGTCCTCACCCAGCTTGATGGGAAAACCCAGCACCTCCACCTGGATCAGGCTGCCGTCCCGGCGGCGACGCACCGTCTCTTTTTTGATGATCTGCCCCTGCGAGACCTGGTGGGAGAGCGCCAGCGCCTCCTGGTGTCGTTCGGAGGGCGCGATGAGCTCATCTAGCAGCCGCCCGCTGATCTCTGGAGCTGGGTAGCCGAACAGCTTGGCAAAGGCACGGTTGGCATCTACCACATGCCCTTGAGCGTCTTCCAGGACTATGGCATCCGGCGAGTACTCAAAGAGCTGGTGGAAATGGGCTCGCTGTAAGCTGAGCTCCTCTTCGGCCCGTTTCTTGGCGCTGATGTCGTAGCCGATGCCGATCAGCGTCTGATCCGGTCCGTGGGTGTCCTGCCAGAGAATCCAGTGCAAATCGCCGGCTTTATCGTAGATTTGGCGCTCATAGGGTAGGGGATCTACCCGACGCTCATCGCGGGCCGACTCAGTCAAGCCACGCTTTTCCCTGACGAACTCCTCCTGACTGGGGCGGGTTAGCTTCAGCCAGCCATCTCCCAACACTTCGTTCGGGGAATAGCCCAAAGCGCGCTCCACGGAAGGGCTGGCATAGATGATCTGACCCTCCCGGTTGGCGACCAGGATCAGCGTGTCGGTGGTGTAGATGATCTGCCTGACCAGTTGCAGTCTGTCTAATATTTTCTCGTCGCCCGCTGGGGTTTTATTCGCCTGCATGATATATTGATTATAAGGCAAGCTAATGCTTTGTCCAAGAGATAAGCGTTACCGTCTCGGCTCTGAGGAAGTGAAATCCCTGACTGCAACGCAACTAGCCGTTGATGAGCCAGGCCAACCTCTTGACAGACGGCCTGCTTTGTGCTATAGTACACTTATCCGAAAAGGCAAACTCTCTGAAAGGGGAGGACGCAAAGCTACGGGCCTAAGGACAAAAGGGAGGAGTCTAAGGCAGCCGGGTCGCCGAAGATGATGAGAGAAAACAGGATTTTTCCAAGGGAAAGGGAAGTAAGCCTGCTGTGTCAGCCAAAGAGATTTTGGCTTATCGGCAGGGGTAATCTCGCCATAATTAAGAACCCATCTGGCCTTATCCTAACCTCCTTTAAGGAAGAGCTTGGCCGCTGCCGGCGTGTCCTCCGATGGCCGGAAGCGCTATCAGCCGCCAGGGTTTTGCCCGCTCGCCCGAGCGGGATTTTTCCCCAGCGACTAGCAGGGTGCGGTGTAAACCGGGTCGGCCAGGCTCTTTCCTTAGCTTTTGGCTCAGGAGCACACTTGGGGCAGTGAGGGGAACCGAGGGGAATCTCTAGAGGAGTGCACCCTTTAGGGTGGAAGGGTGCCTCCTCTAGGAGATTCTAGCTCTTTGAGCTGCCTGGCAGCCAGCTCGCGACTGGCCCGGTAAGGCCCTCGCTCACCGCTCAGCACCTGGCGGGCCTGCTCTTCCAACAGGTGCTCCCCATGCTCGTCCCACAGACGGGCGCGCAGCACCCCCAGCACATTTTCTCGCAATAGTCGCCGCAGCCGCTCTTGGCGATGCGCCTCCCAGCCCTGCGACTCATCCAGATAACGCCGATGGTGCTCCAGGGCTTGATAGAGTTCCTCGAGCCCCATGCCCTCTATAGCGCTGGTCTTGAGGATCGGCGGCGTCCAGGCGAGCTGCGTATCTCCCAAGGCCAGTTGGAGAGAGCGCACCGCCAAATCGGCCTGGCCGCGGTCGCTCTTGTTGACCACAAAAATATCGGCGATCTCCATCAAGCCAGCCTTGAGCGCCTGGATGGCATCGCCCGACTGCGGGGTGAGCACCACCACTACAGTGTCCACCTCCTGTAGCACATCTATCTCCGCCTGACCCACGCCAATTGTCTCGAAGATCAGGGTGGGAAAACCGGCTGCTTCTAATAGGATCGCTGCTTCACCCGCCGCACGGGCCAGGCCGCCCAGGCTGCCGCGTGTGGCCAGGCTGCGGATGAAGACCCCCGCATCCTCGGCGATCTGGTGCATGCGCACCCGGTCACCCAAGAGAGCCCCACCGGAGAAGGGGCTGGTAGGGTCGGAGGCCAGCACCCCCACCCGCCGGTCCCCCCGGCGCAAAAACGGGACCAAGCGATCAACCAGGGTAGACTTGCCCGCTCCCGGCGGGCCGGTGATCCCCAAGCGATAGGCCTGACCCGTGCGGCTATAAACCCGATCGAGCAACTCCTGATAGCCGGGAGCCCGGTCCTCCACCTGGGTGATCAGCCTTGCCAGCGCGCGCTCATCGCCCTGCAGCAGACGTTCGATCAGCTTCATGGCCTTGGAGTAGGGGCGTATGGCCATACGCCCCTTACCGGGGCACGAAGTAGACATCGGTGGGCTTGAACTTGGAGTTGCGGCGGAAGCGCGCCCGGACAGGCATCCCCACCCAATCGAGCGACGGCGCCTGGGGATCAACCCCCAGCAGCCGTGTCAGGAAGAGCGTATTGACCCCCTCCCACTCGATCAGGGCCAGCACGAAGGGGCAGTCGGGCAGGAACTCTTCGCTGCCGAAGTAGCAGACGGTGAAGGTATGCACCTGACCTTCTTGGGGCAGCTCGAACCAGCGCGTGCGGGCGCCGCACTGCGTACAGTGCCCCTTGGGCGTGCCATAGCGATAGCCGCACTGGGGGCATTCCGTGCCCAGCAGCTTGCCGTTGGCCAGCCCGGCGAAGAAGGGCGAATCCTGACCGAAGGTATGCAGATAGTCCACGGCGTAATGCTGCTTGATGATGATGGGTGCCAGCTCGTTCAGTCCGGCAAGATCAGCGGGCAGCGGGACGTTGAACAGCACCGAGCCGTCCAGTGTCTCCGGCAGCTTTTTAATCATGGCAATCACTTCACTTTCTTTCTAAGATAGATACAGTGACGTAGGTACCGGTGCCGGCATGGCTGTGGATGGCCCCGCGCTTGGCTTGCGTGATCTGCACCGTGCCATCGCCTCCGTAGTGCTTCTTGATCGTCCCCTGCAGTTGCCAGAGCGCGAAGACGGCCTGCATCAGCCCGGTGGCTCCCACCGGATGACCGCAGGCGATCAGGCCGCCGGAGGGGTTGACCGGGAGCTTCCCCGGATGAGCCAGCTCCAGCCCGTAGTCGAGCCCGCTCAAGAAGGGATAGCCCTCGTCTACGAATTGGCCCCCCTCACCGTAGCGGCAGAGGCCCATGTCCTCATAGGTTTGGATCTCGCTCGAAGTGTAGGCATCGTGCAGCTCGACGAAGTCCAGCTCTTTTAAGGGCTCTGAAAGGCCGGCGTTCCGATAGGCTTCCCGTGAGGCCATTCGCCCGGCGCGGAAGGAATGAACGCCTGGATAATGGGTGCCCCGCTCGAAGAGTTCTCGATAATAAGCCTTCGTCTCGGCCGTCTGCTCGGAGGGCAGTGCATTGCGGGCGAAGAACTGATCGAAGTCCTGGTGGGGGCGATCGGCCATGCGCATGGCGTCGGTGCCTCGACCGATGCCGGCCACCTGGACCGCTGGGGCCAGCTGAGCGCCAGCCTGGCGCAGCTTTTCCAATCCGGCCTCGGAGGCCAGCAGGACCGCTGCCGCTCCGTCGCTCATCACGCAGATGTCCAGGCGGGTCAGGGGGTAAGCCACCATGGGTGAGTCTCTCACCTCTTGGACCGTCAGCTTCAGCCGCTTCTGGGCGTAGGGGTTATAGAAAGCATTGCGATGATTCTTGACGGAAACTTTGGCCAGTTGCTCCGGAGTCGTGCCGAACTCGTGCATGTGGCGTACGACCATCATGGCGTAGTAGCCGGAGTAGAAGCCGCCGACGGGGTAATCAAAATCCTGATCGGAAGCCAGGGCGATGAACTCGTTGCCCTTCCAAGTCTCGACATGGCTCATCTTCTCGAAGCCATAGGCCAGACAAACGTCCAGATAACCGGAGGCTACCTGCTTGTAGGCTTCCTGGAAGCAGACGCCCCCGGTGGCCCCGCCGCTCTCCACCCGGAAAGAAGGCTTGGGACAGAGTCCCAGATAGTCCTGAACCATGATCCCCGCCATCAGTTGTCGGGCGAAGTGATCGCTGAAGTATGAGCAGACGGTGCCGTCTATCAATTCGAAAGCTTGCGGCTGGGTCAAACCCAGATCGTTCAGAATATAGTCGTATGCTTCTTTGACCATCGGTTGAAAGGTCACGTCGGGGCGGGCTTTGGTGAATTTGCTCACCCCTCCGGAGACAACATAAACATTGCGCATCTGAGTCTCCTCCTTATTCTGTCAGTCAGCGTCTCTAGTCCGCAGGGCCGGAAATAGGATCACCTCGCGAATCGAGGCCGAGTCGGTGAGCAGCATGATCAGGCGATCCACCCCGATTCCCAAGCCTCCGGTGGGGGGCATCCCGTACTCCAAGGCCGTCAAGAAATCCTCATCGGTGGCTTGTGCTTCTTCATCGCCGGCCTGCCTGAGCTTCTCCATCCACTGAAAGCGCTCGCGCTGATCGAGAGGATCGTTCAGCTCGGAGAAGGCGTTGCCCAGCTCCAGACCCCCGATAAAGATCTCAAAGCGCTCAGCCCAATCTGGACTATCCGGCTTCTTCTTCGCCAGCGGCGAGATCTCGCTGGGATAATCCAGGACGAGCGTCGGTTGAATCAGCTTGGGTTCGACGTAGCGGCTGAAGAGCTTATCCACCAGTTTCCCCCATGTTGGCAGTTCGCCCTGCAAGAGCGCATTTATATCGATGTCTATCTCGGTCAGTATGGGGCCTAAACTCCCTATGGTCGAATATTCTTCTATATCAACTCTGGGGTCGATCTCCTGCTTGATGGCCTCTCGCAGCGTGATCCGCTTCCAGGGTGGGCTCAGGTCGATCTCACGGCCCTGATAGCTGAGCTTCGTTTGACCCAGCTCCTGGGCGCTGGAATGGATCATCGTCTCCGTCAGTTTCATCATATCGTGATAATCGGCGTAGGCCTGATAGCACTCCATCATAGTGAACTCGGGGTTGTGCTCGGTACTGACCCCTTCATTGCGAAAGTCCTTGCCGATCTCATAGATGCGGTCGAAGCCGCCGATGATCAGGCGCTTGAGATAGAGCTCATCGGAGATGCGCAAATAGAGCGTCTGGTCCAGCTCGTGATGATGCGTGGTGAAGGGCCGGGCGAGGGCGCCGCCGTAGAGCGGCTGCAATATGGGCGTTTCGATCTCCAGAAAACCGCGCTCATCGAGAAAAGCACGCATCAGGCTGATGATCTTGGAGCGCCTCTGGAACACCTGCCGCGAGCGCTCATTGGTCAGCAAATCAAGATACCGCTGCCGATAGCGTATCTGGACGTCTCGCAGGCCCTGGCGCTTCTCCGGCAGGGGGCGGAGCGACTTGCTCAGCAGGGCGAACTCCTGGACTCGGACGGAAAGCTCGCCGCGCTTCGTCTTGAAGACTATCCCCCCTGTTTGCAGATGGTCACCGATGTCCAGCTCGGTAAACCGCCGGTAGTCGGCGGCCTCCAGGTCGGAGGCGGCGGCGAAGAGCTGGATTGACGCACCGGAGCCATCGCGTAAATCGAGGAAGGAAGCCTTGCCCATGATGCGGCGAGCTCGGATGCGCCCGGTGACCCAGACCGATTGCTCGCTCTGTTCTCCAGGTGCTAAGCCATCGAAGACCTGGTGCAGTTGCGCGGCGCTGTGGCTGACTTGGCAGCGAGCCGGATAGGGGTCGAGCCCCTGTCTTTTCAGGGCTTCGAGCTTGCGCAGCCGTTCCTCTCGCAGAGCGCTGACGGCCACCTGGGGGTCAGCCTCGGGGACGCTGGATGCCTAGCACGCGATAGCGCCTCGTGCCCGCAGGCGCATCCAACTCGAACTCATCACCGCGCCGACGGCCCAAGAGCGCCTTGCCCAGAGGAGAGTCGGTCGAGATCTTGTTCTCCTCGAGATTGACCTCGGCCTGACCGACCAACTCCAGGGTCATTTGCTCATTGCTCTTGAGCTCCTTGATCGTCACCCGGCTGCCCAGGCTGACGGTCTTGGTGCTGATGCTGGCCTCGTCGATGATCTTAGCGTGGTCAAGCAGCTCTTCCAGTTGGCGGACTTCGGCCTCATAGAACTCCTTTTCGGTCTGGATGTCTAGGAACTCTTTGTTTTCGCGCAGCTCCCCGCCATGATCCTTGGCAGCCTTGATCCGCTGGGGAATCTCCTCATGGAGGATGCGGCGATACTCCTCCAATTCGCGCGTCTTAAGCTGGTAGCCCTCCCTGGTGAGGACCACCTCTACTAGGGTCTCCATCGTTCTCCTCCTCTGCCCGAGCGTCGCGGCTGAAACTCAAACGGCCTAAGGGGTCAACCTGGTTTCAGGAAACCACCAGAGGTCCGCTTTTCATAGCGCTAATATCTACGGGGGCAACCGTCTGAGGTATTTTAGATTATAGCAAGGCCGGCTTGGCCGTACAAGGGGGGAGAAAGATTACAGCCGACCCAAGGGCCGCAAGGCGATAAGATAGCCGGGCTCCTCAGTTGCAGTTGGCCAGCGATATTGCTTTAATTAGCTCGTCAAAGAGGAGGCTTGTCAACTACCCCACAGCAAGCTGTAGGGCTTGCAACTGCGAGCATCGCGTTGCTTTAGGGCCGATTGACTGCGGCCCATCGCCAAGCGCCAAACTCGCCTTGGCGATATTGTAGGCGGCATTGAAGTCAGCCGCATTACGTGAATTACAGCTAGGACAGGAGAAACGATGCTGAACACGATGACCACGAGTCTCGCAACGAGAACAGGTCTGCGAGGTATAAGCCGGGTTGATGTATTCCACGGCGATACCACGCTCCAGGGCCTTGTATTCAAGAAAGAACTGCAATTGAGCAAAGGGCCAGGAATGGAAGTCTGCCCGCCGGGCTCTCCTTTGTTTTGCTCTCTCGCGGATGTGGGTCAGTGTCTCTATTCTAATCGTGTCTCCTGCCTGAAGACTGTTGACAATCCGGCGGCTGATAATGTGATTGACTTCTCGCATTATGCGGGTCTCCTTACCCCGAAGGCGTTTCATCAGGCAGTGACTGCCCGAAGTCCCTTTGGCTTGGAGATTGGCTCGCAAATTGCGATAATGCCGACGGAGGTGCATCGCTTTCTTGCCACTAAACCTAAGTCCATTGCTGGTCACGGCCAGATTGACCATACCAATGTCAATTCCCACTGTCCTACCCGATTTAGTGGGAGGATCGGTTTCCCTCTTGACAACGATGTGCAGGTAGAACGTCTTGGCCCGCTTGTCATAGACAAGCTCGGCTGCACCGTTTATCTCCCAGGCATCCAGGAGCGAACGTTGGAAGTCACCCAAGATCATGGGCACCTTTATCCGGCCCTTAACGGTGGATATAGAAGCCTGGCCCGCTTTAGCGATAGAGAAAGTTCGAGCATCGAGTCTAACGGACGTGTTGGGGCCAAAGTGGCGCGGAGTCCTGCGCGAGCCTTTCTTATAGGCTTCCGCGACTTTATCTCGTGCTGTGCAAGCAAGTTGGGCCGGGAGGCCGAACTTAGCCCGCACACCATAATAAGTCAGGTGGTGCAAGGCAACCTTGTTCGACATCCCCCTGTGCTCATGGGCTATCTGGGAAATATAGTTGCAGGCAGCGCTAAACTGGCGGATTGTCTCCAGCATAGCTTGTCTCTCCTTGGCACCAGGATCAAGCTTGCACCGCACAGTCTTCGTCAGCTTTGGCATGACAACTCAGTTATAACTCATATAGGGAGGTTTGTCAAGGGCTAACGCCCTGGGGCATTTCTCCTCCCGGCAGCAAGCTACCGGGTCTCCGAAATGCCAAACACTTATGAACGGGTCTTATCCGACTACACAGATGGGCCGGCCGGAAGCGGGCCAGCCGCCTGACTTCATCCGCAAGATCATCAATGAGGACATCGCCGATGAGCGCTTTGGCGGTCGGGTGCACACCCGCTTCCCTCCGGAGCCCAACGGCTACCTGCACATCGGGCACGCTAAGGCGATCTGTCTCAACTTCGGCCTGGCCGAGGAGTACGGTGGCCGGTGCAACTTGCGCTTCGATGATACCAACCCCACCAAAGAGACGAGCGAATATGTGGAAGCAATTAAAGCCGACGTCCGCTGGTTGGGATTCGCTTGGGGCGAGCAAGAGCTCTATGCCTCGGATTACTTCGAGCAGCTCTATGAGTTTGCCCGGCAGTTGGTCAAGGCAGGCAAGGCCTATGTGGATAGCTTGAACCCCGCAGAGGTCAGAGAATATCGCGGCCCCTGGAACCGGCCCGGTCGCGAAAGTCCCTATCGCCAGCGCTCCGTAGCGGAAAACTTAGAGCTCTTCGAGCGCATGCGCGCCGGCCAGTTCCCCGATGGTGCCCACACACTGCGGGCCAAGATAGACATGAGCTCAGCCAATATGAACCTGCGCGACCCCACGCTCTATCGCGTCATTCATGCACCTCATCACCGCACCGGCGAGAAGTGGTGCATCTACCCCACCTATGATTTCGCCCACGGGCAGTGCGATTCGCTCGAAGGCATCACCCATTCGATCTGTACGCTGGAGTTCGAGAACCACCGGCCGCTCTACGATTGGCTGCTCGAGGCCTTGCAGATCCATCACCCGCGCCAGATCGAGTTCGCCCGTCTGAAATTGAGTTACACCGTGCTGAGCAAACGCAAACTGATCGAGCTGGTCGAAGGGGGCTACGTGAGCGGCTGGGACGATCCGCGTCTGCCGACGCTCGCTGGTCTGCGGAGGTGTGGCTATCCCCCGGAAGCGATCCGGGCTTTCTGCGAGAAAATCGGCGTTTCTAAGGTCAATAGCACCGTTGAACTGGCCCTCTTGGAGAACTGCGTCCGCGAGGAGCTCAACCGGAGCGCGCCGCGGGTGATGGCCGTCCTGCGCCCGCTGCGGGTGGTCATCGAGAACTACCCCGAAGATCAAGTAGAGGAGCTGGAGGCGGTCAATAACCCGGAGGACCCCGGTGCTGGCAGTCGCAAACTGCCATTTTCGCGGGTGCTCTACATCGAGCGGGATGATTTTCTGGAAGAGCCGCCAAAGAAATTCTACCGCTTGGCTCCCGGTCGGGAGGTGCGGCTGCGCTACGCCTATTTTCTCAAGTGTGTGGGCGTGGTTAAGGACGAGCAAACCGGAGATATTCTCGAGCTGCGCTGCACCTACGATCCGGAAACTCGCGGCGGCTATGCCCCCGACGGTCGCAAGGTCAAGGCCACGATTCACTGGGTCTCGGCCAGAAAGGCGCTTCAAGCCGAGGTGCGCCTCTACGACCGGCTCTTCCGCCAAGCCGACCCGACCGACGTGCCGGAAGGGGTAGATTGGAAATCCACCCTCAACCCGAACTCGCTGGAGACGCTGGACTCCTGCCGCCTGGAGCCCAGTCTAGCCCAGGCCCGGCCGGGCAGCCGCTACCAGTTTGAGCGCTTGGGGTATTTCGCGGTGGACCCGCTGGACTCGGCACCGGGCAAACCCGTCTTCAACCGCATCGTCTCCTTGCGCGACTCTTGGGCCAAGCTGAAGCAGGCCGGGAAGTAAAGGACCTCGCGGCGCGGCTCGCTCGCCAAGCAACTGTGTTAGTCCCCTTGACACGGTAGCGATTTTGCGTTATCTTACAAACCGACCGGTCGGTTTGTAGTTCTAAGGGGCACGATCACGATGCGAGACAAAGCAGTGACGCGAGAGAAAATCATGCGGGCCGCCGAGACGGTCTTCGCCGCCAAGGGTTACCATGAGACGCTGATGGAGGAGATCGGGCAGACCTCTCGGACCTCGAAGGGCGCGATCTACTTTCACTTTCCCAGCAAGGAGCAGCTCTTTTTCGCCCTGATGGATCGCCTGGCCCAAGCGCTGCGCCGCGAGGTCGAGCGCGAGCTGACCCGGCGGCAGGGGGCGCTGGACAAGGTGCAGGGCGCGCTCGAAGCGGTTTTCAAATCACTGGGTCGCCACCGACGGCTGGCCAAGATCCTGCTCTTGCAAGGGTACGGCCTGGGCCCGGCCTTCGAGGCCAAGCGGCTGGAGATCTATCAGCAATTTGCCTCGCTGATTCAGCAGCATCTAACAGAAGCTGTCCGCGAGGGCTCCATTCCCGCTTTGGACGCCGAGGTGACCGCCTACGCTTGGCTAGGGGCAATCAACGAGCTGATAGTTCGCTGGTTGCTTACCGGAGCGCCCGACCCCTGGGAACGGGCACTGCCTGCACTCTCGCGGCTCTTCCTGCGCAGCATCGGGGCCCCAGCACCGAGCGAGCGATAAATATCCGGATATCAAGCTTAGGAGGCATCAAGATGCAAAGGATCTCGAGACGGAGTTTTCTGAAAACCATCGGTCTGGGGGGGCTGAGCTTGGCTCTCTGGGCTCCAGGGCTTCATGCGGCGGCCGAGCCGATTCGCATCGGTTATCAGGCCCCGCTGTCTGGCGCCTTCGCCGCCTTCGGCAAATGGCATAATCGCGCGCTGCAAGCGGCGATCGAGCGCTTCAACCAGGCAGGCGGCGCCGGTGGACGGCCCTTCAAGCTGCTCACCGAAAATGCCACCTCCGACGCCGGGAAGGCCAAGGAGGCCTTTGCCAAGCTGGTGCTGCAAGAGAACGCCGACTTCGTCATCGGCTCGGTCGACTCCAGCTCCGACATCGCCAGCGCCCCGCTGGCCCGGCAATTGAAAACGCCCTACTTCCCCATGGGCATCGCCAGCCAAATCACCGGCTCGGCGGGCAATCGCTGGATCTTCAAGAGCTATCACACCGGGCGCGAGGCGCTCCAGGCCGCCGGTTCCTGGGCCCTGCAGAATTTGGGCCAGCGCTGGACGATCATCGCCTCGGAGATCACCTTCGCCCAGTCGCAGGCGCAGGATTGGGCCGCACAGGTCAAGCAGTTTGGCGGCCAGGTGCTGCGCACGATCACCGTGCCCTTCCGACCCTCGGATTTCCTGCCCTTCTTGAGCCAGATTGACCTCAAGCGCACCGAGGCGCTCTATCAGGCTTTTACCGCCGTAGACACGGTGCGCTTCTTCGGCCAAGCCGCCCAACTGGGTCTCAGCGGCCGATTGAAAACCCTAGGGATGATCGAAGGGATTGACACCCTGAACACCGAGGCTTCCGGCTTCGAGGGCACCTGGTTTGTCACCAGCTACCCGCGGCGCGCCTCCCAGGTCCCTAGTCAGCTACAGCCTTTCGATCGAGTCTATCGGGAGCGCGTTGGCATCTCTGCCGAGGGCTTTTCAAAGCAAGATTCCCAAGAGGTCGTGCCGATCGCCGATCTCTTCGGGAGCTGGCAGGCGCTCTCACTCATCCGCGAGGCGATCACCCGCAGCGGCTGGCGGAGCTCCGCAGATCACCCCCGCTTGATCCAGGCCCTCGAGGGGTTTCAATATGCCGCCAGCGCCGACTTTCCACAAGGCAGCGGCTTCCTGCGCGCCGAAGACCATCAGGTCTTCCACGACCACTATCTCACACAAGTGCAGTCAGGCAAACTGACCGTGCAGGTGCACCTGCCGCAGGCAAGCGGTTTTTACCCGGCCACGGTGAACTATCAGCAGCAGGGGTTTTAGCCGGGCACGGCCATCTAGCGCTTTGTTTGGGGGCTTTGCCGAGTAAGTCAATCTGCTGTATATTGTCGAGGGTGATTCCGACTGGAACTCGATTGGGCTCGATTGGGCTTTGCGGCGCTAAATGGCTTTGTCTGGGGCTGGATTCTGGCGCTTATGGCGCTGGGCCTCAACCTGATCTATGGCATACTGCGGATAGTTAACTTCGCCCACGGGGCACTCTACATGCTCGGTGCGGTGCTGGCCTGGGTGCTCTGGCCCCTGCTGGGCTTCTGGGGAGCTCTGATCGTCGCACCGTTGCTGGTGGGCGTTTTGGGCCTAGGAGTCGAATGGCTGGTGCTCAGGCCGATTGAAGGGCGACCGTTGTTGAGCATCATCGCTACTTTCGCGCTGATGCTCATCATCCAGCAGACGGTGCTGCTGAGCTTTGGTGGGGGACAGCAGCAGCTAAGTAATCCCTGGAGCTGGAGCTTTCCGCTCTTTGGCCTGCGCTATCCTGGCTATCGGCTCTTCGTGGCCCTGCTGGCGATGCTCTCCGTCGCCGGCCTGTGGCTCTTCTTGCAGCGTACTCAGGTGGGCCGCTGGGTGCGAGCGGTGAGCTCCGATGGCGAGCTGGCCGCCGGCCTGGGCCTGCCGGTTCCGCTGGTCTACGGCTTGGCCTTTGGCCTGGGAAGCTATCTGGCGGCCTTGGCCGGCGTGCTGGTCGCCCCCATCGTCTCGGTGGACTACCTGATGGGCTTCGATGTGCTCATCCCGGCCTTCATAATAGTGATCGTCGGCGGCGCGGGCAGCCTGGGCGGCTCGCTGCTGGTGGCCCTGGCGCTGGGTGAGGCGGAAAATCTGCTCCCTTTCCTAGCACAACCGTTCTTGGGTCAACCCATGCAGCCCACCTTGGCCCGCGCTCTGACTCTGGCGCTGCTGATCGCCCTGCTGCTCTTTCGTCCCCAAGGGTTATTCGGCCGGCGGCCGGTCGGCCCATAATCATGGACAAACTGCGCCAGAGGGCCCCGCTGCTGATCGCTTTGGCCCTCCTGGCCTTCATTCCTCAGCTATTGGCCCTGGTAGGCCTGCCCGGCCGCCAGGGTGCCTTCTGGCTCTCGCTGCTGACCCAGATGCTGATCTGGGGCCTTTTCGCCCTGAGCTACGACCTGCTCTTCGGCTATGCCGGCCTGCTCAGCTTGGGACAGGCTATTTTCTTCGGCCTGGCGATCTATGGCGTGACCCTCTCCAGCTTATACTGGGGATTCTCGCCTTGGGAGGCGCTGGGCAGCGGCTTGTTGATCTCACTGGTGGGAGCCATGCTGGTCGGTATAGTCGCCGTGCGCGTTCCCGGCCACGGTTTTCTCATCGTCACGGCGGTGATCTCGTTGATCGTCTATCTGATGGCCGTGGCCGCCAGCGGCTGGACCGGTGGGACCAACGGGGTGACGGTGACCATCCCGTCGCTGGATTTCGGCCTCTTACGCCTCTCGCTCTTCGATCCCCGCCAGGGCTATTGGCTGGCGCTGGGCCTGCTGATGCTCTCTTACGCGGCACTGCGCTGGCTGACCCGTACCCCGCTGGGCCGGGCGCTGGAGCTGATCCGTGAGAACGAGCCGCGCGCCGAGGCGCTGGGCTATCCTACCCTGCGGCTCAAGTTCGTCGTCTTCGTCATTTCTGGCAGTTTCGCCGGAGTGGCCGGTCTGCTCTATGCGCTGATCAACCAGTTTGCTTCGGCGGGATTATTGCAATGGACCGTCTCGGCCAATGCGCTGATCTGGACGCTGGTCGGCGGGGCGGGAACGCTGGTGGGGCCGTTGATCGGGACCGCGTTGCTCAAGTTCTTGGAGTATCTGTTTGGTGGCTGGTGGCCGCAGGGGTATCCCTTGCTGCTCGGGCTGGTCCTGCTGCTGGTGGCCCGCGCCGCGCCGCAGGGGATTGTGGGCATGTTGCGAGCATGGCGCGCCCAGAGAGAGCTGCGCTGATGAGCACACTACTCGAAGTACGCGATTTGCATAAGAGCTTTGCCGGAGAGCCCACGCTGGCCGGGGTTGATCTGGCGCTGAAAGAAGGCGAGCGGCGGGCGATCATCGGCCCCAACGGGGCGGGCAAGACGACCTTGCTGAACCTGATCGGTGGCCAGCTCCGGCCTCAAGCAGGCCACATCCTCTTTGCTGGGCAGGAGATCAGCGGCTGGCCTCCCCACCGGCGGGCGCGGGAGGGCATTGGGCGCACCTTTCAGATCAGCAGTGCCTTTCCCAGCTTGAGCCTGTCTGACAATATGCTGGCCGCGGCGCAGGCGGGCCATAGTTGGCTGCACTACGCGCCGGAGGCGCGGCGCCGGGCCGAGCAGCTTCTGGAGCTATTAGCGCTCGGCGCCAAGGCGGCGCTGCCGGTGGCGCAGCTCTCGCACGGTGAGCGGCGGGCCTTGGAGATCGGTCTGGCTCTGGCGGCGCGGCCTAGGCTGCTGCTGCTCGATGAGCCCACCGCCGGTCTGGCGGCCGGCGAGACGGAGGGTGTCACTAAGCTGCTGCAAAGCTTGGAGGGCGTAGCTCTGCTGATTGTGGAGCATGACATGCAAGTGGTCGAAAAGCTGGCCGACTCGATCACCGTGCTGCATCACGGCCGGGTGCTGGCCCAGGGCTCCACGCTGGAAATCCAAGCCAATCCGCAGGTACAAGCAATCTATTTGGGGAAAGCCCATGCTGAAACTTGAGCGAGTTGACGCCTATTACGGCCCTATCCCGGTGCTGCGCCAGCTTTCCTTGCGTGTGCGCCCCGGCGAGATCGTCGGTCTACTGGGGCGCAATGGCATGGGTAAGACCACTACGCTCAAGAGCGTGCTGCAATTAACAACGGTCAGGCGGGGGCGGGTCCACTTTGGTGGGCGTGATATCACCGGTTGGCCGGCCCAGCGGGTGCCGGGGCTGGGCATCGGCTATCTGCCTCAAGGGCGACGGGTGTTTCCGCAGATGAGCGTACGAGAGAATCTGCTGATCGCGCCGGCGACCCGGGGACGCTCGCCCGATGAGCTGCGCCTGGTGCTGGCGCGTTTTCCTCAGTTGGAGGGGCGCTTGCAGCAGCGGGCCGGTACGCTCTCGGGAGGTGAGCAGCAGATGGTGGCGCTGGCGCGGGTCCTGCTGCTGCGTCCTCGGCTGGCCCTACTCGATGAGCCGACCGAAGGGCTGATGCCGGGACTGGTCACTCAAGTCGAGCAGGTCATTCGCGAGCTCAAAACGGCTGGGGCGGGCGTGCTACTGGCCGAGCAGCGCGTTGCGACCATCCTGGCGCTCTGCGATCGCATCTATCTGATCGAGAAGGGGCGTATCGTGGGCGAGAGCCTGGCAGGTCAGCTCAGTGAGAACAAGTTGCGGCGGCATTTGGGCTTGGGTGGTAGTTAATACGAGAACCTCTGGGTTTCCAGTCAAACTACACTTGTTTATACGCTTCCAGAAATTCATCCCTTGATATGCCCGCTTGGGTGCAGATTCGTTGCAATGTTGAGCCTTTTATTCTGCGATGGTTCGGCACCGTCAGCGGCATTTTGGTGCCATCGGGATTCTCTCGTAACAGGGCAATATGGTTGCCTTCACGAACTTGCTCGAATCCCAAGTATTCAAACACTTTGATCACTTTGGTCTTGGGGACATCTACAGGAAACTTTGCCATCAAGCTGCAATTTCTGCTTCTGCGACGAACGCCTCCAACACGGGTGGTTCACCTTCAAATTCTTCTGTCCCAAAGGTCTCAATATGAAAGTTGATGGCCGACTTCACGTCATCCAGTGCCTCTTGATAGGTATTGCCCTCTCCCACGACAACACCCCTGATCCCCAAAGGGTAGGCTACATAGCCATCGGGATGCTTCTCAACAATGATTTTGAATTCTTTCACCATGATAAGCTCTTTGGAGACCAGCCCACTGGTGCCGAGGGGCGGAATCGAACCGCCGACACCAGGATTTTCAGTCCTGTGCTCTACCGACTGAGCTACCTCGGCCGAAGCTGGCGGGGATGACGGGGTTCGAACCCGCGATCTCTGCCTTGACAGGGCAGCGTGTTAGACCACTACACCACACCCCCGCGTACCGCCATTGTAATGGATACCCTAAGCTGTGGCAACTCCCGAATTGCCCCGCTGGCCCCCAACTGCTACAATCGAACAGAAATGAGTGCCCTCAAAGACCGCGCCAAGCAGCTTAAGAAGGGAGCCACAATGGCCAAGAAGCACAAGGAAGTCTTGAAACTCCTGGTCACCCTGGAACCCGGCGAGGATGGCTATATCATCGCCGAGTGTCCGGCTATCCCCGGCTGCGCTACCCAAGGCAAGAGCGAAGAGGAGGCGCTGGCCAATATCAAGGAGGCCATCGTCGGCTGCTTGAAGGTCCGTCAAGAGATGGGCCTGCCACTGACGGTGGAGACCCGCGAGGTCGAGGTGGCCCTCTGAGTGGCGCGCCTGCCTGTCGTCAGCGGACGAGAGGCCGTCCGCGCCTTTACCGAAGCTGGCTGGATAGAAAAGCGCCGGGAGGGGAGCCACATGATCTTGGGTAAACCTGGAGTCCCGGTAGTCCTCTCGATCCCTAATCACAAAGAGCTTGACAAAGGACTGCTACGCGGCCAGATTCGCAAGGCCGGGCTGACGGTCGAAGAGTTTGTGAAGTTGCTCAAGCTGTAGAACACTGCTATGACCTTCAGCCCCGATGGGCTGCTGTTGGCCTCCGGCTCCGATGACGATACGATCAAGCTGTGGGACATCAGCGATTTGGTGGGGAGGATTGCCCCGCCGGTCCCCAACTGCTACAATCGAACAGAAATGAGCGCCCTCAAAGACCGCGCCACGCAGCTGATTGACCAATTGCCCGAGAGCGTCATCTCCCAGTTCGTGGAGGATTTGGAAGATGCCTTGGAGTTGGAGCAGGCCATTGCCGAAGAAGGGGACCAGCCGGGCATCCCCCTGGAGAAACTCGTCCACCAGCTCAAACGCGCAGGGAAGCTCCCTTGAATGGGTTATGCCCTCATCGTCAAGCCGACTGCGCAACGCCAGTTGCGCCGGCTGGATCCACCCCTGGTCCAGAAGATCATCCAGAAGCTCCAGCAGCTTCAGCAAAACCCCAGGCCCCCCGGAGTGCGCAAGCTGCACGGCGCCCCGCGGGGCTATCGGGTGAGGGTGGGGGACTGGCGCATCCTCTACACCGTTGATGATCAAGCCAAGGAGGTCCAAGTCTATCGGATCAAGCACCGCTCCCAGGTTTACTAAAGTCGGGGTCGTGTAGTGCGCCCGCTCATTTTGGGTCAGATTTACCTTGGGTGAGCTAGAGCGCACGAGGTGGGGTAGTGCAAACTGCCAACTCCTTTTGAGCCAACTGGTGGGCGAACCAGGGCTTGAACCTGGGACCTTCCGCGTGTAAGGCGGACGCTCTCCCACTGAGCTATTCGCCCAATCTTGAACCTTTAGCTTAGCAGGATGGACCCCCTCGGTCAAACGCTTAATTCAGTCAATGCAAACCTCAGTGGTGTCCTATCGTCTCATCGGGCGCTAGGAGATTATGCTTCCGCGGCCAGGAGCTCTGTGGTCGCTTCCACTTTCATCTTGAGCCAAAAGGCTTCGACGGATAGGTCGGCTCCGGCATCATCTGTGGTGCGCAGCATCGTCGGTTGATGCCGTTGTTAGGCGCCTCGGCGGCATAATGCAATCTTCCTGGTAGGGCGTTCAGTGCGTTCGGACACATCACTGCGCCATGAGGATTAGGTCAACCTCACCATTCTTCTCTGATGGTGTGTTAGCCTTCCCGAAAAGAGCCGTTTGACTAGGTTTCAGCATCGGGCGATGGACCTTGGTTAGGTGCTTATCAGGGAAGACATCGCGCAGGATCGCGAGCGTGGTGCGGTACGTGAACTGGCGGCTGTCCGTGCGCACATAAACAGTGGCATCATCTTCCAGTACTCGGGCGGCCCTTATAAACACGTTCTCAAGGAGTTGGCGATAGCCCTCACGAGACCCGAATTTCCCGCCACCTTTGCCATTGCTGAGTGCATTTGGCGGCCCACCAAGCAACCATAGTCTAATCCACTGATCATAGTGGTAGTTCGTGACAGCGTGGTATGGCGGCGAGGTAAACAGCAAGTTTGCCTTCGACAGTTTACCTTTCGCAATGAGCTGGCGGAGTCGTCCAAGTATTGCGATGCTGTTGCCGAGGTACATGCGGCTGTTCGACGCTTCCGGGATCCCTTTTGCATATCGCCAGACGAGGCGAGATTTTATGAAAGCAACAGGATCTATGTCTGGAGGGTCGAGATCATGCTCATCCCACCAACGCACCGCGTATTGCGGTGACATCGACTTGGTCTGTCGCATCTGGTTCGACAGGGCCTCTCCACTCTTGCCGTGTAGATAAACGAGCAGGAGAGCCATCACCGTTCGATCGACCCTGTCCCGCCGCCAGTTCAGGTTTGAACGTGCGGCAAGCAAGAACCTACGCACCCGATGCGAGTAGCAACGGTGGAAAAAGTGCGGCATGTGGGCCGCTTCGTCCTTGAACTGATCCGCGTGACCGCCGAGTTCATCGATGCGGCACTCGACTTCTTCCTGTTTGGCAGGGCTTAGTTTCGTTTTGGCATATACGTAGCCGACGGGGTTGATCTCAATGCCGATTGCTGAACGGTTCAGGGTCGCCGCACTGAAGACAGCTGTTCCCCTGCCGGCGAAAGGATCGAGAACAATCTCTCCGGGGTGGGTATATCGCCGCACTACATAGTCCGCAAACGTCACAGGGAACATAGCATAGTATGGGCCAACTCCGGCCCAGCGACCCGTAGCATCCTGGTAAGTGCGCGCCATCACCAATCACGACTCCCGCATCAGGGCGCGCGCAAGCTGTTCAAGCACCTTGGCGCCCAGGTGAAGAGGAATCGCCGCTTGCGCGTGCGCGGACACGAGCGGCGCAAGTGCATTCGGGTAGCGGCACGAAACAAGCTTATCTAGGAGCGCACAAACGGTGGCAAACGAAGGGTAGAGTCCGACGTCGTCAGAATCCAGCGTGTCTTGGCTCACATCAAGAAACGGTATGCTGGCTACGATCCGCGCCCCGCTCTTAGTTTTGTAGAAGAACTTACGACCAAAGTAGGTATCCTTTCCATAGCGCTTGGGGGAGTCGGAGTAGATGATACGCTGCTTGATGTAGCGGTCAGTTGGGAGGAAGTAGCTACGTGGTTCAAAGCGCTCCTGCCCCGGCTCGTCGGTCTGGTCCACTTCGTCAAAGTGGGTAACGAAAGCGCCCGTCTTTTCCACACCTACGATGATGAGATCTCGTCCGGTGAGCTTCCTGACCTTGGCGTTGATGCGTTGGAGCTCAGCCGAGATCGCTGCCGAAAGCCACGCAGGATGCCCGAAAATCGCCAGTGGCCCGTCGATGAAGAAAGCAAGGCGATGCACCTGGGCGAAGATCTCGCTACGCTCAAAGGCGCGAAGCAGATGGACGAGCAAGACACGCTCCCAGACCTGCATCACCTCACCGAATGCCTCACCGTTCGTGCCGACGTCGTGGAACCGCTCGTGGATGCGGAGCGCGTCCGTTGACCAAATGGAGCGGCGCTCCGCGCAAGGACATGAAGATAGACCCTGGCCGATCACAAAGCTCTGGTCGCAGCCGAGATCTTCGTACGGGCAGCTCTGCGGTCGGATAGTCGGCTTGCGCGCCAGCAGGGCCTCGTACGTGTCCAGCAACGGCATCCGGTCCTGGACGTCCACGACCTCGTTGTGGAAAACATCGTAAAGCTCTTCCCTGAAGGACACCTTGGCGCTCCTGTGGGTGCGCGTAACGACGTTGCTGCCGGGAAGTGCCGCATCAATGGTAGCAGTATCCTCGGTCTTCCTAAACGCGGCCGGGTCGGCGGGTCGCACTGCATCAAGCCGATCGATGGCTTTGAGGTCCAGGATCACGCTGGCGATCGTGAGGTAGCCCACTCGTGCACCTGGGTAGCCGTTCCTGACGGCAACCTCTGGGTTGCTGCCATCGATCGCCACGATGAACTCCGGAAGTTGTTCCGGTGCTGAAGGGGAAGCGCTGGGAGTGATGGCCGGTCCCGATGTGCCCGGCGTATAGACCAGTGCACGGCTCAAGAGTTGCCGGACGCGCTCCGTTTCCGTGATTCGTTGCAGCGCGCGATATGCGGCGAACTCCCCTTCATACGGCATCAGGTGCCCTCACCCGTATCAGCAAAGTCGATCCGAAAGCGATCCACCTGCACCGGGACGACGTAAGGGTTTGAGAGTGTCTTTACTCGAAGGAATCCCTTATCCTGCGCCCGGAGGATGCTGCCCTCGAAGTCGGCGAAGTCGTAGAACTTGCGGATCTCACGTGTCTCGTCCGTGTTGTTCAGGTGCCCGATGAACCAATTGGCGGTGTTCCGCAAGATGTTGCGCTGGATGGAGCTGACCTCCTGCGTTGCGTACACGAGACCGATGTGGTACTTGGCCCCCTCCTTGGCGGTGCGGACCCAGACGTCCTTCCAGACGTCCTTGAGGTTCAGGTCGCTCGACGCGGGGAGAATGTTGTGCGCCTCCTCCACGTAGACGAGGATGTCCGGAGGCGTCTTCGCCGTCCGAAATAGCTCCTGGTTGCGCTCGAAGATGCACCACATGACCCGTTCGGCGGCGGCCCTGTTCAACTCGGGGTCGCCGCTCGACTGATCAACGATGACGAGTTTGCCCGCTGCGAGCTCCTCGTAGATGTCCTCGGCATAGTCGGTCGAGGTGTCCGTCGTGTGCTGCGCCTTCACGCGACCGATGAGTCGCGACCCATTGGGGTAGGCGAACATCTCAAGGATCTTGCGGAAGTCATCTTCAGCCCACGATCCGGAGCTGCTGTGCCGGACGTATTCTGTGTCGAAATCACCCCAGCCCGAGGTGTTGTCCTTGATAAAATCGCGCAATGTTCTGAAAGCCTGGGTGAGCTCGGCCCACGAGGGGTTGTTCTTGCCAAGAATCGTCGCACAGTTAGCGTAGCTAGCGGGGGCGTTACCGTTGGGGGGGGGTCAGCGCTGTGAGGAGACTCTGGTCGAACAACCGCGTCGTGACAGGATGGAGATTAGGTGGTGGCTGGAGCCCGGCTTTCACGAGGAGTGCGCGGTAGGCGAGTACCCTGCGATTGAATCGCGTGGTCGTGGAATGGTCGTTCGGGTCAGGTGCTTCGAGGCGAACGTCACAGAAGTTACCGAGGTACTTTGAACCCCGATCCGGTGCCAGTGCCGTGTCAATGATACTTTTCCCGATCTCCAAGTTCTCGTCGATGAAGAAGTTGAGCTTCATCAAGCGCCGATCGGGATCGTTCGGGTGCGGACTGATCCCATAAGTGACCACGTCCTCCTTGAGGGTCTCACGTTGCTCCTCCGGGCCGGATTTCCACACGTTCTTAATCGCCGTCGGCACAGTACCGTTTGCATCCTGCGTGTTCTCGTTGGCGTACTCTCCGTCCGGATCAAAGACGATCTGGCCGATGCGCTTCGGCTTCTCTTGCCATCTCATCTCGAAGATCGCCTTGAGCATCACCTTGATCGTGTTCGACTTCCCCGTACGCGTCATACCAAAGAGTGCTGACTTCTGACCAAGGAGGTCGCGCGGGATAATCGAGACCGGTACTTGAGCAACCTGCTGGAACTGCCGATTCGTGGACGCGTACCGTACCCGTCCAATAACGACGGCTTCATCAGAAAGTTCCCCGTAAGTGACGGCGTCTCGGTAGTTTACGATTCGTTCCAGGAACTTGCCGCGCGGCTTGAACACCTTGAGACCCTTGTTCGGGTAATAGTTGCTGATATCGGAACCGAACGAGAGTACGTAATTTGGTTCGTCCTTAGAGCCGATATTAGTTACGTAGAAGGTTCCCAATACGCGACAACGAACACCTGCGTAGCTTAGGATGTTGTGAGTTGTTGCATCCATCACCGACTGGTCATCCCAGTTCTTGTCAATTTCACCGCTCACGCGCTGGGCATTCTCGACCCGCACCCTGAGTGCCTCCGCCGCATTGGGAAGATCGGCCTGATCCAGAACGCGTAGCAAGAGCACGGACGCGTCTTCCTCGCGAATATCAATCACACCGGGCGGTAGGACTCGGGTTGCTACCAGGAATGAAAGGGCCGGGATGCCACCAACCTGCGCACGGTAATGGTCGTGGATCTGCACGAGTGCATCCGCGTAGCTCAGCGAGTACACCTCGCCGATGTAGGCATCCTTCTCCACGAGCCCTGTGAGAAGGTGTGCGGCATGTTCGAGATTGGGTTCGAGCTCTGGCTGACCCAGTTTGCGGCTAACGTTTGATACGAGATCTGCCATTTCTGCTCCTTCTGTAGCTACTTAGTGCGACTAACTCCAGGGTATGAGATTCGGTACCTTGTCCTCGCCTTGTAGCGATATCCTACTATGCCGCGATGCCCGTTGCCAAGTGCCAGCTCACTTGACATTGCGTCCTCACCGGGTTACAAAGCTACCACCCAGATTGAATGCTCAGAAAGAGAGGAAAACTACATGCCCCATGAGATTTGTCACTTGTACACCGGCCTGGCCGACGAATCCGCCTTCGCCCCTCAAGATTTGCCGGAGAAGGGCGCCCGCGATCGGGATTTTCACCCCAGACACCTCAAGCTGGAACTGGCCTTTGATTTAAGCGAAAAGACTGTCCAGGGCCAAGCGACCTGGACGCTGGCCCCGATCAATGATGGCCTCAGCCGGGTCAGGCTCGATGCCGTTGACCTGGAGATCAAGCAGGTCAGCGATCAAGACGGCAAACAACTGGACTATCAGCATTACGATGGCAAGCTGGAGATTCGCCTGCCGCGTGCCTATCAGGCCGGAGAGGAGTTGCAGGTCGCCATAAGCTATCGCGCGGCCCAACCGGCCAAGGGGCTCTTCTTCATCGCCCCCGACGAGGGCTATCCCGATAAGCCCTACCAGGCATGGTCCCAGGGTGAATCGGAGGACAATCGCTATTGGTTCCCCTGCTACGATGCCACCAATGAGAAATTTACTTCAGAGGCCCTGCTATCCGTGGGAGAAGAGTTCATCGCCCTCTCCAACGGGCGGCTGGCCGAGACGACTCACGATCAGGCCAAGCAGAGCAAAACTTTCCATTGGGTCCAAGATAAGCCTCACGCCAATTATCTGGTGACCGTAGTCATCGGCCAGTTTGACCAGGCCAGCACTCAGTTCGACGGCATCCCGATCCAATACTATGTGCCCCAAGGCGACCAGGACTATATCCCGCTGGCCTTCGATGAGACGCCCAAGATGATGGCCTTCTTCTCCGAGTTGACCGGGCGCAAATATCCTTGGGACAAGTACGCCCAGGTGGTCGTGCGGGACTTCACCTTTGGAGGGATGGAAAACACTTCGCTCACCGTGCTCTTCGACCTGGCTCTCCACGATGAGCAGGCCCATCCTGACTATCGCGCCGAAGGATTGGTAGCCCACGAGCTGGCCCACCAATGGTTCGGTGATCTCTTGACGATGAAGAGCTGGTCCCACACTTGGCTCAATGAGGGCTTTGCCAGCTATCTCGACCCGCTCTACTTCAGGCAGCGCTGGGGCCAGGACGAGTTTCACCTGCGGCTGCGCGAAGAGGCCCAGGCTTACTTCGACGAGGATGAAAAATTCTATCGCCGCCCGATCGTGACTGCACGCTACCGTGAGCCCGAGGATCTCTTCGATCGCCATACCTACCAGAAGGGCTCCTGGGTGCTGCACATGCTGCACGGCGTATTGGGCGAGGAGCTCTTCCGGAAATCCGTGCAGCACTATGTGAAAAAATATGCTTATCAGGCTGTGGAAACCAACGATTTGAAGCTGGCCATCGAGGAGGCCACCGGACGCGACCTGGGCTGGTTCTTCACGCAATGGCTCTATCAGGCCGGCTATCCGGAGTATGAAGTGCAGAGCAACTGGGAAGAGCAGAGCAAGCTGCTCACCCTGACCGTCAAGCAGACGCAGAAAAGAACCGAGCTGACTCCGCTCTTCCGTATGCCGGTCACGCTGGAGATCATCACTCAAGATGAGCGAAAGCTTCAGGAGCAGGTCGAGATCGCTCAGGCTGAGCAGAGCTTCAGCTTCCACCTGGAGGAGCGTCCCAAACTGGTGCTCTTCGATCCGGAGGGCTGGGTCTTGAAGAAGGTCAAGTTTGAAAAGTCGCGTGACCAGTGGCTCTATCAGTTGGCCCACGCTCAGCCGGCGCTGGCGCGCAGCGAGGCCTGCGAGGCGCTGGGCAAGTTCGTGGGTGATGGGCGGGTGACGCAGGGCTTGAAAGAAGCGCTGTCGCATGATGCGTTCTATGGCGTGCGCCGCAGCGCGGCTAAGGCCTTGGGCGAGATAGGCACTGCTGACTCCCAAAAAGCTCTTCTCTCCAGCTTGCAAGCCGAAGAGGACTCGCGGGTGCGCCGAGCCATCTGCCAGGCTCTGGGTGACTGCCGCGAAGAGACGCTTTTTGAGCCCCTGGCGCAGGTCTTAGCGCAGGATCAAAAATACTATGTCGCCGCAGCGGCAGCCGAGGCGCTGGCCAAGACCGGCGCTGAGGGCGTTTTCGAACGGCTGGTGCAGAGTCTGGAGCGCAACTCTCATGGCGAGGTCATCCGCCGGGCGGTCTTTGCCGGATTGGCCGAGCTGAAAGACCCCCGCGCCGTTCCGGTGCTGCTGGAGCATACCCACTGGGGCGTGCCGACCTATGCCCGGCTGGGAGCGGTCTCGGCCTTGGGTAAACTGGGCGAGAGCCTCAAAGACCAACGAGAAGAGATCCGGCGTCAGCTGGAAAAGCTCCTGCGCGACCGGGAGTCGCGCGTGGCACGCACCGCGGCCGAGGCGCTGGGCCGGCTGGGCGATCCGGCAGCTATTCCCGCCTTAGAGCGGGTGCAGGACACCGACCCCTTCGGCTTCAACCGTCGGGTGGCCGGGTTCGCCATCGGGCAGATTCGCAAGCAGCAGGGCCGGTGGGGCGAAAAGGGCCAGGTACAAAAAGAGCTGCAGCAAATCAAAGATGAAAACCGCAAGCTGCAGGCCCGGTTGGGTCAATTGGAGAGTCGCCTGGAAGCGCTGGCCCAGTCAAACGCTCAAGCTAATAACTCTTAGTAATTGATAAAGGAGGCAGAGATGAAAGCTCTCTTGGTCATCGCGGACGGCTTGGGCGGTCGCCCCAGCGACTATCAGGGTCAGACCTGCCTGGAGGCGGCGCGCACACCCCAGCTTGACGAGCTGGCACGGCGCGGGATCACCGGCCTGCTCGATCCGATTCGTCCGGGAGTTAGACCGGGGAGCGATACGGCGCATCTCTCGCTCTTCGGCTATGATCCCTATCGCTGCTATCCCGGCCGAGGCGTCTTCGAGGCGGTCGGCGTGGGGCTAGAGGTTCAGCCCGGCGATGTTAGCTTTCGCACCAACTTCGCCACCGTAAATGAAAAGTTCATCGTGCAGGATCGCCGGGCGGGGCGCATCGAATCGGGCCAAGACCGGCTGGAAGCGGCACTGGGCGAGCTGAAGCTGCCCGGCTTCCCTGAGGTAAGCGTGCAATTCAAGGCCAGCACCGAGCACCGCGGGGCGCTGGTGCTGCGCGGTCCGGGGCTTTCGGCGGCGGTCTCCGAGGCCGACCCCCACGAGACGGGGCGGCTGGTCTTGGAGGTGCGCCCCACCGACGAGACGGAAGCGGCCCGGCGCACGGCCGATATCCTCAACGAGCTGATCCGCGAATCCTATGAGTTACTCAAAGACCTGCCGCTCAACCGTGAGCGCCGTCAAGCGGGGTTACTCCCGGCCAACATCCTGCTGCCGCGCGGCGCGGCCGGGATGCCTGATCTGCCGCAGCTCCCGCAGCTCTATGGAATCAGCGGAACGGTGATCGCCGCCGGAGCGCTCTACATCGGCATCGGGGTCCTGGCCGGTCTGGAGTTCAAGCGAGCCGAAGGGGCCACCGGCGGCCTGGATTCGCCAATCCTGAATAAAGCCAAGCTGGCCGTGGCAGAGTTCCGGCGCGGCGCAGATTTCGTCTTCTTGCATGTCAAGGGGTCCGACTCTGCCGGCCACGATCACGACGCCCAGGCCAAGATCGGCTTCATAGAAAAGATAGACGGGATGCTGGGCTATCTCGCCGAGCAGTTGGACTGGCAAGAGACCCATCTGGCCTTCACCGGCGATCACTGCACCCCGATCGGCTACGGCGATCACACCGCCGAGCCGGTCCCGCTGCTGATCGTTGGCCCGGAAGTTTTACCTGATCAAGTCACGCACATTGGCGAACGTGCGGTGATGTCTGGCGGCTTGGACCGAGTTCAAGGCAACGTAGTTCCGATGCTGGCTGGCTACAGCAACTGGCTGAAGAAGTTCGGCGCCTGAGGGAGGCTCAATCTGCGAAAGAGCGCGAGAGGGCGGGAAGCTATTCCCGCCCTCTCCTGTTCACCGTCCGAGACTCTTCGGGCTCTTGCTACAGGTCTGCTGCCGTCACGGTCTTGACCGGAACGGGGAAGAACTGTCCGCTGGGCAACTTGCTGAAGAAGAGTGGATCGGTAACAGCCAGTCTGCCCGCGTCTACGCCGAGCTGGCCCATCAGTGATGGCTGCTGCTCGATGGTCGCGTCCATATTACCTGCCTTGATGGCTGCCTTGGCATCGGCGATGGCATCGAAGCCGATGATGATGATCCGGCCGCCGTCAGGGCGCTTGGCTCCGGCTTGTTGGATGGCTTTCAATGCTCCTAACGCCATCGAGTCATTGGCCGCAACCACCGCGTCGATCTTGTTGGGGTTGGCCTGGAGGATATTCTGCATGACCGCTAGACCTTTGGCTTGGTCGAAGCTGGCCTCTTGGTCGGCGATGATCTTGATGCCCGGCGCTACGGCTGCCAGTTCGTCCTCGAAGCCTTTCTTGCGGTCTATCGCCGCCGAGGAGCCGGGAATGCCCTCCAGCTCGACGACATTGCCCTGGCCTTTCAGAGCCTGATTGAGGAAGTCGGCTTGCAGCTTACCGCCGAAGATGTTGTCCGAGGCGATCTGCCCCACGACCTTGGCGCCGGTGCTGGTGTCGATCGCCCGATCAATGGCAAAGACCGGGATACCTGCGGCATTGGCACTGTTCTTGATCACCGCTGCCACGCCGGCGCTATCGGTGGCATTGATCAACAGCGCGTCTACCTTTTTCTGGACCAGGTCCTGAATGTCGGCCGTCTGTTTGCTGAGGCTATTCTGAGCGTCAGTCACGATCAACTTGATCCCCAGCGTGTCTGCCTCCGCCTGGGCACCCTGTTGCACGCTCACGAAGAAAGGGTTATTGAGCGTAGAAAGGGAGAGACCGAAGGTCAAGGTTTTGCTCTGAGCTTGGCCGCTGGTGGCCCCCAGGGGGAGCAGCAGGACGGCCAAGGCCAACATCAGCAGCACTGAGCCCTTAAGAAGCAAGCTCTTCATTGTCTATTCCTCCTTCTCTTTGATACTGTCACACAAGTGACTAGCCTACATCGGTACGTCCGCAACTGCCGTGTATAAGCTGTTAAGTTAGCACTTATCACCCCCCTCCGTGCCTTCGCAACTGTCGTTCGACCAGGAGGGCCAGCAAGATGATCGAACCCTGGGCAATCTGTTGCCAGTAAGCCTGGATATTTAGCAGATTCATCCCATTGGCGATGATCTGCAAGATGAAAGCTCCGACCAGGGTCTTGGCCACGCTGCCACGGCCGCCGTAGAGGCTGGTGCCACCGAGCACCACCGCGGCGATTGCAACGAGCTCCCAACCAGTGCCGGCGGTCGGCTGCGCTGAGTCGAGCCGGGAGGTGAGCATGATCCCGGCCAGGCCGGAGAAGGCACCGCCCAGAGTGAAGATGCCCAATTCTATGGTGCGCACGTTGACCCCGGCCAACTCGACGGCGCGCTTGTTGGTGCCGATGGCGTAGATATAGCGGCCGAGCTGGGTCTCACGCAGGAAGAGCCAGGCCAGCAGATATAGGCCCAGCATGATCACGACCGGGACCGGTAGTAGGCCAATATGTCCCCAACTGATTTGCGCGAAACTCTCACCCAGGTTGGAGATGGGGCGTCCCCCGGTATAGAGCAATACCAGCCCGCGGCCGATGGAGAGTGTGGCCAAGGTAACAATGAAAGAAGGAATGCTCAAATAGACGGTAAAAAAGCCGTTGATGAGTCCGGCGAGGGTGCCTACGCCCAGACCGGCAACCAGTGCGACGCCCAACCACAGCCCCGCCGGCCAGCTTGTCGGAATGCCGTGCAACACACCTGCGGTGATCGCCCCGGCCAGCGCCGCAACCGAACCGACGGAAAGGTCAATCTCGGCCATCAGGATCACCGCGGTGGCCCCGATGCTGATCACAGCAATCATGGAGATCTGCGAGCCGATATTGAGCAGATTCGAGGCGGTCAAGAAATAGGGGCTAAGACGCCAGAGAGCCAGCAACAACAGACCAAGAATGGCGTAGATACCGTAATCTATGGCCAGAGCGCGCCAACGATTACCCAGCTCTATTGTCTGCCACCAGGCTCCGCTCTTGCCCCACCATAAGCTTGACCACTTCATCTATAGATGTCTCCTTGGTGGATAGGTTGCCTACTGTTTTGCCCTTGCGCAGCACGATGATCCGGTCGGTCACGGCGAAGACCTCCTGGAGCGTGTGAGAGATGAAGATCACTGCGATCCCCTCGGCCCGCAAGCTGCGGATCAGCTCCAACACATGCTCCACCTCGCGCACCGCCAGTGCGGCCGTGGGCTCGTCCAAGACGACCAGCTTGGGCTCGCTGAAGATGGCCCGCCCGACGGCCACCGCCTGACGCTGCCCTCCGGAGAGCTGCTCGACCTTGTTGCGTACTGAGGCGAAGCGGATCCCGAGCCGGTGCAGGATCGCTTCGGCATCCTGCTCCATGCGGCACTTATCCAAGATGTGCAACCCTGGCCCCAGGCGCAGGCGGGTCGGCTCCCGTCCCAAGAAGATATTACCCGCCACGTCAAGCGTATCTACCAGTGCCAGGTCCTGATAGACCGTTTCGATGCCTAAGGTCTTCGCCACGCGAGGTGTACGCAGCCTCACCCGGTGGCCCTCAAAGCGAATCTCGCCCTCATCAGGCTGATAAGCTCCGGCGATGATCTTGATCAGGGTGGATTTGCCCGCCCCGTTATCTCCTACCAGGCTGATGACCTCTCCCGGATAGATCACCAATTGGACCTGAGAGAGCGCCACGACCCCGCCAAATCGCTTGCTAATACCCCTCAGCTCCATTAGGACTTTATCTTCTCCCTGACGGGCTATCTGAGACTTTTCCATTAGCGGTGTCGGCTAAAAGGCCACTCCGCAGATGAGAATGACATTGGCATATGGCGTTGCTTCCCCGCTACGGACGACGGCCTTGGTCTGAGCCAAGCGCTTCTTCAGCTCCTCATGAGGGATCTCTTCCATCTCTATTTCAGCAAATTCCTGCTGTAGATATTGATAGCAGCCTGGATTATGAGTGCGGGTCTCCTGAGCCAGATATATCTTTTGGACCACGACCTCACCGGCGATCGCGCGGGTAACCTCCGCAAACGAGGGTATACCCTGAGTCAGAGCCAGATCAACTCGCTCTACCTGGGTGGGGATCGGCAGGCCGCAGTCGGCGATGGCGATCATATCGGTATGCCCTAAGCGGGAGAGCAGGCAATTGAGCTGAGCGTTTAAGATGCCCTGTTTTTTCATATTGGCACCCCTTGCTCAGTGATAAAACTTGCTACTTGAGAGCGCGTGGGCATCGAGGCCTGCGCGCCCGGCCGGGCGACCGAGAGTGCCGCCACGGCGTTGGCGTAGGGAATCGCTTCTGTCAAGGGCTTGCCCTGGACCAGCGCCACGGCCAAGCCACCGTTGAAGGCGTCCCCCGCGGCAGTAGTATCAATTGCTTGCACCTGATAGCCAGGGAAGTGACGGAAGGTCTCAGCCAGGCTAAGATAAGCCCCGCGAGCCCCGCATTTACAGATTACCGTTTCAATGCCGGTCTCTTGCCGCAGCAAGTTGGCCGCCTGCTCGATGTCGCTTTCTGAGGAGAGTTTCATGCCGGTCAAGCTGGCCAGCTCGCTCTCGTTTGGGGTGATAATCGCAATCCGTTGGGCATAGATCTCGCAGAGTTCGGCCGCCGGCGCCGGGTCCAAGATGACCAGCGGGCGTTTGCGAGAGGGAGGCAGCGCCTCCAGCAGTCGGTCGGTCGCTTGCAAGGTGATTTCTAGCTGTAAGAGCAACAAGTCCGCGCTGCTGATCTGGGCGATGACCGTATCAAGATAGCTCTGATCCAGCAGACCGTTGGCACCGGGCGCGACCGCGATCAGGTTCTCACCCCGCTCATCTACCAGGATGGTGGCCACTCCCGAGGGGACCTGGGCACGACACTGGATCGCTTCGGTGCGCACCTGATTCTCTTGCAGGGAAGTGAGCAGATCAGCAGCGAAGGTCCCATCTCCGACCAGGCCATACATGAAGACCGGCGCGCCCAGTCGTCCGCAGGCTACCGCCTGGTTGGCGCCTTTACCGCCGGGGAATCGGGCGAACCCCTGAGCCAACACCGTCTCCCCTGGTCGAGGGAAGCTTTTCACTTGGGTCACCAGATCCATGTTGATGCTCCCTAAGACGGCGATCCCGCTCATCTGGGCACCTCTTCCGATCCGTCTAGCGAGAGAGATCGGCAAGATTGGCCCTTGACCAAGCTGGTCTTGAGTAATTTAGTCGGGGAGGAGATAGGCTGCCCGCACATGCAACGGCTCAGCAGACGCATGGCCTCCTGGCCCATCAGATAAGCGGGGATCTCAACGGTCGTCAGCCGGGGATGGACCCAGGTGGCCAAAGGAATGTTATCGAAGCCGGCCACCCCGATCTCCTGCGGAACCTGCAGGCCTCGCTCCTGAAGAGCATACAGGGCTCCGATGGCCATCATATCGTTGGAAGCTATGATTGCCTGCGGCCGGCCACGGCTCAGCAGGCTCCGGGTCGCCTCACAACCTCCCTCGAAGGTGTAATCTCCTCTGGCCAGATAATCCTCGTTGATCGTCAGACCCCGGTCGGCCAAGCTCCGACGATAGCCGGCAAACCGATCTGCCGCAGTGGAGACCTCGGCCGGGCCTTGGATGAAGGCGATCTTACGATAGCCCAGCTCAACTAGATATTGGGTGAGACGGTAGCCATCTTGGAGGCCGTCCACGATCACTGCCGGCACCTTCAGGCCAGCCATCCGCCGGTCGGCGATCACTAAGGGCACTCCTTTGCGCACAAAGCTCTCAAGATGGGCATCATCGGCCACCACGGAGGTGAGGATCACCCCGTCCGCGCGCTCGCCCAGCAGCGTGCGCAACGCGTGCTTCTCTCCCTCCAAAGAGTTCTCACTATCACAGATAATCACCGAATAATCCTGGGTATGGGCCTCGTGCTCCACCCCACGGACCAGCAGCGAGAAGAAGGGATTGGAGATGTCCGGCATGATGATGCCGATGATGCTCGTTTTGCGCTTGCGTAAGCCCTGTGCTCGCTTATCGGGCATGTAGCCCAGTTCCTCTACGGCCTGGAGCACCTGCTGCCTGGTCCCTTCCCTGATGTACGGCTTGCCGTTGAGCACCCGGGAGACGGTCGCCGGAGAGACGGTGGCGCTCCGGGCCACATCTTTGATCGTGATGCGCTTCAAACCCTATCCTCCCTGCAAACGTTTTCTGTAATCGTTTTAAGACTATAGCACAACATCCTGATTCCGTCAAGCCGGCACAACCTATCACGCGGATGAACGGCGAGCGGCAGTTTGTCGTCGTGGCCACCTGCCGGTATCATTAGGTCCAGCTACCAGCAAGGAGGTCCCATGCAGACGATCCACGACCGACACTACGGCTGGGACAACGCGCTCACACCCGTCTTGACCATTGGTTCAGGCGAGACGGTCGAATTCGCAGTCCAAGAGGCCAGTGGCGGACAGCTCTCACCGGCCTCTTCGGCCAGCGATCTGACCACCCTCTCGTTCGAGCGGATCAACCCGGTGACCGGACCGGTCTATATTCAGGATGCCGCGCCCGGTGACCTGTTAGAGGTCGAGATCCTGCACTTTAAGTTCAAAGGCTGGGGCTGGACGGGGATCATCCCCGGCTTTGGCCTGCTGCACGAGGAGTTCACCGCGCCCGTGCTCCATCTGTGGGAGTTACAGAATGAGCAGCAGGCAACGTTTAAGGAAGGTCTGCATGTCCCGCTGGCCCCTTTCCCGGGCACCATCGGCGTCGCCCTGGCCGAACCCGGCCAACATAGCATCGTTCCTCCTGGCCAGAATGGGGGCAACATGGATATTCGTCATCTCACCGCGGGGAGCAAGCTCTGGCTGCCCGTCTGGGTGGAGGGCGCTTTATTCTCGGTGGGCGACACCCACGCGGCCCAGGGCGATGGGGAGGTCTGTGGCACGGCGATCGAGTCCCCAATGGACCTCATGCTCAAATTCACCTTGCACAAGGGATGCTCCATCGCGGAGCCGCAGTTTATCACCCCCGGCCCTTTGACCTCCCAGGTCGATCAGAGAGGCTATCACGTCACGACGGGTTTTTCCGAAGACCTGCTAGGGGCGACGAAGAAGGCCATTCGCTATATGATCGAACACCTTGGCTCCAGCTACGGACTCACCCCCGAAGAGGCCTATATGCTGTGCAGCGTGGCCGTAGACCTCAAAATCTCCGAGGTGGTGGATGTCCCTCACTGGCTGGTCAGCGCCTATTTCCCCTTGAGCGTGGCAGCTCGTTAACCCGTTTGGGAAGAGATTAACCGTCCGAGCCTAGCACGACCTCCAAGAAACGTTCCACCGATTGTTCGGTGAGATGCTCCGGCCGATAACCCGGCTTCGCTAGAGCCAGCGCCGCATCGCGCGCCAGATCCAGCTTGTCTTGAGTCACGCTGTGGTAGAGCCCGCGCCGGCGCAGCGTCTTAGCCAGATAGAGTTGCTCCGACTGGCCCGGCGTGGGGATGAGCAGCGCCCGTCGGCCCAGCTCGGCCAGCTCCATCAGCGTGGTATAGCCGGAGCGACAGACCACCAGCCGACTGCGATTCATCATCTCTGCTTGGCCGGCTCGGTCGAGATAAGCGTGAATCTCGACGTTGGCGGGCACAGGTGGCGGGGTTGCTCCAGGCTGGCCTAGGGCGATGACTATCTGCCCTTGCAGCTCCGGGAGCTGGGGGAGGATCAGATTTTGTAAGATGGTCCGCTGCGGCTCCGGACCGGAGATGCTGATGAAATAATCTATGTCTTGCGGCAGCTCACGTCGGCGTAGGCTGGAGAGTATGCCCAGATAGACCAGTTTGTCGGCAGGAGTAAAGCGCACTTTGTGGCTCATGTCGCCGCTGAGGCCGCCGACCCGGTCATCGGGGATGAGAATCTTGCGCGTCGGCGTGAACCAGCGCGCCAGGAAGAGCTCCATCACCGCCTCCATGAAGGGATCGCGCCAGGGAGCGATGTAGCGCGGGCTGTGGGTGATAAAGTAGCAGGGCACCTGGCGGGTGACCAGGCCGTTGCGATGATCGGAGATCACCAGATCATAATGCTCCTGGCGCAGCAGCCGAGCCAAGCGGCGGCGCTCGGCGAACCAGGTCTTGAGTATCTGGGGGATGTGGGTGATCGTCCTGAGATAGAAGCCCAGGCTGGTGGGGGCCACCGAGGTGGGGATATCCGGCCAGTCCAGATAGTTGCCGGCCGAGCCCAGCTCGCTTTGCAGCACGCGCCGCGCTGCGCCGGTGGAGATCACCGTCAGCTCGCAGCCCCGCGCGAGCAGGCCGCGCATCAGGGCCAGATCTCGGGTGGCATGGCCCAGCCCCCAGGAGCAACTGCCAAAGATCACCCGTTTCGCATGACGATTCATCGCTCGCTTTAGCTTGAACTTCCCTCCCGGCAGAATTTGGTGTATGATAGTGGCCTGCTAGGCATGAGGCAAACCGAGAGGAGCTGGCTATGATTTCCGAGCAGACTTTGCTGGAGCTGTTGCTCTCGTGTGGGGGGCTCTTCGCCCGGCAGATTCCGGCACCTCGGCCTCCCTGGTGGGGTAGGGGGCTGCGCCGAACCCTGGCTGTGGTCTTCGCCGCAATTGGCCGTCTGGGCTTCGACCTGCAGGTGCATGGCCTGGAGCAGTTCAGCAACAGTCCCGGAACGCTGATCGTCTGCAATCACAAGACAGATTTCGACATCATCCTGCTGGCCCCAACGCTCTACTGGTCTCACCGGGGGCGAGGACCGATCGGCCGGCTGGCCTTCGTCGCCGCCGAGCGCATGTTTCAACGGGGCTACTTTTCCAACTATCTGCTCTCTCGGCCCCGCTGGCTCAGCAGATTGCTCTATCCGGTGAACCTGAGCGCGGTCCTGCAAGCTCTGCGTACCTATCCCATACCGCACGCACGCGACCGCAAGCTGGGGGCGCAGCTAGCCGATATCATGGAGCTCAAGGGCAATCTGACCTTGGGTGAAATATTCCGCGCGCCCCCGGAGGAAATTCTGCCAGGGGTGCCGCCTGGGGCCCACATCGCCGAGGTGCTGAGCTGGTCCTATCACCAGACGCTCTATCAGGAGCATGACTATTCCATTTTCACCCCGCACCTGGAGAGGAAGCTGCGGGCGCAGCATTTCGCGCGCATCTTATCTTCCTTGGGGCGCTTTGCCGCTATTCTCGATGAAGGCGATGCGGTCTACCTAGCCCCGGAGGGAGAGCTTGAGATCGAGGGCAATTTCGAGGAGATCAAGGCCGGCCTAGCCCGTATGGTCCAGATGAGCCGACGGGAGATGGTCCTCCTGCCGGTCAATCTGACCTACGATTTCATGACCACCGGCCGGAGGCGGGTTTTCCTCACCGTCGGCGCTGAGCTGCGAGGTTTGCAGAGCTGGTCGCGCGAGCGGCTTGATGATCAGGTGGAGCGGGCGATCTCGCGGCTGGGCACGGTGACCTTGGGGCAATTGGCCTCCACGATCCTGCAAGCAGTCGCCTCCGAGGGGGAGAGTAGCCTGGCAGAGGGCCTTTTCAAGGAACAGATCCAGCGTGAGGCAGCGCGGCTGGCCTTCAAAGAGGGTTACAGGGTGGATGAGCGCTTGCTGCGTGAGGAGGCCTTTGAACGGTGCTGGCAGCGCTTTTGCGCCTATTGTCGGCGCAGGAAACTGCTGGAGTGGCAGGGGGAACGGATCAACTTCGCTCGGGTGCAGGTGCTGGGCGTGGCCGGCGCAGATGGCGATAAGCCGGTCAGCCCTTGGGTTTACAGTGCCAATGAGCTGGCGACGATCATCGAGGCGCACCGCCAGGCGGCCGCTACGTCAGATCGGTGAAGATGAGGGTTCCCGGTCAGCCAGCGGGGACGGATTTCACATTCATAAAGGTCCTCCGCTGGATACTCCGCAGCTTGCTACGGGGAGGAAAGTGGAGATTCGCCGCAGGCGAATTATGCCGTTACCATAGATCCCATGTGCCCCGTCCAACGTGCCAAACATGCAGTCTACGATCTCAAGTACCACTTCGTCTGGGTACCCAAGTACCGCAAGCTCATCTTGCAGGGGCCTGTGGCCCAGAGCTTGCAGGAAGTCTTCCAGGGAGTCAGCGAACGCTACGAGATGGAGATCGATACCATGGAGGTGCTGCCGGATCATGTTCACCTCTTCCTCTATGTTCCTCTCAGGTACAGTCCCAGTCGGGTGGTACGGATTCTCAAAAGTGTCTCGGCCAGGGAGTTGTTTCGCCGTCATCCCAAGCTGCGGGAACAGTTGTGGGGAGGAAAGCTGTGGAGCAATGGCTACTTTGTCCGCTCGGTGGGAGATGAGGTGACGGCGGCAGTGATTCGTCGGTATATCAAGCTGCAACATCAGGATCAACTCCGCTTTGAGCTGTAAGCCGTTTGCCGTTGAATGCCCCGCAGCTTGCTGCGAGGTTCTTTACTTGCTTCCCCATTTAGCTATATGATAAACAGGGGGAGATGTCTAAGTATATTGCATTTGAAACTCTTTCAAGGTTTTGTTTTAGGTGAGCCGCCTCCGATTGTAACCGATACAGTTAAACAGACGGCGCCAGCGCTATATTCGCCTGCAGTCAGTTTGACGAGACATAGTGATACTTTGATCGTAACGGATTGCGGGACAGCTATAATGCCTCTCACGTTGCCAGAGCTTAACCCCAAGCGACTCTGTGCGGAATTAAGCCTGCTAACACGCACAGGATATAGCCCTTTTCGGATTACTTGACCATGCAATTGAAGTAGCTCATGCACGTAGAGCAAGCCAATAAACGCCGGCAGTTTCTCTAGGTTCACCGTAGTCTTTACCGGCAAGAAGAGCGCCTTGCCCCCTGGATCGGCCGCCGCTTTCTCCACATTGGACTGCTGAGGATTATAGCCCGCTTTGGCGATCAGCCCATCACGGACCGCACTGCTTGCCCGGCTCAGACAGGGTTAATACGGTTGGCCCTAGATGGTTTTTCTCCTAATACGCCACCTTCTCTAAGGCTACTGTACTTATGTGTCCTCTAGGTAACACTTGACTTCCAAGGTTATCTAAGCTAAAATAAAATTATGCTGGGTCGGCCCACAGAACCACAAGAACGTGCTCGGCGCTTTGCGCCCCTCGTCTTTGATGACCTGGAGTTGGGTTGTACGGTTCGTATTGACGCCCGCTTCTATCAGCGGCGCAAACGAGGTCAGAAATGGACCATTTACAAGATCGAGATCAACCTCAGCTATCGAGAGTTGACCGCCCCGCTGACAACCGGTTTTCAAGACGTCGTCCGTTATGACTGCAAGCATTATCCGATTGAGAAACATGAGTTCTGGAGGTCCGACAGGCCTCAGGACCTGAGTGAGCTCTTTCGGGGTCGGTCACTTGCCGAGATCTTCGAACAGGCGTATCGAGATGTACGAACTAATTATGCCTGCTATATCAAGCGAATGCGCCGTGTTGCTCATCGTTAAGGAGGAACTGAGATGGTGGTAAATGCCGCGAAAGACACCGAGGTAGAGCTATTGACCTCCCTGCAGGATCTGCGACGGAAGATGAAAACCCTACAGCAGGAGAGTGACATTGAAAAGGGTATTATCTGGAAGCACCTAGAAATGGCTACGGAGAGCTTGCAAGCTGCCGTGACTGAGCTATTGCGCACTGAGGGTCCTAGCTCGCTGATCGAGACTGGCCTCCAAGTTTGGGGAGAACAGGTAAGCAAGGCCTTGCGCGAGGCTGAAGTTGGGGAAGAGGCCATTGAAGTCAAAAGAACAGGGATAGCCTTGCTGGCTCCCCAGACGGCCTGTCGAGTGCTAACGCCCAAGCGCACCCAGCTTTTGGAGTTGCTGCGCCAGCAGCGGGTAAGCTCGGCGGCTCAGTTGGCCCAACTGACCGAGCGGTCTCCAGCGGCGATCTCGCGTGATCTGAAGGTCCTTTATAATTTAGGCTTCATCGACTATGAGCCGCGGGGCAAGCGCAAGGAACCGGTGTTGTTGACGGAAGGCATCCTGATCCTGCTGGGCACTTCTGCTCGCGGCAGGCCGGCAGGCAAGGGCGCCAGGCATGATTGAGTTGTAAGCAAGCTCCTCTTGAACGGTAGTACACAGTTCGTCTATTTTTCGCCCGTCCATTTGGCATCTTCCAGCGACTGCTCATCCGGCAGGCTCTCGGTTTCAGACTGTGCCCTTCGCCTCCAGGGTGGCCAGGGCGCAGGATGAATATAGCGGTCCCAGAGGGTCTTGGCTTGGGGGGTCGGAGTTAGGGTCAAAGCTCCCAATATCAACAAACCTACGGAAAGGATGAAGACAAGATCTCCGAGGTACGGCCCTGATGTTGGATACTGCAGGATGGCTATTGTGAAATCGCGACTGAAGTGGAAACCGATGGCCCACCATAAAGCGCGCGTCCGTATCACAGTGAAACTCCACACGATTCCCCACAGAGCGTTAGACAGGACTGGATCTAGGCCGCCCTCCCCCCAATGCGCTATCCCAAATAGGCCTGAGGTGAAAAGAATGGCAGGGATAGTACCTATACCTTCCATAGTGGACTGCAAAAGATAACCGCGAAAGGAAAGCTCCTCCATTATGGCTATGCTGAGGAAATAAGGGAGTGCAAGAACAATGAGAAGCCACTCATGCGGCATCCGTAGAGGGTTGAAAGTCCAGAAGGGATGTCCGGTTTCCCAAGTGAAGATCAAAGCGGGCATCAAGGTTTGGAACAAGACTCCGAGCAATATGCCCCATGCCAATGCCTGCCACCAATGCGGATGAAAATTCAAACCCAAACTAGCAAAGGGGCGCCGATCGACATATCTAGTCATCAGCCAAGCGACAACTAATGTAATAATCAGCAAAATGATCATTGAGAGAGGGATGAAAAGAGACTGAATATGCGGAATCCGAGCGGCGGTTAACCGGAATCCCAAGAGGAGCCCTCCCAGGAGCCAGATGTCAAGGTTTGGATTGGCTAGTGAGAAGAGCAATATGCGCCAGCCAGAGCGCATACGCTGTGGACCAAAAAATACGTGTGAGATCCATTCCATAGCCTGCTCCTGAGGAAACTAATCTTACCCATCTATCTAACCAAATTGTAACAAGGTTACAGCGCCAATCAAGTGAGGAGTCCCAATCCTATCCGGATAGGACCCCTCGCTTGAGGCGTAACTTTAGCCGTTAGTTAAGAAGTACACGCTCTGAGCACCGTAGAACCGCAATTATGAGGATCGTTAGGTCCAGGCCACCCCGGTGCTGGTGTAGGCTTTACCTTTCCTCCATTTTCACCCATGCACCATTCTATCCGCTTTTAACCTTTTGCCCTGATGTAGATGGGACCAAGCGTGAGCTGCCGTGGGATTCCTATACAGATTTGTGACATCGGTACCATCAAACCTCCCTAGCTTGCCAGATCTTGCCTGCAAAGGGATTTGTAGAGAAGCAATCTGATGAACACGGACCGGATAGAGTCCCTTACGCCGGCCGCCGCGGATGACACGGAGTGCGACAGGTGCCACTTTCCTGGGTAG
>ENA-ORDP01000147-ORDP01000147.1-marine-sediment-metagenome-genome-assembly--contig:-NODE-147-length-46302-cov-20.485610_pt1 | contig 46302 bp, 27 predicted proteins | sample MGYA00248627_ERZ508539 | MGnify/ENA primary metagenome ERZ508539 (study PRJEB26208, sample SAMN05571518) | marine sediment metagenome | biome: deep sea; feature: Hydrothermal vent; material...
AACGCGGCAAGTTCTTCAAGCCCGATGCGCAACTGAACCTGCCGGTCTATCTCGATGAAGACGTGCGCAGCTACCTGCAACGCCAGGCTACCGTCAAGGGCAAGGAACTCAACGAGATCGTCAACGAGATGCTTAAAAAGGATATCGATCTGGTCGAAGCCGTGAAGTAATAGCAACCCGTAAAATAGCGCGGGCCAAGGGTGTTGGTACCACCCCCGACTCGCTAACCACCACCCACTGCTAAGGAGTGAGCGATGGCTAACACCCATTCTACGGGCAGTGCCTGCCCGGCTAAAACCCTTTCTTATGATGAGCTGACTACGCCATATTCGGCTGTGCTGTATTTTATCGGCGAGCCGGAACGGCCGACGTATGGCCGGGCGGTTTCCGCGTCAGCCAGGCAGCTGGCCATGAACGTCCGCCTGCTGCGGGTGGCGCACGGTTGGTCGCAAGAGACGCTGGCGTTGAACGCCGGGCTGGATCGGACGTTTGTCGGGGCTATCGAACGTGCCGAGCGGAACATCACGCTTGCATCGGCGGAGAAGCTCGCCAAGGCGTTCGGTATGACCATCGCTGATCTGCTCACGCCATATCACGACGAGTAGAAGCCCAAAGCCCCGCTGAACCAGGCGGGGCTTTGGGCTTTCAAGTACTCCGACCCCTTGGTTCATTCAAGTCTGACCCCTTTCCCTTCTTTTTTTGTAATCTTTATATTCTCAGGACGGCTTCCTTCCAACATAGTTGGTTTTATGCCATTAACATACAGCTGATAAACTTCGATGTTAACTTGATTTCGATCAGGGGATTTAAAAAAACCAACTACAAGTCCGTCATTTGTATAAACCCAATCTTTAACTTCTTTACTTTGCAATAACCATTTTTCCAATTCAGTATTGTTATTGAAATTTAACTGACTATCTTCAGTAACAATACGCGGACTGAATATATTCCATATGCTTTGCTCCGCTGGATCATAAGCACCAAGAAGCCCCAGCCACCGTTCTTTTCTTGGAATTAAGGTTCTTAACTCATCATATTCATCCCATTTATATCTTCTCACTAATGGTGCTATATATTCAATTGAGACAGTACCGTTTTTATTTGTTGCTTCAATAACCACTTCTGAATTCAATGCCAGCTCTGTAAATAGATATGGCTTATTCTGTTTATTAACTTCACCGCATGACACCAATACGATAAAAACAATACAGATAATTATTTTTTCACAATTCCGAATAATCATTAGCGTCGTGTTCTGTACCAATTAAAAAATACACGTTCTCTTGGAGGAGTGTATGGATTAAACGCCAAATTAATATCACATTGTGCAATACAGGCACTAACGCTCGAATTGCTATCACACTCGCTTTTGTTTTCACAATTATTTATACATACATCATGCTCATAATAAGCCCTATCCCTAGGGTCTATCGGTGGTACAAACCCTGGATCACCCTCTCGTGGAAAATTATCACTTTCGCTCCATCCAGAACCGTCCCAATTTGTTTGCCCATTTACACGACCAGGCCCACCCCAGTTTCCATACCAGTTAAACGTCAATAGCCCATAAGGATCGATGTAAATAATTGGATTGTTGCGAACATAAGTATATGTATTGATCCCACCACGTAGGCCTATCGGGTCGCTGGTTATGTATCTTCCTGTACCTGGGTCGTAATAGCGCGCCGTATTATAGTGCAGTCCTGTTTCCTGATCAAAATACTGACCCGGAAATCTTAGCGGATTCTCGATAGCGTAGCTCCCATCAAGCTGCGCTTCCCCAAACGCCTGATACCTGGCAGACCACACCACCGCGCCGTTCGTCCCAACCAGCTTCTGCGGCGTCCCCAGATGATCGTTCTGGTAAAAATAATACTGGCCACCCGTTTTCTGAAAAATCGGGTCGGTACCCCAGAGACTGTCCGGCTTATAGCCGTATTGTCGGATGGGGGTTCCGCTACTGTCAAATTCGGCGATGATGCCTTCTTCGGCATAAAGGAAGTAGGTGCGCTGTCCATTGGTCTCCTTCCACAAGCGGCGACCAAACGGGTCATAATAATAACTCGCGACGGTACTGCCGTTGCGGGTGATTCCCGTGAGCCGGTTCTCCGAGTTATGCTGGTATTCGGTCGTCACACCGTTGTCGGTCTTCTGTATCAGACTGCCGTTGGCGTCATACGTGAAGCTCGATTGGCTGCCGATACCGGTCAGTTGATTGTCAGTGTTGTAAGTCCAGGTGCCGGGCCGATTGTTGTCGGTCATACGATTGCCCACACCGTCATAGGCATAAACTTCGTCCGGCAAGGTGGGGTTGTCCGCTTGGGTTACTCGATTAAGACTGTCGTAACTATAGTCGTACAGACCGTGTTCAGATTGCTTGGTGTCGATATTCCCCACATCGTCGTAGGCATAAACATAGTCAAGCAGCGTATTACTGGCTTGATCTTTCACGCTGATGCCCGTAGGCCGCAGCAGTGGGTCATACTGCTTCTCCTGGGTCACTCCCCCCGGGAAAGTCCACTTCGTCGGCGCTATCCAGGTGTAGCGGTTCACGACCATCGCGCCCACAGGCAGCTGCACGCTGTTGAGCTGGTTATTGGCATCGTAGCCGTAACGCACCACCACACCGTCGGGACCGGTGAAGCTCGCTTTCAGGCCGTTAGCGGTGTAGGTATAGGCGAGCGTTTTGGTGAATGCGCCGTAATTGACCGTTGCGCCGATTTTCCGGTTGTTGGCGTCATAGACATAGCTGCCAGATGTTGTGCCATCGTTATAACCCGTGAGGTTACCGATCTCGTCATAGCTTAAGGTGACGGTCTTTTCCGGGGTGGTGGCGGCTGCGGTCGCATACCAGACAATGGCCGTGGTGTGGCCTGCATCGTCATAGGTATAGCGCGCCTGTTGGCCTTTGGCATCCGTCGTTGTCGCTATCTTGCCGGTCGGGTCGTAGCTGTATTGAATGACACCGCCTTCCGGTCGTGTTTCCCGGGTCGGTTGGTTGTCTCGGTCATATTGATAGCGTGTGGTGTTGGTTTCAGGGTCGGTGACGGACAGCAGCTTGTCTCGATTATCGTAAGCATAGAGCACTTCACCACCGGCCGGGTCGGTGGTCTTCGTCACTCGCCCATAGGCATCGTAGCTTGACTCGGTCCGGCGCAGCAGCGGATCAATAACAGCAGTTTGATTACCCACCGCATCGTATGCGTACCGCGTTTCCAGACGTTTGTCGGTGGACAGAACATTAATCTGCCGTATTTTTCGGCCCCGGCTGTCATAGCGCAGCTCCCGGGTGAAGGTCGGGTAAACGATGGCGCCGATTTTCCCCGCACCACTCGCCGGGGCGGTGAGATAGGTCAGTTCGGTCACGTTGCCGTTACCATCGGTAACCGTTTTAGGACGACCCGAACTGTCGTAGCTAAGGCTCATCGACTTGCCCGCCGGGTCAAGGCCTTTCAGCAGCTTGCCATCCGGGTCATATTCGAGTGTCGTGCGTGCCGTGGTCGGGTCGATAATCTCGACCGGACGGTTCTGTGTATTGTAGAGATACTGAGTAACCCGTCCCTTGGCGTCCGTGAACCGTATTCGGTTACCCGGGCCATCGTAGGCATACCGGGTGATGTTACCGAGTGGATCGGTTTCACGGGTCAGGTTCCCGGCCGCATCATAGGTACGGGTCCATAGCTTCCCACGCGCATCTTTGCGCGTGAGTACATTGCCCATCACATCATAGGTAAATTCGGTGCTATTGCCTTCCCCATCGGTCTTGGTAATCTCATTACCATACGCATCATACGTCGATGAACGCGTCACCTCGGCCGACACGCCATCGGCGGCCCGTGTCGCGGTGAGGCGCTGGCCGTATGGGTCATAGGCGTAGGTGGTGATGCGTTGCTCGGGCTTGCCTGCCGCTTCCGTCGTCTGGATCAGATTACCCTTGGCATCGTACGTGTGACGGGTGATCGTACCGTTAGCGTCGACCTTCTCCAACACATTGGAGTAGACCGGATCGTAGCGCATTGTCTCTTCGCTGTTGTCCGGGTAGATAACCTTGATAAGATTTTCCCACTCGTCATAGTCCCGCCGGGTCTTGTTGCCCGCCTCGTCGGTCTCGATCCGATCACGACCGTCTCTGATAATCAGCGAAACGCTCCGCCCCGCGATGTCCCGGCGAAAGATATCCCCGTCAGCATTATACCAGGTCTCTTTCACTCGCCCCGCGGCGCTGCGCTCCTGTTTGTAGAACTCGCGTTTGTTCTTGTCGTATTCGTATTTGAAGGTCGATCCGATACCGTCCTGATCCAGCATGCTCGCAACGACGCTCCCGACATAGCTGATCGTTATGGTGCGCCCGTCCGGATCGGTCTTGGTTTTTAAGCGGCCCGCTTCGTAGGTATAGGTCCAGCTGTTACCGCGTACATCCTTGGCGGTGCTTAGACCGTCCTGCGTGTAAAGGTATTCGACCCGACGGCCCCGGTACTGGCTGACCAGCGTGCCGTTGGCGGCCATGCGTTGGCATGCAACATCTAAACGTGAATGGACATCTTTCTGTAACGGTGCACGTGAGCACCGGGACGGCAATGCACAGGGCAGCATCGAACCATACTCTGGTTCGATGCGCAGCACTGCATTTCCGTTCTCACAAAACATCAGTTGTTATTAGCTCCTGGTTTTTTCTTTAACCACTTTTACTTTAGTAAGGCTCCGTTTCCACGAAATCGTGTCTGACTCCTTCCCTTTGCTTCCCTCTTGTTAAGTGATTAAGTGAGCAGTGTCCCCTTTGCCCCCTAAGTGAGCAGCGTCCCCTTTGCCCCCTTTGCCTTGAATAACTTGATGAGCATTTATTTACAGCCCCATTGGCTCCAATTTGTTTGTAGCTGCTTTGCCTATTTTTCCGTGTTAACTCCCATCTTGCAAGTAGGGCAACTTTTTTGTGAATGCAATTTTCCGAGCCCATTGCTTCCAAGCGGTGCTTTAAGTGCCTGCCAATACCAATGCGATCCACAATTCGGGCACTTTATGCTCAACGCAATAATAAACCCTGTGATTAAAAGCATTCCCGCTAACATCAAACCTAACCAATGCCACTGTGGATGAGAGTTATAATAATAAAATGACCCAACTGCTATAACGATACCAAACCAGTTAATTGCTAGTGATACATTGTACTTCCATGCTTGATGTGTCCTATTAAGAATTGATTCTTGTTTTGTTGTTGCCATTGCCAGTGGCTCCTCAATTACAATTTGGTGGGGACTCTGGGTACGTCCAATTAGGCCGTCCGTTTATTACTTCGTACCACCCTTGCCCTATAGTCATAGGCCGGCCATAAATCGATGTCAATAGAGCCGTGGCACCATAATCTATAGCTGTTCCCACCATGTATCCCAAAATACCTGCCATCGCAAGAGGCCCCGCATACGCATAAGGAAGCTCTGCGATATGGATTATATGGAGAACCCAAGGCGGGAAGACCGTAACCTGTCCAAGCGAGTCAACATATTTTAATGGGTTTTGATAAACGTAGCCATAAGTGTTTGTACCGCCAAGAAGTCCTATCGGGTCCGATGTGATGTAACGGCCAGTCTCCGGTGAGTAGTAGCGCATGAGATTATAGTGAAGACCTGTTTCCCGATCATAATACTGGCCCGGGAACCTCAATGGATTCTGTATTGTACTGCCGGTATCAAGCTGCGCATCCCCAAACACCTGATACCTGGCAGACCACACCACCGCGCCGTTCGTCCCAACCAGCTTCTGCGGCGTCCCCAGATGATCGTTCTGGTAAAAATAATACTGGCCACCCGTTTTCTGAAAAATCGGGTCGGTACCCCAGAGACTGTCCGGCTTATAGCCGTATTGTCGGATGGGGGTTCCGCTACTGTCAAATTCGGCGATGATGCCTTCTTCGGCATAAAGGAAGTAGGTGCGCTGTCCATTGGTCTCCTTCCACAAGCGGCGACCAAACGGGTCATAATAATAACTCGCGACGGTACTGCCGTTGCGGGTGATTCCCGTGAGCCGGTTCTCCGAGTTATGCTGGTATTCGGTCGTCACACCGTTGTCGGTCTTCTGTATCAGACTGCCGTTGGCGTCATACGTGAAGCTCGATTGGCTGCCGATACCGGTCAGTTGATTGTCAGTGTTGTAAGTCCAGGTGCCGGGCCGATTGTTGTCGGTCATACGATTGCCCACACCGTCATAGGCATAAACTTCGTCCGGCAAGGTGGGGTTGTCCGCTTGGGTTACTCGATTAAGACTGTCGTAACTATAGTCGTACAGACCGTGTTCAGATTGCTTGGTGTCGATATTCCCCACATCGTCGTAGGCATAAACATAGTCAAGCAGCGTATTACTGGCTTGATCTTTCACGCTGATGCCCGTAGGCCGCAGCAGTGGGTCATACTGCTTCTCCTGGGTCACTCCCCCCGGGAAAGTCCACTTCGTCGGCGCTATCCAGGTGTAGCGGTTCACGACCATCGCGCCCACAGGCAGCTGCACGCTGTTGAGCTGGTTATTGGCATCGTAGCCGTAACGCACCACCACACCGTCGGGACCGGTGAAGCTCGCTTTCAGGCCGTTAGCGGTGTAGGTATAGGCGAGCGTTTTGGTGAATGCGCCGTAATTGACCGTTGCGCCGATTTTCCGGTTGTTGGCGTCATAGACATAGCTGCCAGATGTTGTGCCATCGTTATAACCCGTGAGGTTACCGATCTCGTCATAGCTTAAGGTGACGGTCTTTTCCGGGGTGGTGGCGGCTGCGGTCGCATACCAGACAATGGCCGTGGTGTGGCCTGCATCGTCATAGGTATAGCGCGCCTGTTGGCCTTTGGCATCCGTCGTTGTCGCTATCTTGCCGGTCGGGTCGTAGCTGTATTGAATGACACCGCCTTCCGGTCGTGTTTCCCGGGTCGGTTGGTTGTCTCGGTCATATTGATAGCGTGTGGTGTTGGTTTCAGGGTCGGTGACGGACAGCAGCTTGTCTCGATTATCGTAAGCATAGAGCACTTCACCACCGGCCGGGTCGGTGGTCTTCGTCACTCGCCCATAGGCATCGTAGCTTGACTCGGTCCGGCGCAGCAGCGGATCAATAACAGCAGTTTGATTACCCACCGCATCGTATGCGTACCGCGTTTCCAGACGTTTGTCGGTGGACAGAACATTAATCTGCCGTATTTTTCGGCCCCGGCTGTCATAGCGCAGCTCCCGGGTGAAGGTCGGGTAAACGATGGCGCCGATTTTCCCCGCACCACTCGCCGGGGCGGTGAGATAGGTCAGTTCGGTCACGTTGCCGTTACCATCGGTAACCGTTTTAGGACGACCCGAACTGTCGTAGCTAAGGCTCATCGACTTGCCCGCCGGGTCAAGGCCTTTCAGCAGCTTGCCATCCGGGTCATATTCGAGTGTCGTGCGTGCCGTGGTCGGGTCGATAATCTCGACCGGACGGTTCTGTGTATTGTAGAGATACTGAGTAACCCGTCCCTTGGCGTCCGTGAACCGTATTCGGTTACCCGGGCCATCGTAGGCATACCGGGTGATGTTACCGAGTGGATCGGTTTCACGGGTCAGGTTCCCGGCCGCATCATAGGTACGGGTCCATAGCTTCCCACGCGCATCTTTGCGCGTGAGTACATTGCCCATCACATCATAGGTAAATTCGGTGCTATTGCCTTCCCCATCGGTCTTGGTAATCTCATTACCATACGCATCATACGTCGATGAACGCGTCACCTCGGCCGACACGCCATCGGCGGCCCGTGTCGCGGTGAGGCGCTGGCCGTATGGGTCATAGGCGTAGGTGGTGATGCGTTGCTCGGGCTTGCCTGCCGCTTCCGTCGTCTGGATCAGATTACCCTTGGCATCGTACGTGTGACGGGTGATCGTACCGTTAGCGTCGACCTTCTCCAACACATTGGAGTAGACCGGATCGTAGCGCATTGTCTCTTCGCTGTTGTCCGGGTAGATAACCTTGATAAGATTTTCCCACTCGTCATAGTCCCGCCGGGTCTTGTTGCCCGCCTCGTCGGTCTCGATCCGATCACGACCGTCTCTGATAATCAGCGAAACGCTCCGCCCCGCGATGTCCCGGCGAAAGATATCCCCGTCAGCATTATACCAGGTCTCTTTCACTCGCCCCGCGGCGCTGCGCTCCTGTTTGTAGAACTCGCGTTTGTTCTTGTCGTATTCGTATTTGAAGGTCGATCCGATACCGTCCTGATCCAGCATGCTCGCAACGACGCTCCCGACATAGCTGATCGTTATGGTGCGCCCGTCCGGATCGGTCTTGGTTTTTAAGCGGCCCGCTTCGTAGGTATAGGTCCAGCTGTTACCGCGTACATCCTTGGCGGTGCTTAGACCGTCCTGCGTGTAGAGGTATTCGACCCGACGGCCGGCATAATCCCGTACAACCGTCACCTGATTGTCGGCATTGTATTCGTACCACAGGATTTGCCTGCCCTGGTGATCGAACACACCTCTCAAGCGGTTTTCAGCATCGTACTTCAGCGTGACTTTAATATCATTGCGATCACCGTAGACCATCGGCCGGTTTCCCAGATAGTCGATCCAGTTCCCCTTGCGGTCTTCCCATCGTGCGCGCAACACATTTCCGCTCTCGTCCTTTTCAAGAATACGGATGATCTCGTTCAAAGTCGCATTTCCAAAAAGATCGGAATTAGTGGGCGACGTAAGCGTGGCAGTGGCGCGTTCTATTTCGCAAAGCTTTTTAATACTGGGGGTATTGCTCACATACCCAACACCCGCACCCAGCCCACCGCCACCACCACTGATTTGTTGCGCGCAGGTACCCTCGCGGTATGTGTATTGCAATGGCGCCCAGCGCCGGTTGATAAACCAGCGCTTGTCATCGCCATCCCAAGTCCGTATGACGCGTACATAACCGCCTAACACCTTAACCCGGAGGTCTTCAAACTTTTCGCTGTGCTTCCCAAACGTCGGACCAGCCGCCTGAACCAGTAACGACCACGCGCTCAACATAAATCCCACGATCAGCCACCCAGCCATTCGGCTTAAGCCACGTCCGACTGTCATTGTGTCTGTAGTCGTTGTCATTTTATTCATGGTTGTTATGCCTACTCAATCTTGCTTGCACAGACGTCCCACCCTGGATGGTGAAAGTTCATATGCCTACCTTTGCTTTAGAAATCCGGCCCACTGGGACCACTACCCCCACCGGCACCATTACCGCCGGATCCACCACCCGCACAGCATCTTCCATCCGGGCAAGGCGTCGGGCAACTGGTACCCGACATGGACGAGTAGTCCGGTCCACCGGAACTACCGCCCCTGCCGCCACTGTCACCACGACTACCAGTATTACTGTACCAAGGACTGCCGCCGGTACCGCCGCAACTGGAACCGGAGGCCGGTCCAAACCAGCTGGTGCCGGATGAACCACCCGTAGTGGTTCCATTGGCGCAGGTATAGTCGTACTGAACGTTGCCGCCGTTGCTGTACGCACCACAGCCGCCGCCGGTGCCGGTACCATCCGGATTAAATGGAGCCAGGGCGGTGATACGGTAGGGAATCACCAGACTGCCTTTGGCATCCAGGAAGTCCGGCAGGCCCTGCTGGAATTCGTACTTGTAGTAGGCATCCGACTCGGGTAGCTGGAAGGTCAGGTTGTCGGCGCGTACCAAACCGTAGTTGGTGACGCGCAGCTCGCCGTTGAAGACATCTCCGACCTGCATATCGGGCAGCGCGACGCTGCTCGGTTGCATGACCACCACGGCGGCGGGCACGTCGGTTTCGAACGTGGCTTGCAGGGTGATCTGGTATTTATCCTCAATGGTGATCTCCGTCACCGACCATTCTATGGTGATCAGGTTGTAGTTGAGGAAGATGTCTTCCGTGCCGGTCACACCCGGTTTGATGGTGAAGCGGCCCGACAGGTCTTCATGGTTCGATGCACTGGCACGGAAGCGATAGCGGCCGGCCGGCAGGTTCTGAAAGAAGGCTTCACCGCTCGGGTCGGTGGTCAGCTCGCCTTCGTTGGCAAGATTGATTTCGTGCTGGTAGCGAACCCTTGCGCCCGCCAGGCCGGGGACCGGTACGCCATTAGCGTCCAGTGTGGCGGTGTAGATATCGGAGGTCTTAAACAGGACGCCGCCGATGCCGGACTGGGTGACCACGACAAAGATGTTGATATCCACGGTGGGGTTGTTGGCGCTGCTGACGCGCAGTTTGAACTGGTAGTTGTCCTCGATCACCGTATTGGCCGGGCTGGCGGCGATCTGGATTTCCCGTTTGTCGCCGACGGCCAGATCGCCCTGGTCGGCCTGCGACAGCAGCTTCATCCAGCTCGGCGGCGGGTTGTCATTCATGTCCAGCAGTTCGACAGTCACACCGGTCATGGCCGCCAGGCCGGTGTTTTCGAGGGTGATGCTTTCCTGGACGGCGCTGTCGTACACCACGCCGGTTTCGACAAAGTTGGGCTTGAAGCTCAGGTAGGGTCGCGCTTCCGACAAGCGGTAGTCGATTTGCACCAGTCCCAGAACCGCGGCACCACTCTCGTCGCTGAGCAGGCGCAGGTACAGGGTGCCGGTTTCAGCTGCCGTATTATTGCCCACGATGGTGAACGGCAGTTTTGCGGACTGCTGCGATGCCAGGTTGATCGGCGCACCCAGGGTGACGGTGACGCCCGGCGGTAATTCGCTCGAGGGCTGATCGGTGGCGTCTATGGCCAAGCGTAGATTGGTTGCAGTGGTGCCCTCGCCTGCGGTTGCCTTGACCACGTCGAACGCTTGTTGGACGTTCTTCGGCAGGTTGAGAATCAGTTGCGCCGGCGACAGGGTGACCCGGCTGATGGTGAAGCGCCCCTGGGCGGGCCGCGCCAGGATGTCCGGATGAATCGCCGAAACGTCGAAGATACCCGATTCGCCCGCCAGTGGGTTGAACACATAGCTGTAGTCACCGTTGGCGTCGGTGACGACATCGGCGACGCGTTCAAAGCCGTTGACCACTACCACGATGCGCACGGGCACGATACCGACCGGGCTGCCGGTGATGCGATCCAGGGCCTGACCGGTAATAGTGATCGGCTCGCCACCAAAGGAGGCTTGCGGTGCCACACCGGTGACGGTGGCCGTGTAAGCCGTGTCGCTGAGAATTGCCGCCTGGCTGCTGTTCATGCCGGCAATGCTGACGGCGTCGCTTTGCCCCAGGTGGTAGTGCAGCCGATCGATTTCCAGCTCGACCGAGACAGCGTCCGGGGCGCTTTCCGGGATCGGCAGGCCGAACCAGTCGCTGGTGAAGGCTTCGCCGGCCGCTATGCGGGCGACGGTCCGGCCGTTGGTCAGGGTGATGACGTTATTCAGCGGTTGCATGAAGGCTTCGGTGGACAGGACGTTGCCGTCAACGTCCCTCAGTAGGAAGCGGATTTCATTAGAGGCCGCCTGGGCATTATTGCGTGCGGTCTGGATTTCAATCTCGACATCGCTGGTGTTGGTCAGTGTGAAGCGCACCTGCCCGGCCGTGTTGCGCGTCAGTTCCTGGGTCTCGACACGCAGTAACAGGGCATCTTCATTCACGGCGATAGTCTGGTTACGGACGATATCGATCTGTTCGCCCGTCTGCGGGCGCACTTCCAGCGTGGTGATCATGGGCGAAGGATCGACCAGGTCGGCAAAGCCACCGACGATCATCGGCACCGTCCGGGTCTCACCCGCCGCCAGGCTGAAGCTCTGCGAGGCGTGCAGGTGTCCGCCGACGTCGACACGCAGGCGGATGGTGTCGACGCTGTCCGGTCCGGTATTGCCGATGTCGAATACCAGGCGGTTCATGATGCCGCGATTCAGGCTGCTGTCAGCCGATAGCGCGGCGGTCAGTTGCGGCAGAGTCACGCTGCGGCCGACACTTTCAACCGCGTTGCTATCGATGGCGGTAACCGTATAGATACGCGTATTGTTGGTGTAGGCGGTATCCGTGTAGCTGGTCGCGGTTAACAAGGCAGCGTTCAGCTGTGTTTCCTGGTTGGCGCCCAGGAACAGGTTGTAACCGTCGATGTTGGTGCCGGTGTGCGACCAGCTGATAACCGGTGCAGCGGTATCCTGCTGCACGACTTTCAAGGTGGCCACCGGGTACAGGTCGACATTCAGGTAACCGTCGTTGGACGGCTGAGATTCGTTGCCGGCGGCATCCACCGCAGTGGCGACATAGGCCGGTGCATTTTTATCCGGGCTGTTGTCGATATAGCCCAGCTGCCCCTGAGAGTTGGGCACGATACCGGTCTGAATTGGCGTCAAGCCATTCACACTGACCAGGGTGGTGCCGTTGGAACGGTAAACGTTATAGGTCAGGTCCAGGGTGGCACTGACGGGTGCATCCCAGGTGGCCTGGATACCGGCGCCGACCAGTTGTAACGCAAAGTTCAGCGGCGCATCCGGCACCGTTGCGTCGGCGGTTACGGTTACGGTATTGCTTTGAGCGCTGACTGATTCCTGACCGTTTTCCTGACGGACACTGGCGACGGTGTAGGTGATATCCCCTTCCAGCCCGGTGACATCGTCGTAACTGGTGGCAGTGACGCGGGCGTATTCAGTCAGCCCGGGTTCAGCCGGCGCCTGGCGGTAGATCTGGTACTCCGGCGCACCTTCAACCGCTTGCCATTCGAGGCGCACCACACCGCCCGGCAGCGCCACCGCGGTCAGGTTGTTGGGTGCCGCCAGCGGCGGCAGGTCGCCCTGGTAGACCTGGAAGCTGTTGCTGACTCTGATGGCATTGCTCAGGTTACCCAGGTCATCGACAGCGATGAACTGGAATTGCAGGTTCTCGACTTCGGTCAGGCCGGCGTCGGCCGGTAACTGGAAGCTGCCGCGCCAGCTCTGCGCGCTCAGTTGTACCAGGTTGGCGATATCGGTTTGCAGACGGCCGGCTGCGGATAGCAGGTAGGACAGTTGCGGATTCTGACCTGCCGGTGTGGCATCGTCCAGATCGAGGGTAACACTGACGGTCACCGGATCCAGCTGATCGTTCTTGATCGGTGCGCTGGGCGCGACAGTCAGAACAGTGATCGCCGGGCCGTCGCTATCGATCTCGACCGAAGCGCCCACGTCGACCAGGCTGCCGCGGTTGCCCACCTGATCGCGTGACGAGAATACGGCGTATGCGGTGCCGGTTATGGTGGCATCGGTGATATCGAACCAGCCGGTATAAGCCGTATCGGTCTGGCGCGACAGGCTGACGGACATCGGTACGCCACCGCTCGGTGTAATACTCAGGAACGGCGTGGTCAGCAGCGGCTCACTGACGGTTACGCTGACATCGACACGGCCCGGGGCCATGCGTCCGGTTGCCACATCGAACACACCGGACGGCGTATAGGCGATTTCCGTGGCGCGCGGCGCCACACTGTCCGCCGTACCGATGACTTCGTTGGAAGGCAGGCTCGGTGTGTCGACATCGTTGACGGCAACGACCCGGTAGTAATAGTCGCCGTCTGCGCTCGGCAGGTCGTCGAAACGGTTAATCATTAATGGCGCACTGTTAACCGGTGTGGCCTGTGTAATGTCGGCAAATGATATACCGGAACGGTACAGGGCGTAGCTGACCACGCGCGGGTCGCTGGACAGGGTCCAGGACAGGGCAATCTGGCCGTTTTCTTTGGACAGGGCGGTCAGACCGGTGGGGGCATCCGGGACGCTGGTATCGTAGTCAACCGTGACCGGCGCACTCTGCGGGCCGAGTCCGCCGCGGTTTTGCGCGGCAACGGTAATGGCGTTGCTGCCCGGTGTCAGCGTGATATTGGTGCTGAACTGCCCGCTACTGCCGACACTGATCGGCGTACCCGTCTGGCTGGCGTTGATATAGACCCATGCTTCGGTTTGCGACTCCGCGGTGCCACTGACGGTTATGGTCGGCTGATTGGTGGCTTCGCCGTCACTGGGCGCAGTGATCACCGGTGCACCAGGCGCCGCCAGGGCTACGCTGAGACTCAGGCTGAGGTCGGTCCTGTTTTCCAGGGTATCAAAGGCGGAGATAGTCAGCGTATGGGCACCGTCAATGAAATCGACGATATTCCAGTTGGCCGAGTAACCGTCGGCGCCGTTGGTGTCCATCGCCAGCCGGGTGCCGTCGACATCGAACAGCACACGGCTGATACCCGACTCATCGTCAACGCTGACCGCAATGCTGCCTGCCCGGGTGATAGTGTCGCCGTTGTTCAGCGGGCTGGCGTTGTAGGTGACGTTGCTTAGGGTCGGGCCATCCAGATCGGATTCCGGTGTTGCGGGTACCGTGCTGACTGCCTTGCTTTCACCTTGCGAGGTATTAATGGTGGTAACCGCGAAGTAGTAGATCGTGCCGTTGGTCAGGCCTGCCAACTGTGTGGTGACCACGCTATTGCCGACCACCAGACTGGGCGTCATCGCCGTGACATCGGTGAAATCGCTGGTTGCGGCGTAAATCGCATACTGGCCGACGTACTGTGCGGGGGCGACCGGCGTCCAGAACAATTCCACGCGGCTGCTTAACGGATTGGCGCTCAGACCGATCGGATTGGGTAACAGCGTGACACCGGTGATGCTGACACCGGTACTTTCATTATCTTCGTTATCGTAAGTGGTGACACGAATCGGATAAGCCGTTGCTGCTGTAAGTGTATTGATGGTATACGACGTGGCCAGGCTCACGTCGGTGGCACTGCCGCCATTGAAGTACACGCGATAGCCCGCCAGATCTCCCTTGCTGTCAGCTGAAGCGGTCCATTGGATGATCAGGCTGTCTGCGGCTGCATTGACATTCAGATTGGTCACTTCTTCCGGTGCCTGCGTGTCCGCCGTCGCGACGCTCACGGTAGTAACCGTGAGATTGGCATTGCCGAAGGTATCGGTCGCAACCACGGCGAAGTAATACTGCTGGCCGCGTATCAGCCCGCTGGCGACATAGGATTTGTTGCCGGCCGGGACCGTGGCGATCGCGGTTGCGGTACCGGCATCGGTGAAGTCAGCGCCACTGATGTATATCGTGTAGAACTGAATGTCGTTGCCGTTCGCTACTTCATTATAATTGCTCCAGTCGAGCGCGGCCTGGGTTCCGTCGCCGATACCATTTGCCGTTGGAATGACCGGCCCCGGCGCGCTGTTGTCATAGGTAATACTGACACTACCGGCCACACTGGTATTGCCGGCACGGTCGCGGGCACGAATGGCGAAGCTGTTGAGACCCTGGTTCAGCGACGCTGTGTAGGACCAGGTGGTTGCGGCGCTGTTACCGACGACCTGTACGCCGTCGACCAGTATGGCCGCGTTGGCTTCCTTGGTTCCGGACAGTACCTGCTGGTTAACACTGGTGGTTGCCGGCAGCGGGTCGATCACCGGTGTCTGCGGCGGAGTCTGGTCGATGATGAAGGTTATGTTGGCAATCCCGGACTGCAGGCCGGCATTGTCGACCAGCTGGATCGATGCCTGGTAACTGTCTTCCAGGAACTGTATGTCCGGTGTAAAGGATAAGGTCGTACCGTTAATCGTCCAGTTACCGCTTAGCGGCGATCCGCCCTTGTTGACCGTCAGGCTTGAAGCATTGAGATCCAGTCCACTGCCGGTTTCTATGAAACCGATATCCAGACTGTTGGGTACAGTGTTTATGTAGCTGCCGCTGACCGGCACGCTGGCGCCGATTACCGGTGCAACACTATCGACGTAGATACGCACGGTAACCGAGGCGGATGGGTTCTGATTGACATCTTTGGCAAAGATAACCAGGTCGTTCAACCCTTGTGACAGTACGATACTGGCTGACCAGGCGCCACTACCCAATGCCGCAATCTCGCTGCCGCCCATCCATATGGAGGTATTCGGGGTACGGTCGCCGTTCAGCACGATACTGCCGGTGGCGACGTTGCTGACGGCCGGTGCCAGCGGGTAGTTGCTGATGGTGGGCGGGCCGGCCTGTATCACGAAGCTGTACAGACTGTTTTCAGGCACCATGACGTTGCTGTACAGGTCACTGCCTGCCGAAACATTGACCTCCATGGCCGCATCCATGGCCTGGGTAAGCACAATGGACGGCGTGGTATAGGTGTCGTTGGGCAGCACGGTGCCGGACCAGGCGCCGCCGCCGGCGACGGTGGGCAGCGTACTGCCGGACCCGGTGATCGTGACCAGTGGTTCGACCGCTGTATTCATGCTGTTGCTGAACTGGACGATCACACGGTAGTCATTGGTCACCGGAACCGGGCTTGCGGTGTTGCCACTGGCGTTGACCACCGTCGGTGGGACGTCGTCGACCAGGTTCAGCGCGATGGTATTGGCCACCGGATTGTTTGCCGTATCCGTCAGTTGGTTGGAGGGATCGACGACCTCGTTACCGACCAGCGTAAAGCCGGTTGTCACACCGATCGAGACCTCGGTATTGCCCGCATTCCAGCGGATACGGTTGACAGTGCCGTAACTGGCGCCGCCGGGCGACATATTGGTATTGGCTTCGTTGCTGTTGTCAGACAGTGCCGTGGCCAACATGGGCTCGCTGAAGGCAAAGATAAACCAGTCGCCGACACTTACATCGCCGCTGCCATCCGCATCGTCAAACCGCACGCCGGTCAGGCTGGGCGCTGTGAGATCGCGCCCGGTGAGCGTTTGCACCCCGGTAACTGAATTGCCCGAAAGATCGGTAACGAACACGCTGGGCACCACCTGCTCGTCGCCAAGAATGTTGTAACCATCGGTCACCCCGACAGTGACAGAACGGCTGTCTGCGGCCCAGGTGACAGTATTTGTTGTCCCGTAGCGGGCGCCGCCTGCGGGGCGCAGATGGGAGTTGGCGTCGATACCGCCTTGAATGACATTGGTATCCATGACGCTGTCAAAGCTGAATATATAGGTATCGCCCAACGAGAGGTTGTTACTGGCATCGACGTCGTTCCAGGTAATACCGGTAAACTGTGGCGCCACAGTATCGATCAATGACAGTAACTGCGTACCGACAGCCGCGTTGCCGAACTGGTCAGTCAGGCCAACCGGTGTCACAGCCTCTGATCCGGCAACCGTAAAGCCGGCGGTGATGGTAACGATGGCTGTTGTCCCGTCGCCTGACCAGCGTAGCTGATTGACTGTACCGTAGATCTGACCGCCATCCGTCGCCAGTTTGGTGTTGGCATCCGTGGTACCGGTGACCAGCAGACTGGCATCCATCGGCTCGGAGAACTGGAAGTGCAATTCGTCACCGAGCGATATCACTCCATCGCCGTCCAGGTCGTTAAATGCCACCTGTTCGAAGCGTGGCGGCGTAAATTCCTCGACATACTCCATCAACCGGATTTCCGGTAGCGCAGCACGGAATGACGTCGACGGGTTATCGTGTACAAACTTCAAGGTCAGGTCGCCACCGCTGTAGTAAGCCTGGGGTATGACGAATTCGTACTGGGTAGGGACGGTTGGCATCGTCATCGACGCGTGTATTCCGTTATCTGTACCGTCGGTCAGGCTCTGGAATACGGTAGCGGGATCGCCATTATAGTAGTCTGCCCTGAGCTGGTAGCGTTTGCTCGGGTCCAGACCGGTGTAATCGATAATCACCGCGTCGGGATCGGAAACCATAGTCCGGTCCGGTGACAAACCGCCTGTGTCCCATTCGTCAGACAATGTACCCTGGACAAGTACCGGCTCTGCAATGTTGCCCGCCGATGACCCTGCTGAGGCACTGTAGTTCACATAACTGTAATCGGTGCCCACTGTAGTCTGGAATGGTGAGAAAGTTACGTTATCACTGATTTCCGCACCGGTGCCGGCGGCGTTGGTGCCGGCGTTATACGGGCCTGTTGCGTCCGTATCGCCCCACCAGGTTTGACTGGCATCGATAGTGTTGCCGGTACCATTACGCAGCCCGAAACTGCGATTCAGGAATATCTGATTGTTTGTCGCGGTGGCATTGGCATTGGTCAGCAATTCAATACCATCGGACAAGTTACTGGAAATGCGGTTGAAGGTAAGGCTTGGATTGGAAGCGGGTTGCTCAATCCGAACCCCATCGGCACTGTTACCCCATATACGGGTGCCCGTCACGGTTGGAGATGCATTGTAGATGCGTATGCCATTGGTGGAACTGTTGGATACTTCGCTGTTTTCGACTCTTATATCCGCATTGTTGAAATACAGCGCAGCGCTGGCGGCAGCTCCCGCATAACGAACCCGGGTGTGATTCAGAACCGAGACCGGTTCCAGTACAGAGTTGTTGAACTGGATACCACCCCAATAGCCGTTGATCGGCGAGGTCTGGTTGCCATCACCATTGCTATCGCCGCCTTCGCTGTCGTCTGTGTAGGCAGTAAAGACTATTTTTTCATTGCTGGTTCCATCAGCAACCAGGCCGCCATTGACAATCATGCGCCGGCTGGAGGAAAACTTGACGATGACAGCGGGATCCACCGTTAATATAATGTTCGTCGGCACGGTAAGATCATTGTCAACCACTAGATAGTTTCTGAGCTCATCCACTGTGCCTTTGGCCAGCACCCGGAAACGGGTGTCGGTCTGTAAGGTGTTACCCAACAACACGATACGCCTCTGTGTATTGGGGACCAGAACGTTGCTTTCATCCGGCATTTCAGACGCCGCAATTCGTACTGCGGCATTGTTTCCGGTGATGGTGTTATTGGTAACGGAAGCGATTGATGCAACGCTGCTGTAGTACAGACCGTAGCCACCATTGCCTGCGATGGTGTTGCCATCAAGTTGTGACATTGAACCGTAGGGCACATAAATACCGTTACCACTGTTGTTGGTGATCCGATTATTCCGGAACACCGTGCCCCAGCTGTTATAGATTTCCACGCCCTGACTACTGTGGTTAGTAATCAGATTCCCCACCAGATAGGGCGATGCACTATAAGCATAGATGCCCCGGCCCGCGCCATCGCGAATCTCGCTGTCACGCACCTCGATATTGGATCCGTCACGGATATACAGACTTGCTGTATCTCCGCCACTGTAACGCACAACAGCATTGTCCAGTCTGGACGCTCCCGATCCGCTATAAAACTGTATGTAATTCCAGTAACCCGGCGTACCGCTCGACGGACCATCTCCATTGGTATCGCCACCATACTCATCGTCGGTGTAGGCCGTAAACACAACCGGATTACCATTCGCACCCTCGGCCAGCAGCGTTCCGTAGACATACAGGCGGTTACCCGCGTTGAATTTAAGTATTGTGCCTGCCGACAAGCGCAGCGTGACGCCTGCCGGTATCGTTGTTTGCGCCGTGACACGGAAGACGCCATTCTCCAGGCTGGTGTCTTCTGCAATCGTTGCAGGCAAACCGGCAACCTCGGTTGTTGCACCGGTTGGGGTTACCGACGCAACGGCACCGGCACTTTCATTGGGTATTTCATCAAGCGTAGTGACTTTGAAGGTATAGGTTGGACCGATGGTCAACCCGCTCACTTGATAATTGCGTGCAGTAGCACCCAGTCGAACAGCCAGTCCATCATCATATGATGGCGCATTACTACCATAGTTTGTACCGCCATCAACGGAGATATAGATCTTATGAGCGACCAGATCTCCTTCGCTATTCGCAGCCGGGCTCCAGGCAAGGTACACCGAGCTGTTGGAACCATTGGATTGCGTAGCCGTCGCTGAAAGCCCGTTTACATCTTCCGGCGCCGTGGTATCAACGACGCCCGTATCATTGGCAACGTTACTCGTCGCCGAGTCCGTGCTGTTACCCGCCTGGTCGACACTGCTGACGTAATAATAGTAATCCGTACCTTGTGTGATGGTGGCATCGTCATATTGGCTGCTGCCTGCGGCGACTTGCGCGATTTCGTTAAACCCGCTGCCGAAACTGATGCTGCGGTGGATCGTGTAGTGATCGACATCGTTGGCGCCTGCACCATCGTCCGCGGACAGCGTCCAGAACAGACTGATCCGGCCATTATTTCCTTGCGCCGTCAAAGCGTTCACGGCGCCGGGTGCCACGGTATCCACGCTAACCGGCACAGGCATTAGCAGTGATTGTTCGTTACCCGCCGGATCAATAGCCGTTGCATAAAGCTGATAGTTACCGCTGACCGGATGATCCCAGCGGTAGGTCCAGTTTCCGGAACTCATAAACGAGGTTGCCGGGCGCCAGCTGGTAGTACCGCCTTCGTATTGAATACCAACCGCCACGCTGGCGATGGGCGACTGGCTGTCCGTCGCCGTACCGGCAATTGTGTGTACCGCATCCGGCAACAAGGCACCGGCCAATGGCTGTGTTATCTGAATCGAAGGCGCACTGCTGTCGATTGCCGGTTGTTTGACAATATGGATCCCGGCTATCAACGCGCGTGGGCCGGATAGCGCATTAAAATTCAGTTGCAGGTTACCCGACACGACAGCGGTCTTGGGAATCATAACGGCATAGGTGCGTGCGTTACCGGCAGGCAACGTTATTTGCTGCTGGATAATATTGCCGTTCGCATCGGTAATATTTTGTTTGGTGCCACCTGAATCGTTTGACAGATACGTCAATACCAGGAGGTAGGTATCCGAATCGGTCAGCCCGGTATAATCGACACTAATTGTCCTGGTATCATAGTCATACAAAACGGAATTGTTTGCACCGGCACCCCATTCCTGTGACGGCGTGCCCCCCGCTATCGGTGTGACGATGCCATAGCCATAATGATTAACACCGCCCGCATCGAAGTAGTTAAACTCGGAGCCATCGGTGCGAAAATCACTCAGAAATCCGCTGACGGTGACGTTAGCCGTGGCCTCGTCGCCCGCACCCGGGTAGGCGCCGCCCGGCCCGTCGGCCGCGCCCCACCACACATCGGTGGCGTCCACCGCGTTGCTCGACGTGTTGTTGACCCCAAAGCCGACGTTGCCGAAGATCTCGTTGCCGGCCAGCGTCGCATCCACACTGCCGCGCACGTCCACACCATCGCCCAGGTTGGCGAAGATCCGGCTGCTGCTAATCACCGGCGCACCGCTACCGCGCAGATACACACCGTCCGCGCCGTTACCGTATACTTCCAGGTTGCTGAACGTCGGACTCGCCTGGTACACCTCAATGCCGTTGGCGCCCGACTGCGCCACCGTCGTGTCGCTCACCGTGGCATCGGTGTAGACGTACAGACTCGCCTGGTTGTTGTAACCCCCGTAGTACATCCGCGCATACTCAAGCCGGCTCGCCGCACTGGCCTGGGCCGTCAGGCTCAGCCCGCCCCAGTCGCCGGCCAACGGCGAGCTGTCGTAGCCGTCTGCGTTCAGATCACCGCCGTGGCGATCGTCCTTGTACGAGGTGAACACAATCGGTGATGCCGCCGTACCCACCGCCTGCAACTCGCCATTCACCGACAGCCGGGCGTTGACCCCGTTAAACTTGACCACCACACCCGGGTCGACCGTCAAGACGGTCCCGCTCGCCATCGTCAGCGTGCTGTCCTCAAGCACATAACTGTTGAGTGTCGCTGCACCCACGGTCTGCACACCCAGCTGTAAATCGCTAACCCGTGTGTTACCTAAAATCCACAACCCGTTCAGCGCGTTCGGCACCAGTACGTTGCCATCCGTCGCGTTCGGTACCGCCGTCGCCGGCAGGCGCGCACTGCGCTTGTTGCCGGTAATCGTATTGCCCGTGATCACCGGCGCGTTGCGCGCATCGACGTGATACACGCCCCAGTTGCGGTTGTCCTTGATCGTATTGCCCGTTAACGTCGGGATGGCGTACTGCGCGTATACACCGTTCTCGGTCGCCTCAATCGTGTTGTTCCGGAGCAGCGGACTGTTGCCGTTCACGTAGGGGTTGTAAATATAAATACCGTTACCGGTATGCCCTCGTATCACGTTGCCATCAAGCACCGGCGAGGCATTACCGTACAGGGAAATACCGTGTGAACTGCCGTCACTAATGACACTGTCCTTGATCGTGACGCTGGTCTGGTACTGGTACACACTGCCCTGGTTACCCCTACCGGCATAGCGGACCTCGACCTGCTCCAGACGTGTCAGAAAACCGATCACCGAGCTATTGAACGTGATGCGCTGCCAGTCTCCCGGTACACCACGGCTGGGTCCGTCACCGTTGCTGTCGCCACCGGCACTGTCGTCACGGTACGACGTGAAGATAATCCGGTTGCCCGGGACACCGACCGCCTGCAAGGCGCCGCTGATCGACAGCTGGCTATCCCCGCTGAACTTCCAGATCACACCCGGTGCAATCTCAAGCTTGCTGCCGGCACCGACTGTCGAGATGCCACTCACTTGGTAGTACATCATGCCGTTGGCCGGCAATGTCAGATCACGACTGCGGGTATCGCCCAGGATATCCAGCCGGTTGTTGGTGTTCGGCATCAGGGTGTTGCCGTCGGCCTGTTGCGGAATCGCCGAGAACGCCAGACGCGCCGGCCGGTTGTTACCGGTCAAGGTGTTGTTGGTGAACGACGCTATCGAGGCCGCACTGCTGTAATACAGCCCATATCCGCCGTTACCCGTGATGGTGTTGTCGTCGAGCCGCGCGATCGAACCGTAGGGTACATAAATACCCGTAGCACTGTTGTCGGTGATCCGGTTGTTCTGAATCACCGTACCCCAGCTGTTGTAGATCTCGATACCATGACTGGCATGGTTGGTGATCAAGTTCCCAACTACAGAGGGCGATGCATTATTGGCATAGATACCCCGGCCCGCGCCCTCGCGAATCTCGCTGTCACGCACCTCGATGTTGGCACCATTGTTGACATACAGGCTCGCGCTACTGCCACCGCTGTAGCGCACGACGGTGTGCACAAGCCTGGAACCACTGGCTCCGCCGCCACCGAACTCCAGGTTATACCAGTAGCCCGGCGTACCCACGGTGGCCGACCCATCACCGTTGTTGTCGCCGCCGTAGCTGTCATCGGTGTAGGCGGTGAACACCACCGGCATACCCGCTATACCTTCAGCCAGCAGGGTGCCGTCGATATACATCTGCGTGTTGGCATTGAACTTGACCACCACGCCCGGCTTGATGGTCAGCCGCACCCCGCCGCTGAGCGTAATGTTGCCGGTAACACGGTAAACGCCTGCCGCCCAGGTGGTATCGGTGCCGATCGCACCGGACACGTTGGTCACCGCCGTCGCACTGGGGGTGGCATCGACCAGCACGCCGGCACTCAGGTTCGCCGGCGCGGCCGCATCCCGGGTGCGTACACGGAACTTGTACGTTGTACCGTTGCTTAAGCCCTGTACCAGATAACTGCGCGCGGCTTTACCCAGACTGAGGCTGCCAGCGTCGTTGAACGTCGGCCCGGCACTGCCCCAGGTCGCACCGCCGTCGGTGGATACATCCAGCCGCTGGTCGACCAGATCCCGGGCACTGTCAACACTGGGCGTCCAGCTCAGGTAGACGAAGCCATTACCCGGCGTACCGCTGAGACCGGTCACATCTTCCGGTGCAGTGGTATCGGATACCGCCGTGTTATCAATCGCCGCAATCGCCTCGCTGACCGCCGACTCGCTGCGGTTACCGGCCTGATCCAGGGTAATGACCCGATACTCATACAGGGTGCCGGTCACGGCACTGCTATCGATAAACTGACCCACACCGGCTGCAACGTTGCCAACCGAAGCAAAGCTTCCGCCCACAGTACGGCGTTCCACCGCATAGCCGCTGACGTCGTTGGCGCCTGTGCCGTCATCCGCCGACAGCGACCAGGTAACAGTCAGACTGCCGCCGTTATCCGCCGGCGTATCAAACACTGCCGTCTGGGTGATGGCCACCGGGGGGGTCTGATTCACCACCACGTTGACACTGGCTGCCGTCACGGTGAGATTACCGGCTTGATCCCGCGCGCGGACCGACAGGGTATAACCGCCGTCGGCCGGCAAGACCCAACGATGCTGCCAGCTACCATTACTGTACAGCTGGGTGACGGGATACCATACCGGACCGCTGCCCGCATCGATCCCAAGTTCGACCGCCTGTACGCCGCTGCCGCTGGCATCGTCCACCGTACCGGTGATGACGACCACACCACCGGTCAGATGATCACCTGCTGCGGGCGAGGTAATGCCGGTCGTCGGGGCCACGCTATCCGTAGCGGTGTTGCGTTCAACCAGCCAGACCTGCGATACCGTGGCCCGGTAACCGTTCTCGCGAATCAGGTTCAACCGCAACTGGCTGTTACTGTGTGCCGATGGCGGCAGACCATAGCGGTACAGCACCGGCGCCGAACGCGGGATCACCTGGCTGGCGTGGATCGGCGCTTCGTTGACATCGGTCATACGCTGAACCGTGCTGCCAATGCCGGAGGTGTTATCCGGGTTGTAATAGGTCACCAGCACATCAAAGGCCGTGCCGGCGGCCACCGACGGGTAATCCAGTATCACGCGGTCCAGGTCGTACAGCATCTGTTGTGCTGCACTGCTGCCCCACTCATCGGTGGAGGTGCCTTGCGTGATGGCCGGCCCGGCCACGGTGCCTTCGCTGAGGTTAGGTCCCGCATCGAAGTAGTTAAACTCGGAGCCATCGGTGCGAAAATCACTCAGAAATCCGCTGACGGTGACGTTAGCCGTGGCCTCGTCGCCCGCACCCGGGTAGGCGCCGCCCGGCCCGTCGGCCGCGCCCCACCACACATCGGTGGCGTCCACCGCGTTGCTCGACGTGTTGTTGACCCCAAAGCCGACGTTGCCGAAGATCTCGTTGCCGGCCAGCGTCGCATCCACACTGCCGCGCACGTCCACACCATCGCCCAGGTTGGCGAAGATCCGGCTGCTGCTAATCACCGGCGCACCGCTACCGCGCAGATACACACCGTCCGCGCCGTTACCGTATACTTCCAGGTTGCTGAACGTCGGACTCGCCTGGTACACCTCAATGCCGTTGGCGCCCGACTGCGCCACCGTCGTGTCGCTCACCGTGGCATCGGTGTAGACGTACAGACTCGCCTGGTTGTTGTAACCCCCGTAGTACATCCGCGCATACTCAAGCCGGCTCGCCGCACTGGCCTGGGCCGTCAGGCTCAGCCCGCCCCAGTCGCCGGCCAACGGCGAGCTGTCGTAGCCGTCTGCGTTCAGATCACCGCCGTGGCGATCGTCCTTGTACGAGGTGAACACAATCGGTGATGCCGCCGTACCCACCGCCTGCAACTCGCCATTCACCGACAGCCGGGCGTTGACCCCGTTAAACTTGACCACCACACCCGGGTCGACCGTCAAGACGGTCCCGCTCGCCATCGTCAGCGTGCTGTCCTCAAGCACATAACTGTTGAGTGTCGCTGCACCCACGGTCTGCACACCCAGCTGTAAATCGCTAACCCGTGTGTTACCTAAAATCCACAACCCGTTCAGCGCGTTCGGCACCAGTACGTTGCCATCCGTCGCGTTCGGTACCGCCGTCGCCGGCAGGCGCGCACTGCGCTTGTTGCCGGTAATCGTATTGCCCGTGATCACCGGCGCGTTGCGCGCATCGACGTGATACACGCCCCAGTTGCGGTTGTCCTTGATCGTATTGCCCGTTAACGTCGGGATGGCGTACTGCGCGTATACACCGTTCTCGGTCGCCTCAATCGTGTTGTTCCGGAGCAGCGGACTGTTGCCGTTCACGTAGGGGTTGTAAATATAAATACCGTTACCGGTATGCCCTCGTATCACGTTGCCATCAAGCACCGGCGAGGCATTACCGTACAGGGAAATACCGTGTGAACTGCCGTCACTAATGACACTGTCCTTGATCGTGACGCTGGTCTGGTACTGGTACACACTGCCCTGGTTACCCCTACCGGCATAGCGGACCTCGACCTGCTCCAGACGTGTCAGAAAACCGATCACCGAGCTATTGAACGTGATGCGCTGCCAGTCTCCCGGTACACCACGGCTGGGTCCGTCACCGTTGCTGTCGCCACCGGCACTGTCGTCACGGTACGACGTGAAGATAATCCGGTTGGCTGGCGTTCCAACCGCACTGATGGCGCCGTTGATCCGTAACCATCTACCCGAATTAAACTTGACAACTGCACCAGGCTCGATGGTCAGAATAATGCCCGCTGCAACAGTAACGTTATCGGTAATACGATGCACATCTGCCGAACCCCAGGTGGTATGCGCGCTGATAGTACCGGAATGATCAATGACGGCTGCCGTGCCGGCTGCAGGCAGGCACACGAGCAGACACCCCAGGTATAGAATGCCCAGTCGATGAATCATGCCCCACTTGCTGTTTTTGTTTATTCCCACGCTTTCAGATTCTTTTCCGTTTATTCGGATTTCATTAACCGCACTTTCACAGATCCTGGTGAAACGTGTACTCCCATTGCCTCAACCAGATAGTCATAAGGCTCGGGGCGAATATCCTCCACACCTGGATCCAGCATTCTCATTGCCAGATAATTGGACGGCTGATCCGCAACCCGAACGCCGGAATCAACATCAATATGCTGCCATTGGCCATCCATTCTCACTTCTGACCATGCCGTCACATCGTTAAACGTTAGTATTTGGCCGGCATCAATCCGCAGACCAACGACAACTCGCGAAGGCAGGCCTATGGCTTGTGCCAATGCCGTAAACAGGAAAACCTTACCGACTGCAGTCCGCTCGTTACTTTGAAACACTTCGAGAACGGACTTTACGGGATCGGCTATGACAGGCGGCTCATTTGAGGATGGGTCATAGGGTTTGGATAAGGGTTTGGATAAAACGGACAGTACGTCCGATTTGGACTGTTCACGAAACCATGCGAATAATTTTTCCAGCGATTCAGCCGGACTATTCTGCGACACTTGCTCCACCACCCGCCTGACTTCAGGGGCGTTTACAAATGTCGTATTTACGTGGAGAAAGCGTTCCGCGCCATCCTCTTGGGGGTGACCCGCCTGATCTGAAAAACCGATATCAATCGTTGCACTGATTCTTTTCGTTGCTGTGCGTGCTAAATCGCTAAATTGAAAAACCCAGACGGTGTTTTCGTAGTTGTCACTGAACTGCAGATACGGAGAATCGATGGTGGCGCGAACCATCTCCTGGCCCGAGGTCTGTGCGACAACACCATAATAAGCGGACTTCAGCGGATTTCAGATCCCGACCTGTCTGATTTGACAGCGGCAAGGTAATTCCGACCTGCTTACGAATCGGGTAATGCTCTGAAAACAAATCGGATATTTCACTATTGCCAGACAGGAAGTACCACAAACCGATAGCAACAGCGAAAAAAACGGCTGCCAATGGCAGTGTTTTTGTTCTTCTGTGATCTGTAACAATCCCCATTGCTACTTCCTCTTGCTCCCTGGTCCCCCAGCCCAAACGGCGCAAGACTCCATAGCACCGCACACTACATGGGCAAACCCAATAGTACCGTACGAAAACGCAACAACCTTAAATTCTTATAGCCGTCTCAAAAACGCACAAAGAAAGGCTTGTGCATGAGAACCATGTATCCCGTGAGCGAGTCGCGCTTATCTTTATATTTTAGTTGGTATCCGGCTACCCCGAAACCTTCTGATGGTTTTGAAACGGGTAATAGCTTAGACATGCGACGGTAAGAGGCTAGCAGTGAAAGCCTTCCAAGTCAAATACTATACTCGCTGCGCACTCTACTCAAACAAATTAACAAATTAACAAATTATTTTCGGGCTCCTATTAGCGTTCGCTAATTCATTGAAAGCTCAATGTCATCACTGGTCCCATAAAACCGCTGCGACTCTCTATTAACGTTATCCACACCAGAGATAATATTCATTGCGATGTAATCGGCTTGTTTTTCCCGGAAATTTTTTTTATTCGGATCGACTACCCACCATGCGTTATCGATATAAACCTCCGCCCAATTATGATAGTCCCGGGACCTCAGTACTGTGTTGCCCGAAGACACATAGCCCGCCATAACACGGGCCGGGATATTGTTGGCCCGACTCAACGCCGAAAAAAGATAGGCAGATTCCGTGCAATCGCCTGCTTTACTTTCCAGGGCATGTAACGCGCCTTGATCACGGGCGACGTAACCCTCTTCCTGCAAATACTCGCTCACCCAAGTATAGAGATTTTCTATCGTTTCCGCTTTACTATGACCCCGGCGCTGTTCGGCAATCTCTGTAATACGGGGATCCTTCGATTCGATAAACCGCTCCTCAACAAGGTATTGATCAAGTTTTTCTTCGCTTATCAAGCCATACCGCTCCCTTTGCCCCAGTTCGACAGTAATCGAAACATTCCGGTTTCCATAGGGCGGAATGTTCTCAAGTGTGAAAAACAACCGCTGTGTACCGTCTGCTAACACGATAGGGAACAGTCGCCTGAACTCCATATACTTTTTGAAAACCTGTCTGCTGAATCGGTGCAAAAACCCAGAACTCGGCCTTGTCAATCAGGCGATTGCCGGGGTTTTTCACTGTAAAACTGTATTTAATGGCGCGGTGAATAGGGTATACCAGATCCTCGACCTGCTTCTCCATCGTCAGTAACCAAGTCAAAACCAGACCAGGCAAACCTGCAAATAACACCCATTTTAAATACCGCATCCTTTCTCCTGCCTGGGCTTTGCATTTGCCCGCACCAACAGAGCTGAGCGAGTTTTTACATACTCCCTGTACGCTTTCAGACCACCCGCCAAATAATACATTGAGTTCGAATATGCCTTCAGCGCCCCTGAATCTATTTCAGCAGACCCTGCACCATCCCGACTCACAAACAGCAGCCTGCGGTCACCAGCAGGGCTTCCTGATGCGAACGTTTGATCCAGTTTCCGGGCAAACACCGCACCTCTGCTTGAGTAAGAAATAACACGCGAGCGTTCAAAATCCTTTTTAATATCATCCATATTTTCATCGAGTGAAACAATTAACCACTGATACTCATTTTTTACTGAAACGAACTGCTTCGGCGTCAGCTTCCGCATATCCTGTTTTAGCTTAAAATCGGTATTGTTCGCCGTCAATTTCCGCCAGACATGCACGCCATCACCAAAGACTGTTACGTTGTTAAATCCTGAAATCTTCAAGGAATCGCAAACTGCCAAAAGCGATGCCACAGAAACGCCATCGTCAATCAACACCAGCGACTTTGATTTCAGGAAAGCTTTTGTTTTTATGGAATAAGACGGAATATTAAGGGAACCGGGCAAATGGGAACGTTCATAGTTTTCTCGGGACCGCACGTCAATAACGGTAACACTGGCATCCTTCCACCGCTTGATTATGTTTACTGGATTCCCCAAACATTGATACTGAGACAGCCCCGGGCCAGGCACGTTTACCTTCGCGGCATCTCTTGATTCCAGATTTTCTGCATCCTCATTTGACGTCTGATATCCACATTCCGTTTGACGACTTTCAACAGGAAGCGCTTCTAAATCAGAAGTGGTATTCTGTGACCGCCCACTGGGATCGAACAGGGCTTGAAAATCTTTTTGGCTCGCTTGCTGATTGCCAACATCCGCCAGACATGGCAGGCCACCGACAATCATTATTAGCCGGAATACCAGAATGCCGGCCAGTGATAAAAACCGATAGAAGTGAAACTCTATAAGCAAACCCGGACCCCCAAACGGCATCCACGCGATTCAAAAACGCGTTTATATTTTCGTTGGCCTTATAGCTAAAGGGATTAGCCACTCCGACATTGAACCACATTCTCTGCCAAACCTCTATAGGCTGTCGGTAGCATCGCACGCAAACACCTCCTGCCCCTGCCCGGATTCCCGACACGGAGGCAGCCCTTTGCTCAGCCCCTGTTCTATCCCCTAACCCGGCCGAGCCGGAACCAAGGTGTAGGAGCGGGCTTGCCCGCGAACCGCATGGCCCAGGCGACCTCTGTTCGCGGGCAAGCCCGCTCCTACAGGGAAATTCTTTGTCATTTGTACATGATTTCAGTGGTAAGGCCCGAAGGGCTAATAAGCTCCTGCCCACCGAGATAACACTGCAACACATCCGGAACCCGGATCGAGCCATCCGCCTGCTGATAGTTTTCCATCACGGCAACCAGCGTACGTCCGACTGCCAGACCGGAACCATTGACGGTATGCACCAGTTCCGGCTTGCCGGTTTCCGGATTGCGGTAACGCGCCTGCATGCGCCGTGCCTGGAAGTCACCAAAGTTACTACAGGATGAAATCTCCCGGTAGGCCTGCTGGCCGGGTAGCCAGACTTCCAGGTCATAGGTTTTTGCGGCGGAAAATCCAATGTCTCCGGTACACAGGGTGACCACGCGATACGGCAACTCCAGACGCTGCAATATACTTTCTGCATGGCCGGTAAGTTCTTCCAGCGCCTGCCAGGAATCCTGCGCGGCCACTATCTGCACCATCTCCACCTTTTCGAACTGGTGCTGGCGGATCAGGCCGCGGGTATCCTTACCATAGGAGCCGGCTTCGGAGCGGAAACACGGAGTATGCGCTGTCATTCGCAACGGCAGTTGGTCCGCATCCAGAATGACATCACGCACCAGGTTGGTGAGCGGCACTTCAGCGGTAGGGATCAGGTACAGGGGATCCTCGCCGCGGGTTACGAACAGGTCTTCCTCGAACTTTGGTAACTGTCCGGTGCCACGTAAACTGTCGGCATTCACAAGATACGGGACGTAACATTCCTGGTATCCGTGCTGCTGCGTATGCGTCTCCAGCATGAACTGAATCAAGGCACGGTGCAGGCGCGCGAGCGGCCCGCGCAATACCGCAAAGCGGGACCCGGACAGCTTTGCCGCTGACTGAAAATCCATCCCGCCGAGACCTTCACCCAGGTCAACGTGATCCTTGACCTCGAAGTCGAAAACGGGCGGCTCTCCCCAGCGGCGTAGCTCTTCATTTTGTGTTTCATCCGTACCCGCAGGGACTGATTCATGAGGGATATTGGGAATCCCCATCAGAATATCGTTAAGCTCGTTTTGCACACCCTCGAGTTCCTGCCTGGCCGCATCCAGTTGTTCGCCGAGGCCCGCGACCTGATCGAGTAACGGCTGAATATCCTCGCCAGCGGCTTTGGCCCTGCCAATTGATTTGGAACTGCTGTTACGTTCCGCCTGCAATTTCTCGGTGCGTACCTGGATCGCCTTGCGCTGTGTTTCCAGCCGTTCGATGGTTTCGACATCGAGCGTAAAACCGCGCCGCTGTAATTGTGCGGCGGTATCGGTGAGCTGGTTGCGAATCAGCTTTGGATCAAGCATTCATTTCGGCCTGCCAGCGCACGATGTGGCCCGCATCCACCATGCCGGATACGTGTTCCAGAATGGCATCGACTTTTTCCGGCAGGTCAAAAAACTCCACCGTCACCGGCAGATCCAGCGACAGGTCGACCAGTGACGCCGTGTGCACCACGCCGCTGCCACCGAATCCGCTCACCGCGCGAAACACCGATACGCCGCGCACCTTTTCCTCATCGTGCAAACGTTTCAACAAGGGTTCCAGCGTTTTGTTGGCTTCAGTCAGATAAACGCGTACGAAAGTAACCGTCTCCCAGTTCATAATTGCCTCGCCAGTATGACACCCAGTGCGGCAGCGCCAATAGAAAGCACGACGCTGACCAGTACATTCAGTAATGCTCTACCCATATGCCCCGCTTCCACCAGGTTCAGTGTTTCTATCGAGAATGTAGAAAACGTGGTGAAGGCTCCCAATAAACCGATCAACACAAACGCTCGCATAGCGGTACCCGCCAGGCTGCGTTCCAGCAGCCAGATAAACAGGAAGCCCATCAACAGGCTGCCGAGTACATTGACCACCAGTGTGCCGTACGGGAAATCCCGTCCCGTCAGCAGGTAGACACCATTGGAAACCCAGTAGCGCAACAGCGCACCAAGAGCACCTCCACCCGCTATAGCCAGAACCTGGTTCATCGGGCGCTAATGGTACCGGAACGCCGTAGAATACGCATTCATTTGTCGCTACCGGCCGCGCGTTTATCCAGATCGCGCAGGTGTTTCAGTTTTTCGGCGATGCGGATTTCCAGGCCGCGTTCTACCGGGTGGTAGTAGCGCACCCCCTGCATCTCCTCCGGAAAATAGTTTTCCCCCGCCGCGTAGGCTTCGGGTTCATCGTGAGCATAACGATAGGTCTTGCCGTAACCCAGCTCTTTCATCAGCCGGGTCGGCGCGTTTCTCAGGTGCACAGGCACTTCCAGCGAACCTTTTGACCTGACATCCTTTACCGCTGCCTTGTAAGCCGTATATACGGCGTTACTCTTCGGCGCACAGGCCATGTATAACACGGCCTGGGCAACCGCCAACTCCCCTTCCGGACTGCCCAGTCGCTCCAGTGTATCCCATGCATTCAGCGCCAGTGTCAGTGCTCGCGGGTCGGCATTGCCGATATCTTCAGAGGCCATCCGCACCACGCGACGCGCCACATACAACGGGTCGCAGCCACCGTCCAGCATGCGGGTAAACCAGTACAGCGCAGCATCCGGAGCCGAACCGCGTACGGATTTGTGTAACGCGGATATCTGGTCATAAAAAGCCTCACCGCCCTTGTCAAAGCGACGTAGGCCACCGCTGATCACCTCGGCAATAACCTGTGCATCGATCTGTTCACCGTCGCCGGTCAGGTCACAGGCAATTTCCAGCAAGGTGAGCGCCCGCCTCGCATCACCGTCGGCGGCCTCGGCAATACGCGCAAGTTCAGTATTCCCGATATCCACGTTAGAGGATGCAAGCCCGCGCTCACTGTCGCGCAATGCCTGCTGTAATACATTGATCAGGTCTTCCTCACTCAGCCGCTTGAGTACATAGGTACGCGCACGCGACAACAGGGCGTTATTGAGCTCGAACGAGGGGTTCTCGGTAGTAGCGCCGACGAACAGTAGCGTGCCGTCTTCGACATACGGCAGAAAGGCATCCTGCTGGGCCTTGTTGAAGCGGTGCACTTCGTCGACAAACAGCAGCGTCTGGCGCCCTTCAACCTGCTGCCGTTGCTGCGCAAGTTCAACCTGCTTGCGGATATCCTTCACACCGGCAAACACCGCAGACAGGGCCACGAACTCGGCACCGGACCGCGCGGCCAGTAAATTCGCCAGCGTGGTTTTCCCGGTACCCGGCGGCCCCCAGAAAACCATCGAGTGCAGTTGGCCGGATTCCACTGCCTGACGCAAGGATTTGCCGGGTCCCAATAAATGGGTCTGCCCGACAAATTCATCCAGTGTGGAGGGCCGCATCCGGTCGGCCAGGGGTCTGAACTCGCGGGCTGCGCCCTCTCGCTTCATGGCGTATCGCCGATGATATCCGTATCGGCCGGGAGTTGAAGCTCGAACAGACCGGGTTTAAGTTTCCGGTTGCGCTGTATCCCGGTGAACAGGATGCGCGTCTGGTTACCAAAACTGTCCTTGACCTCGATGACTGCCAGCTGGTCTCCATCAAAGGCAAGACGCACTTTCTCTATCGCAGAGTCACTCTGCCTGGGGCTCAGACTGTACCAGCGTTTACCATCATCACTGTCCACCGGCTTCCAGCTCATGACTTCCGATAGCGGGCGAAACCCGCTCAGTAACATGGCAGGCGTGCTACTGAGCGCGTCATCAACCGGTTTCACCGTGGCCTGTTCAAGATCTTCATCGTAAGTCCAGAGCTTCTTCCCGTCCGCAACAATCAGCTGCCGGTACGGCGTCTGATAGTCCCAGCGGAAACGTCCGGGTTTTTGTATCCACACCTTGCCTTCTGAGTGTTGTATCTGCTCCCCGTTGCTGTCCACGACGGTCTGCTCGAAATTCGCCTGGAACGTTTTCAGGCCGGAAAAATAAGCCTCAACCAGGTCGTTGCCGGCAGCAGCCTGGCTTGTACCCGGGAACAGGAACAACGCCAGACAGAAATAAATTACAGGGTGTACGATAAAAAACCCGGACATAGGATTTACAACTCCGGCGGCGGTGGCGCCAGCACTTCGCGATTACCGTTGGACTGCTGCGGCCCTACGATCCCGGCCGATTCCATCTGTTCGATCATACGTGCCGCGCGGTTGTAACCAATCTTCAGTCGCCGCTGCACCCCTGAGATGGAAGCCCGGCGGGTCTCGGTGACGATTCGCACGGCATCGTCGTACAGAGCATCACCCTCGGCATCGTCACCATTCGTCGACCCACCACCGGGCAGAAAATCCGTCGTGGTCTGCACAATGTCATCAACGTACTCGGGCTCACTCCGCCCTTTAAGATGGGCAACAACGCGATGAACTTCGGGATCATCCACAAAAGCACCGTGCACGCGTACCGGGATACCGGAACCCGGCGGCAGATACAGCATGTCGCCGTGACCGAGTAGCTGTTCAGCACCGGATTGATCCAGAATGGTTCGTGAATCGATCTTGGAGGAGACCTGGAAAGCAATGCGCGTCGGAATATTGGCCTTTATCAAGCCAGTAAGCACATCGACCGACGGACGCTGGGTCGCCAGTATCAGGTGTATACCGGCGGCACGCGCCTTTTGTGCCAGACGGGCGATCAGCTCCTCGACCTTCTTGCCGACTACCATCATCATGTCGGCCAGTTCATCGATGATAATGACAATGACGGGCAAAGGTTCCAGCGTGGGCACTTCAGGATTTTCTTCCAGTACTTCTTCCGGGTTGAACATCGGGTCCGGAATCGGCTCACCACTGTCGATCGCCTCGCGTACCTTGCGGTTATAACCGGCAAGGTTGCGCACACCCATCGCCGACATCAGCCGGTAACGCCGCTCCATTTCACCGACACACCAGCGCAACGCGTTGGCGGCTTCCTTCATATCGGTCACTACCGGCGTCAACAGATGTGGAATGCCCTCATACACCGACAACTCCAGCATCTTGGGATCGATCATGATCATGCGCACATCGCTGGGCAGCGTTTTGTACAGCAGGCTTAACACCATCGCATTCACCGCAACGGATTTTCCCGAACCGGTGGTGCCCGCCACCAGCAGGTGGGGCATTTTCGCCAGATCCACAACAGCCGGCTGCCCGCTGATATCCTTGCCCAGTGCCAGCGTCAAAGGTGAACCGGATTCATCGTATTCAGGTGATTTCAGGATTTCGCTCAGTGCGACAATCTCACGATACTCGTTGGGGATTTCAAGACCGACCACCGACTTGCCCGGGATCTGGTCAACTACGCGCACGCTGATGGCGGACAGGCCACGGGCAAGATCCTTGGCGAGATTACTGATCTGGTTAACCTTGACGCCCGGCCCCGGGCGAAGTTCAAAACGCGTGATAACCGGTCCCGGCTGCACCGCGACAACCTCAACCTCAATACCAAAATCCTGTAACTTCACCTCTACCAGCCGCGACAGGGCTTCGAGTGCCTCATCCGAATAACCCGCCTGATGTTCGTAAGGATCATTCAGCAGCGACAAGGGCGGCAGTTCGGTATTCGGGGGCGCATCGAACATCTGCACCTGACGTTCACGCTCGACCCGCTCGCTGGTCTCGACCTTCTTGATGACCGGTTCGATACGCGGTGGCTTGCGATCAAAGATTTTATGCTTCTTCTGCTTCTCCGAAACTTTCTCTTCGCGCTGCCGCCTTGCGCGCTGCACCGCTAGATACATCCTGAACTGCGTAAACCTGGCACCGAGCCAGGCCAACGCAACTATTGTCAGCCTGCCGGTGGTATCCATAACGCTTAACCAGGACAAACCGGTAAACAGGGTCACGCCTGTCAGGAACAGCGCCAGCAGAAACAGGGTCGCCCCCAGCGGGCTAAACAGTCCGGCAAGATTTTCGCCCACCAGTTTGCCAAACACGCCACCGGCATCCAGTGGCAGGGTTCCCGGTGCAATCACGAAATGCAGGGTCGCCAGCCCGCAGCCTGACGCCACGGTCAACAGGAACCCCGCCCAGCGAATCGACAACACGTTCACATCGATGCCACCACTGGAGTTGTGGCCACGGAATACCAGCCAGCCACTGAACCCGACCATGAGCGGAAACAGGTAGGCCAGGTAACCAAACAGGTAGAGAAAAACGTCCGCAAACCAGGCACCGACCAGACCACCGAAATTCTGGATCAGGCCGGCGGGTCCACGGTGCGACCAACCGGGGTCCTCAGGGTAATAGCTCATCAGCGACAACAACAGGTAAGCCGCCAGCGCCGTCAGGATAAACAGGGTGCCCTCGCGCAGACCCTTGCTGACCTGGGGATGGATAGCCGGCGTTTCCGCCTTTTTTCGACGTGCTTGTGCCAAGATGAGAGTTTTCAGTAAGTATGTGTTTTAAGATACTAAAAGTTCAGGTATTTTACTTTGATTCACTGAGCGATAGCAAGGCAGGATGACGGACTTTTCCCGCCGCCACGTTAAGTCCATGCTGAAGCTCGTTATTTTCCTCGAGCCCACCATCCGCCAAGTTTAACAGGTATGGGGTCAGCGCAGCAGACAAGGCCTGTGAAGCGGAGCGCGGTACCGCGCCCGGCATATTGGTGACCGCCAGGTGCACCACCTCATCGACGACATAGGTCGGCGCCCGGTAATCGGTCGGCCGCGTGGTCTCCATGCAGCCACCCTGATCCACGGAGATATCCACCACCACACTACCGGCCTGCATGGCACGCACATGATCCGCCGTCACCACATGCGGTGCTCGCGCACCGGGAATCAGCACGGCACCAATCACCAGGTCAGCTTCTACAACTGCCTGTGTAACGCTATCCGGGTAGGGGTACAGGGCGGTCACATTATCACCCAGTTCACGCATGGCCAGCAGTCTGTCGCGCTTGCGATCAAACACCGTCACCTCGGCGCCCAGTGCCGCGGCAAGGCGCGCCGAGCTGCCGCCTGCCACGCCTGCACCAATGACCGTCACCCGCCCTCTTTCCGCGCCGGGCAAGCCACCGAGCAACAGACCCTTGCCGCCCTGCGGTTGATGCAATAATTGTGTGCCCAGCTGTACGGCAAGACGCCCGGCAACATCGCTCATCGGCGCCAGCAGCGGTAATGCTCCGGCAGCATCCTGCACGGTTTCGAACGCGATCGCGGTCAGACCAATAGCGCACAGCGCATCCATCAGCGGTCGGTTGGCCGCCAGGTGCAGGTAGCCGAACAGGACATGCCCGGCATGCAGGTGTTGCAGGTCACCGTCCACCGGCTCCTTGACCTTGACGATCAGTTCGCTCCGCGCATACAGATCCGCCGCATCCGGTGCTATCTCCGCACCGGCAGCCTGGTACGCTTCGTCAACATATCCTGACTGTACGCCGGCGCACGATTCGATAAGAACCTGGTGCCCGGCGGCCACCAGCTCTGAACAGGCGGCGGGAATCAGTCCTGCACGGCCTTCCAGTGGTTTGATTTCGCGTGGGACTCCGATACGCATTGCTTCTCCTTTACCCTTCCCGGCACATTCCGTACCATAGCCGCCCAGCACCTCGGGCGCCGTTTACAGTTTTCCTGCCAGCGCCCGACAAGATCATCACAGCTTTGTACGGAGCCATTATACATGAGCGATACCAGACACTGCCGTCTGCTGATTCTGGGTTCAGGCCCGGCGGGCTATACAGCAGCCATCTACGCGGCACGCGCCAACCTGAACCCGGTACTGGTTACCGGACTGGAACAGGGCGGGCAGCTGACCACCACCACAGATGTCGAAAACTGGCCGGCCGGCATCGAAGGTCTGCAAGGTCCCGCCCTCATGGAAGATATGCGACAGCACGCTGAGCGCTTCAATACCGAAATCATCTTTGACCACATTAACAAGGTGGACCTTAACCAGCGCCCGATGTGGTTACACGGCGACAGCGGCGCCTATACCTGCGATGCACTGATTGTCGCCACCGGTGCATCTGCACAGTACCTCGGGCTACCCTCCGAAGACGCCTTCAAAGGCAGAGGCGTGTCTGCCTGTGCAACCTGTGACGGTTTTTTCTACCGGGAAAAACCGGTCGCCGTCATCGGCGGCGGCAACACCGCGGTCGAGGAAGCATTGTACCTCGCCAACATTACCTCACACGTCACGCTGGTACACCGGCGGGACGCATTGCGCTCCGAAAAAATTCTACAGGACCGCCTGTTCGCGCGTGAAAAAGAAGGCAAAGTAACTATCGAATGGGACCATGTACTCGACGAAGTGCTGGGTGACAACACCGGCGTTACCGGCATGCGCATCAAGAACGTAAAGGATGGCAGCAGCAAAGACCTGAACCTCGACGGTGTTTTTATCGCCATCGGCCATAAACCGAATACAGACCTGTTTACAGACCAGTTGAAGATGCACAAAGGCGGTTACATCCATGTGCAAAGCGGAATCAACGGGGATGCGACGGCGTGCAGTATTGCCGGCGTTTTTGCCGCCGGCGACGTTGCTGATCACGTTTACCGGCAGGCGGTTACCTCGGCGGGTTCAGGCTGTATGGCAGCGCTGGACGCAGAGCGTTATCTGGATGCACTGGCACAGAGCGGCAGCTGAACGTTCAGCCGATCAAATCAAGGGATCTTGAATAAACCACCCCGCAGCAAGCTGACGGGGTATTAGTGGTATCCCGTCACACCGGCGAAGGCCGGTGTCCACAAGCGAACCACTGGATCCCGGCATGTGCCGGAATGACGATATTCGCAGTAAGCTGCGGGGAATTCAACCCACAGAAGTTAATCCGACTGCGACTTCACAATATTTTCGTAGACAAAACCGTGCAGAGTTATCACGTCCTGCTGATCCTTTATTTTAAATTCCAGTCCGTGGTAGTAACTTTTCCCCGGTACAGCGTCAGTCGCCTTCTCGGTGTGGACGTTGCGCAGAACGGTAGGGATCGACAACATCTTCTCGGTACCGGCAAATTTAAGACCGCAGGTTAGCACCAGCTTGTCGCCCACTTCACCCAGCGCTTCCGATGCTACCAGCATGGCACCTGAAGTACTGATGTCGATAATACTTGCCGAATGTGGCTTGTCGGACAGAAAATCCGGGTTATCGTTCTTCAGGGATGCGAATAGCTTGACGCTGACGCGCTGCGCCTTGCGCACAACGATCTGTTCCATTTCATCCGGAAAAGACAGGTGCAGGTAGGGATAGGGGCGCGCGCAAACGCGCAGCACAGTCGTCGTGAAACCCACGATCCGGTTACCCATCATCATCCTCACCACAAAAGGCTGGCCCTCGCGGATGATCATGACTTTGTCCTTGATGCGTGGCGTTGTCACAAGCAGACTGGATCCTGGCAGATAACCGATTATCTTGCCATGCAGCCGTTTGCCATCTTCGCCATCGTGCGGCTGCAACTGGATGGTCTCACCAACCTGCAGTTTCAGATCCGAATATTCCATAGCCAGCCATTGTAAATCAAAACACGCTGATTTTAATAGAAATAAGGAATCCCCACCGTAGGAGCGGTCTCCTGACCGCGAACAACTGTGGGATCCTGTTCGCGGTCAGGAGACCGCTCCTACATGCTGGGTTCGGCCAAGGTTCTGGTAGGGGTGTCTTCAACCTTGTAGGAGCGCCGACCTTCGGCGCGATTGTTGCGGCCGGCTGTCGCGGTCGGGAGACCGCTCCTACAGGGACACCACCAGGGCACATTGGCGGTTACAATAGCCCCATGGAGCTAAAAATTATCACTTCGATCGATTCGCTACCGGCTGAACAATGGAATGCCGTAGCCGGAACCAGCCACCCCTTTCTACGCTTTGAATTTCTGGCAGCGCTGGAACGTAATGGGTGTACCGGCGAACAGTATGGCTGGCTGCCCAGACACCTGGTGGCCTTTGACGATGACCGGCAACTGGTCGGGGCGGTGCCCCTGTACCTGAAAGACAACTCCTATGGAGAATTTGTTTTCGATCATGCGTGGGCGGATGCTTACCAACGGGCGGGTCTGCCCTACTATCCGAAGTCCGTCGTTGCAGTACCCTACACACCGGCGACCGGGCCGCGAATACTGATCAGTGACACAGCAAACCGGGAAGCTGTCGCCACGCAGCTTATCCAGCTGGCACAGGACTGGTCGCAAAGCGAGAACCTGTCCTCACTGCACTGGCTGTTCACCAACAAGGAAGATACCCGTCGCCTGAAGGACGCCGGCTTTCTGTTGCGCCTCGGCTGTCAGTTTCACTGGCACAATGAGAGTTACCGTGATTTCGATGATTACCTGTCCGGCTTCAACTCGCGCAAGCGAAAAAAAATACGCCGGGAGCGGCGCTACGTCCAGGAAGCCAACATCGATATACAGATCGTGCACGGACATGAAGCAACGGATTCAGAACTGAAGATCATGCACGACTTCTATCGAACCACCTTCGAAAACAAGTGGGGGCAGCCGACACTGTCGCTGGCTTTTTTCCAGGAGATAGCCGTTTCCATGGGCGAGCAACTCGTATTTATCATCGCACGCAACAATCAACGTATCGTAGCGGGTGCTATCTGCCTGCGCAGCGATGATGCGCTGTATGGACGTCACTGGGGCTGCTGTGAAGACTACCATTCGCTGCACTTTGAAACCTGCTACTACCAGGGTATCGAATACTGCATTGCACAGGGCCTGAAGCTGTTTGAACCCGGCGCCCAGGGCGAACACAAGATCAGCCGCGGCTTTCTGCCGACACCGACCTGGTCGGCTCACTGGATAAGGCACGCAGGCTTTCGTGACATCATTGCGCGCTACCTGGACCAGGAAACAGACGCCATGCGTGAATACATGGCAGAGCTGTCGGGACATTCACCGTTCAGGCAAAGCAAAGTGGCATGAGTCCTGATGATTGTGCAGAGTCCATACTGGATTGAACCCGGGGATCCTGATCTGACATTTCCTGATGTCAGTCTTGCACTGCGCGAGCCGGATGGACTGTTGGCGGTCGGAGGTGACCTCACTTCGAGGCGCATCCTGAGCGCCTACAGACACGGAGTTTTCCCCTGGTACAGCGATAAACAGCCCATTCTCTGGTGGTCACCTGACCCACGCACGGTGATTTTCCCCGCGCGCCTGAAAATCTCACGGAGCCTGCGAAAAACATTACGTTCGGCGCACTTCGAGGTCACCATGAACCGGGCATTTCCTGATGTCATAAAAGCCTGTGCGGAACCCCGCCCCGGCAGCAATGGTACCTGGATCACCGCGGCGATGGCGGATGCCTATAGCGAGCTGCACACCCGCGGCAGCGCCCACTCGGTAGAGTGCTGGCTGGATGGCCGGCTGGCGGGGGGACTCTACGGCATCGCCATTGGCCGGGTGTTTTTCGGGGAATCCATGTTCAGCCGGGAAACCGATGCATCAAAGGTCGCCTTTAGCTGGCTGGTCCGCCACCTGAGCAGACGGGGTTTCGGGTTGATCGATTGCCAGGTCTATTCGGCCCATCTTGCCAGCCTGGGCGCCGAGGAAATTGCGCGGGCGGATTTCGTCAGCCACCTGGATACCCTGTGTGAGACCGACGACGCTTCCGGACTCCGGGCGTTCGATGCAGATACAGCCGATGAAGGCTGGTAAGGCCGGTTCTTAATGAACAAAAATGACACAGATCCTGAAGAAGAAACACTGCGTTTCTTCGCCACGGCACCGCGCCCCTGTTCCTATCTGGAAGGGCGTGACGCCATCTCGGTGTTCGCTGATCCTGACGCCACACTTTCCACCGCGCTCTATGATCAGTTGGCTAAATTCGGCTTCAGGCGCAGCGGTAGCAGCCTGTACGTCCCCGCCTGCCCGGGCTGTTCAGAATGCATACCGGTTCGCGTATCGGTGGCCGGTTTTGTGCGCAGCCGCAACCAGCAGAAAATCTGGAACCGTAACCGCGATCTGACCTGCAATACGCTGACGCCCGAATTCAGGGGGCAACATTTCGAAATGTATGAGCGCTATCTGGGCAACCGGCATCCGCACGGCGGCATGGATAACCCTGAACCCGATGATTACATGCGCTTCATGACCAGTGACTGGTGCGACACCCTGTTCGTGGAATTTTGTCTTGGCGAAACGCCGGTAGCGCTGGCCGTTACCGATCGCCTGCACAATGCCGCCTCTGCGGTTTACACGTTCTACGAACCGGAGCTGGGCCGCAGAAGCCTGGGTACCTATGCCGTACTGCGCCAGATCGAACTGGCAAAGGAAATGGGCTGCGACTGGCTATACCTTGGCTACTGGATCCGCGGCAGCAAAAAAATGCAGTACAAAAGCCGGTTCCGACCTATGCAAGCCTATTACGAGGGACACTGGCAACCGATAGAAAACATCCCACCCAAAAACCCCACCCCAATCCGACATGTAGGAGCGGTCTCCTGACCGCGACCAGCAGGCCGCAGCAATCGCGCCGAAGGACGGCGCTCCTACGCAGGTCTCATTCAGCGATCCGCGGTATTGCCGCTAAAAAGTCCAGGAAAAATTGTCTGGTTTCTATCCACAATGGGGTAGATACTCCCCCACCGGCGCTATCGGGTATACTCCGCCGCTGAATTCGACCAACGTACGAGAGAGGCAGCGTGGCAAAAGAAGATCATATCGAAATGGAAGGCACGGTAGTCGACACCCTGCCCAACACGATGTTCCGGGTTGAACTTGAGAACGGACACGTGGTTATCGCACATATCTCCGGTAAAATGCGCAAACACTACATTCGCATTCTAACCGGCGACAAGGTGACTGTTCAGCTGACCCCCTACGACCTGAGCAAAGGTCGCATTACTTACCGGGCGCGCTGAAACCCCGGCATCCGCATCCGGCGCTGACTGCCCGAGCTATAGAACCTCTTCCTCTTCCCTGATTTCATACACCAGTTCGCCGTCCTGTGCGCGGATAACGAGGTCGCCACCGCTTGCCAGGCGGCCAAACAGCAGCTCCTCCGCCAACGGTTTCTTTATGTGTTCCTGAATAACCCGCGCCATTGGACGCGCACCCATCTTCGGATCGAAACCGTGCTCTGCCAACCATTCGCGCGCGGAATCCTCAACTTCAACGGTCACATCTTTGGATTGTAACTGGGCTTCGAGCTCATAGATAAACTTGTCGACCACCCGTGTCATAACGGCAGGATCCAGCGCCTTGAACTGGATAACGGCGTCGAGACGATTACGGAATTCCGGACTGAACATTTTTTTGATCGCTTCCATACCATCGGTGGAATGATCCTGATGGCTGAAACCGATCGAGGGCCGGCTCATTTCCGACGCCCCGGCATTGGTCGTCATAATAATCACGACACTGCGGAAATCGGCCTTGCGGCCATTGTTGTCGGTCAGCGAGCCGTGATCCATGACCTGGAGCAATAGATTAAAGACGTCCGGGTGGGCTTTTTCAATCTCGTCCAGCAGCAGTACGGCGTGCGGGTTCCTGGTAACCGCTTCGGTCAGCAACCCGCCCTGGTCAAACCCGACATAGCCAGGTGGTGCACCGATCAGACGGGACACGGTATGGCGCTCCATATACTCCGACATATCAAAACGGATCAGCTCAATATCCATAATCATCGACAGCTGTCGCGAGACCTCTGTTTTGCCAACGCCAGTAGGCCCGGCAAACAGGAACGAACCAATCGGCTTTTGCTCGTTACCCAGACCCGAGCGGGACATTTTAATAGCGCTTCCCAGCGTTTCGATAGCCTCGTCCTGGCCGTAGACCACCATCTTCAGATCACGCTCCAGGGTGCGCAGTGAATCCTTGTCTGACGAACTGACTGTCTTTGGCGGAATACGCGCAATCTTGGAAACAATCGATTCAATATCCGTGACGCTGATGGTTTTCTTGCGCCGCGATGGCGGCAACAGGCGCTGGTTGGCACCGGCCTCATCGATAACGTCTATTGCCTTGTCCGGCAGGAAACGGTCATTGATATAACGCGATGAAAGCTCTACCGCAGCACGCAACGCCTTGGCCGAATACTTTATATTGTGGTGTTCTTCAAAACGGGATTTCAGACCCTTGAGGATACTGAAAGTCTCATCTTCCGTTGGCTCGACCACATCGATTTTCTGGAAACGGCGCGCCAGCGCGCGGTCTTTTTCGAATACACCACGATACTCCTGGTAGGTGGTTGAGCCGATGCACTTCAATTCACCGCTCGCCAGCATCGGTTTTATCAGGTTAGAGGCATCCATAACACCACCGGAAGCCGCGCCGGCGCCTATGATGGTATGAATTTCATCAATAAACAGGATGGCGCCGGGTTCCTTGCGCAGTTGGGAGAGCACGCCTTTCAACCGTTTCTCGAAATCACCGCGGTACTTGGTACCCGCCACCAGCGCACCCAGATCCAGCGCGTAAATAGTACAGTTCAACAGGACTTCCGGAACATCACCGTCGACGATCAGCTTGGCCAGCCCTTCAGCCATTGCGGTCTTGCCGACACCGGCTTCGCCAACATACAGCGGGTTATTTTTACGCCGCCGACACAGAATCTGTATGGTGCGCTCCACTTCGTGCGCACGACCAATCAGCGGATCGATCTTGCCCTTCATGGCCATTTCATTCAGGTTGCTGGCGAAATTTTCCAGCGGTTTCTTCTGTGCAGCTTCAGCGTTGACCGCAACCCCTTCAACCTCGTTATCGGCTTCATGCTCCGGATGCTCGCCAACCGTTTTGGAAATACCGTGAGAAATGTAGTTCACCACGTCCAGGCGCGTGATGTCCTGCTTGTTCAGAAAATAGGCAGCCTGTGATTCCTGCTCACTGAAAATGGCCACCAGCACATTGGCGCCGGTCACCTCTTTTTTGCCCGAGGATTGCACATGGAATACCGCACGCTGCAAGACACGCTGGAACCCTAACGTGGGCTGTGTTTCACGACCGTCGGCGGGGGGAAGGAGCGGTGTAGTTTCGTCAAGAAACCCGGCGAGTTCTTTTTTCAGTTTATCCAGGTCCGCACCACAGGATTTCAGAACATCTGCAGCGGTCGAATTGTCCAGCAAGGCCAGCAATAAATGCTCGACCGTCATAAACTCATGTCGTTTATCCCTGGCATCCTTAAAAGCCAGATTCAGGGTAAACTCCAGTTCTTTACTTAACATCTTGACTACCTCATTACCTTACTATGCTTCCTCCAATGCGCATAGTAGCGGATGTTGGTTTTGGCGCGAGTAGTCATTTACCTGCGCAACTTTTGTTTCCGCGATATCTTTTGTAAACACGCCACAGACGCCTCTGCCCCGGGTATGCACGTGCAGCATAACCTGTGTCGCCTTCTCCCTCGGCATGGCGAACAGATCTCCCAGCAGTATTACCACAAATTCCATAGGGGTGTAGTCGTCGTTGTGTAACACCACCTTATACATCGACGGTCGCTTGAGCTTCGGTTTCGCCTCAAGAACCGAAAGTCCATGATCGTCAACATTATGCCCGGTTTCCTTACTCATGACCCGATTATAACCAATTTCCGACCTGGTGAACGCCAGAAAAACAACGCTCTACAAACAGGATACACCTGCTTCAGGAACAAGCAAGTGCTATGCCGGAATCACCTTTAGTTACTGGATTTCAGTGAGTTAGGGATACTTGACTAATCTGGTGGGCAGAATAACAATACTAAGTGCCGAACAGGCTGATGGAGGGGTCGTACTCATGCCGGTAGCATGGGGCGATGCGGTCGAGCATAAACAGGCGTTGACCTGTAGTAGCACGCAGTGAGGATTCAGAGTCATGGCATCTGGAATTGTGAAGTGGTTCAGTAACGCAAAGGGATACGGTTTTATTTCCCCGGACGGAGGGGGCGACGACATATTCGCCCATTTCTCATCGATTGAAATGGACGGCTACAAAAGTCTCAAGGAAGGACAGCACGTCGAATTCGACGTCGCTGACGGCCCGAAAGGGCTGCAAGCCAGCAAAATAGTATTTGCTACAGCAGCAGGCTGACTTAAGCCTGAACCGCTGAGCACCACCCTGCCCGCCCAGTGGCCGGCGGGGTTTTGTTGTGCGCTACATATGCTTGATAATAGCCTGACCAAAGGCCGAACAACTCAGCTTGGTAGAACCCTCCATCAGGCGGTCAAGATCGTACGTCACCGTCCTGGCGGCAATCGCCCCGGACAGTCCTGTTACGATCAGGTCAGCCGCATCATTCCAGCCCATGTGCCTGAGCATCATTTCCGCCGACAGGATCAGCGAGCCGGGGTTCACCTGGTCTTTACCCGCATACTTTGGCGCCGTCCCGTGCGTGGCTTCAAACAGCGCGACGTTGTCTGACAGGTTAGCGCCCGGCGCCATACCGATACCACCGACCTGGGCCGCCAGAGCATCTGAAATATAGTCACCGTTCAGGTTCAGCGTGGCAATAACGCTGTATTCCGCCGGACGCAACAGAATCTGCTGGAGGAAAGCGTCGGCGATCACATCCTTGACAATGATGTCCTTACCCGTCACCGGATTCCTGAACGAACACCAGGGCCCGCCGTCGATCTCCTGCGCAGCAAACTCCTGTTTCGCCAGTTCATAGCCCCAGGTCTTGAAAGCGCCCTCGGTGAACTTCATGATATTGCCCTTGTGCACCAGGGTCACCGAACTGCGGTCCTGATCAATGGCATATTGCA
>ENA-ORDP01000148-ORDP01000148.1-marine-sediment-metagenome-genome-assembly--contig:-NODE-148-length-46271-cov-4.843777_pt1 | contig 46271 bp, 45 predicted proteins | sample MGYA00248627_ERZ508539 | MGnify/ENA primary metagenome ERZ508539 (study PRJEB26208, sample SAMN05571518) | marine sediment metagenome | biome: deep sea; feature: Hydrothermal vent; material...
TTTCTGTTTTCCTTCCTTTATGCTTTGCTCTTTTATCAGTGCTGTTTCTTCGTTTTCGCTAATATGTTCACCAATGTGTATCAGGGTTTCGATGTCTTCCTTGAGATTTCTCGCTTCGTTCGAAATGACGGAAGATAGTTCCGTTGCAAGATAGTTGATCAAACTCTGCCGGCACATGTAGTGGACAATTTCGCGAGGCGTATAATAAACGCCGAACTTTTTGTTGAATTTATTTTCCTCGCCTTTTTTACCGCTCTTTAATGCTTTTTTAAATTCATCATAGTTATCAGGACGGATGGCATTGAATTTTTCATAAGCTTTACCCAACAGTTCCGGGTCGATCGCAACCTCCTTTTCAAGAGGTTCGTCTTCTCTAACGGTAAAGTTGTAGCGGTCGAAGATATCGAGGATGCCGTCGCCGGTATCTTCTTCTTTCGTTTTATTGTTGTTTGAAAACAGTTTGTTTGGAAGAAGGATGTCGGTATGCACCCAGTCGTAATTACCGATAGGGTCAAAAAGCCCGCCATTTAAAAAAGGGATTTTGCAGTCAAAAAGTTTGTAATAACCGTCATCATCACTGCGGTCTAGGCGTAATGCTTCATAAAAAAGCGGTTCTAAAATATCATCAAAGAAATTTTTGTATTCCTTATGTTTTTTCTCAAACAATTCCCGCAAAAATCGTTTTGAGCCGGTGCCCCAAGCACCGTCACGGCTCACGCCAAACCAGCCTTTTTTCTGCAGGAAATACAAAAACACGATCTGCCCGAGGAGTTTTTTTGCAAAATCAACGGTATTTACGTTCTTCAGGGTGAAGTCTTCTCTGATCTTTTTGTTTGCTTTGACCACTTCGTCAAGTGAATCCTTTACCCTCAGGAAAAGGTCCCGGTATTTCTCAAAGAACTCTTTGGTGACTTTTTCAACGCTGAAGGCTCCTTCCAGTTCATTCAATAAGGGATTGTGTTCATCATTGATTAACAGAGGAACAAGTCTGGTCTGGGCGGTATGGCTGTTTTCGTTTCCGCCCACCAGAAAGGAAAACCGCCTGGCAGGAGTCAGCTCCTGTTTGACTTTAAATTTTTCTCCGGATGTATCGAAGCGGTAATCCATCTTTACGAGGGAAAACCGCCAGTCTTCCTGATCAGGAGAGACAAAGGCAACAAGCGCTGCTTCCTTTAACTTGCCACCACGGCTGCCGTTTAAGTACCAGGCAATGAAATTTCTCTGCATTGTACGTGCACGCTCAAGAGATGTCTCTTTCTTGAGGTGAACAATGAGTATGTCTATCTCTTTTTCTTTTGAATCCTGATACTTACCTATCCGGTCAAGTGTATGGATATACTTTTCATAGGCATCGGGAATAATATTTCCGCGATAGATAGTAGATGGAGTCTCCTCAATGTGGTTGAGGAGGTTTTTTATAAAATAGAAGTACCGGCCCTTATCAAAGGGGTTCTGAAAGGTGTCCTTGATGAGTTTTATGGCAGAGTGTTTGTCCATGTTTTAAATGTGGTTTTTTATCCTTCCCCCCTTGGTTTTGAGGCCTCCAGTATTGTTATGCCCACCAGTTCATCCCCCTTGCGTCTTAGCAATACACCATTGTCCAGCATCTCTGAATCGGTTGCCTTCTGAGGCCTTTTGAAGCTGATATACAGAACATCTGCCTCTTTGTCATAATCTATCCACATCTTGGTTTCAGGCAATTTAATAATATGAGAGATTAGCTCATATACCTCCTTTAATGTCTCGTTCAATCCTGTCTCTGCCATAATATCACCTCTTTTTCAAGATTTAACTTTTTTGTGAAATATGCAGTTATAACAAAACCATCAGATAGGGATAATTCTTTGTATACTGCTGACAAGAATTTATTTTTTCCGATCCGTTTCAGTGCTATCAAAGCATCCCGGTATCCTTTTATAACAAAATCCGGGGATTCAATGGTTTGTAAAACATCATCATAATAGCCAGCCATGTCATCATGGTTTTCCACAATATGCAGCCATCTCTCTGAAGTCAGTCTTACAGGTATTTTATTTATAGAGTAAACCGTTTCCATTAACCTTGGTTACAATATCATTTATCCTATCATACCAGATATTCAGACAGAATGACTTCTCTTGGCCCGAATGTTAGAGCTGCGCTTTCTGCGATATGTTCCTTAAGAAATTCTGCCGGGATGGTCTTTTGCAAGGCCCCGAGAATCTTTAATGGATTTGCTTCCTGTTTACTTACTTCCTGAAGCGCTTTCCTTGCTGTCTGTTTCGGTATTCCGCCTTCTTCCAGTTGCTTCATGATTTTTATGAGATAGAGCTCCTGCTCATCAGTAAACTGCCTGAAATCCTGTATTGCCTTCAGGACTTTCAGTAACTGTACCGAACTCTCCCTGCTCCCCCTGGTTTTAGGTTCAGGAAGCTCCTCGGAGGTTGCAAGCTCAAAAGCCTTTTTGTTTTTTTCCAATAGGTCATAATAATACCTGCCCGGAGCTTTGCGCCGGGTTTCGGCATCTGCCTCCAGCATCTTTGCCGCAGAGATGAAATCGAGTTCCTTTGGTTCATTATTATCTGCCAGAAAGAATTTCTGAAGCTTACCCTTCCGGAAATATGTCAGGAGTTTGTTAAATCCCCCTGCATCCCCCTTTGTCAAAGGGGGACTAAACATCCCTTTGACAAAGGGGGGCGAGGGGGGATTATATTGTCTTGCCGTTCTCGCTTTTCCGGGCAGATGTTTAATGCCGGCAAACAGGTCGGGATCATTATCCCGGATATCTCTTATAATTTTCAGGTATTTCAGCACACTCTCCTCATGCTCATCCTCGCCCGTAATCGTTTTTCTGGAGATCAGGCGGTTAAACAACTCAAAGGATTCAACCGGTTCCCCGTCAGTAAGAAGACGGGCATCTGCTCCAAGCATGGAGATAAAGGCATGGATTTTCGCTTCGGCAGCCTCTTTTAATTTAATCTGGTCGTTTGATTGTCTCGTTGGAAAGAAGTTGAAGGTATATATTTTGTCAAAAGCCGTATCGACTCTGTTTATGCGCCCGACTCTCTGCATCAGTCTTGTGGGATTCCAAGGTATATCGTAATTGATAACCACGTTTGAGCGGTGAAGGTTGACGCCTTCAGAGAGCACTTCCGTGGTAATGAGTATCCGGTAATCGTCTTTTGGAAAGCGTGCCCTGGCATCAAAATTTTCTATAACCCTCTCCCGGATCAAAGCACTTGAATCACCGCTGAATGAGAGCACTTTAGCGGGAAACTTTTCCTGTAATGCCCGTGCAAGATAGTCGGCTGTTTCTCTTGATTCAGTAAAGACTATTAATTTGTTCGTTTTCAGAACCGGATGCCGTGAAAGGATATCGATGAATTTCAGGAGCTTCGGGTCCCGCTTTACCCCGTCCCATAATTGTTTAATCTGTCTTAATAACCCCAGGTCATGTTTTAGGTCCTCTCTGAACTCCTTCCTGAAATCCTTTGCAGGGTATTCCCTTGCCTTATCCTCTTCCAGGAATTGCTGAACGGTCTCTTCATCATCATTATCAAGAAGCTCAAATATCTTGTTCGTATGTTTTTTACTGACATAAACCTTTCCTTTTTCAAACTCCTCAAGAAATCTCTCGTATGAGGCAATGAACCGGTTAAGGGTATTTTTAAAGGCATAAAAACTGCTTTCCAGCCGTTTTACCAGAAGGATCTTCATAAAAGAACCCATGTTTTTCTGTGACTGAAGCTCCAACTGATCCAGCCGCTCTCCCTTGTAATAAAGCAGGGGAGTATAACGGGCATATTTGAATCTTTTCGCCGCCATCTCTATGGTTGAGTTGAATATCCCGTCTTCTTCATCGTTCAATTCATAAAGCACTGCTTCGGGGTCAACCACTTCCGGAAACCTAAGACCCTGCTTTTTAAGGTCTTCTCCATAAAACTTTTCAATCTCAGACCTTGTTCTCCTGACCATCAGGTATTTGAGAACGTTTTCCCTGATTTGCCGGGCGTTTTCCTTGGCGGTCTTGATATACTCCTCCCGGTCTTTCTGCCTGTCAAGGTTTTTTATCTTCTTCTCAAGCCCTGAAAAGAAGGCTTTCAGGTCAGGCAGGTTGGGAATCGTGCTTTTCCGGCTCTTCTGGAAGAGTTTGATCTGGCTCAGGATATCTTTTGGTGTGTTATTCAAAGGGGTTGCCGTAACCAGGACAACACGCTTTCCCCTGCAGATCCGGGCAAGTTTTTCATAGGTGACATTTGACTCCGTCCTGAACCGGTGCGCTTCGTCAATGAAGATATTTTTATATTTTTCGGTGCCATGCTTAACCAGAGAGTCAAGTTTTCCTAATGATTCAAAGTCTGCAGGAACACGGAAATCAGAGAATACATTCGGCCACGAGCCGGGATTGCTCTTCTCCAGCAACACAGGAGGGGCGATTACCAATGTCCTGCCGTCAAGCTGGTTGGCAAGCATGGCCGACATATACGTCTTCCCGAGTCCAACTACGTCTGACATAAAAACCCCTCCGTACTCATCAAGAATCTTCTTTGCATTAAGTACCGCCTGCTCCTGATATTCCAGTTTCCTGAAATCCACAGGCACATATTTAAAAAAGACCTCATCGGCCTGACTTATCTCGTCCTTGAAATACTCATACAGGAATTTCAGATATAACTGGTAGGGGGTGATGGTATTGTTTAACCACGTTTTTGTCCGGATCGTCTCAATATATTTATCTTTTACGTCAACGGCGTTTTCCCAGAGTGCATTGAATTTGTTCAGGGCAAAATCATAATCAGCCCTGTTCTTAAGCTCTACATTGAATTCCAGATTATCAACCAGGCCTGATTGTGTAAAGTTGCTTGATCCGGTAATAACCCTTCCTGCATCCCGGTCTCCCTCCACAAAGGTCATGATATAGAGCTTGGCATGTATGTTTTCGGCAGGATAGGCCTTTATCTCAAGTTTTCCGCTGCCAAGCCACTCTGAAAATTTGATAACCCCCTCTTCAACCTCCCTGCTGTCTTCGGAGTCCTGCATTTCGTTGGCAACTTCCTCTGAAAACCGCTCTTTCACTTCTGCATGGGAAAACGGAAATATCTGATGTCCACTACTCCTGACTTGCCGGACAAGCTCGACCGTCTCTCTGTTGGTGCCGATACCGATCAGGATCCTGATCTTTTTTGTATTTTCCAGTGATTTGTGGAGCGGCTTGAAGCCGCTTGTATAAAAATACCCGACAAGGACATCAAAAAACTCCGTGTCCCTGATCAGCACCTGAAATCTCTCAAGGAGATTCCTCTTTTCTTCGTTGGTTATAAAGGTTAGATCTGAATGCATGGATATATCATGGATGATTGCCTCTAAGTATTTTCATCCCGTCTTCTTTTTTTCCCTTTAAATACTACAACTTATCGGCGATAATTTCAATACAGCAGCAGGATATACGGATAGCCACAGAATTCTCATAGTTTAAAGAAGAGAAGTGAAGACTGCATTTAGCCGCAGATTAGCGCAGATTTTCCGCAGATGGGGAAAGAAGATATAAAGAGGCAGGATGGTGGGTTCAGAGATGGACGAGGATTATATCCTGTGTGATGTAACTCTATTTAACATAATTCGTGACCAACCCGGATTTTTATACAATAGAAACTTCAAGTGGTATTGACTTAACATCCTCTGGTCTGTCCTTCTTGAGATAGTTTATCTTCTCTAAGCCGAGGATCTCTCCCTTTTCGTCCTTTTTGATAATAACCCCGTTTCCGACCTCTTCGTTAATACAGGGCCTTGGTTCTTCAAACCAGACATCCAGCGTATTTCCAACCTTGTCATATGTAATTGTTATTTTTTCCATATTCTTTCTCCTTCTTTGATTTTATCAGTTATATAAGCTGTTATTATAAAGCCTTCGCCGTTTAGGTATCTTACCACAACACAAATGTAATATCTTTCATGCGGCGGAAGCACTTGGAGGAGTTGCCATAATGGACCAAAGTGTTACATTTCACAGATAAGGTGAGAAGAGCCAGGCGATCCCGTCGCGTAATTTAATCGGAAGCCTCCGGTTCCTTATCTCTTTTAGAGTTACCCGATGAGCATCCTTCAGCTTTGTATCTATGAGTGAATTCATTTCAGCAGCCAACCCGTGATCATAACACTCCACATTGAACTCAAAGTTTAGCAAAAAACTCCTGGTGTCCATGTTTGCAGAACCGAACAAGACCCAAACATCATCTACGAGCATCAGCTTCGTATGATCAAAAGGAGGTGCGGTCAGCCAGACACGGCATCCATGTTCCAGGCACTCCAGGAGCAGGTTAGTGGATGCCCACTTGACTATCCGCAGGTTATTTACCTGCGGAAGGATAATTTGCACATCTACCCCGCGCATTGCAGCAACATTCAGCGATGTAGTCAGGGTAGAATCAGGAATAAAGTATGGGGTCACGATCCGCACGGACCTTCTTGCACAGGCAAGCGCACCATGGACGGTCCAGAGCAACTTCTCGAAATCTTCATCAGGTCCGTCAGGAATGCCGCGTGCTACTACAGTGCCCTTTGGTTCAATACATGGAAACCACTGTTCGCCCTGCATGGACTCACCTGTACAAAAGGCCCAGTCTTCGGCAAAGTTTTCCTGCAAATGTGCAACAACAGGGCCCTCCACATGAAAGTGCAGGTCCTGCACAGGATACCCGGGGTTCTCCATCAGCATATGCCCCTTCCGTATATTCATACCTCCCGTAAACCCTGTTTTCCCATCTACCACGAGGATCTTGCGGTGGTTCCTGAGATTGATATACGGCATCCTCCAGGGTAGAGAGGTTGGGAGAAAGCGTGCAACAGTAATGCCTGCACGTTGCAACATACGTGTCATCGAAGGCCATGAATATCGTGCTCCCACGTCATCGATAATCACCCGCACATCCACCCCGCGACCTACAGCGCGGGCAAGGGCGTCGAGAAACAGCCTGCCTGCCTTGTCGTTGTCGAAAATGTATGTAGAAAGGGTGACGAAATGCTCTGCCCCGTCGATGGCCCTGATCATTGCCGGATAGGCAGTATCGCCATTGACAAGAGGGGTAATCCTGTTACCCTGCAAGAGGGGTTTGTGTACGATTCCTTCCACCAGCCGGGACAGGGAGATGAACCGTCTGTTCTGATGGAGCACTTGATCAGTGTCAACCTTGCATTGATATTTACTCATACACTGAGAACGCGGCAGACGACTCTGATCACTGCGTAAGGCCCTGGCACGCCGCCTGATGCGGTTAATCCCAAAGAGGAGATAGAGTAGAGCCCCGAGGACGGGAACCAGCCAGATCACCCCAACCCAGGCTACTGCTGAACGTGCATCCCGCTTGTGCAAAACGGCATGACCTGAAGCCGTAACCGTGACAAGCAGGGTAAGCCCCCCGGCAATATGAGGCCAGATTTCATCTAAAAAACTCAACATTGTCAAATTAACGCTTCTTTACTCGGTCATGCGCTGTTTTACCTCAGCCTTTCTATATCTCTGTCTGTACCAAGAACGACCAGGACATCATCTTTTTTTATCACATCTGTAGGCAGGGGGTTGATGTTCCAGGTCTCTTTCTCTGTCTCATTAATCCTGTAGCTTCTCTTTATTGCGATTATATTTATGCCGTATTCCGCCCGGAGGTTGGTATCTTTTATAGTCTTGCCCCTCAGGGACTTCGGTGTCGGCAGTTCAACAATGCTGTATTCAGGAGAGAGTTCTATATGTTCAAGAAATTCCGGTTTTATCAAACTACGGGCAACCCTCTGTGCCATATCCCTTTCAGGATGTACAACCCTGTCAACCCCGAGGTTGGCAAGGACCCTTCCGTGAAGGTCATTTACGGCCTTTGCTATGATCTCCTTGATGCCCATCTCCTTGAGTATCATAACCGCCAGGATACTCGCCTCAACATTTTCTCCTATACTCACCACAGCCACATCCACACTCTGAACGCCTGCCTCCTTCAATGCAGCCTCATCTATTGCATTCATCTGGATTGCAAGGGTTACATGGTCTGCGATTGCCCTTATCTTATTCTCGTTTCTGTCTATTACTATTACGTCACAGTTGCTTTCAGCGAGGGTCAGTGCTACTGCTGAACCAAACCTCCCAAGCCCGATTACTGCAAATTGTTTTTTCATCCTATCATAATCCTCCCTTCCGGATAGCGGATTCGTTCTTCTTTCTGTCCGAGCAGGGCCATAAAGAGGGTTAAAGGACCAAGCCTTCCGGCAAGCATTGTGAATATTATTATAATCTTTGAGGGATCAGAAAATGTTGCACAAAAACTCCTTGCCCCTCCGTCACCGGTTGACAGCCCCACTGTTCCAAAGGCCGAGACCACCTCGAACATGGTCTTCTGAAACCCTGTATGTTCTATATCGATGATTACCAGTGTTATGATATTTATAAAAATCACCGCAAGGGCAAGGACAACAAAAGATCTAGATATCAGTGCTTCCGGCACCCGTCTCTTGAACATAACCGTATCCTTTCTCCCCTTTATTGTAGACCATAGATTCATAATCACAACAGTAACCGTCGTGGTTTTTATGCCGCCGCCCGTGCCTCCAGGTGAAGCCCCTATGAGCATCAGGATGATGGTGAGAAAGATGGTTGCAGGCTGAAGAACGGAATAATCGATCGTGTTAAACCCCGCCGTTCTCGCAGTAACTGAGGCAAAAAGGGAGGTGAGGACGGTTTCAAGGCTGCTCGGACCTGAAGCTGCAAAGAAGTATCTTCTCTCATTAAAATAGAACAGAAAGGCGCCAACAATAATCAAAAAAGCTGTTGATATGAGGACAATGAGTGTGTGAAGCATCAGCTTTTTTTGCCTCTTTTTCACCCATCCGTAAAGGTCATCAACGACCAGAAACCCTATCCCTCCGAGGACGATGAGGCTCATAATAGTAAGATTTATGGTAACATCACCCCTGAAGCGTATCAGGCTGTCCTGGAAAAGACTGAACCCCGCATTATTAAAGGCAGAGACGGAATGGAATACTCCTTGAAAGACGGCCTCCTTTAACGGGAATTCCTTCAGAAACCTCAGGGTTAAAATCACAGCCCCGGTGCCTTCCGCCAAAAACACAAAAAGGAGCATCCCTTTCATAAACCTGATAATGCCTTCAAGAGTTGCTATATTCAGGGATTCCTTTATAAGAATTCGCTCGGAGAGCCCGATCTTTCTGCCGATCAGGAGGGCCAGAAAGGTCGCCATTGACATGTAGCCCAGTCCTCCGATCTGAATAAGTACGAGGATGACTCCCTTGCCGAACAAGGTGAAATCAACCAGCGTATTTTTTACTATCAGTCCTGTGACACAGACAGCAGATGTGGAGGTGAAAAGGGCATCGGTTACAGTGATCCCCTGTGTCGTAGAATAGGGAAGCATGAGGAGAGCGGTTCCCAGCAGTATCATACCGGTAAACCCGAAGACAAGGAGTTGGTGAGGGGATAGCTTTCTGGATGTATATTCGTCTTTCATTGTGGGATATTATACCAGCTTGTCACATTCTTTTAGTCTTGCCTTTCTCTTTAGTCATCTTTGAACATAAAGGGTTTCTTGATTACAAGGATCGGATGGTTAACTTTGTTGATTATGCTTCCGACGACGCTTCCAATAAAGAGTCTCTTTAACCCTGTTCTGCTCTCGCTGCCCATAATGGTTACATCAGGGCGTATGGTCCTGTTGAGGTCAATCAGGATATTGGGAATTATGCCATCTCTTACTATACCTTCTGCATATACTCCTCTCTTCCGGGCCTGATTCACTATCTCTGTTACCATTTTTTTCCTTTCGTCAGCCATTTTATCGAGGAGCTTAGGTGCATGTATCTGGACCTCCTCATGAAAAGCAACCACTGACAGGATAAAAAGCCTGCCCTTGAACCTTTCGGCAATCTCTATAGCCATTTCTGTGGCACTCTCCGCCTTCTCTGAACAGTCGGTTGCAAGCATAACTCTGTCCCACTTCAAATAGTGAACTCCCGTGGGTAGCACAATACAGTTGTTCTTGCTGTATCCAACAACTTCTGATGCAATGCTTCCCATGGGGCCTTTAAGGGTAGGGGTTAATATTAAGAAATCAGCTTCAGATTTGTCTATAGCCCGGGTAATCTCCTCCAGGGTATTGCCCACTATAACCTCTATCTTTAGCGAGACGTTAGTACCATATCTTTCGGATAGGGTTTTGATCCGTTCCCCGGCCTCCTTTATGAAGTCATCCCGGATCATTCGGGCAATAGCGCCAACGGCGCCAATTGCCATAGTGGTGTTCTTGATAACCTTTTCATCTATAACCCGTATAACCTTTATGGATGCATTTATCAGGTCTGCCCACTGGATCGCAGAAATCAACAGGTTTTCTGTATTGCTTGAGTTGTCAAGAACCAATATCTTTGAACGTTTTTTCATTGTTAAATTATAACCTAATTTGAGCGATTCAGCTGTTGGAATCCTAGAAAAAAAGTTGGGATAAATTTTAAAAGCAAAAACAAAAAACAAGGAACACACTGAGGTGTCAGCAATTCACGGCAAACTTATAACGCTTTGAGATTGCTTCGTTTCACTCACAATGACAGAAAAGGTTTTCGTAATATCATCGTGAGGATCGTTAGCGATGAAGCAGTCCTGCACTGATTTTCACCGTGAATCGCTGCAGAGGTGTTTATCCCTGCGTGTTTCTCTTGATGGGGTGGAGTGGGGTAAGTATAATTTATACCGCTATAATTTTATACCATATTTCAACACTCGTTAAAATTATCAGGAGAGTGAGTGAGTATCTCAGAATCAGTGCCGGGGTTTTCTTGCTCACAAGACTGCCTAACTGGGCAGATGGGACTGAGCTGATAATGAGAGCCAACGCCAGCAACCAATCTACCTGTCCTGTAACCATTTTACCGATAGCACCTATAACTGCACCGATGAGTACTACTCCAAGGCTGGTACCTATAGTAATTCTTATAGGGATTCTGAGGACGTAAATCATCACCGGGATCAATATAAACCCGCCGCCGGCACCAACCATACCTGCCAGGCCTCCGATTATTATTCCAAGTATAGCGGCGAGTGGTTTGTTAAACTGAATGTCATCAGGCCTGGAAATATTTTCAGAACCCTCAGACTTCGGTGGTATGAACATCATCAAAGCTGCTATCACCGCTATAAAGCCAAATGCAATCATCAACACCTGGTTGCTCATATACTTTGAGATTATGGAACCAACCCCCGAACCAATCGCCATAGCTATTCCCAGTGTATATATCAGCTTCATGCTGACAAATTTATTTTTTCTATGTCGGGCAACACCGGATAAAGATGCAAATACCACCTGAATCATGGACAGTCCGGCAACTGCTTTCATCGAAAGTACACCTACCCCCAGTATTTTCGGAACAGTTAACATGAGAGGGATCATGATAATTGCCCCTCCAAGTCCCAGCAGACCTGAGAGGAAACCACCTACAACCCCGAGGGTCAACAATACATTGAACATGCCCATTTTTCACTGCCTCCTTTTACTTGCCTTCAGCGTGCTTTATCAGGATATTCAATCCATGGCTTTCCTCACTATCAAAAACCCTGTTGCCATCGGATATTGCTTCACTCACAGAACTCTTCAGGATCTCTCTTGCAGTCTCAAATTCACCGGCCTCTGCAAATGCTACTGCCGCCATCTCACCTTCAAATCTCTTTAATAGTTTTCTTAAGACCTTCATTTTTGTTCCTCCTTCTTGATACCTACTGGGCACCTGCAGTCCTTGACATAGTCACAATAGGTCTTGTTATATACTTTCTTAATTTCTTCATGCTGATAGCCTTGCCATTGTCCATTAGTGAAGGGCTGAGTATTACCATCTCGATACTTGCCTTATCCTGCATGACACCCCTTATTGCAGAGATGAGATCGCCTGTAGCGAGTCGATAATCCACAAGCATTTCAGGGTCGGAGCATTCTTGCCCCAGCAAAGCAACCTTCCTGCTTGCATCTGCCTTTATAAAGGCGTCCTCTTCGTTAATAATCTGTTTCGCAGTTTCAAACTCGCCTGCCTCGGCAAGGGCAGCCGCTGCCATATCATCTTCAAATCTCTTCAGGATGTTTTTATCGTGGTACAACAGAATATATATACCCCCCTTCACTATTTTTGACAGCTCCATTGCATATGAGAACCCATCCCTGAAATTCTCATCTTCTTTTGTTACGAATAAAACCCTGCCTTTCATGCGCCTTCTCCTTTCATGTAGGTTACTCAATCGCTGCTAACATATAATCAAATCTGATGCCAACAGCTAATGGGTTGATTTTAAAGGACAATTTAAGGATGAGGTATGGCGTGAGGTGTTTCATTTTTGAACGGGCCTGAACGGTTTTGGGTGGGTCGACCGGGGAATATCCCGTTTTGATTAAGTCTGCCGGTCAACAGAAGGAAATATGAAAAGGAACACAGACCTTAATCCCCTGTTTGGAAAACGGGGAGGTTGGCTGACCCTTACCCGGCTGGGGCTTGCACCCGGCAAGAAGCACCAAGTTTTGCTTTGGCGCACTATAACGTTGCAAATTACCCGGAGCTTTTTGCCGTTCACATGACAGTATTGTCATGCTATTTTTTATTTAATCCTTATATTGTGTTTTTTTATTTCTGCCTTTAAATATTTTTGTTGCTCCTTATCGGCAGCTTTCATCGCTATTGAATACACCTTTTTTGAAAATGACTCATAACTGTCTTTACGAATTAAAGGAATGGTCATCATTGCATAGTCATCCGGCTTTTTGGTTGAAGCTAAAGAGGTAATATATGCCTTGATGTATACTTTTTCATCACCGGATATCATCCAGGTCCCATATTCATCAGCAAATATTATTTCATCCCCAGCTTCCATTTTTTCAATCAAATCATAAAGCATGGAGAAACAGTCAATTGCGTACAGATGATCCTTTTGTTTTGATAGTTGTGTGCTTGAAATCAAGTTATCATTTAGCTTTTCAAACCATTCTTCCGTTTCTTCAGGGATATGAGAAAAGTTTCTGGAATTAATATCAAATGGGGCATAGTAAACACCTGCTAATGACTCTTCGCAAAACTTCTTTACATCCTTAATAACCTGCTTCCGGTCAATTCCTGATGGCGCCACTTGCTCCATCATATATCCAAACACGTTATTTTTTTGATTTGTTTTCATTTCATGAAAAGCTGATTTCAACAAATCCAGCAATACAATCTTCGACTGTTTTTTTAAGAATTTGAATAATAATTTTTCATTCATGATATCCTTTCAATTGAGGAAAATCCACAACAGAGACTGTGGGGTATTAAAAAAAGAAATACCGGTTAAACTTTGCTCTTTTAAAATCAGGAAATGGGAGTTGATACGTGATTGTTGTGTTGTAATAGCCGGAGATCCGGCCTGAAGGGGGGACTACACCGGTCAGGAGAGCTCTCTCCTTCCCTCCAGGGCCTTTCCCAGGGTCACCTCATCTGCATACTCGATATCTCCGCCCATGGGAAGACCATAAGCAATTCTCGTTACTTTGACCCCGTAAGGGGCAAGCAGCTCTTTTATGTACCTGGCCGTCATCTCACCCCTTGTGTTTGGATTAGTGGCTATTATCACTTCCTGAATCCCGGAGTTTTCAATCCTCTCTTTCAACTCCTTCAGCTTTAATCTCTCAGGAGTAATACCGTCTATTGGGGAGAGTGAACCGAGCAGGACATGGTAGCGGCCTCTGAAGAAATTGGTCCTTTCAACAACAGCGATATTGCTGGGTTCTTCCACCACACAGAGGCTTTCACTCTCACGGGATTCATCCCTGCAGATACTGCAGAGTTCGTTATCAGTGATATTGAAACATTCCCTGCAGAACCTGGCCTTTTCCTTAACATCTATAATCGCCCCGGCCATCGCCCTGGCATCTTTTTCGGGCATGGAGAGTATAAAATAGGCCAGCCTTTGCGCGGTTCTTCTGCCTATTCCCGGCAGCCGGGTCAGTTCTTCTGTAAGGTTTTCAATGATTCCCTTCATTTACCAAAGAGGTCTCCAAGCCCGCCCATCCCCGGCAGCTTCAGTCCTCCGGTAACCTGGGACATCTCGGACTGAACCATCTCCTGCGCCCTTCTCAGGGCTTCATTGCCTGCAGCCACAATCAGGTCCTCCAGCATCTCCACATCGTCGGGATTGACAACCTCGCGGTCAATCTTTATCGATACGATCTCTCCTGCACCATTGGCCACCGCTGTTACCATACCTCCGCCGGCAGCGGCCTCAACTGTTTTGGTCTTGGCCTCTTCCTGAACCTTTGCCATCTCGGCCTGAAGCTTCTGGGCCTGCTTCATTATGTCCCCAAGCATTTTCTTAGACATCCGTCCTCCTTTTATCTATAATTCTGCCCCCAAAGACCTCCATAACCTTTTCTTCCTCAGGGGTTATAAGTAACCGACCGTTTTCACTCTTTTTTTTTGACCTCTGCACTACATCGATGCCCTTAACAGACCCCAGAAGAGGGTCCCCGCTGTTCCGGAGGACCGTCTTCAGCCCCTCCAGGTTCTTTTTCACGGATTCGGAATGGATGCTGTGTCCTCCGTTAAAGGCCAGGATGAGCTTGCCCGCCTTCACAACAGGTTCTGCATGCTTCAGTTTGGAGGCAAGTATGTGATCCTGCTCCCCGAGCGTTGACAATACCCTGTCCCACATCCCCTCATCCACCGGACCGTCCTCACTTACCTCCCGGACCTTGAGTGCCGGCACTTCCGTATTGTCCATCCGGTAATCCGGCGATACTTCAGGTGATTTCTCCGGCAATACCTCCGGTGAGACTTCCGGGGGGGGTACGGAGGCTGGGCGTGATGTCACCTCAAGCCCCTGGATGCGCTTTATTATATCTCCTACAGGCCTCAGCGAACTCAGCAGCGATGCCTTAATGAGCCCAACCTCAAGGGCAATCCTCGGGGAAAAGGCATTCCTTATATCCGTCTCTATCTTTATTGCCTCAGACAGCAGCAGGGTCAGTTCTTCTTCAGTCACGGAAGGGAGTGTCTTCTCTATAAAATCCTTTTCAATATCCGAAAGGCCGGCGTCAAGGCCGGCATCGTCTGCAGAGGAGGTGATTTTTGATATAAACAATGTCCGGATGAACTGCAGGAACTCCCTTGTAAATGCCCTGAAATCCGTACCTGAATCGTAAAGCCTGTTAACCAGAGAAAGAATCTCCTTACGGTCACCCCTCAGGAGGGCATCCGTCATCTTTATAATCCTGTCAACATCCGTTACGCCCAGAAGGTCCCTGACATCAGTGTCCGTTATCTGTGCTGAAAAGGCTGACAGCTGATCAAGAAGGGTGAGGGCGTCCCTCATACTTCCATCTGCCGCCCTGACAATCATATCTACCGCCTGCCCGGATATCCCTATTCCCTCCTCTGATGTGATATGCCTTATATGTTCTTTCATATCTGCAAACGGCACCCTCCTGAAGGAGAGATGTTGGCACCGCGACAGTACAGTAACGGGGATCTTCTGTGAAGCAGTGGTAGCCAGTACAAAGACAATATGAGGGGGCGGCTCTTCAAGGGTTTTTAAAAGCGCATTAAAAGCCGACTGACTGAGCATGTGGACCTCATCGATAATGTAGATCTTGTATCTCCCGGCGGATGGGGCATACTTGACCCTCTCCCTGAGGTCTCTTACATCCTCTACACTGTTGTTGGACGCCCCGTCGATCTCCATGACGTCAACGGCATGACCGTTAGAAACAGACGTGCAGAATTCGCATTTCCCACATGGCTGCGGGGTCGGGCCTTCCGCACAGTTGAGTGCCTTTGCAAGTATCCTCGCAGCAGAGGTCTTACCCACCCCCCTCGGACCGGAAAAGAGATAGGCATGTGCAATCCTTTCCTGAGAAATGGCGTTTCTGAGTATAGTGCTTATGGTCTTCTGACCGACAAGCCCGTCAAAAGTATCAGGTCTCCACTTTCTTGCAAGGACAATGTAGCTCATAATAGATTATTGGTTATACATTTGAGATTGATATTGTAAGCCTGTCTTCTCAATGCAGCCAGGCAACAACTTACTGCGGCACCGGGTTGAGCTGCTTACCGTTGCTTCCTTCCGGACCTGGCGGACTTCACATTCTTCCCGTGCGCAGGGCTGCTGCCCGACTGCATTCAGGAAACAGGACTTTAATCTGCGGCCAAATTAATATTCTTATCTGGCGGAGAGGGAGGGATTCGAACCCTCGGTAGGGGTAAACCTACACACGATTTCCAGTCGTGCCCCTTCAACCACTCGGGCACCTCTCCATCAATGATTTCGCACTCTAATGCCCTCAAATCAGGGACTGCCTGTAATTATAGCATAACTACAGGAGCTTGACCAATAGCCCCTTTCCATCCTGTTATCGGTAATCCCGTAGTCTGCTACTGTGAAAGACCGAAGGCCTTTATCTTTCTGTGGAGATTACTCCTTTCAATCTGCAACACCTCTGCCGTCCTGGATATGTTCCAGTTGTTCTCCTGTAATTTTTTCAGGATAAAATCGCGTTCAAAGGTATCACGTGCCTCTCTCAATGCCTTAAAAGAAAAGTAGTCATGGGGCCTGAGGTTAAAAAAGGTGACATTCCTTTCCGTAATTGTCTGTGATGGTGTCATGATAATTAAGCGCTCAATCGAGTTGCGCAGTTCCCTGACATTGCCGGGCCAGTTATAGCCTATAAAAAGGTCAAGGGCCCTGCGGGTTATCTTCTTTACCGGTCTCCCATACTCCCGCGCAATACTCTGAAGGAAATACTCGACAAGAATGGGAATATCCTCCTTCCTTTCCCTCAGGGGAGGAACATTAAGGGGAATGACGTTCAGTCTGAAAAAAAGATCTTCCCTGAAGTTTCCATTTGCCACCTCTTCATTGAAGTCCTTGTTTGTTGCAGACACAATTCTGACATCCACGCTGATATTTTTGTTCCCGCCGACCCTCTGAAACTCCTGAGTCTCAATTATCCTCAAAACCTTTGCCTGTGTCTGCAGGGACATATCCCCGACCTCGTCAAGAAAAAGGGTGCCCCCGTCTGCGAGTTCGAACTTCCCCTTCTTTCTCTCATACGCACCTGTAAAGGAGCCCTTCTCATGGCCGAAGAGTTCACTCTCTATAAGCTCTGCCGGTATGGCGGCACAGTTCACCTCAACAAAGGACCTATGGGCCCGCGGACTCTTTTCATGTATAAGGCGGGCAACGAGTTCCTTGCCACTGCCGCTCTCCCCCATGATAAGGACCCTGCTTGAGCTTGAAGCCACCATATCGATCTGCCGGCGGAGGGTCTTTATTGCCGGGGAGTCACCAACAAGCTGCCACCTCTTGCTGACGTTCTCCTTAAGGACCTGGTATTCCCGCTCAATAGTCCCGCGCTCAAGGGCCCTTTGAGCGGTAATAAGCACCCTCTCAAGGGAGAGGGGCTTTTCAAGAAAGTCGTAAGCCCCTATTTTTGTAGCCTTTACTGCTATCTCCACGGTCCCGTGACCTGAGATCATGACAACAGGGAGACGCTCCCTCTTTGTCTTTATATCCTCCAGGACCTCCATGCCGTCACGGTCGGGAAGCCAGATATCGAGAAAGACGAGATCAACAGGCATGGAGTCCGTCATCTGAATGGCCTCCTCTCCTGCCTCGGCAGTAAAGACCTCATAGCCCTCGTCCTCAAATATCTCCCGCAGGCTTTCTCTTATTCCTGCCTCATCATCAACTATCAATACCGAATAAGCCATACTTTAGTACCTCACCCCCGGGCTGCCTGAACTTAACCTGCATTTCAACCCGCTAACTTTCGTTTCCTGAGCATGGCAGCTCAATCGTAAATACCGTACCTTTTGGTTCATTGTCGGCGACTCTTATTATACCACCATGTTCGGTGATAATCCTGTGAACTATTGCAAGGCCAAGGCCCGTGCCTTCCTTGCTGGTTGAGAAATAGGGCAAAAAGAGTTTTTCCTTGTCCTCATCCCTGATCCCCACACCTCTATCAGCGATTTCTATTTTAAACACGTCGCGGGTTTTATCTGAATCCATCCTTACCTCTATAGTCTCCCCGTCTCCGGTAGCCTTTACTGCATTGTCAAAGAGATTGATAAGCGCACGCCTGAATTGTTCCCTGTCCAACCACACAGGGGGTATATCTTCACCAAAGTGCAGGGTTATCTTACGTCCGTATCCCTTATAAAGAGAGACAACCTCATCAAGGAGGCCCCTCAGGTCAACATGGTTTTTGTTTATACGCGGCATTCTGCCGAGCCTTGCAAACTCGTCCACCATCTTCTGAAGACTCTCCACTTCTCTTATAATGGTCTGGGCGGATTGTTCAATTACCCTGCCGAAATCTCCCACACCCTGTTTCCATTTTCTTAACATCCTTTCAGTGGAGAGCTTTATCGGCGTAAGGGGATTCTTTATCTCATGGGCCATCCTCCTCGCCACCTCCTGCCAGACAAGGGCCTGCTGGGCCTTTACAATCCCTGTGAGGTCTTCAAAAACAACAAGAAGCCCGGTGGGGGTGCCAACAGGATCGTGGAGCTGGGTAATAAATATCCTGAGGGTAAGGAGCTTCCCGGAGACATTTACCTTAAGCTGTCTGCTCGTACTCGTAAAATCCCTCAGCCGGATACCCGTTATAAAATCCTTCAGCTCTTCTGATTCAATATGGTTCAGAAGAACAGGATACTCTTTGCCTATAACATCCTGTGGCTTGATATTTAATATCCTCATGGTTGCGGTATTGACGGTCAGAACCTTTCTTTTTTCATCCAGAGATATAACTCCCGAGTCTATATTCTCGATTATGCTCTCCATACATACCCTTCTTCTGTCAGACTCGATGTAGGCCTTCTGAAGGGAATCCTTGCTCTCCCTGAGTTCTCTGACCATCCTGTTAAAAGAGTCCACCAGAAGACCGATCTCGTCATCCCTTTTGAGATCAATAGAGATGTCCAGGTCACCCCCTGCTATAGCCTCTGTTGCCTGGGCAAGACGCTGAATCGGCTCGGTAATTCCCCTTGAAATTCTGAGAGAAACCCACATGGTCATAAAAACAATCAGGACCGTGAAGAAACCAAAGGCAAGTATGTAATTGGCTTTTATAGGTGTACGCCATTTTTCAAGGGCGACATAATCCTCATATGCTGACCTGACCTTTTCCGCCTGCCGGACGATCTTAGGGGAAAGGACCCTTTCCACCACAATAACCCCCTTCAGCTTTCCCCTCTCCCTCAAAGGTACCACAGCCCTGATAATATCTCCATAAGGAGTTGAGATAACCTCTGTCCCTTCCTTGCCCTCAAAAGCCTTTCTGAGAGTCTCGGTAGGATTTTCAGGCATGGCATAGAGTCTCTCCACATCAAAACCCTCTGAGGGGCTATGTCCTGATAAAACCTCCTTTGCCTCTGAAAGGACATCTTCTTTCTCACTGTCATAAAAGATAGATGCAATTGACAGGGCATTCTCAAACGGCACCTTTAACCGGGGGTTGAGCCATCTGTCGACATAGGCTGTTATCAGTCCGCTGGCTATTACAAACAGCAAAATCGACGGTATCAGCGTAAGGGTAACGAAGATGGTCACGATCCTGGTCTTGAATTTATATCCCGGGACCCTGTGTTTCTTTTCAAGATAAAGACGGATAAGGGTTTTGGAGACAAAGAAGACAAGGGTAAGGAGGGCGATTACAGCAAGATTAAAGACAAGTAATGTCAGGACCTTTATGGCAAGGTCTTCACTCATCTCAGTGGTTCCAGGGAGGATTCATTCCATCTGAACAACCCTGAATCACTTGAGACCTTGAATTCCCTGTCAGGCAGGAAAAAGAATATCTCACTAAACAGGGATGGTATATTCCTGAGCCGTGACTCCACGGTAGTCCTCACAAAATACGTTCCTGAGGGCATACCCTTAAGACTGGTAAGATAGGAGTCATCGAAGTTCAATGCCCACTTCATCATGGATTCAAAGCTGTTGAATCTCTTTTCAATAAGGGTATCGCCGTTAAAAGAAGTAGCTATATATTCCTTTTTCATGGGGTCACTCCTTATCTTCCTCACAATCTTTCTGCCAACAATGAATTCATCAGGCCACGTCTTCCATAATCGGAAGAGGTCAATATAAAAGATTACCTCCTTTGAGATTCCTTTCCGGATCTCATCTACATAATCGGAATCAAGGTCAAGCTGGAAGGATACCCGGATGACGCTATCCTTAAAAGCAAGATAAGGCCCCTTTATCTCCAGGGCCTCAGCCATGTGGAGAAATATGAGACTCAGCATAAGTATGAGAAATAATCGCTTTAACATTTTTGGCAGGACTCCTCTCTCTTGCAGCCTTGCTTCTTGAACTAAAATCATTATATCATAACAAAACTCTGACGGGCTTTGAAAAGCAGGAAAGAAAGAGGCGGCAGGAATAAGGGCTTAAACCCTTGAATCGGAGGCAGGCTATGGAAATTACAGCAGTAAGGCTTGAGATTCCCGACGGGTGTAATATCATCCTTGGTCAGACGCATTTCATAAAAACCGCTGAAGACCTTTATGAGATTATGGTGACCTCTGTGCCACAGGCAAGATTCGGCCTTGCCTTTACAGAGGCATCCGGACCGTGTCTTATACGCACCGAAGGCAATGAACCCGTGCTGACTGAGGTGTGCATAAAGAACCTCCGGGCAATTGACGCAGGCCATGTATTCTGCATACTCATGAGGGATGCCTTCCCCGTTAATGTCCTGAACCAGATAAAAAACTGTCAGGAGGTCTGCCGGATATTCTGTGCTACAGCCAATCCCCTTGAGGCCGTTGTCGCCGTTACAGGACAAGGCAGGGGTGTACTTGGAGTGATTGACGGATTCCCTCCGAAGGGAGTTGAGTCAGCAAAAGACAGGGAGGAGAGACGGGAATTTCTCAGGAAGATAGGATATAAATTATAGACAATGGAGATAAAGATTTGAAAAAGAGTTTTTTTGGTTGGCTTATTATTTTTTTATTGATGGCTGGAATTAATAATGCATATTCTGCAGAGTTATTTGTCCGGAACCCGGGCATTGAGGATATTCCTCAGATTAGTCAGCCAAAAGGCGAATCTGCCCGTGAAGATATCGGCCTTGGCAAAGAATATTTGAAAAGCTATATTCTGGATACAAAAACCATAGTCTCATCACCGTTACATTGGGAGAATCAGGACTGGATAAAGGCCTCTCTTATCTTGGGTATGACCATCGGATTATATACCTTTGATCAGGATATACATGACTGGGTGCAAAGAAATCGCAATAAGACTTCTGATGAAACAGCAAAGGTGGCAAAGCTTTTTGGTGATGGAAGATACATGCTGCCACCGTTAGGGTTATTCTATCTCTATGGCTGCATAGCTAAAAGTGGTAAGGCTGAAAAAACTGCACTTCTCAGTCTGGAAAGTGTTGTGGTGTCTGGATTTTTTACACAGATAATTAAATTTGCCGGACATAGACACAGGCCAGGTCATGGAGACGCCTACAATAAATGGAGTGGTCCTGGTTTTTCAACCTCTAATCTATCCTTTCCTTCAGGTCATACGCAGACTGCATTTGCAATAGCGACTGTAGTAGCCTCAGAATACGAGGATAAGGCCCTTATTGCGCCGCTGGCATACGGGATTGCTACTTTAACGGCTTTATCGAGAATAAACGACAATGCACACTGGAGTTCGGATGTTTTTTTAGGAGCTGCCATCGGTTATTTCACAGCAAAAAAGATTGTCTCGTTGCATAATAAGAAAAGGAACATGAAAATTAGCATCCTTCCGGTTATAAATGGAAGGATTTCCGGCTTAGTGATATCCTATAATTTCTGATGGAGGTGAAATGCTGACAGAACTGAAATATGATGAAAAAGGGCTGATTCCTGCCATCATACAGGATGTAAACACAGGTGAGGTGCTGATGGTGGCTTACATGAATGAGACGGCCCTGGAAAAGACCATAGAGACGGGGTTTACTCACTTCTGGTCCCGCTCAAGACAAAAGTACTGGAAGAAAGGAGAGACCTCGGGTCATGTGCAGGAGGTCAGGGAGATACTTCCTGACTGTGATGCCGACACACTGCTAATAAAGGTCATACAGCATGGTGCGGGTGCATGTCATACGGGGCACCGGAGCTGCTTTTACAGAAACATAAAGGGTGAGGAGGTTGCCGGAAAGGTCTTCTCCGAAGATGAGGTGTATGGAAAAAAGGATAATTGAGAAGCTCTATGAAGTAATCACGGAGCGTAAAAACAGCCCCCGTGAGGACTCCTACACATGCCGGCTCTTTAAAAAAGGCAAGGACGAGATACTTAAAAAGGTCGGAGAAGAGGCTGTGGAGGTAATCCTGGCCTCAAAGGGGCAGGGTAAGGAGCAGCTTGTCTATGAACTGTCAGACCTCATTTATCATATCCTTGTCCTGATGGCGGAGGAAGGGGTGAGCATAGAGGATGTGCATGAAGAACTGGAGGGCAGGTTCGGGATTTCAGGGCTGGAGGAGAAGGTCTGACGTGGTCCGCTGCACGGAAAAGAAGTGATCCGCAGATTTCACAGATTTCGCAGATAAGACCTCAGAAAAAAATCAAAGACTTACAACAGGACACTCGATATAAGAAAAATTCTATGCTGAGGGTCTGAAGGCGCGGAGGTGGAGCTGGAGGGTCTTTCTGTTTTCCCATTCATTAATGGTCGGGGTATATACGGCGTCAACCATTGCATCGGGCTCTATCCGCTCTATCATATCACCCATGGAAAATCCTATGGCATCAATTGTACAGGAGCGGTGTTTCAGCCTCATCTTGAGGTGCTTGTTTCCAACCACTCTCGGCCCCATCACCTCAAGTCCCTTTGTCCCAAGCCTCGGCTCAGGGTTGCCGCAGCCAAGGGGTTCAAGGAGAGAAATCTCTTTTAGAAGGCCGAAATTCACTTCCAGCAGGTCAACGGTGGCATCAATGGTAAGTGTGGGGATGAGGTCTTCTGCAGAGAGTGTTTCAGCTATAACCCGGTTTATCCTCTCTTCAAACTCCCCAAGGTTTTCAATCCTCAATCTGAGTCCCGCCGCCTGCCTGTGTCCGCCAAAGGAGAGCAGGAGGTCACTGCATTTGGAGATACCGCTGTAGAGGTCAAAAGACGGGATACTCCTTGCCGAGCCCTTTGCAATACCGTCCCTGATATTAAAGACAAAGGCCGGCCTGTAAAATGCCTCGGCAAGCCTTGATGCCACTATGCCTATCACACCTTCATGCCATCCGTCAGAGGCAAGCACTACGGAGTGGTCATACCCCTTCTCTTTCAGGACGGAGAGGGCCTTCTGATGTATCTCCTGCTCAATCGACTGTCTCTTCAGGTTCAGCTCATGGAGTCTCGCAGCAATTACAGCGGATTCGGCATGGTCGCCTGAAAGCAGAAGTTTGATAACCTCCAGGGGATTGTCAATCCTGCCGGAGGCATTTATCCGGGGGATAACCGTAAAGGCAAGGCGGCCTGCACTTACTGTCCTGCCACTTAGCCCGGCCACATCTTTAAGCGCCTTTATTCCCGGCCTTAACCCCTCGTTTATGAGCATAAGCCCGTGCCTTACAATAACCCTGCTTTCATCAATCAGCGGGATTACATCAGCTATTGTCCCAAGGGCTGCAAGGTCAAGCAAGTCGGAAGATGCCTCAGGGCCAAGCAATGCCGAGGCAAGCTTAAAGGCAACCGCAGAGCCTGAAAGTGCAGGGGCTTCTTCGCCGCAAAGCCTTGGATTGATCACTGCATCGGCCTCCGGCAGAACCGGGATGTCGGAAGCATCCCTCCCGGGCTCGTGATGGTCTGTAACGACTACCACAATCCCCTCAGAGGCTGCCGTCCGCACGGCCTCTATGGAGGATATACCGCAATCAACAGTGATGATCAACCCTGCTCCAGCCTTCCGTGCGTATTCAACACCCGGGGCATTGAATCCGTACCCATGGGTCAATCGATCAGGTATGAAATAACAGACCTCTGCACCCAGCCGTCTGAGGGCACTCACCATGATGGCCGTACCGGTCAGTCCATCCGTATCGTAGTCACCATGGATGAGGATTTTCCTGCCTGAGCTGATTGCACTGCGGATAACGTCTACTGCCTCTTTCATCCCTGAAAGCTCAAAGGGATCGGACAGTACCCCCATTGCGGGGTCAAGAAAGGTCTTTATATCTCCGGGGGTATTAATGCCGCGGTTTACCAGTATCTGGGCAAAGGCAGCAGAGACAGAGGCAGCCCTTGAAAGATACTTTATATAATCAGGGTTGGTCCTCTGTACAAACCACCTTTTTTCGGGCATTCAGGCTCCACGAACCATCAGGGACTCAGTTTATCTCTTCCGTGCTGCGAGGGACCCATCCTTCTTCCACAACAGCACTATCAGGCTTGCAACAAAGATAGAGGAATATGTCCCTACAACTATCCCCAGGATCATGGCAAGGGCAAAATCATGGATCACCTCACCACCGAAGAAGAAAAGGGCACCAGCAGCAAGCAGTGTGGTAAGCGAGGTGATAATTGTCCTGGACAGGACCTCGTTTATACTCTTGTTTATCACCTGTTCCACCGGCTCTTTTGTAATAAACCTCAGGTTTTCCCTGATACGATCAAATACTACCACAGTATCCGTCAGCGAGTATCCGGCAATAGTCAACAGTGCACTGACAAGGATCAGGTTTATCTCCTTGTTCATCAGACTGAAGAGCCCCAGAACCACCAGCACATCGTGGAAGGTTGCCACAGTGGCACCTACACCGAACCTGAACTGGAACCGCCATGCAATATATCCCAGGATGAATATGGTAGCCAGCACAATGGCCCATATTGCATCCTTTCTCAGTTTGGCTCCAACCTTCGGCCCGATCTCAGTGGTAGAATCAACCCTGATCTTATTGTCATGAAAACCCTCTCTCAGTGCCGTTATTATCTGCTCTGAGAGCTTTCCAAGCTCTTTCTGGTCTCTCTTAATCTGGATGAGCACCTTGTTTACCGTGGGAAAATCCTGCAGCTCGAAGTCCTTTATACCCCTTGTATCCAATACCTTTCTCACCTTCTGGAGGTCAACAGGCTTCTCAAACTTGATCTCGACAGCCGTACCACCGGCAAAGTCAATACCGAGATTAGCAGTACCTGTTGCCAGGTGATATACGGCCACAAACCCGAGAAGGAGGAGGAGGCCTGATATAACAAGGGTAAACTTTCTCAACCCCATGAAGTTAATATTTGTCTTCTTGATTATCTCTATCATATGCTCAGCTTTCTGACCTCCCTTCTTGAGTTTATGAGATCAAACACCGTCTTGGTGCCGACAAGCGCGGTAAAGAGATTGATAAGCACACCGAGGAACAGGGTCACTGCAAAACCCTTTATCGGACCGGTTCCAAACTGGTAAAGAACGGCGGCAGTAATGAGTGTCGTTATATGGGCATCAACAATAGTGATAAAGGCCTTGTCATACCCGGAATCCACGGCAGCCCTTGGAGTTTTGCCTGCCCTCAGCTCCTCCCTCATCCTCTCAAACATAAGCACATTTGAATCCACCGCCATTCCAATGGCAAGTACTATACCTGCCATACCCGGAAGTGTGAGCGTGGCATTCAGGGCAGCCATTGCACCGAGGAGGAGTATAACGTTAAGTAGCATTGCAAGATCCGCTATAAGACCTGCAATTTTATAATAAAAGGCCATAAAGATAACGACCAGGAGCACGGCAATCAGGCCAGCCTTCTTACCTGCATTAATAGAGTCCCTGCCAAGGGATGGCCCCACGGTAACATTCTGAATGAGCTTTACAGGAGCAGGCAGGGCTCCGGCCTTCAGGACAATGGCAAGGTCCTTTGCCTCATCCAGAGAGAAGGACCCTGTTATCTGGGCGCTGCCACCGGATATCCTGTCCTGTATAACAGGCGCTGAGTAAACATTGCCGTCAAGTATGATGGCAAGGCGCTTCTTGACGTATTTCCCTGTAACCTCTTCAAATATCTTCGCGCCCGTACTGTTGAATGTTATAGATACATAGGGCTCATTGAATCTCCGGTCTATTGCAACCCTTGCCTCCGTAAGGAGGTCACCCGAAAGGAGCACCTCTTTCTTCAGCAGAAAGGGTTTCTTGTAAACCTCTCCTGTCTCCTTATTCTCAATACGCTGAAACAGGATTACATCAGCAGCAGGGATCTTGTCTTTAAACCTATCGAGTATCTCATTTTCATCCCCGGGCTTCACCCGGGACGGAAGCTTGGCAGCAATTGGTGAGTCGTCATCAACGAGCATGAATTCAAGCTGAGCGGTCTTGCCTATTAATTCAACCGCCCTCTTTGGATCCTTGTAACCGGGTAGCTGGACGACTATCTCATTTTCATCCTGACGGCGAATGACCGGCTCCGACACACCAAACTGGTCAACCCTGTTGCGTATGGTCTCCAAAGCCTGGTCAGTGGCATTACTGCTAATTTTCTTTGCCTCTTTAGAAGCTATCTGAAAGATGAGTTCCTTGTCGGAAGGGACGACCTCAAGTTTGGAATACGCCTCCTCAACTGCCTTTCTGATCTCGAAAGTGTTTGGAGAGACCTTTATCTGCACCCCTTTCACCTTGACCTCTGCCCCCAATTTGCCTTTCTTCAGGATACTCTTAAGTCTCTGGGCTATTCTATCCGTTGTTATTTCTACTGCCCTGTCACCCTCAACCTCAAAGAGCAGATAAATACCTCCCTGCAAATCCAGACCAAGGGATATCCCGCGGTTGGGCATATTTCCCTGCCACCACTGCGGCATGTATTTGAAAGCAGGGGTATTCGGAAGAAAGAATACAATGGCCAAGATGACGGTGCTCATAATAAGGGCCACTTTCCACCTGATACTCTTCATCTGTCCTCCTCACGCCATTCTTGTATTATTTATAAAAAACTTGAACTCCGTACCGAGCACCTTTGCAGCCCTGCGGCAGGCCGTCATTCTTGAAAGAAAGATCTCAAAGTATTCAATAACCTGAGATATCCTCGTATCAATTACGAGAGAAAGGGTTATCAGCTTCTGTTCAGGTTCTACCAGAAGGTCTGACTCTGTTGCTGCATAATTAACCCTGTCATGTATATCCTCTGTTACCATGGAGGGATTTCTTACCCTGCTTCGGTGGACATCGGATTTATCTGCAATCAGGAGTGCTGCAGCCACCTCATCAGGGATCGACCCTTCATCCTCTTCATGAATTACTATGGCCGTCATGATCCTTGTAATATCCATAAGCTCAAAGCCAACCTCTTCAAGGACCTCTTTGGCAAGAAGGGCTCCCATTTTGTGGTGCATTTTCCTGCCAAGCAGGTTTCCTATGTCGTGCAGAAACCCCGCTGCCGCTGCAAGCTTTGTGCTTTTTTCAGGATAAGAGAGTTTTCTTAAAATCCTGCAAGCAGTCGTTGAAACGATTCCACAGTGCCTGAGCCCATGCTCTGTATAACCGATACTCTCAAGGTATTTGTCTGCTGCTTCTATATAGAGACGAGCCCTGGGATTATACAGGAGCCTTTCTATAATATCAGGTTCAGTCTTCTTCTGATGTAGATCTGATGGTTGCAATATATGCCTTTCCAAGCTTGACTTTCACGTTCTCGACAATCTTGACCGTAATTGTCTTCTCCCCGACGGCGTCTACAACCCCGTAAATACCTCCGGTCGTTACCACCTTGTCACCCTTCTTCAGGGCAGCCAGCATCTCCCTGTGTTGTTTAGCCTTTTTCTGCTGGGGTCTTATAAGGAGAAAATAGAAAATGGCAAATATAATAATTAGGGGCAAAAAGCTTGTAATAGCTGACTGAGGCCCACCTTGTGCTCCACCCTGCTGTGCCGGGCCCATTGCCCACGCTATGGATTCAAACATAATCCACCTCCAAATGATATTTTTATACCTGGTTATAGTACGGCAACATTATGCGCTGATTAGCATAGTTGCCGATTTTTAAGTCTAAATATAGTACCTATTTCAAAAAATTTTATCAAGTCAACTCATAGATCCCAAAATTCACGGTGAAAATCAATACAGGATTGCTTTGTTGCCAAGGCTCTTATGCAATGACATGACGACCCCCTTTTCTGTCATTGCAAGGTATTCTCCGTCATTGCGAGTGAAGTGAAGCAATTTCAAAGCATTACAGGTTCGCCGTGAATTGCTGGTTTCAACGGGGCTTCCTTGACTTTTTCTCCTGATCAGGGTTATGTTTATTAACTATGCCCGGGAATTACAAGGATACATTGAACTTACCACGGACAGCCTTTCCAATGAAGGCAAACCTTGCCCGCAGGGAACCTGAGACACTGAAGTTCTGGCAGGAGAGGGATATCTACAAAAAGCTCCAGGACAAGAACAGACCAGCCAAATCCTTTATACTTCATGACGGCCCGCCGTATGCAAATGGTCACATACACATGGGACATGCCCTCAACAAGGTACTCAAGGATATAATCGTAAAATACAAGAGCATGCTCGGCTGTTATTCACCGTTCATCCCCGGCTGGGACTGTCACGGACTGCCTATAGAGTTACAGGTGGATAAAAACCTCGGCAAGAAGAAGCATACGACCCCGGTTATTGAGAAGCGGAAACTCTGCAGGGAGTATGCCGGGCGGTTTGTTAATATCCAGAGGGAAGAGTTCAGGAGGCTCGGAATTTTTGGGGACTGGGACATGCCCTACCTTACCATGTCTTATGATTACGAGGCATCCATAGTCCGGGAGTTCGGGAGGTTTGTAAAGGCCGGTTATGTATATAAGGGTAAAAAGCCCGTCCACTGGTGTCCATCCTGCATAACCGCACTGGCTGAGGCTGAGGTGGAGTATGCGGAAAAGGTCTCAACTTCCATTTATGTCAGGTTCAGAGTTTTAGAGAGCGATGCAAAAGGGATTGTTCCTGAAAGGAACCTTTACCTCATTATATGGACCACCACTCCCTGGACCCTGCCGGCAAACCTAGCACTTGCAGTCCATGCCGATGTAGAGTATTCAGTTGTAGAGTCGGAAGGTGATTATTATATTGTGGCATCGGACCTTGTTGAAAAAATAGCAGATGAATTGAAGATAAAAGGCAGCGCTGTTAAGACAGTCAGGGGCAAGGACCTTGAAGGCATCAAGGCAAGGCATCCGTTCATTGAAAGGGATGCAGTAGTTATAACGGGTGATTTTGTAACTACCTCAGAGGGGACCGGGGTTGTCCATATAGCACCGGGACACGGAGAAGACGACTATATTGCAGGACTGAAATACGGCCTTGAGATCCTGACCCCTGTTGATGACCATGGAAAGTTCACGACTGCTGAGGCCGGACTCGATGGGATGTTTGTCTTTAAGGCAAACGATTACATCATAAATCTGCTAAGGGAGCGGGGGGCCCTTTTAGGCTCTGAAGACATCACTCACTCCTACCCGCACTGCTGGAGATGCAAGAAACCCGTAATCTTCAGGGCAACCCCGCAGTGGTTTATAACTGTTGAGCATAACGGTCTCAGGAGTGCATGCCTGAAAGAGATAGACCGGGTGGAGTGGATACCGAAGTGGGGAAAGGGCAGGATACAGGGAATGGTAGAGCGGAGGCCTGACTGGTGCATCTCCCGTCAGAGGGCCTGGGGAGTCCCGATAGCACTGATATCCTGCAGACAATGCGGAGAATTCATAAAGGACGAAAACATCCTGAAGGCCGTGGTTGAGCTCTTTGCGCAGAGGGGTGCTGATGCATGGTTTGAGATAGAGGTAAGGGACCTCATTGGCGAGGAATACAAGTGCCCCGCCTGTGGCAGCAGAGAGCTTGAGAAGGAGATGGATATCCTGGATGTCTGGTTTGACTCAGGGGTCAGCCATGCTGCGGTTGTTGAGGCGGATAAGCGCCTCACGTGGCCTGCGGATATGTACCTTGAGGGGAGTGACCAGCACAGAGGGTGGTTTCAGAGCTCCCTTATCTCCTCAGTGGCAACACGTGAGCGTGCCCCCTACGACATTGTCCTGACCCATGGCTTTGTTGTGGATGGCCGTGGAAAAAAGATGTCAAAATCCCTTGGAAACGTAATATCTCCTGAGGATATTATCAAGAAAAACGGGGCCGAGATATTGAGGCTATGGGTCTCTGCAGAGGATTACAGAGATGATATCCGCCTCTCAGATGAGATTATTACGCGTCTTATAGACGCCTACAGGAAGATAAGAAACACCTGCAGGTTTCTGCTCGGAAACCTCTATGATTTTGACAACGGGGATTATTCCCAAAACCTCCCTGAGATAGACATGTGGGCCGTTACCAGGCTGCAGGGCCTTATCAAGCGGGTAACGGAGGCTTACGAGAGGTTCGATTTCCACGAGGTTTTTCATACTATATATAACTTCTGTGTGGTGGATATGAGTTCCTTCTATCTCGATATCCTGAAAGACAGACTCTATACCTTTGCCCCTGACTCCACTGAGCGCAGGGCAGCACAGTGGACCATGTACCGGATACTCAACACAATGACCCGGCTCATGGCCCCGGTGGTCTCCTTTACTGCAGAGGAGGTCTGGCAGTTTATGCCAGGAGAGAAGACCGAGAGTGTCTTTCTCAGCGACTTCCCCCTGGTTGACGAGGGGAGGATTGATCAGGACCTTGAAGAAAGATGGGCAGGACTTATAGAGATAAGAAATGTTGTGAACAAGGCCATTGAGATTAAAAGGGCTGAAAAGACAATAGGAAATTCCCTTGAGGCAAAGGTAACCATCTTTGCAGATAAAGAGCGGTTATCACTGCTTCAGTCTTACAAGGACCTCCTGCCCGCACTCTTTATCGTCTCTCAATCCGGGACAGGTGACTACACGGATGCCCCGGAGGATGCTTACAGGGACGAAGAAGTCGATGGTCTGGCAGTGGTAGTTGAACATGCCGGGGGGAAGAAGTGCCTCCGCTGCTGGAACTGGTCAACCACGGTTGGAGAGTTTGCAGATGCTCAGGAGGTCTGTCAAAGGTGTTATCACGTATTAAAAAGCCTGCAATAACCTATTTTATCATATCACTGATCGTCCTGATCCTTGACCAGGCAACAAAGCTTATCATAGTCAGGTATATTCACCCTTACGAAAGTATTCAGATACTGCCGTTTTTCAGGATTGTAAGCGTCAGAAATCCGGGGGCTGCCTTCGGCATGTTTCAGGGACTTGGCCCGCTCTTCTTTATAATTATCTCCTTTATTGCAATAGGGATAATCTCCTTCATGATCATAAAGGGAAAGGACGACGGGCTCTCACTGTCATTTATCCTCGGAGGGGCTCTGGGTAACCTCGTAGACAGGATAAGGCTTGGTCATGTAGTAGATTTCCTTGACCTCTATGTGGGCAAACACCACTGGCCGGCCTTTAACGTGGCCGACTCCGCCCTGACCCTCGGCATAGTCCTCCTCTTTTACAGGGCTATAATAAAAAAGGGTTCTTCTGATTTCTCTTCCGGATAAGACAACCACCCCGAAAGCTTTCGGGGAGACACTGAGGCTACAAGGTGATTATATCCTCAAGCCTTCTCTTGGGCACATGGTGAACGCCCTTGTCGTCACGCCAGTACTTTATGCTCTCTCCTGCTGCAATCTCTTCAATAATAACCTCTTCCTTTGGCTTTCCGATTGCAAGAACAATTAGCACCTCATATCTTTCCGGGATGTTCAGCAGCTCGCTGAGTCTTTTTCTGTTTACAGAGCCTATGATGCACCCGCCAAGCCCCTTTTCCCTGGCACCAAGCATAATGCTCTGGGCTGCTATTCCATGGTCGCACCAGAAGTTTATGCATATCTCTGCATCACCTAAAACAACGATATATGCAGAAGGCCTCTCGCCTTCCCGGGGGCCGGGCCAGTCCCGCAAATAACCGGCCCACGTAAGGCATGAAAAGATCTTGTCATTTTTCTCCGGATCCTTTGAGAGGATATATTTGAGTGGCTGGAGATTCCCTGCCGATGCTGAAAGTCTTGCAAGATTGACAAGCCCCTTCAAGGTCTCTTCATCAACAGCCTCATCCTGGTAAAAGCGCCTGCAACTGCGGTTCTTCTTAATTAATCCCTCGATCATATCTCCCTCCATTCTCTCTCAATAAACAGTCTACCCGACATTTATCGTTATGTCAAGCTGAATCTTATGCCCGGCTGCGATCATCTCTGTTCGACCTTTATGTATTTCAGACTAAGTTTTAACCTGTTTTGAGCGATTCTTACGAGAAGGCTAAATGGATGGCCTTGTCATAGCCCCTTTCCCTCTGCTAAACTCCAACTATAGTTTAAGAGGCCCTTTATCCGTAAAAGATCTCAAGGAATACCGTGGCATACAGTCACCATCAAAAATATCGGAAATACGGGGGAGATATGAGGGAAATCAAGAGGATAGGAATTATAACATGCGGGGGAGATTGCGGCGGGCTTAATGCCGTTGTCAAATCAGTAACCCAGACAGCCCATAGCATGGGGGTTGAGACCCTGGTAATTCCCAACGGATATGCCGGTCTGTACAACCTGATTGATATGGAGGCCCCGGTTGTCCTTACCCCGGCAAGAGTGGACAGCATTGACGCAAATCTCGCAGGGTCTGAGGCCGGGCACTCAAGGGTAAAGATCTCGAAGATAAAAGACCCGGACAAGTACATGAAGATCAAGGATGGGTTGAACAAGTTCAACATAGATGGCCTTGTCATCAGCGGCGGTGACGATACCGGATCTGTCATGCTTGACCTTGCAGAGCGCGGCATATCATGCGTACATGTCCCGAAGACCATGGACCTCGACCTGCAGCCCTACAGCGTAGGCGGAGACTCTTCATTGAACCGGATCGCCCGCTTTACAGAGGAACTGAAGACTACGGGGCTGAGCCACAACCGCATAATGATTGTGGAGGTCTTCGGAAGATACGTGGGGCATACCGCATTCAGGGGAGGGGTTGGTGCAGAGGCAGACTGCATCCTAATCCCAGAAGTTCCTGTTGACTTCGATGAGGTCTACAGACACATGAAGATGAGGTACATGCAGAGGGTTGAACGCAGTGATGTAAAGGCGGGAACCTATACAATTGTTGTATCAGAGGGTATTACGGATGCAAAGGGTGAGCACATCTATGATGAGGCGGCAGGGATGGATGCCTTCGGTCACAAAAAACTCTCGGGTGCAGGCAGGTATGTCAGGAAACAGCTTGAGCAGAGGATGAATACCGACCCCGAGATAAAGGAATTTATGAAGAAGAAGGGGTTTTATGTCCCCGGCGTGTATGAACTGCCTGAAATCCGGGAGGTCATTCCAGGGCACCTTGTAAGGTCAGGTCACAGCTCTGCCTTTGATGTAAACTTCGGCAAGGAGGCGGGTGCTGCGGCCGTAAGACTCCTTTTGCAAGGGATTGACGGGGTAACCGTGGTAAAGGTCCGGGGGCGGAAGATCTACTACATGCCTACAAAAGAGGCCATTAAACAGAGGTTGGTTGATTTAAACATAGTCTCACTCTTTGAACAGCAGGGGATCTGCTTTGGCAGGGAACCCCGACCTTATGAAGCCGACTTTGTGCCCGTTGATGGGGAGCTGGAAAGGCACCTGTAAGCCCGGTGCATCCCTATTTTCCATATAACCTGCCGTAGAGGTTGAGGTGTACTTTTTCATATTGCAGTTCCTCCCGGCTGTGAGGAGGTTTTTCCTCATCAGGATATCCGATGGCGATAACAGATTCTATCCTGAGGTTCCCGGGTATATTTAAGAGCCCGGAAACATACTCTTCTGCCGTATTACTTTTATCATGTATTCTGTCCCTTATCTGCACCCAGCAACTCCCCAGCCCCAGTGACTCTGCGGCCAACTGGATATATGTGGCAGTTATGGAAGCATCTTCAATCCAGACATCACTCTTTTCAGGATCAGCACATACGGCCACCCCGAGCGGGGCATTATTCAGGAAAGACGAGCCGTGTTTTTTAGCCTTTGAAAGTTTTTTAAGCAAATCTCTTTCCGTAACAATAATGAATTGCCATGGGTTGAGTCCCCTTGATGAAGGAGAGCGAAGCGCTGCCTCAACAAGCTGATCGATCTTCTCAGCCTCCACCTCCTTATTCAGAAACCTTCTGATGCTTCTCCTCTTCCGGATAAGCGGTATAAACATAATAAGCCTCCCTGGTTAAGTTTAAGTGCCCTTTTTTTCCTGTCTCCGATTATATTTTGTGGCATTGCCCTTTGACAGCCCCACAGGATATTTCTTCTCATTGAGGTCCATCTTTTTAAAGACTTCCTTTTCAATGTCAATACCTAATTTATCCGCCAGTCTTGCAAGATAGATAAAGACATCGGCAACCTCTTCCCTTACAAGTGCCATATCCCTTTCAGAGTCAACAACAGCCCTCGACTGCTCCTCGGTAAGCCATTGAAACAGCTCAAGGAGTTCAGCCGCCTCAGCACTCAGGGCCATGGTCAGATTCTTGGGGCTGTGAAACTGCTCCCAGTTTCGCTCTTCCGCAAAATCCCTGAGCCTTTTCTGGATCTCTTTTATATCCATAGCTGGAATTTACCGGCACTTACTACTGTCATGTCAACCTTTTTATGTCGGAGGGTTGAAGTGTCATTCCCGACAAGCCGGAATGACACTTGAGAGTTGACACGGCACTACCCCCTTGCGGGTAATTGCTGCGTCTTTGTCTTAATTTCATGAGTGCTAAGCACTCCGGATCTCAACTGTTCCGGTTACAGGATTGATTCTGATTCCTGAATCGACCCGGCAGTATCAAGTTTACCCTGAGGTTTAACCTGAAGACTGGAAAAGTTTAATATTTTAAGCTTCGGCCCTCAACTCTGTCAATCACGGACAATTCGAATACTTGACACAAAGCCCCCTCTAACTTTACTATTTACTATCTATAAAACATAACGGGGCGTAGCGCAGCCTGGTAGCGCACACGGTTCGGGACCGTGCGGTCGCTGGTTCGAATCCAGTCGCCCCGACCATATTTTACCATCAGGGGACTTCCATGCATGAATCTTCAAAGGGTTATAGAGAGGTCTGTCTGCAGACCTGTAGAGATTACACTGACAAACAACAGAACAAGTATAGTCAGCTTTAAAAGAGAAGAGGGACGGATCCTCCTGAGAATCCAGCGTCTCTTTACCGAGGCCCCTCTGGAGGTAATCCTTGAGATAGCGGAATTAATCAGGAAACCTTCCATCAAGACACCCCTTGTCCATGACTTCTTCAGAAAAAACCAGTGGAGGGTAAGGAAGAGGTCCAGAGTCTCTGACAGGATCGAGCCGGAAGGAAGGGTTTATAATCTTCGGGAAATATTTGAGAAGGTGAACCGGGAGTATTTCTCTAATGAGATCGATGCAGTGATAACCTGGGGAAAGCGCTCCCCGAAAAAGGCCGTCAGGAAAAGAACCCTCGGCAGTTATAATTCAGAGACAAAGACCATCAGGATCAACCCGGGGCTGGACTGTGTCAGAGTGCCGGGGGTTTTTGTTAAATTTATCGTCTATCATGAAATGCTCCACGCCGATATCGGGATATTAAGAAAAAAGAACGGAAGACGTGCCATCCACACACGGGAATTCAGGAAAAGGGAGTGTCTTTTCAGGGATTACCGCAAAGTTTTGGAATGGGAGAGAAAGGCACGGCTCAGCGGCTTCTGTCCATGAAGGCCTTTGTGCAGAAGGGTTCAGATTGATTCAAAAGAAGGCCCGCACGATTACAAGAGATTACCTCACACGGCTTATAATCTCCCTTAAAAGCTCATCCAGATTAATACCTTTTTCTTTTGCAACATCCTTGAGTGCCAGGACAAAAGTATCTTTGCATTCGCAGAGCCCGAGCGAGAGGAGATAGTCGACTGTCTCGGGATATTCCCGGAATAAGGTTGCAACTTTTGTATCCCTATTTATTTCATCATTTATTTCATCTGCCATAGCCGTATTATATAGCATTTCAGATTCTTTTCATAGCAAAATCCAACTCCAAAAATTTCTCAACATTTCACCAACACCTTTTTCACAGGAAAAAATCTTTGATATCAACGCCTTAAGTAACCTGCATTTTCTTCTTGACAAATACCACATATTGTGGTTTAATTGACTGAACATTACTATGAGCCACAACTTGTAGGGGGTATTTTGGACTTCTGTAAAGGTCTGAATGACTGGTTTTATTGTCTGCGTTGTCCGTATATCTGCACAAAAACCTGTCCCATTGAGAATGAAGATGCCTTCAGTCAATTCTCCATCAAGATAAAGGACCTTGAGACATTACAACGGGAATCGGAGAATATATAACTAAAGCATAAACGGAGGAGGTATCGAATGGATATTTTAAGCTCAGGTCTCAACCTTACTGACAATGCGCTCAAGGTGCTGCAGAAACGGTACCTGAAAAAGGACGAAGAGGGAAATGTTACCGAGAAACCCGAGGATATGTTCAGAAGGGTGGCAAGGGCGGTGGCAGCAGCAGACCTCAACTACGGCCGTTCACCTGAAGAGGCCGGGACTCTGGAAGACGAGTTCTATCAGATGATCTCTTCCCTTTATTTTCTGCCGAACAGCCCGACATTGATGAACGCCGGTAGGCGACTTGGGCAATTATCGGCATGTTTTGTACTACCGATTGATGACTCCATGGAGAGCATTTTTGAGGCGGTCAAGAATGCTGCAATCATACATAAATCCGGGGGCGGCACCGGATTCAGCTTTTCCCGTCTGAGGCCGGGCGGGGATGTGGTGGGCTCCACCAAGGGAATATCCTCCGGCCCCATCTCCTTTATGACGGTCTTTGACACAGCAACAGAGGCCGTAAAACAGGGGGGCACACGCAGGGGGGCCAACATGGGCATGCTGCGTATTGACCACCCGGACATCATCGGCTTTATCACCTGCAAGGACGACAATAAGAGATTGAACAATTTCAACATCTCTGTTGCCCTTACCGATGAGTTTATGGAAAAGGTTGAGGTGAACGGTGAATACGACCTGATAAACCCGAGGACCCGAAAAGTGGACGGGAGATTCGGAGCCAGGGAGGTTTTTGACCTGATTGTCAGGTATGCGTGGCAGAATGGAGAGCCGGGGATAGTATTCATCGACAGGATTAACCAGTCCAACCCCACACCGCAGGCAGGGGAGATCGAGAGCACAAACCCATGCGGTGAACAGCCGCTGCTGCCATATGAATCCTGCAATCTCGGCTCAATAAATCTTGCAAAGATGGTACCCAACGGTGAGGTTGACTGGGAACAACTCAGGGCTATAACGCACAAGGCGGTCCATTTCCTTGACAATGTCATTGATATAAACCAATATCCATTGAAAAAAATCGAGGAGATGACCACGGTCAACAGAAAGATAGGGCTTGGGGTAATGGGTTGGGCTGATATGTTGATTCAACTCTCCATTCCATACAATTCTGAAAAGGCCCTGAATCTGGCTGAAGAGGTGATGGGCTTTATCACCTCAGAGGGCAGAAAGGCATCAGAGGGACTCGCAGAAATAAGGGGTGTCTTTCCAAATTACAATAAAAGTATTTATGCCGGCAGCGTAAAAGTCCGCAATGCCACAATTACCACAATAGCGCCAACAGGAAGCCTGAGCATCATTGCCGGTTGTTCTTCAGGGGTTGAGCCGGTCTTTGCGGTCTGCTTTGTCAGAACCGTTCTTGAAGGCACAAAATTATTTGAGATAAATCCATACTTTGAGACTGTTGCCAGAGAGAAGGGCTTTTTCTCCAGGGAGATGATGGACAGGATTTCCGAAACAGGCTCTATTCACGGTATTGCGGAGATACCTGAAGATGTCAAGGAGGTCTTCACCACTGCCCATGACATCACACCTGAAGACCATATCCGTATGCAGGCTGCCTTCCAGAGATATGTTGACAATGCCGTAAGCAAGACCGTTAATTTCCCAAACCAGGCAACCACTGAAGATGTCAAAGAGGTCTATCTCCGGGCATACAGTCTCGGCTGCAAGGGTGTTACCGTATACAGGGATGGTTCGAGGGAAAGCCAGGTCCTGAGCCGGGGGAACGGGGAGAGTTCCGGTCAGGCTACGGGGGACGGGCAGGCAGCAGGAGAGAAACAGAAGATTATTCCAAGGAAGAGACCGGATACAATCAAGGGCACAACCCAGGCAATGAAGACAGGCTGCGGAACCCTCTATGTCACTGTAAATGAAGACGAAGAAGGGCTTCCCTTTGAGGTCTTCAATCATATAGGCAAGGCAGGCGGTTGTGCATCAAGCCAGTCGGAGGCGATAGGAAGACTTGTCAGCCTGGCTCTTCGGTCAAACATTGCCCCTGAGGAGATTATAACGCAACTGAAGGGGATATCCTGCCACCAGCATGCCTGGTCAAGAGGCGGAAAGATATCATCCTGTGCAGATGCTATTGCCAAGGCCCTAGAGCTTTACATGACAAAAGGAAAGGGGAACGGCAACGGCAGGAAACTCAATAATGTGGTTATGCAGATAGGTGCATGTCCTGAATGCGGCGGCACGGTAGAGCATGAGAGCGGCTGCGCTGTATGCCGCAACTGCGGGCATACGCGGTGCGGATAGAGTTGTAAGTAAATGGAGTGAGGGATCTGGACGTGCCTTTAGAGCTGTGAGTTCCGAGGGTAATGCAGATGGGATCACCTGTTTTAAGTTAAGTCTGATCAATGAGAGGGAACACTATGAATTTAAGGGCATTTATTTTTGATGACGATGAGAGGATACGGTCTTTGTTGTCTATCATCCTGGAGAGACGGGGATACAAGGTTTTAGCTTTTCCCGACCCAACTTATTTCTCTTTATATTCAGATACCGAATGCTCCTGTCCTCCCGGTCATGTGTGCGGTGATATTTTAATTACCGACAACAATATGCCTAGCATGAAAGGTCTGGAGTTCATTCGGAACCGGATGCAGAATGGTTGCAGGGGCATTGTTCAAAACAAGGCAGTGATGTCAGGTATATGGACAGCGCTGGACCTTGCATACGCTAAAAGCCTTGGTTGCAGGATATTCGAGAAACCTTTCATGATTGAAGAAATCCATAAATGGTTGGATGAGTGCGAAAAAAGAATGGATACCACCAGGAAATTGATAGACTGGTATGGTGCTTCACTGAACTACGTGGGGCTGGCTGAAAACCCCGGCCCAGACAAACATTCAGACTCAGGTTTCGCCAATACAGCAAGTATGAAGACGTAACGCATTGATAATAATTGATAAATAGTGGTTATTGGCGTACTGCACAGGTGCTTATAAATAAAGCAGCAGTCCTCTTGAATGGAACAGGCAATATACATACAAGCCGGATGAAAAACTAAAGTTTACTCTGAACCCATACCGTAGGTCTACTTATGCGCAGCTATATTGCTTTAAACGTGACCGTGTAACTAAAACTTTTTGGGTCCAGATAATCAAGAGGTTTTCCATCTATTTCCGCGTAAGGATACATAAGATAATTCAATGGGCCACTCTCCTGCAGTGGTAAAAGCTTTAATCCCCTTCCACTTTTCTCAAGGGTAATCCGGAACTCATCAACTGCGCCAAAATAATATTCCCTGTATTTTTTTGCTTCTTTTAAACTCAGGTTTTCAGCTAACATTATCTTCCTTACATCAGCAGGATCAACCGGTATCCAGCCGGTCCCCGGCAGAAAGAACTCTGCCCAGCAATGATAACTCCCTGTAATGTCCTGTTCGGCTTTTCTACCGAGCCTGATACCAAACACCTCCCTTGCAGGGACACCGGCAGCCCTTGCAAGTGCAATATATATTGAACTTATATCAACACATTTCCCACCCCGCTTAATCAGCATCTGTTCAACTATGCCAAGTCCGCATCCTTTTACTCCCGGATCTCTATGTGTATTTTCAACAACCCAAGCATAGACTGCTCTGGATTTCTCAAGGATACCTTTTTTGTCTTTTGTTATTTTGTTAGCAAGTTCTTTTATCTTACCATCTGTTGGTATCCACCGGTTCGATTTAAGATATTTCTTTACTGCTTCCGGCACAGGGTCATTTGTATCTCTTAAATCCTTTACACTTCTCTCTTCAGCCTTCACAGTAAAACTCATCTCCAGTCTTTTACTGTCCGAAACACCCTGCCATTCGCTAAAGAGATAGATAGCTCCACTTTTTTGCTCACGATATACCGATGAGTTATCAAAGTTGCCCTTAATTGTCAAGTTTTCAATCCTCTGATGTTCATCTGAAAGTGGATATGGAAGCCACAATTTTGCATTCTTTGAACCCTTCGCAGCGTTTAAGTTTATTTTAAATGTTACTATACCCTGTCTATCCTTTGCATATGATAAACCTGATACCAGTAAAAGAAGAATTACCAGGATACTTATTTTTCTTTTCATTTATATCTCCTTTTTCTTTCATTTTTTTGTATGGAGAGGAGTAGTGGGAATCGAACCCACCAGGGCGTTTTTATCAGCTCTGACTATGGTTTTGCAGACCATGAGTAACAGCCGGGTTCATACCCCTCAACCGTTTGAGTTGTGTTGCAAGGAACAAAAGATAAGTTCCCGGCGTTATGTTTGTAATTGAGATACGTTTTTTGCCGGCTGACAGAAGATATATGATGAGAAGAATAGATGTGAGGAAATCAGAAGTTCTGTGAGTAATTAAAGAGCGTGAACAACAGATAGAACAGTCCCATCAGCCGGAAAACCTCGACCAGGCTTTTAACGTTTCCTCAGCCAAAACCCGCCTTGAAAATTCTGACATCAAAGACTGTATTCAATCCGGTTCACCTCCTTTCAGTTATTGTGTGGTTAATAATATCAGCATATTTATTTTGCAACTGTCGAAGATGGCTTCTAACTGTTGAATTATATCCATCAATACTCCTCAACATTTTCAGTTTATTAAGATATTTAAGGAACAATCAACAGAGGTCTCTACCACCATATAATAAGCGATTAAGTCTCTATTTGCAATAGAGCAAAGGGCAGAGGGCAGAGGGCAGAGCGAAAAATTCAGGCGGAGGCTGTCTTTAGCTATAAGCTTTTGGTAAGCCTTGGGTTTTTGCCCTTGACAGGCTGTTGAGAAAGGCACAAAACAGTACAATGTGTCATGCTGAATCGCGAATTAAGCTCGGGACATCTAATAAAATCAATGCGTTAGGCGACCCTGAAACAAGTTAAGGGTGACAATTAAGGAGTTTTTCAACAGTCTGTTGACATTGGACAAATTAAATAGAGTCTGTGTATATAATGTCTTTTTGTCGTCATGCCGTTCCTCCTTCAAGTTTCGACAGGCTACCTTCCACATAACCCTCTGTCCGGTTTTTGGGGAGTATCATAGTTTTAAAAATTACGGGGTTTTGGTTACAATACTCCACGTTGAATTCATCCAATGGTATATTTCAATTGAAACTTACATATTTTTACAGAAAACCTGTACTTGCAGAGACCGGGAAAGAGAACCTCCTCATCCGTGTCAGGGAAGGGGTGTCTCCTGATGTGGACGATATAGAGACGGAGTTCTGTTTTTATGTTGAGGCCACTGCTCCGCTTGCAACAAAGGAGCTGGAGACACTGCGGTGGCTCCTCTCCGAGACTTTTGAGCCTGAAAAGCTTTCAAAAGAGTCTTTTCTGGAGCAGGGCAGCGCAGAAGATTTCTCCGCCTTTCTTGCTGAGGTCGGCCCGAGGATGAATTTCACGACCTCCTGGTCGACTAATGCGGTCTCTGTATGCCGCGCCTGCGGTCTGACGGGTGTTACACGCATAGAACGTTCCCGCAGATACCGGGTACTGCTGAATTCCGTGCATGACCGTGAAACGCTTGACCGTTTACTATCCCTCTTCCTGCCGCTCGTGCATGACAGGATGACCGAGTGTCATTATCCTGAAAGGCTGACAACCTTTGAGTCAGGTATAAAGCCTGAGCCTGTCTATGTTGTTCCACTCATTGAAGAGGGGACTGAGGCCCTGCAGAGGATAAACAGGAAACTGGGCCTTGGTCTTGACGACTGGGATATTGATTACTACTACAACCTCTTTGTTAAGGAGACAGGACGTAATCCGACCAACGTTGAGTGTTTTGACCTCGGCCAGTCCAACAGTGAACACTCCCGGCACTGGTTCTTTAAAGGGAGACTGATAATTGACGGCAAAGAGGTTTCCGGAACACTCATGGATATTGTAACGGTACCCCTTCTTGCCGGGCCGGGCAACAGTGTTATTGCCTTTAAGGACAATTCAAGCGCCATAGCTGGATATGAGATTACGAGTCTTATGCCCAGTAACCCCGGAAATCCTTCCCCATACTCCCAGGAGAGGCTGAACTATCACATCATCTTTACAGCAGAGACCCACAACTTTCCCACAGGTGTTGCCCCATTTCCCGGGGCAGAGACAGGTACAGGGGGGAGGATCAGGGATGGACATGCCACCGGCAGGGGCAGCCTTGTTGTGGCAGGGACTGCAGCGTACTGTGTGGGTAACCTGAATATCCCTGGGTACCCCCTGCCGTGGGAGGATGAGACGTTTGTTTATCCCTCCAACCTTGCCACTCCCCTTGAGATAGAGATAGAGGCGAGCAACGGGGCATCTGATTACGGCAACAAGTTTGGTGAACCGCTTATTCAGGGTTTTACCCGCTCTTTTGGGCTGAGACTCCCTGACGGTGAGAGGCGGGAGTGGATAAAGCCCATCATGTTTACTGGCGGAGTCGGACAGATCGATGCAAGGCATATAGAGAAGGGCGAACCGGAGAAGGGGATGCTTGTTGTAAAGGTCGGAGGGCCGGCTTATCGTATTGGTATCGGCGGCGGAGCGGCCTCAAGCATGATACAGGGAGAGAATGTTGAGGAACTCGACTTCAGCGCTGTGCAGCGTGGTGATGCCGGGATGGAGCAGAAGCTCAACCGGGTAATCCGTGCCTGTGTTGAGATGGCTGAGGACAATCCGGTCATAAGTATTCATGATCAGGGCGCAGGCGGAAACTGCAATGTTGTCAAGGAGATAATTTATCCGGCTGGTGCGAGGATTGAGATAAGGAATGTCCTTGTTGGAGATAATACCCTCTCCGTGCTTGAGATATGGGGGGCGGAGTATCAGGAAAATGATGCCCTCCTGGTTGGGCCTGACAGGATCGATGTTTTTAAATCACTCTGTGAGAGGGAGAAGGTGCCCTTTTCCGTGATCGGCGAGATTACAGGGGATGGGTATATTGTCCTGCATGATGCATTTGATGACACCACACCTGTAAACCTTGATCTCTCAAAGATTCTGGGCAAGATGCCGCAGAAGACATTCAGACTCGAACATATCAATACAGGTCTTCAGCCGTTGAGACTGCCGGATGGCCTTGCTGTAAGGGATGCCCTTGACAGGGTACTGAGACTCCTGTCAGTCGGCTCAAAGAGGTTCCTTGCAAACAAGGTAGACAGGAGCGTTACAGGCCTTATCGCACAGCAACAGTGTGCCGGTCCCCTTCAGCTCACACTTGCTGATGTGGCAGTGGTGGCACAGAGCCATCTTGGCCTTACAGGTGCTGCTATCTCTATCGGAGAACAGCCGATCAAGGGTCTTATAAGCCCTGCGGCAATGGCCAGGCTGAGTGTGGGGGAGGCGCTGACAAATATAGTCTGGGCAAGGGTTTCAGCACTTGAGGATATAAAATGTTCGGCCAACTGGATGTGGGCGGCAAAGCTGCCGGGTGAGGGGGCAAGGCTTTATGATGCAGCCGTTGCCTTAAGGGACATACTCCTTGATTTGGGGATTGCAATAGATGGGGGCAAGGACAGCCTCTCCATGGCTGCTGTTGTAAAAGACCCTGACAATGGCACGGAGGTGGTCAAGTCACCCGGTACCCTGGTTATTTCAGCCTATGTCACCTCCCCTGATATTACCATGGGGGTTACCCCTGATATAAAGATGCCCGGCACAAGCAGGCTTATATATATAGACCTTGGAGAAGGAAGATACAGGCTTGGCGGTTCGGCCCTTGCCAATGTCTATGGTCAGGTAGGAGATAACTCTCCTGATGTAGAAACACCCGGGCTTTTAGCCCGCACCTTTAATGCAATACAGCAATTGTTGGCAGATGATCTTATACTTTCAGGCCATGACCGCAGTGACGGCGGCCTTGTCACCACCCTGCTTGAGATGGCCTTTGGTGGTAATTCAGGTCTTGAGATTGACCTCTCTGCAACAGACATTGATCCCCTGAGGGTATTGTTCTCAGAGGAACTCGGCCTTGTGATAGAGTATATGTATGAGAAAGAAGAGGCAATTTTAAAGGTCCTGACAGACAGTGGTGTGCCCTGTGAGATAATAGGAAGGTCCCTTGCTGAAAAGACGGTACGGATGAAGGTCAACGGAGAGGAGACATTAAAAGAGTCGATGTTACTGCTGAGAGGGATGTGGGAGGAGACCGGCTATAATCTTGACAGGCTCCAGGCCGATCCCCTCTGCGTTGATGAGGAGAAGAGGGTTTCCTATGAAAGGCAGGGGCCGTCTTACCACCTGACCTTTACACCGGAGATGACCGTTCCGGAAGTCCCTGGCAGAAATAAGAAATCAAAAGTGGCCATTATCCGTGAGGAAGGCAGCAACGGCGACAGGGAGATGGTGTCTGCCTTTCATCAGGCAGGGTTTGAAACATGGGATGTCACCATGACCGACCTCCTGAACGGAAGGATTACCCTTGATGGATTCAGGGGTATAGCCTTTGTCGGCGGCTTCAGCTACGCTGATGTGCTTGACTCCGCCAAGGGTTGGGCTGGCGCCATACGGTTTAATTCAAGGATTTATGACGAGTTTGAGAGGTTCTACAGGCGTGAGGACACATTCAGCCTTGGTGTATGTAACGGCTGCCAGTTGATGGCACTGCTTGGATGGGTCCCCTGGAGGGGGATAGACGACAGGGATCAGCCGAGGTTCATCCGCAATTGCTCGGGCAGGTTTGAATCGCGGTTTTCAACAGTCAGGGTCTTTTCAGACCAGGCAATAATGCTCCGGAATATGAAGGGTTCGGTTCTTGGTGTCTGGGTTGCCCACGGTGAAGGCCGGGCCTATTTTCCTGACAGCAGGATAGAGAAAGAGGTTCTGGAAAAGGGGTTGGCCCCCATCAGGTATACCGATGACAGAGGTGAGGTAACCGGTGTGTATCCGTTTAATCCTAACGGCTCTCCTCACGGTATTGCAGCACTCTGTTCCCCAGACGGACGGCACCTTGCAATGATGCCCCATCCTGAGAGGACGTTCCTCAAGTGGCAGTGGGCGTGGATGCCGGAAGAATGGAGACGGGATTTGAAGGCCTCTCCATGGTTGAGGATGTTTCAGAATGCCAGGCAGTGGTGTGAAGGGAAATAGGGTCTGACCATGCTTTTCCCTAAATTCAAAGAAAACTTCTTTCTGAATATTCTGAACATATTACCCCTCCTATTGTGTTGAAATCGCCGAGACCGCCATGCCAAAGAGAACCAACAGGATGAGTATGCCCCACCAGGTCCTATACCATGACTTCGGATATATAGCGAGATTCTTGGCGCCTACTACTGATTCCTGTAATGATTGCCGGATGGCTTGACCACAGACAATACATCTCTTTGGGTAGAACGGAAGTGCAAGGAGCCAGAATCCCCCTGTCAGCAATACGGCGAAAAGGGTTCCTATCCCAAGGGATCTTTTATGCCCGGTCTTCTTGCTGCAGTTAGTGCAGTGAGTAAAATCCACCTACTTATCCCTTCTCTTTCAACAGATTTTTAACACCAAAGCCCTCAAGAGCTTCCTGAATATCTTTCTTGCCCTTCAACAGCTTGAGTACAAGTTTTTTGTCTTCCAGGTGCTCCTGAAGCATTTGCAGTATCTCGGCCAGGTCCGAATCCTTCTCCTTTACATTATATATAGAAGAGGACTTTATGTCTATTTTTTCCCTCTCTGCAGGTCCCTCATCGGTGAGCAGTCAGTTGAGGGATATGCCCGTTTAAGTGGCTATTTTTTGCAGATTTGCAACATTAGGTTCCCGCTCTCCAGATATATAATTCTGCAAGGTCCTATAAGGAATACCGCACTTGGCAGCAGAGTCCTTAATAGTAAGACCTGACCGTTCAATTGCCTGCTTTAATCTATCAGACACTCGTTTGTTCATTTTTCTCTTGACATCTTATATATTACCCGATCCATCGATAAAGAGCCTCAATTATGGGAAGGGAGCGATATGATAGACTCTGAACGGTTTTAAGTATCACAAAAGCTTCACCTGGATGGTGAAGCGTGATACTTTCCTCGGAGTCCCGGCTGGATGCCGGGACGAGAA
>ENA-ORDP01000149-ORDP01000149.1-marine-sediment-metagenome-genome-assembly--contig:-NODE-149-length-46207-cov-3.899896_pt1 | contig 46207 bp, 40 predicted proteins | sample MGYA00248627_ERZ508539 | MGnify/ENA primary metagenome ERZ508539 (study PRJEB26208, sample SAMN05571518) | marine sediment metagenome | biome: deep sea; feature: Hydrothermal vent; material...
ACCTTATGATTGGCATCAAACTTTTCTGGATAGTCAAGATATGAAAGATAATATTTCATTACACGAAACAAAATACATAAAACGTCGTTTGGCTAAAACCATAAGAGAAGTTATAGATAAGTTCTCAGTGGTAGTTATCAGCGGAGCCAGGCAAGTTGGAAAAAGCACAATGCAGAAAAATGAATTCAGTGATTTTGCTTATTACACGATGGACGATTTTGATACGGTCGATATGATCAAAACCGACCCAATGTTTGTTTTTGATAATCATGACCGCATTATTATAGATGAAGCTCAGAAACTGCCAGAGATATTCAACGTAATCAAGCTTGTTGTAGATAGCCATAAAGGTAAGAAGATAATAATCTCCGGTTCGTCTAATATCCTACTTATGAAAAATATAACAGAATCTTTGGCTGGCAGAGCTTTATATTTTGAACTTTTGCCCATGACGTACGGGGAATTTAACGGAATAATAATACCTGAAAACTTTCTCAATCTATGGGAAAAGAATATAAAAACAGATGTTTCAAAACAAAATATACCAATTGCTCAATTGATGTTGAAAGGTTTTATGCCGTCTAATATCATGGCAGATGATCCAAATGATGTAATCTTATGGATGGACGGTTATATAAAAACATATCTTGAAAGAGATTTAAGGCAACTCTCACAGATAGACTCAATAATAGATTTCAGACGACTTGTCCAAATACTGGCTTTAAGAACAGGTAATATTTTAAAGCAGGCTGATGTTTCCAGAGATACGGGAATTAGCGCATCTACAACATACAGATACATAAGACTACTTGAAATATCCAATATTATCGAGCGTGTTCCGGGATTTTATAACAATAGAGGCAAGAGAATTGTAAAATCCCCCAAGATATATTTTGTAGATCCCGCATTAAGTATATTCTTATCCGGCTATTTTGATGAAGCGTCTTTGCTAAAAGCTAAAGAACTGGGAGGATATTTTGAAACAATGATATTTCTCCATTTGAAGAGTCTTTAAAGCCTCCTGCTAAAATTTATTATTGGAGAACAGTTTCAGGGAAAGAGGTTGACTTTATCATTGAATACGGAAGAAAACTGTTGGCAATAGAGGTAAAAATGACTAAAAAACCTGTAACCAAAGATATAAAGAATCTTTTAAGTTTTATGGACGAACATCCTGAAACAGTTTTAGGAATCTTGTTATATACAGGTCAAGAAATTAAGTGGCTTCACTCGAAAGTTGTTGCAATACCCTGGTGGTGGATAGATTGGAATGGAGGTTTGTCACCCACCTCGCACTAAAGTGCGGAGTCTCCGTTGCGTAAGGAGGAAAGATGACAGTACAAACACGATTATTGATAATTGCCTAAAATCGTTGAAGGGGGCGAAAGACGCCCGTCTGCCGGCCAGGCAGGAAGGGAACGCTTATCAACAGTGCTGTTGCAACGGATGATACCCCGCAGTGCAGGATACGACTTTAAAGGTATGGAGAAGATTCAGACTGTGGAAATATTAGAGAAATCATACTAATTATCCATTGACATCCTCCTCTCCCTAAAGGAAGAGGATTCCTAATATCAGGCATAGGTCGATCTCAAGAGAGGTAGTTTTTCACGATTCCCCTCTATGTATTAATGCGAAATGCTTTTAATAAATGTTTAATATCGAAGGCCTTTCTTGGAAGCAGAATTTTTATCCGGCTTAAGTCATCCTCGGAAATTCTGAGTGTTATTTTTTTGTTTTGCTCATTAATGCAGTCTTTCGCAGCGCCTTTAAATATTTCAATATTTTCGCTATCGTTTTTAAGTGAATTTACATCATATATTTTAGAGATTCTACAATTGCCCTTTCTTAATCTGTGTCTCAATAACCAAATCACCACTTCTATATCCGAAAATTGCCAAAATATCTTTTGAAATTTTAATTATATAATTAGCGCTAAGATTCGTTTCTACATAAATATCTGTATTATCTATCTTCTCCGGAGACCTACACTCATTGGGATTCCTTGTGAAATATGGTCTTTTCCGTCCAACCAATTTAAGAACCTCATCAAACTGATTTCTATGAGCAGAAAGCATAAGGTTGCATACTTCTATCAACATATTATGCCATAAGCGCACGGGATATCTATTTCCTATGAAAGTAAATGATATAATTGATTTTCCGGTACAGCTGGCATGATTGATAATTGAAGGAATGATTGGTGAATGAGGCGGATCTATCGGATGCGTATCCGGAGTTTCTCCTGATGGCATATTATACATTTTATCATCAATTTGTTCCAAAAATTGTGCTACAGTCTTATTATCGGGTTTATATCCGCATAATCTTTCCGTAGTTTCAGCTATAAGATCAACAAGAATTTCATCCGGTTCGGTTATTATCTTTTGCCATGCTTTAGGCAATATTGTTTTAATCGTGCGTTTTCTTTGCCGGCTTTGATACAAATCTTCGGCATTTTCTACAGCTTTATTAGAGATGACATTTTCTTTTGATAATAATTTCTCAAATTTATCCGTAATCCCCTCACTTTCCTGATCGTATATTTCAATAACATAGGCCTTTCTCTGTTCCCAACTCCCTTCCCGTAGCGGTAGATAAAACCACCAGACAATTCCGTTGGTGAGTATTGCGAGCTTTACTCCCTGACGAAAAGAGTAGTTTAGAAGCTGTTCCTGGTGTTTCTCCAGATCTCCGTTAACTTTCTTGACCTCGATAAAAACCTTATTTTCATCATGATATCTCAGGGCATAATCTACCCTTTTCCCGCTAACAGAATATTCCGGATGAACTTCATCTATATTATATTGATCCCACCCCAAACAGCTCACGATCCTCATGATAACAACTTGCTTGGTAGCTGCTTCATCAAACATAGCAAGTCGCTCATCTTTCTTAAAATGTTCCACTAAATGCAGCAAATCTTCGTTCATCTGCTTTCCTCCTATCTTCATATCTTTGCCGAAACCAAAATTACTTTTTAAAAACTAAAATATTTCGGACTGTTCAATAATCTGTGTCAGCATCAAGTAATTCTCGAAATTGTATCATAAGTTTAAAGCTTTATCCAAACTATTTTCGAAACGGATAGCGAGTTGAGAAATTGTCAGACTCCATTTTTTTATAGGCATTGTCCACTTTTTCTCAGCATCTTGAATATCCATAAAAAGTAGTTTTAGTAAGCTGTTATCATTAGGAGAAGCACCTTTTGTTTTTGTAAGTGTTCTAAACTGACGATGCACGGATTCAATGATATTTGTAGTATAAACAACTTTTCTTATATCAGCTGGATATTTAAAATAATTTGATAAATTACCCCGCTTATTTCTCCAAGAAGTAAATACCATAGGCTACCTCTTGTCCCATTTTTATTCTATTTTATCAAGTTCGATTTCAGCCTCTTCTTTAATAAAGGCTTGATATACTTTTTTAAGCTCTTTTAGCAAACTGTTTTTTATTGGCAGAGCCTACATATCTTAAACTGTTGCGTATCTGATGCGCAATACGTAGTTGTACTTCGGTATTAGGTAATACTGAGTTAGATAGCTTCCTAAAAACCTTTAAGTCCATCAACACGAATGCCAAGAACAGTATAGAATGCTTTTGAAATATATCTGTCATCCCCTTTAACTTTATGGTGAATAGCATCTAAACACAAATGGATATACCTCTTCAAGAGGTTTTGTGTTAAGGCGAGAGTCTATCTTTAATGCGAGAACTTTGTTGACAAATGCCCGTACCGTCTGCAGATCTTTGCTCCGTTCGCACTTCCGCCGAAACTGACAAAAGCACAATTTGGCGGAGAGAGAGGGATTCGAACCCCCGGATGATTTTGTCATCAACGGTTTTCAAGACCGTCGCCTTAAACCGCTCGGCCATCTCTCCGCAAACATAAATTAAGACTTTATATCATTATAAATATCAATTGATTATATTTCAATATAAAAAGTATCAAACCATAATTTTGGCAAATATTTCCGATGATAAAAGCATTCCTTTTACGGTTAAAGCGATATTATCGTTTAGCCGGCATTTCTTAATTTGCATAAGCCCCGCATTTATGAAGTTGTTGATAATATCAGGGTTAACAAATTCTATCAGTCTTTTTAAACTTATTCCGCAATTCGTTCTTAACGATAAAAATATTTCTTCGTTAATCTTATCTTTTTCAGTCAGTACTTCAACAAAATCGGTTTTGGTCCCGTTTTCGGATTTATCTAAAATATTAAGGGCGTATATACTTAAATCGGACACATTGGTTTTTCTGATTTCTTCCTTGTCTCTTATTTTAAAGAAAGACGAAGCAGAAGGCCCTAAACCTAAATACTCCCCCCTTTTCCAGTAATTTATATTGTGCCTGCTCTCATATCCGGGTTTTGAAAAGTTGGATATTTCATAGTGAACATAATCCGCTTTGTCCAAAAATTCACATAATATTTCATAATACCCGGCTATGCATTCTTCCGACGCAAATGTTGTACCGTTCTTTTTATCGTAGATTTTATAAAACTCAGTATTATTTTCTATACTGAGCATGTAGGCGGAGATATGTTTCGGTTCCATGCTCAGTATTTGCTCTATATCGCTATGAAAGACATTTTCGGTTTGCTTTGGAAGCCCTATTATCAAATCAAGCGATATGTTCTTAAAGCCGGCTTTTTTAGCGTTGTTTACTGCATCGTAAATATCTTTCTTGTCATGAATCCTGCCTGCCGTTCTCAGTACGCCGGGGTCAAGGCTTTGAGCCCCTATAGATAAGCGGTTTACACCGAATGATTTTAGAGCCGATAACTTTTCAAAGTCTCCGCTTTCGGGGTTTATCTCTACCGTTATTTCGGCATCGCCCATGATCTTGAAATTGTTTTCGATGTACCTCAATAAACCGCTAAAAAAATCTGCGGGCATAATAGACGGAGTGCCGCCGCCAAAATATATGCCGTTGACAAGGGAGTCGCAGAGAGAGAACTTTTGAGACATGTCTTTCATCTCTTTTATTAACAGGTCGAAGTAATATTTAAAATATGCAGGATTATATTTCGATTTAGATATGGGTACAGAATAAAAACTGCAGTAGTTACATTTACTTTTGCAAAAGGGAATGTGTATGTAAATGTTTATTTCTTTCAATTTTATGTCCGTGTTTTACGCTTATAATAAATTATCGTATATGATATAATCATAAAAGATGTAATTTAATTAATCAAATTATAACATTAAGATTTGATTTTATGGAGGTTTATATATGGGTAGCGATATTAAAAAAGCCCTGCCGATGAAGGACGGAGTATCCTATGTTGGGGCGTTGGACCCGGATTTAAAAGCATTCGACATAATAGTTCCTACAAAAAACGGAACCACGTACAATTCTTATTTTATTCAGGGAAGTCGTAAATCCGCGCTTATAGACACGGTAAAAATAGGTATGAAGGATCAATTAATAGATAAATTAAAGGGATTGACCGACATATCTAAAATTGATTATATAATAATTAACCATACGGAACCGGACCATTCCGGATCACTTAACGCAATAAGAGAAATAGCAAAAAACGCAACATTAGTTTATTCAAAAAATGCCCATCACTTTGTTAAGCATATTGTCAAAGGAGATTATAACAACATTATAGTCGGCGACGGCGATTCGATCGATTTGGGCGGTAAAACGCTGCAGTTCGTAGGTGCTCCGTTTTTGCACTGGCCGGATACCATGTTTACCTACCTTAAAGAGGATAAAATACTTTTTTCGTGTGATTTTTTCGGAACTCATTATTGCGATGTAAATATTTTTAATGATTTGATTGAAGACAAGAATGCGGCATTTGAAGCTTTTAAGTTTTATTTTGCTTGTATAATGAGGCCGTTTAAGAATTATTCCATGAGCGCATTGGAAAAACTTAAAGATTACGATATAAATATGATTGCACCGTCGCACGGTCCGATTTTAAGAAAAGACTTAAAAAAATATATCGATTGGTATACCGAAGCGAGCAAAACCGTTGAATCGAACGGGACAGTAAAAAAAATAGCCGTTATTTACGCATCGGCTTACGGTAATACCGAAAAAATGGCTAAAAGCATTGCAAAGGGTGCCGATATCAAGGGTTTAACAGAGATAGAAACGGTGAATTTAGTTAACACCGATGCCGCAAGCGTTATTGATGTAATAGAAAGGTCCGATGCCGTTATTATAGGCTCGCCGACCTTTAACGCAAAACTGCCTAAACCTGTATTGGATATGATATCGTCCATGGTTATGCTGAATGTCAAGAATAAAAAAGCTGCTGTTTTCGGTTGTTACGGTTGGAGTGGAGAAGCGGTTAAGATGGTACAGGATATTCTTAAAAGCCTGAAGTTCGTTATAGTCCAAGAGGGTTTAAAGGTACAGATAACACCTTTCGAAGAGGATTTGCTAAAATGCGAGGAATTCGGAAGAGATTTTGCCGATAAAATAACGCAGGATTAGTAAATTTTATAGAATAAATAAACGCGGCATTAGCCGCAACGGTCTTTAGAATATAAAACGGGGATGGCTTGCATTTAAGCGATAACGGTTTAAACGTGAAAAACGCCGGTAAATCCGTGGTTTGGGAAGATAACGATTTTAATTTCTTTACCCTGATAGATGGAAAAGAGGTTTTCATAGGGCGCGGAAGGGAAGTACCCTATCCGTTAGAAGAGGGCGATTGCTGGTCGTTACCTAACGGCAAGACATTTGCTTATAAAAATGGAGTATTGGAACACGTTAAGCCGTTAGATGAAGAAAAAAGACTAAAAGAGTGCCTCGAGGGTATATATGATAAGTTTGAAGAATCTTATTTATACTCCGATCCGCTTGGTTTTGTCCATAAATTTGACGATATTAAGGATATTGAGGTCGCCGGGTTTATAGCAGCAGGATTCGCATTTGGCGGCGTACCTCAAATTCTTAAGATCCTTGATAAGATAGACATGATTGTCGACCATAAGTTTTATGAATTTGCACTTAATTTTAACGTGGCCGACGGTTTTAAAATGTTTAAAGGTTTTTATTATAGATTTATTAAGGAAAAGGATATTGTTGCCCTTTTTTTGATTTTAAGTGAAGTACTTAAAAAATACGATTCCATAGAAAGCTTTTTTCTTGAAGGCTATAACCCGTCGGATATAAACTTAAAAAATGCCATAATAAGCTTTTCTAAAAGGGCTATGGGGCTTGTGGACTTTACCCCTATTTACGGCAGTGCCGTTTTACCTAAGGATTCTATGGTGCATTTCTTTTTCACATCTCCCTCCGACGGTAGTCCGTGTAAAAGAATAAATTTATATTTGAGATGGATGGTAAGAAATTCCGATAATCTTGATTTCGGCATATGGAACGGAGGAATTCAGCCGTATCAGTTACTAACCCCCGTAGATACTCACGTAGCCAGAATCAGCCGCTACATCGGTTTAACGAAATATGGAAGTCCTTCTTTTAAAATGGCGGAGGAGATAACCGAAAACCTTAAAAAACTTGACTGTTTCGATCCGGTGAAGTATGATTTTGCTATTGCAAGGTTGGGAATATTAGATTTATGTAAAAAAAGCAAGAATATTGAGAATTGCGGGAAGTGTGCTATTTATGATATTTGCAATTTGAACGGCTGAATAAAATTTTAACATTAAACGCAAAAAAGGGTTTTATTAATGAAAAAATTACTTTCACTATTTATTTTTTTTGCCGCTTTGGCAATATTGAGTTCCATAAATCAGGATAATTCTTATGCCGCTAAGATGGGCAATAACAGCGCCAAAGATCATGGGGCGTATATAATCAAAAAGGACGTACTGTTAAAATTAGATAAAAATTACAAGCTTAAAACATATATAACCGAGTCTGTAAGAATATTGTCGCAACGAGGGATAAACAGATATTCCGAGGTGATGGTGCCGTTTTCGACAAAATATCAGAAAGTTAAATTATTATACGCATATACTTTGCTTAGGGGAATGTTTAAGATTCCGGTCGGTAAGCATGCCGTAAATATTGTCTCTCCGGGCTTTGCCGTTAATTATCCGGCTTATTCCAATGTAAAATATTTGACGGTTTCAATGCCTGCGGTGGAGGACGGTTCGGTAATAAATTTCTCTTACGAAATTAATAATTTTAAACCGTTAATCAAGGACGGTGTCTTTTATACAAATTATTTTTCCTATATGATTCCGGTAAAGAAAATTAACTTTACCCTGATATATCCCGCCGGATTACATATTAATTTATATTTTCACAGGATAGATAAATCCGTAGTCTATAGGGGCGTTATCCATGTCGGAAAACAAAAATACATAAAACTCAAAATATCCCTTAAGGATATTCCTGCAATAAAAAAAGAATCATATATGCCCCCTTTGGAAAATTACAGAAAATATATTTCCGTTTCCACTTATACTTCATGGAATAAATTACTTAAAAATATAAATAAGATGTTCGTGAAGTCCGAAAGATCGTCGGAAAAGATTAAAAATTTCGTTAAGTCGGCCGTTGAAAGCAGCAAGAACAAAACCCGAAAACAAAAGATAACCTCTATTTATAATGCTTTCGTAAAGTCATTCAGGTATGTCGGAATAGGTTACGGTATAAACGGTTATAAACCGGAGCCCGTAAAGACGACGTTCGTAAACGGCTACGGCGACTCAAAATCTATGGCTTCGCTTTTAATATCAATGTTAGAGGCCGAAGGAATTAACGCTTACCCCGTTCTGGTTTCGTCATTGAATGCCCCCGATCTGAATGCAAAGAATATTTCACCGAATCAATTCGATTCCGTTATCGTAGGGGTCACCTTGAAAGAAAAAGGCAATAACGGCAAGGGCAAAGATAGGGACGGCAGATACTATTTGTACCCCGATTCTTCTTCCTACAAAGCGTTTGATCTCCCGTTTAACCTATCGGGGAGAAAGGGCGTGCTATTACTTCACAATAATACCTTTAAATTTATTAAGCTGCCCTCGGAAAAGCCGAAACAGAACGAAAAGATATTCGTATTTAAAGGAAGATTGAATAAAAAGGGAGACCTAAAGGGTAATATATCGGTAATATATAAAGGGGTTTACGCAAATCTTGAAAGGTCTTCATTGAAGAATTTAGACGAATATAATAAAAAGATTAGGGCCGTTAATTTTTTGTATGATTTTATTCCGGGTGCCGATATTAAAAGTTTTGACTATAAAGATCTTAAGAACATCGGCGGACGCATAAAGCTGGCTATAAGATTTTCCGATAAGGATTACGGGGAATTAAACGGCGATAAATTGATATTCCATCAAATATTGCCGATAGATACGAGTCTTATCGACGCTGTTTTAAAAACCGACAGGATTTACCCCTTAGTTATGAGATATCCCTTTGAACATGTTTTTAAAATAGATCTTAAACTCCCGAAAAAAGCGAATATCTATTATCTGCCGGCGCCTTTAAAGCTTGACAATAATGTTGCGGAAGCTTATTCCTCTTGTTCTTATTCAAATTTGAATGGCAAAAAAATCTTGCGCTGTTTTTATAAATTTAAGTCTAAAAAGCCGACTATATCGGTAAGGGATTATAAAAAATATAGAAAAACGATAGTAACTTATCTTGAATATTTAAAAAATTATTTTGTTGCAGTATCTAATGTATATCTTTATTAATTTAAGCAAAAAATCTTCCGAGAACGACGATGAGTCAGGCGGCGAGATTTGACAATATGTATTTTTATGATACTATACAAGTAGTACATTTAATTGTCGGTTAAGGGGTGATTATTTATTATGATTCAGGGCTTAAGTAGTAATTCAGCAGTTTCACAAGTTTTTCAAAATAATCGGGCCGATGCAGGAAGCGGTCGGTATCAAAATATTTCGGGCCCTAACGATGTTGCCGACAAGACCGCATCATTAGTCTTGAATACGGCTAAGACAATAAGCAAGGGTCTAATTAATGCTTTAAATTTATCGGTTGCAAATCTTGACCGAAAGCAGGATAACGGAAATGCCGGTTCGCAGTATAACGACAGCGGCAGGCTTACTATCGGCACTAATCAAATTGGCAATATTTTAAGCAAGATAGTCTGATTTATCCATTCCGCAGATGTTAAAAAACTTAAGTGATATAGTAAAAAAGGCGGAGATCTTATCCAGGAAGAGGGCGGCGATTGTCGTTTCCGAGGATGATCTTGTTATAGACGGTGTTCTTAGGGCTTATGAAAATCGTTTAATAATTCCTCAATTAATAGGTAATAAAAGTAAAATATTATCCCTTCTTGCGAAAAAACCTTTCTATAAAAAATTATTTAATAATAAAAACAACGATATAGAGATATTGAATGCCGAAAGCGATGCCGATGCCGCCTATATTGCCGTTAAGTTGGCAGTAGAAAAAAAGGTAGATATTATAATAAAAGGACACATTCATACCGATGTTTTTATGCACCAGCTTATTCTGAAGGAAAACGGCTTAAGGACAAACAGGTATATATCTCATATATTTGTAATGGAAATAAAGACTTATAAAAAGTTAATATTGATAACCGATGCCGCCGTAAATATTAATCCCGATATACCCGAAAAGGCGCAAATACTTCAGAATGCGATAGACCTTGCTATAATGTTGGGTATCAAGCGTCCAAAAGCCGCGATGCTCTCTGCCGTAGAGACCGTAAATCCAAAAATAAGTTCCACCTTAGATGCCGCTGTAATTTCTAAAATGGCGGAGAGAGGACAGATAGTCGGAGGAATAGTCGACGGGCCGCTCGCATTCGATAACGTCATATCTAAAAAGGCTGCCCTTGAAAAAGGGATTAAAAGCGAAGTTGCCGGTGATGCGGATATCATAGTAGTGCCAAATATCGAATCCGGTAATATACTGTTTAAGGATTTAGAATACCTGGCGGGAGCAAAGGTTGCCGGTATAGTAATGGGACTCGGTGTCCCCGTCGTTCTTACTTCTCGGTCCGATAATATAGAAGCGAGATTATACTCGACGGCTCTGGCGTCCATTGTTTCTGAAAATTACGGTAAGTTTCTGGAATATAAAGCGTGGATATAGTTATAGGCGCATAAATTTGAAAATAATATATTTTATTTTGTGGAATAGTCATGCCGAAAGGAATAGAAGACTTTATTGAAATGAAATTAGCCAAAGAAAAAATCGTAATGATTACGGCTTATGATTACGTTCAGGCGGGTATAGCCTTTGAAGGGGGCGCGGATATAGTACTTATAGGGGATTCTCTTGCCACTACCGTTCAGGGGCGGGACAATACCATAGGCGTAACATTAGACGAAATGATTTATCATGCCAAAATAGTTAAGAGTGCGTTAAAAAATACATTTGTCGTATGCGATATGCCTTTTATGTCGTATCAGGTAAGTGCGGAACAGGCGCTGACCAATGCGGGTAGAATTCTTAAAGAAAGCGGCGTAAATGCCGTTAAAATAGAAGGTGGAGAGGCATTGGCGGGTACCGTTAAAAGGCTTGTCGAAAATGGAATTCCGGTTATGGGGCATACGGGATTAATGCCGCAATTTATTAACGTACTGGGTGGCTATAAGGTTCAGGGGAAAATAGAATCTCAGGTGAAAAAACTTGTAAACGATGCTGTAGCGTTAGAAGATGCCGGTGCATTTATGTTAGTTTTGGAAGCCATGCCGGAAGAAGCCGCATTAAATGTTTGCAACAACATAAATATTCCGACTATCGGCATAGGTGCGGGGAGATATACCGACGGACAAGTTTTAGTATTTTATGATGCGGTAGGGATGCTGAGTCAAAAGCCGCCTAAATTTGTTAAAAAATTTGCCGATTCTCGTTCATTGTTGATTAATGCGTTAAAAATATATAGAGATGAGGTTAAAAGCGGAGTATTTCCTTCAAAAGAAAATATTTATAAATAGTAATACGTATAATGGATATATCAAGTAATAAAGGATAATTTTAAAAAGGAGATAAAAAATGAATTTAGCGGAATGTATTTCAACCCGTTCTTCTAAAAGAGATTTCAAAAATATCCCCGTACCCAAGGATTTAATATTTAAATTAATCGAAATTTCTTCTCATGCGCCGTCATGGGCCAACTCACAGCCATGGAAAGTTGCGGCCGCAACCGGAAGAACATCTGAATTTATTAAAGAAAATATATACAAGATGGCTTGTGACGGCAATATGGGAACCCCTGATTTCCCTTTTCCGGAATCCTGGCCGAAGGAGCAGTCTGAAAACATTTTTAAAACAGGCAAAAATAGATATGAGTCAATCGGTATTTCGCGGAGTGACGAAGAAAAAAGAAGGGAGATTATGCTTAGCAATTATCTGTTTTTCGGCTCTCAAACGGCACTATTTGTATATATGGATGGAACATTGGGGCACTGGTCGGTTTTAGATTGCGGGATGTTTATTCAAAACATACTCTTAGTAGCGCACGATATGGGTCTGGGAGCATGTCCCCAGGCATATTTAGTCAGGTATCCGGATGTTTTGAGGGAAGCATTTAACCTTGATAACAGTAATAAATTCCTTCTCGGTATATCTTTAGGTTATGTTGAAAAGGAAAGCCCGATAAATAACCTAAAGACAGCGAGGATGAAGGTGGATGATATACTGAAGTATTATGAATAATGTGAAATGTGTTGCCGAATGATATGCGGAACCGTATATAAAAAAGTTATTGCGAAAACTTATGTGAATTAAATCCAAAAATGCTTTGAATAATGCGGTTTTGAGTGGTGCGCCCAGAGGGATTCGAACCCCCGGCCTGCAGATTCGTAGTCTGACGCTCTATCCAGCTGAGCTATGGGCGCTTATTTATAGATGTAAAAAATCAAATTAAATAGAAACGATACATTCCTATACCGAAAAATAATTTTCTAAATATTATTTTATCGACAATTTTGAGTTTAATAATTGATTTTATTTTACTAATTATATATAATAACTCGTCTAAACGCAAATTAAATGTTCAATATTGTTTAAACTGCTATTCGATAAGCATGCTGCCTATTAGCCTCCGTAGCTCAGAAGGATAGAGCAGGGGTTTCCTAAACCTTTGGTCATCGGTTCGATTCCGGTCGGAGGCACCATTTAAACATACTGCAAATAAGTTTGTTACCGATTGTTCGTTAATAATCTTGTTGTCGGAGCAAAAGGGTAATATTGTTAATAGCTTGCCTCTAACAACATAAGGGCATCTTGTTCGTTAACGGTTACGGGATTATTTTGAACGGCAAAACCCATAGTAGTAAATGCTTCTTTTGCTATTTTAGGCAACTTATCTTTTTCGACTCCGAGGTCCTTTAATCTAATATTTAAATTTATCGACGCCAACATCTCTTCCGTTTTCTCTATTAGGGAATAGGCATATTCATCTTCCGACCTCTTCATCCTCTTAATGCCCAAATGATGAGCTATGAGCATAAAATCTCTTCTGCACGCCTTAAGGTTATATTTCATGGATTCTATCGCAAGTCCCGCAAGTCCTGCGCCGTGGGCTATATTCGGATAATTTCCGGACATGGGATGCTCTAATGCATGCATTATGCCGACGCCGGACATATCTATTGCAAGTCCCGCAAGAGCCGAAGCCAAAGCCATGTCGCTCCTCGCGTCTAAATCTTGAGGTTCCCTGTATGCCCTAACAAAATTATCTTCTAATAAGCAAAAGGCCTGCATGCAATAAGCCGAAGAGAAAATATTTTTCATCTTACCCGTAAATGCTTCCAAAGTATGGACAAATATGTCGAAGCCGGTGGCAGCGGTAACGTGAGGCGGCATAGATACCATAATTTCAGGGTCTATTATTGCCTCTTTCGGATACATACACTCGTAGCCGAACCCCGGTTTTTCGCCGGTTTTCGGGTTAGTCATTACCGAATATTTATTCACCTCGCTTCCCGTGCCGGATGTCGAAACTATAGTTATAACCGGCAGGGCTTCGATTGCCGCAGTCTTAAGGTAGTTCCATACCGGAATATTTCCTTTAGCAGTGACCGCAATTGCTTTTGCCGAATCCAAAGGGCTGCCCCCGCCTAATCCGATAATCAAACCGACCCCTTTTTCTCTTGCAATATCGGCGCCCGCGTCAATGTCGTCTGTGGTCGGGTTGGGAGTAATTTTGTCAAATACCGTCGAATCGATCCCCGCATTCTTTAAAATCTTGAGGAGTTTATCGAGCGTACCTGATTTTTGCATAGACGATTTGCCGGTAACTATTAAAACCGAGTCGGCATATTTTTTTGCTATATTGCCGGCTTCGTTAATTACGCCTCTACCAAAATGCATCTTGATAGGATTATAAATATTAAGTATATCCATTTGCGCCTCCGGGTATATTTGAATTTATGTTATAAGTTGCCGTATATCGTTTATATACGGCATTATTATTAATACATTAATACCGTTATACGGCATTTGTCAAGCGGGCATCTAATTTGAAAAATTTCAAAAAAATCGTAACAAAAATTTAACATAATTGTAATAAAATTGTAACATTAATTTGCTAATATATAAACATAAGTATAAAAAAATGAATGTCAACGATGGCAATGATGGTCATCAGGTTCGTTGAGCCGACTGTTTTACATTAGTCGGAATTTTAATTTAATTTTAATTTACGGAGGAGATTTATGAAGAAAAAAAGCGGTATTAAAAAGATGCTTACCGGATTAACGGTCGCATTGGCCATTTTAGCTTTATCCTTAGCTGCCGCTCTGAGCTCAAAGGTTGCGGTTGCCGGAACGATTACGGTTTCCGGTTCCTCTATGCTTTATCCGCTAAACAGCGTATGGGCGGTTCATTATGAAAAGACCCATCCTAATGTTACTGTTTCGGTTGCGTCTACGGGTTCCGGTTTCGGAATTTCGAATGCAGCGAACGGTAATATCACGATTGGAGCATCAGATGCTTATCTTACGAAAGCATTTAAGAAAAGATATCCCAACTTGATCAACATTCCCGTCGCCCTTGACGATGCCGAAGTTATCTACAATCTTCCCGGAATACCGGATAGCGTCCATCTCAAGATGACGCCGAAATTGGTTGCCGATATTTATATGGGAAAGATAAAAAATTGGAATAACCCGATATTTAAGAAATTAAATCCGGGGTATAAATTTCCCAATATGCCTATATTTGTAATTCACAGGGCAGATGCAAGCGGAACGACCTTTGATTTCACAAGCCTTTTAACGGATACATCTAAGGCATGGGCAGACAACATCGGTATAAGCTTAATGCCGGATTGGCCGGTAGGGAGCGGTTATTTGGGCAATGATGCCGTAGTCGCCGCCGTTAAAAAAATCCCGGGATCTATTGGTTATGCGGGTTTCGGATGGATTTTGGAGTATCATGTTCCTAATGCTGCCCTGCTTAACAAAGCAGGTTATTACGTGGTCGGCTCAGTCAAGACTATTGCCGCCGCAGGAAATGCAGCTTTAAGCCTGGGAGATTTTCCGGCAGATTTTGATAAATCTATAGTATGGAACATTCCGGGAAAGGATTCGTATCCGGATTCCAATTTCGAATTTTGGATGTTAAGAAAAAAACAGCCTAACGTTGCTACCGTAAAATCTATCAAAGAATTGACAAACTGGGTGCTTGGTCCTGGACAATCAAAGAAATACACTGTACCTACAGGTTTTGCCGCGCTACCTAAAGCGGTCATGCCGAATGTCAGAAAACTTTTAAATCGGGTAAAATAATTACAGACGAATCTATTAGCCCCTTGTTGCTGTTAAAAAAATGAGGAAAGACGGGAGACCGAGGGGCTAATTTTTTTAGGAAAATTAAAATGAATATGCTATAATTATAAAAATTTTTTAAATCATATATTATACTCGTGATACATTAATGTTTACCTTAAAATATAAAGACGATCTTTTTAGATTTATCCTATCGGTTTTCGTTCTATCCGTAATTTCTATTTTTTTAATCGCCGTTGCAATTATATTGTATTATAGTTATCCGGCGATTATGAAATATGGTATTTCTTTTTTATGGGTTAAGGAATGGAACCCGCCAAAAGAGATTTTCGGCGCCCTTACTTTTATTGCAGGAACGCTTGCCGTTACTTTTATAGCCCTTATATTTGCCATACCGTTAAGTTTCGGCATAGGAATATTCCTTCAGGAATACTGTCCGCATTTTTTAAGGGGAATTTTTACCGTAATAATAGAAATATTAGCGGGTATACCCAGCGTCATTTTCGGCGTATGGGGCGTATTGGTCGTGGTTCCGTGGTTAAGGACAACCGTCGAGCCGTTTTTTGACAAGCATTTTTCCTATATTCCGTTTTTGAGGGTTTCTGAAAATATCGGATACGGAATACTTGCCGCAAGTATTGTGGTAATGTTTATGATCTTGCCTATTATAGCGTCTATCACTAAGGATTCCTTGGCTTCCGTTCCGAAAATAGCAAAGGACGGTGCCCTTGCCATGGGCGCCACACAGCTTGACGTAATAAAGGATGTTTCTTTGCCTTATGCTTTGAACGGGATATACGGCGGAATAGTTCTGGGCTTCGGAAGGGCGGTGGGAGAGACTATAGCGGTAGTGCTTTTAATAGGAAATCAGGCTATTATCCCTAAATCTTTATTCAGCGTAGGTTATACCATATCGTCGTTGCTTGCGAACACGTTTACTTTTGCCGTGATAAATCCCATATATGCGTCCGCAGAAGTAGAACTTGCTCTAATACTGTTACTGATAAGCCTCATAGTTAATATAATAGGAAGAAATATATTGGACAGGGTAATAGGGGGCAAGTTTAACAGGTCTCAATTCGGCGGCGGTTGAATTTTACCGGCAAGCTAAATTATCGTACATTATCATATAATTAAGTTCTATTTATTGAGAGTAATTTATGGAAAAAACTACCGACATTAGAGATGACGATGAGCATATGGCGGCGTTTCCTATAAATAGGGGATACCTTAAAAGGAAAAAAATTTATAACGGCATTGCCGCGCTTTTTGCGGTAATAGCTTTTATTATAGGTTCTTTCCCCGTTTTTCATATCATATATGAAGCCATAGCGGTAGGACATCAATATCTCAACTGGAATTTTGTTTCTACGTTACCGACCGGTTTTCCGATAGGTGCTAAGGGGGGTATGTTAAATGCCATCATAGGAGATGTCTATCTTATCGTAATATCTTCTACTCTCGCTATTCCGTTGGGAATAGGAACCGGCTTGTACCTATCTCTTTTCGGCAAAAAGAGGACAAACGGTATCCTAAGGCTTTTAAACGAACTCATGCTGGGAATTCCGTCGGTCGTATGGGGGATTGTCGGTTTTTACATTTTCTCCACAAACGCAGGGCCGGGTTTTCATTTAGGATTTTCGGCACTTGCCGGCGGACTTACGCTCGGTTTTATTATGACTCCTATTATTACGCTTCTTACCGAACAGGCGGTTAATCATATTCCGGCCAGCTATGTAGAGGGCGCCCTTGCTATGGGAGCGACAAAATGGCAGGCTACGGAAGCTGTCATAGTAAAGGCTGCGATGGGCGGTATTTTTATAGGGATTTTATTAGGCGTAATGAATATAATCGGACAGACTGCCCCGCTTTTGTTTACCAACTATTATAACACCGGTTTACCTACCGGCATTACCGGTTCCGGCGGAGCGGTGGGAGATATGGCCATGCTCATATTTATATATATTCACGAGCCGTCTAAAATACTGCACTATAAAGCTGAAGCCGCATCGGTTGTACTGCTTTTATTTATTTTGATTATAGATTTGGGACTGAGGTTAATAAGCTATTTAACTAAGAGATTTATTTTATAGGGGAAATAAAAATAACATGCCTGAAAATAACACAAGCGAAAAAGACAGGGATAACGTTATAGTCGACGTTAAAAACTTAAATTTTTATTACGGAAGTTATCATCTTTTAAAGAATATTAATCTTTATTTTAAAAAAAATTCCGTGTGTACTCTTCTCGGTCCGTCCGGTTGCGGCAAGTCTACATTCCTAAGAACCCTTAATAGAATGAATGATTATACCGAAGGTTCCAAATTAACAGGGGAGGTTTTAATAAACGGAAAAAATATATACGATAGGTCAGTGGATGTCGTTGAATTGAGGAGAGATATAGGGATGGTATTTCAAAACCCCAATCCCTTCCCTAAGTCTATTTTCGACAATGTAGCTTTCGGATTAAAAATACACGGTATTAAAGACAAAGATTTTATAGTAGAACGTGTAGAAAAATGCCTAAAATATTCGGCACTTTACGACCAGGTAAAGGATAAGCTTAATAAGCCGGCACTGTCTCTTTCGGGAGGGCAGCAGCAGAGGCTTTGCATAGCAAGGGCTATTGCGACTAATCCGTCTATACTTTTGATGGACGAGCCGACGGCTTATTTAGACCCGATATCGACGAGCGTTATTTTAGATTTGATAAATTCATTTAAAAAGTATTATACTGTAATAGTTGCAAGTCATAATATTCAACAGGCGGGTAGAATTTCTGATTACAGCGGTTTTTTCTTAGATGGAGAACTTATAGAATTTAGCGAGGCGGGAAGTTTTTTTACGAGGCCTAAGGACAAAAGAACCGAGGATTTTATAACGAGCAGGTATTGATTCCATAATTAATTTTTAATATAAAATAATACTTTTACGTGAAGAAAGGAGATTACAGTTGAATGTATTAGATAATGAAATTATGAAATTAAAAAAGGACGTTGTAGAGATGAGCGGGCTTGTCAACTATCAACTCAACAGCTCAATAAGATTTCTGCTTGAAAAGGATAAAAAGTTTGCCGAAGACACGATCAAAAATGATCTTAAAGTTAATTCTCTTGAAGTCGGTATAAATGAAAACTGCATAAAACTTCTTGCATTATATCAGCCGAAGGCTAAAGACCTGATGTTCATAACCACGTCTATGAAGATAATAACCGACCTTGAAAGAATGGCGGATTTGTGTGCGTCGGTGTGTCAAATCGGTCTTAAACTGACCGATGCAGCCTCATCGTCTTCCGAGGAATTTAAACGTATTTATTCTTACCTTGAGGATGCCGCTTCAAGGGGAGATGAAATGTTGAAAATGGTAATAAAAATGTATGCGGACGGCGTCAGAGAAAATTTAGGTTTGAAGGATATTATTATAAAAGACGAAAACATTATAGACGTGTTATCTCACAAGATAGTGATAGATATTGTAAATACTTCTATTAAAAATTTAGCGGCTCTTGAAAATAATATAACGTATATATTTATTGCGAGAAAATATGAAAGATTTGCCGACCACGCCCAGAAGATTATGGAGCTGTTGTTCTATATGGATTTAGGCAAAGATTTAAGAAATTTACCGGAATTTTAGGATAAGTATCGCGGATCCAATGCATTCCTTACTGCTTCCCCTATTAAGTTAAAGCTCAGCACGGTTAATAAAATAGCAATTCCGGGGAAAAGAGTCAGCCACCAGGCGACCATTATGTATGTTTTTCCTCCCGACAACATTCCGCCCCAACTCGGGGTAGGAGGCATTGTGCCTATTCCGAGAAAAGCAAGAGATGCCTGCGTCAGTATTGCCATCGCAATGCCGAGAGTTGCCGAAACTAAAATAGGAGTGATGGTATTGGGCATAATTTCAAAAAACATTATGTATCCGTCCGAAGCCCCTGCGGCCCTTGCGGCAAGTACGTAGTCTTTTTCTCTGTTTTGTATGAATTCCGCCCGGACGATTCTTGCGATTCCCATCCATGAAGTCAGGCCTATTATTATCATTATATTTATTATAGACGGTTTCAGTATGGCGCTTATCGCAAGAATTAAAAAGAACGAAGGGAACGTCAGCATAATATCTACGAATCTCATTAAAATTCCATCGGTTATACCGGCGTAATAGCCTGCGCATGCGCCTATTAAAACACCCACGAAAAGCGAGATGGAAACGGCTATGAAACCGACTTCTATAGAAATTCTACTGCCGTAAATGAGTCTTGACAATACATCTCTTCCAAGTTGGTCCGTTCCGAGCCAATGGGCGAAGGACGGTGGCAGCAAGATTGCATTCACCTCTATTTTGTCAGGATTATAAGGGGTGATATATGGTGCAAGCACGGCTATCAATATGATGGACAATATTAATATCAGTGAAACCAGAGCGAGCTTATTTTTTTTAAAGGCATTGATAATTTCGTTCATGTGTTAACCCGGAATAAAAATTAATCGATCTATGTTGTCATGAAATTATATTTAAATTATTGTATAATAAATTTGAATAAAAAATAAATATAAAAATGGGAATATATATAGCCAAAAGAATTTTATTCATGATACCTATTTTAATAGGTATCACGTTGGTATCTTTTTTCGTTATACATCTTGCGCCGGGAAACCCCTTGACGGAACAGTTGGGTTTGAACCCTAAAGTATCCGCATCTTCAAGGTTAATGCTTGCAAAGTTATACGGGTTGAATAAGCCGTTATTAACGCAGTATTTAGACTGGCTGAGAAGGATAGTGACCCTTAATTTCGGCGTGTCGTTTACCGCAAACCATGAGCCTGTTATAACTGAAATTGAGCGGACGATAGGCATTACTATCCTTATTAATGCGCTGGCAACTATTTTTATATTTGTATTTTCTATACCGTTAGGCGTTATATCAGCGATAAAGCAGAACTCGTTTTTTGATAAGATTTCTACGGTTTTGGTATTTATAGGGTTTGCGGCACCCTCTTTCTGGGTAGCGCTTCTTATGATTATTTTTTTCGGAATAGATTTGCATATTTTGCCCATAGGGGGTATAACCTCCGTGAATTATAATTTTCTTACGTGGTGGGGAAAGATTTTTGATATTGCGAAGCATCTTGCGATGCCTGTTTTTGTCGCCGGATTTGGGGGTATTGCCGGACTTTCAAGATACTTAAGGGGAAATATGCTTGAGGTTTACAGACAGGAATATATCATGACTGCAAGGGCTAAAGGACTAAGTGAACATGTCGTTATCTACAAACATGCCATGAAAAATGCCCTCATACCCTTCATAACGATACTGGGATTAAGTATTCCGGGGCTTATAGGCGGCAGCGTGATAATAGAGACGATATTCGACATAAACGGAATGGGCAGGCTTTTTTATCAGAGTGTTCTTGCCCGCGACTATCCTACTATAATGGGCATATTGGTAATAGGAGCGGTTCTTACTCTTATCGGCAACCTTTTAGCCGATATAACTTATGCCATAGTCGATCCTCGGCTGCGCAATTGAATCTTAAAACCATAAATTATTATGTTGAATCATATCGTCGTTATGCTACAATAACAAATAATATAAAAAGGTGATTAACATGAAAACTATAGTGACAGGCAAGCTTTTCTTATTTTTATTGGTTGCGGGAATATCCGCTCTTGCTTTAACCGGTTGCGCAACGACAAGGAGCATACAAGGCAAACTCATCGTCCCTAATAGAGTTAATAAAATAATCAACGGAACTACAACTAAATCGCAGTTGATTTCTATGCTGGGTTCTCCTTATTCAATAGAAAAAAAACCGTTGACTTCGGATACCGTAGTTTATAAATACAGGTTTTATTACAACGGATATACGCATATTGGAAATGAAATATTCACTGCTTCTATGAAAAAATATGAACAAAAGCTCAACGTAGTCATAAAAAACGGGATAGTTATAGCATACAGTTTTACGTCCAAAGGAAATATTTCGTTGAAAAACGTACTGAATAACATTCAAAATGAAAACTAACTTTAAGATAGGCAAGATAAAATATGAATATCAAATTTACTAAACTTCACGGTGCGGGTAACGATTACCTGTACATTGACGCAATGAACGATCTTCCGGATCTTATATCCAACGATGATACCGATTTTTATAAGGAGTTGGCCATAAAGATAAGCGATAGGCATTTTGGGGTCGGGTCCGACGGTATTATAATAATATTGCCGCCGTCGGCGAAGGCAAGGAAGGATAGAGACATTAAAGCGGATTTTCGTATGCGCACGTTTAACATCGACGGCTCGGAAGGAGAGATGTGCGGCAACGGTATAAGATGTTTTGCAAAATATGTGTACGACTACAACCTTATTAATAAAAAAACTATAAACATAGAAACCCTTGCAGGAATAAAAACCGTGGAGCTTTTCTTGTCCGACGACGTCGTAAGGGATGTCAAAGTGTTTATGGGGTTTCCTGCATTTGAAACTAACAAAATCCCCGCACATTTTAAAAAGCCCGAAATTATTTTAGAGAAACTGACCGCCGGCGGGATGGATTTTGATATATCATGTGTTTCTATGGGCAATCCGCACTGTGTTATATTCGTAAACGACGTAAAAAGTTTCGATGTAGGTTTTTACGGTCCCCTTATCGAAAACGACAAACTTTTTCCGAAAAGGGTAAACGTGGAATTTGTTCAAGTGCAAGACCCTCAAAATGTCCTTGTAAGGACATGGGAGAGAGGGTCGGGGGAAACGCTGGCATGTGGAACCGGCGCATGCGCCGTATATTCGGTTATGAAAAAGATCGGCAAAATAAAACAGAATGGTCTTGGCGTGAATTTATATGGCGGAACCCTTAAGATATCCGGCGAGTTGGCGGACGGTATTTATATGACCGGTCCGGCGGAAGAGGTATTTACCGGATATTATGACTTTACGTATAAGTAAAAAAAAGGATACCGGCATTTTTAATGATACTCTCAATTTATCGTACGTACCGTATATATTACATATGCATAAGCTTTTTACTGCTCTAATACTTACCTTTATTGCCTCGACACTATTTAATTTAAAGCCGTCTTATTCTATTAATTTTGTCAACCTTTTTAAAATAGGCAATTATCCCAATATAAATTATTCAAACGAGATTTATTTTAAGAATGCTTATAAGGATTATAAACACGGCAATTATAAAAGAGCGGCCGGACTTTTCTGGCTTTATACCGTAAAGGGAAGATTATTAAGGGGTTATGCCCTCTATTATGAGGGGATATGCCTTTTAAAGCTTAAAGAGTACCGAAAGGCAAAATATGTTTTCTCAAAACTTGTCGGTTCCGACAAAGAGGCCTTTTTTCATGAAAATGCGGTTTTTTATCTTGCGATTTCTGAGGGGGGAAGCGGTCATCCTTATTCCGAAATATTAAATTTGAAATATGTTACAAGATATTCAATAAAACGGGGCTTACGATCGCGCGCAATGCTTAAAATATACGAGGTTTACCGTAAGTTAAAGGAGTATGCCCGGGCAAATACATATTTGTTAAAAACTTATATAGATTATCCGCTTTTTTCCAAGAAGCATAATATCCGTTTTAAGACGGCAAGCCTTACTGAGCCACAAAAAATAAGGCGTGGAATCAATCTGTATTACGGTTCTTATTACTCCGAATCTCTTTCCGTTTTAAGAAAAACGGGGGGCTACGGTGAAGATAACGGCATAAATAGGCGTGTAAGATTTATAATCCTTAGAGATTTAGCGGGAACTAAAAGCCCTCTGTTCTTGAAGGGGGTTAAAAGTTGCCTGAATAGCGATAATGATATAGCATGTTATCAATATTACGGAGTAAAAAGGTCGGAATTATTAAATCTTGAGGCATATTATTACTATCGTACATTGCGTAATTCTCAAAAAGCCCTTAATATTTTCAATAATACGGCGAGAAAATACGGTTATTTAAATAAAGATGCTATGAATGCATATAAAACGGTCGTCTGGAGCATGGTATTGAATAATTTAAAAAACGGAAGGCTCGTTAATGCCGCAAAAATATTGAAGTCGTTTTTTATCGTAGACGATGCAGTAAACGAGAGTACCGCAAAATTCCTTTTTTGGTATGGAGTTATTCTTAAAAAATTAGGATTTGCACATGAAGCCTCTTTTTATTTTAATATAATAAAGGGTTCCAAACTGCTCAGATATTCTTATTACGGTGTTATGTCCGTCGTTATGATAGACGGCGGCAGGGAACGGATGCATTACAGGGCATACGGGATATCCGACGGCGGTAATAAGTTTGCAGATATGGCTTTTAAATATATGCCGGCATTAAAGATATATTTGAAAAAAAATCAGGCATTAAACATTAAGCTTAAAAGACTCAAAGCCTTTTTGAATTTGAAGCTTTATCATCTTGCAAACATTTCTACGCAAGGATTTATTGCCGAGCTCAGAAAACAGCGGTTCCGAGGGGTCAAGGGGTATCCCGTCTATTCCGCCGAGAAATTATCGATTCCCGTAGTTTATATGCTTTATAAGACGAAAAATTATGAAGCGGCGATTAGTTTAGCCTCCAATTTAATTTATGATTTTAGATACAGATTTTTACTTTTGAACAAGCGATTTTTAACCGTTCTTTATCCGAGGCCGTATTATGATTATGTCCACAGGTATTCCGTCTCTTACGGCGTTCAGGCAAATCTTATTTACGCGATAATGAGGCAGGAAAGCCTTTACGATCCAACGAGCTATTCGAGTGCAGATGCCATCGGGCTTATGCAGATAATACCCCCTACGGGTTATTATATTGCGAAACGGATAGGGCGCTATGATTTTAATCCCGCTATGTTGTATAAAAAAAACGTCAACATAAATTTCGGCTCCTATTACCTGAAAATTTTGCTTAATAGGTTCCATAACAGAAAATATTTGGCAATAGCGTCTTATAATGCGGGACCCCTTGCCGTTGCATCCTGGAAAAACAATTTGCCGAAAAAATACGACCCTTCCCTATTTATAGAATTAATTCCGGTTAAACAGACGAGGCATTATGTAAAGGCAGTTTTGGCTAATTACTATATCTATAATTTATTATACGGGCATTATAAAATGATGTCGAATTTTCGTTTAAATTTAAAGCATTAAATATTTTAACAAATATTAGGATTTAATATCGCAATGAAAAACGATTTAGAGGCAAAGAAAAGAATAGACGAATTGACCGATGCCGTAAATTACCATAATTACCGTTATTACATGTTGGAAGACCCCGTTATTTCCGATTACGAGTTTGACAAATTGATTAAGGAACTTGCGGGATTGGAAGACGAATACCCACAATATGCAAGGGAAGATTCACCGTCCAAAAGGATCGGTGGGGCTGTAAGCGAAAAATTCAGTCAGGTTGAGCATGGTACTCATATGCTTTCTTTAAGCAATACCTATTCTAAAGACGACGTCATAGATTTTGACGGCAGGATTAAGAGGTTTCTGGGATATGATGCCGATGCCGAAATAGAGTATGAATGCGAGCTTAAATTTGACGGTCTTGCGGTGGAGCTTGTCTATAAAAATGCCGTTTTGGTTCGGGGTTCTACAAGGGGCGACGGGATAACAGGCGAAGACGTAACGGTAAATTTGAGGACTATACGCACCATACCGCTCAGGCTTTATAAGGATATTAGCCATTTAGAAGTGCGGGGTGAGGTTGTAATGGACAAGAACGGTTTTAAGAAACTTAACAAAGAAAGGATTAAGAGCGGCCTCAGCCCTTTTGCTAATCCGCGCAATGCCGCTTCCGGCAGCATAAGACAGCTTGATTCTAAAATTACGTCAAATCGGAATCTCATTATGTTCGGATACGGCATAGGGGGCTATTCAAAGGAATTAGCCTTTAAGACTCAAATAGAATCGATGGATAAATTAAAATCTCTCGGAATAAACATAGATAAGAATATAAGGGTTGTAAGGGGCATAAGGGGCGCCTTAGATTTTTTTGACGATATCGCAAAGATTAGGGATGCCTTGCCGTTTGAAATAGACGGTATCGTTATAAAGGTAAACGATATTCTGCTTCAAAAGCAATTAGGCGAAATATCCAAAAGCCCAAGATGGGCGGCCGCTTATAAGTTTTCTGCAAAACAGGAGATTTCAAGCATAGTCGATATTGAAATTTCAGTCGGCAGAACGGGAATACTGACGCCCGTTGCAATTTTAGAACCCGTGAATGTAGGCGGAGTCGTCGTGAGAAGGGCAACACTTCACAATCAGGACGAAATAAACAAAAAGAACATTGATATAGGGGATAGGGTCTTAGTAGAGAGATCCGGAGACGTTATTCCGGAAGTAATAAAGGTAATTTCAAAGGGGGAGCGCAGCGGTGCTTTTGAGCTTCCGAATAAATGCCCCTGCTGTCGCGCCGACATCGTAATAGACGGAGCGGCATATAGATGTATGAACGAGTTGTCTTGTTCGTGTCAGATTAAAGGGATTATAGTCCATTTTGCTTCCAAGAGGGCAATGAACATAGAAGGTCTCGGCGAAAAAGCAGTAGATAAGTTAGTTGACGCGGGGTTAATAAAAAACGTTTTGGATATTTATTATTTAAAACAGGGTGACATTGGCAGTATAGACGGCTTCGGCAAAAAATCGGAAGAAAATCTCCTTAATGCTATTGAAAAATCCAAAAATATATCATATGATAGATTTATTTACGCACTCGGCATAAGACATGTCGGCGAGCATATCGCAGGCTTGCTCGTAAAATATTTCGGGGACGTAAACGTAATTAAAAACGCAACTGTCGAGGACCTTTCGTCTAAGTTCGGCATAGGCGAAGAGATAGGAAAGTCTATATATAGTTTCTTTCGTGAAGAGTCTAATGTCAATGTTATAACCGGACTTTTTGAAGTCGGCGTCGCACCTTATATTGCCGATGTTCCGAAGGAGAAGACAGACGGCGGCAGCAGCGGGGTTTTCGGCAAAAGTTTTATTTTTACCGGTAAATTTGATGATTTTACCAGAGATGAAGCGGAGAGATTGGTCAAAAATATGGGTGGCAACGTAGAAAAGACAGTTAAGAAGAAATTAAATTACGTCGTAGCCGGTTCTAACCCCGGTTCTAAATATGATAAAGCCGTCAAACTACACCTTAATATAATAAACGAGAATGATTTTAAAGAATTGATTAATAAATAATTTTTTTAACAGGTGAAATTATGATGAAGTTAAAGCGTTTTATTGAGAGTAAGGTATTATTTATTTTTTTCGGACTATTTATTTTTTGTTTATTTTCCGTTCTACCGGCCTATGTTAATTCTGTTCATGCCTTTATTGCACCGAAACTTACGGGTAATATCTCCGTGGGTAATTTTCCTTACGGAGTAACGTTTTCGCCTAACGGCAATTACGTTCTTGTTGCAAATTCCGACGACAATACGGTTTCGGTCGTGAGTATGGCTACTAAGGGGATAGTTGCATCCATTAAGGTAGGATCTCGTCCCACGGGGGTTGCGGTTGCGCCCTCGCTAACCTTTGCATATGTGTGTAACACGGCTTCAGGCAATATTAGTCTGTTGAATATGTCGACTTTTACTAAGGCTCTTAACATAAATACGGGAGGCAGCCCTGTCAATGTCGTATTTACGCCGGATTCAAAGCTGGCTTTCGTTACTAATATTCATAATAACCGGGTTGACGTAATTAATACGATACGTAATACCGTGATTAAAAAGATTTCAGTCGGTAAGAGCCCTCAAGGCATTGCCGTTTCCCCTAACGGAAAAATAGTCGTCGTAACGAATGCCGGCGGCTCCTCTCTTTCCGTTATAAACGTATCCTCGCTTAGCGTTATCAGGACTATACGTACGGGTAATAATCCCACTTCGGTTGCATTTTCTTCGAAGTTTTCTCCGAAAGATTATCTCTATGTAGCTTCAGGTAAAGAAAATAAGATTTATGTTTATAATGCTAAAGATTTTGCACGGATAACAAGCTTTAAGACATTAGCCGATCCGTCTTCGATAGCGTTAACTCCCGACGGAACTATGCTTTTTGCGGTAAATTATCAAGATATGGCGGTTTCCGTATACAATGCAATAAGTTTTAATCACGTAGAAACGATAAAACTGCCCGCCGGGCCCATGAACGTAGCCGTTTCTCCGGACGGCAGTACCGCACTCGTAACCGTTACTTCCAATTCAAAAATGGCCTTTATAAAAATCAAGAAGCCGACTGTCGTATATGCTAAAGTTGCGCCCGTTTCTCCCGTAGTAACGGGAATACCCGGGGCGGTAGGAGCTAAGTCGATTGCGGGGGCGGCCGTTACGTCGCCTTACTCGCGTTCATCCGTCGTATCAGGGGGGAGGTTATTTAAATATATGCCGTCTGCGAGCTATATTCCGAAACCGTTCGGAAAGCTTGCAACCGTTTATACCGGCAAGGGTCCGACCGCAGAGGCGATAACGCCGGACGGTAAGTATCTTTACGTCATAAATACTCAGGATGCCACATTAAGCGTTATAGACGTGGCAAAAGAAGAGGTGATTAAAACGATTAAAGTCGGAGACTATCCGTCCGCCGTCTCTATTTCTCCCGACGGGCATTACTGCTTTGTGGTAAATTCCGGCACCAATACGGTAACGATAATCTCTACAGGTAATTACTATTGATAAAAAGAAATCTCTATATCTTATTTAAGGCAATACCGTTTATAATATTTATACTTTTTACTCAGAAGAGATTTGTAATTTTAGGCAAAAGACGGAGTTTAAGTGAGAAATATCACCTAAACTCCGCAAAAAGACTGACTAGAATAATAGCATCGTTGGGACCTACTTTTATAAAATTGGCCCAGATTATATCCACGAGGGCTGATTTCATACCGGCAACTTATTTAGAGGCGCTTTCAACGCTGCAGGATAAAGTCCCCCCCGTCTCTTTTTCTAAAGTAAAACCCGTTATGGAAAGGGGTTTGGGCGGTAAAATAAGTGAAATATTTGAAGAATTCTGCGAAGAACCCTTGGCCGCCGCCTCCGTAGCTCAAGTTTATAAGGCGGTATATAACGGTAAAGACGTTATTGTCAAGGTTATACGGCCGGACATAGAGAAGAACGTCAGGATAGATATAGTAACATTGAGAAGTGTTTTGAACCTGCTGAGAATATTCTTCCCTCAAAATAAATCTATGCAGTCTATTTCCGTCGTGCTAAGGGAATTTAGCGTTACCATATACGAAGAAATGGATTTAATGCATGAAACAAAAAACATGGAGGAATTTAGAAAGATTGCCAAGAAGCTTGATTTTATTATAATACCCGAGACTTATCCCGAACTAAATTCCAAAAATATTTTAGTCATGGATTTCCATAAGGGTGTTAAAATAACAAGTTTTGAGAAATTAAGAAAAGACGGACTTGACCCGAAAAAAATTATTGATAGGCTTGTCGAATTTTATCTATATCAATCTTTAGTCAGCGGCATCATACATGCCGATCCTCATCCCGGAAATATTTTAGTGAACGAAGAGGGGAAAATAATAATGTTGGATTTCGGTCTTGTAGTCCATATATCCGAAGACACGAAACAGAATCTCATAAAAGCCGTCCTTGCAGGTATTAACAAGGATATCTCCGGTATAATAGACGCTTATTACGTTCTGGGTATAATAAATAAAGAGGTTTCCCATCAGTTATTAGAAAAGATGGCGAGGAAATTATATGGCGTTCTCGATCAGAAAGATATCTCCAATAAAAAAATTCAGGATATAATGACCGAAATAATGAGAAGTTTTTATGCTTTTCCTTTTGAACTTCCGCAAAATCTCGTGTATATATTTAAAACGGTAACGCTTCTTGAGGGTATTGGTACGGCCTATGACCCGTCTTACAATCTTGTCAAGGATATGGTTCCGGTTGCAAAAAAGTATATAAAGGAGACGCCCCTGGGGGAGAGCATGTCGCCGGTCAATCTTATCAAAAATGCCTTTAATCAGGTAAAAGAGCTTGTAAGCGATACCGGAAGATTAATACGCGCCGCATATGCGGAAGAATTTAAGGTAAAAATACATCCGACCAACGTCTCTAACTTAGAGAATTTCTTAATTCACATAATGAAGAGGCTGATTGCTTCAATCGTAGGCTGTTTTATAGGAACGATATCCGCTCTGATTTTTATAGAGAATAAAAATGTATATTTATTGATAGCGGGGCTTTCGGTGGCGGTACTTATTATTTTTATTTCTCTCAGCCTGCCCATAAAGACCACGTACGGCTATTCAACTATTTTAGACATATTCAGGCATAAAAACGACGATTAAACAGCTCAAAACAAATAGTGAGTGTTTCGGTTAAATTTTATATAATTATCCTATGAATTCAGACAAAAATAAAAAGATAAAAAACGTCGGTGCCCTTGTGCTTGCGGGGGGACTTGGGACGAGGATGAAATCCGAAGTTCCCAAAGCCCTATTGAATCTATTAGAGAATCCCCTTATATTTTATTCGATTGAATCGCTTATAAACGTCGGAAAATATTTTAATATTAGCATGGGTTCCGAGTATAGGGTTTTGTTGGATGAAATAGGTATCGTAATAGGGCATAAGGGTGATCTCGTAAAAAAATATTTTTTAGAGGAGAAAAGATTTAAAACAGAGAGACTATCGTTTGATTTTGCCTCTCAGAAAAATTATCTCGGAACCGGAGACGCAGTATCAAAGGCATTAGAATCGAATATGTTCTCGGGTAAAAGCGATCTTTTGATTCTTCCGTGTGATATGCCGTTAATAGAGATGAAAACTTATATCGGAATGATGAAGTTTCATTTAGATAATGACAATGATTTAACCGTTCTTTCCGTAGAAGCCGAGGATCCCTATTCTTACGGCAGAATTTTGAGAGACGACAAGGGGTTTGCGGAGAAAATCGTAGAGGAAAAGGAATTGTGCGATTATCCGCCGGAGACCGCCGGGGTGAAAGAGATTAACTCCGGTATTTATATCGTCGGATTAGATTATTTAAAAAAGCTGATAAAGCTGATAAAGCCCGACAACCGCAAAAAAGAATTTTATTTCACCGATATTGTAAATATCTTTTATGAGGCAGGCTTAAAGACCCGTTGCTATAAGCATCATGATAGCTTAGAGTTTATCGGGGTTAATTCTAAGCCGGACATGATTAAAGCACAGAAGATATTGCAGGGCAGGGTTATTGACAATTTAGCGGAAGAGGGCATAAATTTTATATCGACCGATAATATATATATAGGTTATAATGTAAAAATAGGGAAGAACTCAATCATATACCCCGGCGTTTTTATCTCAGGAACAAGTTTTTTATCTAACGACGTCGTCGTGGAAAACGGATGCGTTATAAAAGATTCCGTTATATTAGAAAAATCCGAGATAAAGAGTTATAGCGTTATAGAAAAGACCACTATTATGAGCGGTGTTCAAATAGGGCCGTTTGCGCGGTTAAGGCCGGATTCGTCTATACTTGAGGGTAGTAAAATCGGCAATTTCGTAGAAGTAAAAAAATCGACGATAGGCAAAAACAGCAAGGCATCACACTTGAGTTACATAGGGGATGCGGAAATAGGCTCCGGCGTTAATATAGGCGCCGGTGTTATAACGTGTAACTATGACGGGGCAGAAAAGCATAAGACCGTTATCGGAGACGGCTGCTTCATAGGCTCGGGTTCTCAGTTGATAGCCCCGGTAAAGATCGGCGCCGGTTCATATGTCGGGGCAGGTTCAACTATTGTCAAAGACGTACCCGCCGACTCTCTTGCCGTATCTCGGGCAGTTCAAGAAAATATACCCGGATGGGTCTCGAAAAGAGTGGAAAAAAAGGCCGAAGCGAAAGATAAACGGATAACGGATAAAAAGGGAGAGATATAAAAATATGTGCGGTATAATGGGTTTTTCCGGCGATATTAGTGGGGATAGTTCAGTAAATATCGTATTAAACGGTCTTAAAAATCTTGAATATAGGGGTTACGATTCCTCGGGTATTGCTTATTGCGATAATATTGAAAAGAAAATAAAATGCGTTAAAAAATCCGGAAAGCTTATAAATCTATCCGCCGAACTCCGATGCGTAAAACCGCCCAAGTCGAATATTGCGATAGGGCATATAAGATGGGCTACCCACGGTAAACCGACGGAGGAAAATGCTCATCCCCATATGGATTGTTCGGGCAACATCGCTATTGTTCATAACGGGATAATTGAGAATTACACCGTTTTAAGGGAGAGGCTTATTAAAGAAGGACATAAAATAGTTACCCCTACCGATTCAGAGGTCATAGCCCACTTAATAGAATATCATATCAACGAAGGCAGGTCTTTTCGTGAAGCCGTGAGGCTTTCCGCCCTTGAGCTCTTCGGTTCTTTTGCTTTTTTGGCGTTAAATGCTTCAGAAAAGAGTATTGCCGCCGTTAAATATGGTCCACAATTAGTATTGGCGCGAAAGGACAACAATATTTATTTTGCCAGCGATGTTTCTCCGCTTATAGAATATTCCGAAGACGTAATATATCTAAAAAATTCAGAAATAGCATATTTTTGCGATGGAAAATTAGAAATTACTACGTTTAAGGGAAAAAAGATAAAAGAGGCCCCTACAAAAATAGATTGGAATGCCTCAAAGTCTGCGAAATCCGGTTTTTCTCATTTTATGCAGAAAGAGATATTTGAACAGCCGGCTCGTCTTTTAGACGCTTTTTCGTCAAGAGTCATGTTCGGGGGGAGTAATAATGTTGCCGACAAGAATAAGAAAATAACAAAATTAGACAATATTGACGTATTTTCCGATATAAAAATTTCGATAGAAAATATGAAGCTTACTAAAAATGATATAAAAAATGCGTCGAAAATTGTTTTTACTGCCTGCGGTTCTTCGTATTACGCCGCTCTTGCAATCAAATATATGATAGAAACCATTTGTAATATTCCGGTGATAACGGAATACGGTTCGGAATTAAGATATGAAAACTTTCCTATTTCAAAGGGAGATATTTTCGTCGGTATTTCTCAGTCCGGCGAAACGGCGGATACCAACAGCGCTTTGGAGATTGCGAAGGCTAAACATGCCGGTATATTGTCTATCACTAACGTACCCGGTTCGCAAATAACCGCGATGTCCGACAAGGGGATCATATATACGCATGCCGGTCCCGAAATAGGGGTAGCGTCCACAAAGGCTTTTACCGCGCAACTTTTATGCGGCTTGCTTTTGGCTTTTTATATAAGGGAAAGGACGGGATTTGTTCCGCATTTAAAGGATATAAACGTTGAAAATATTTTTAGCGATATGGTGGAATTGCCGAAAAAGGTGGAGCAAATTTTGTCTATGGATGAAATATTTAAAGAAATAGCAAAAAAATATTATAAAAGTTCAAATTTTTTATATATGGGAAGGGGAATACTCTATCCTATAGCCCTTGAGGGGGCGTTAAAATTAAAGGAGATTTCTTATATTCACGCCGAGGGTTATCCTGCCGGAGAGATGAAGCATGGACCGATTGCTTTAGTGGATGAGAATATGCCCGTTTTATTCCTTTTGTCGGATAATATGCTTGCCCCTAAAACCATATCGAACATGGAAGAAATAAAAGCGCGGGGCGGTAAAATTATTGCCGTTTCCGACTATGAACCCGACATAGGAGAGCTTTCGGACCTAATAAAAATACCGAAAATTTCAGAGGTGTTAAGCCCCATACTTTATACCGTTCCCCTTCAGCTTTTGGCTTACCATATCGCTGAGCTTAAAGGCACGGACATAGATCAGCCGAGAAATTTAGCGAAAAGCGTAACGGTAGAATAATTAATCAATAATGCTAAACGCCGAAAAAACAGAAGATCGCATGGATTATTTAAACGGATTAAATGATGAGCAGTTTAAAGCCGTAACCTATGGAGACGGCCCTATTTTGATTCTTGCCGGTGCCGGTTCCGGAAAGACGAAGGTTATAACCTTGAGAGCAGTTCATTTAATAAAGACAGGTAAGGCGAAGCCCTATAATATACTTGGATTGACGTTTACCAATAAAGCCGCAAGAGAAATGAAAGAAAGAATACGTAAGGCGCTGACGGGTATAGGTTCCGATGACGTCGACTACGGGTTGCCTTATTTTTCTACTTTTCATTCGTTTTGTCTTAAGCTTTTAAGGAGACATGCCGATTTAATCGGATACAGTAAATCTTTTGCCATTTTTGACGATGACGATAGCTCTAAGATGCTGACTAAAATTATTAAGTCTTTAAATATAGACATAAAAATAGTAGCACCCTCTAAGGCAAAATATTTTATTGAAAAGAGTAAAAATTCATATATTAATTTCGAAGAGGCTCGTGAAACAGTTAAGCCTTGGGAAAAAAATTATGCCGCTATATATGAGAAATATTCAAAAAGACTTCGGGAAAATAATGCCATGGATTTTGGAGACCTGATATTCAACGTCGTTAAGCTTTTCCAGACCAATTCTTCCGTTTTGGAACATTATTCTAATCTTTATAAATATATAATGGTAGATGAATTTCAGGACACTAATTTTATACAGGATAAACTCGTTAAACTTCTTGCGGACAAGTATAAAAACATATGCGTAGTCGGAGACGACGATCAGTCTATCTATAGTTTTAGGGGCGCCAGTATAGATAATATATTGAGCTTTGAAAAGGTATATTCAGGTTGTTCGGTAATAAAATTAGAAAAAAACTACAGGTCCACGAGAATTATCCTTAATGCCGCTTCCAGCATTGTCAAAGGTAATAAATTCAGAAAAGACAAGACGCTTAGAACAGATAAATACAGCGGCAGCAGGATAACGGTTTATCAGGCAAACAGCGATTATTCCGAAGGTTATTTTGTTGCAAGAGAAATAAGGCGGCTTATAAATGAAGACGGATATTCGAATAAAGACATAGCGGTGTTATACAGGGCAAATTCTCAATCCAGAATTTTGGAAGACAAGCTTATGAAGGCAAGTATAAGATATAGTATTTACGGAGGATTAAAGTTTTATCAGAGAAAAGAAATAAAAAATATCCTTTCGTTTTTAAGGTTTGCCGCAAACCCCAGAGATGTGGTAAGTTTTGAAAGAAGCGTTCAGTGTGTGCCTATCGGAGTGGGAGAAAAAACCTTAAGGGCAATCACCGATATTGCAAGCAAAAACGGGACAGATATTTTGGTTGCGTTAAAATCAGGTTTATTAGGTTTCGTCAGGGGATTGAATACTCCGACTCTTTTAGAAGACAGGACATATCCGGACAATAAAAATAACGGTAGCTACAATAATAAGCCCGGCATAGCGAATTATTTCGATATAATACTAAAACTGAAGGCGGATATGGAGGATAAAGTTGAAGACGGGCCCGGAATCGGCGTTAGATTGGCGGATATGATAGCTTTTATCTATAAAGCCTCCGGCTATGAGGCTATGCTTAAAAATGGGGCGTTAAAAGCCGATGAATTAGATAGGAACAGAATAGAAAACATAGGAGAATTAATAAATGCATCTCACGAGTTCGAAAGCATTGTAGATTTTTTAGACCAGAGCGCTGTTGATGATTTCAGGGAAAATTTAAACGATAGCGGTAAAGATGCTACTAATGTCTCCCTTATGACCATTCATAGTGCCAAGGGTCTGGAATTTCCGGTCGTTTTTATTGTCGGCTTGGAAGAACGGCTTTTCCCGCATGCAAGGTCGTTGGATAACGAATTGTCCTTAGAGGAAGAAAGAAGGTTGTGTTACGTGGGAATAACAAGGGCAAAAGAGAAGATATACCTTACATGGTCCAAAAAAAGAAGGTCGGGAAAGGAATATAAATATAATATGCCTTCAAGATTTTTAAGGGAAATACCGGAAAATTTGATAGAAGAAATAGTAGATACTTACGAGTACTATTAAACATGGAATGAGTAAGCATATAACAATGAAGAAAACGGAAGGGGGGTATTCAATGAATAACGGCAACGATAATGCCGATGCGGCGGATATTATAGATATAGGGCATGTTATAAATCTTGCGAAACTTGATTTAAGTCGGAAAGATTTAGGGCATTTAGGCTCGGAGTTAAACGGAATATTGGGCTATATCGATATAATAAAAGAAGCCGACGTTTCCAAGATTAGCGGCATATTAGACGAGCTTGAGTATGATAAACTTGTCAGAGGCGTTGATTTAAATGACGAATTTTTTAAAGATTGTCGTATCGACGAGTGTAAAACGGACGATAGTTTCGATTTCGCTATAGTCGAGGGCAATGCGCCGAGCTTAAGGGTCCGGTCATTTACGGATAACGGATCGGATACAGAATTGCGGCACGGCTTTTTCGTTGTCCCGCAGATTATAGAGTAAAATAAATATAAGAGGATTGTCATATGGATAATTTATACGGCTTAACGATAGGCGAACTCGGCGAACTTTTAAGGCAGGGCGAAATAAAAAGCGTCGATATAGCAGATTCATACATTAAAAGGATTAAGGAAGTAGATACATCTGTCGGCGCTTATCTCCAAACCGACTTCGAAGAGGCTATGAAAAATGCGGAAAACGCCGATAAAATAATTATGTCCGGCGGAGATATCCCTCCCATTACCGGCATTCCTCTTTCTATAAAAGATATTTTCTTAATTAAGGGCAAAAAGACTACCTGTGCTTCTAAAATATTGAATAATTTCATAAGTCCGTATGATGCCACGGTTGTTAAGAAACTCAAACAAAATAATTATGTTTTTTTGGGAAAAACTAACCTTGACGAATTTGCGATGGGTTCTTCTACGGAAAATTCCGCATATAAGGTAACTCGAAATCCTTACGATTCCAAAAGGGTTCCGGGTGGTTCAAGCGGGGGTTCCGCTGCATCTGTAAGTGCGGATTTATGCGCAGGGTCGTTCGGAACGGATACGGGGGGGTCGGTAAGGCAACCCGCCGCTTTTTGCGGGGTTGTCGGATTAAAGCCTACTTACGGTCTAATTTCTAGATACGGCATTGTTGCTTTCAGCTCTTCGTTAGACCAGGCGGGAGTTCTTGCAAAGGATACGACCGATGCCGCAATTCTATTGGGCGCAGTCGCGGGATTTGACGAAAGAGACCAGACTACGAGAAGGTTTGAGGTCAAAAATTATGCGGATATTGTCGGCAGGGCGAATAAGGCTTCGATTAAAGGCTTAAGGGTCGGTATGCCTGTGGAATTTTTCTCTGAGGGTTTAGATCCCGGGGTTAATTCAAAAATTTTGGAAGTAAGGGAGTTATTAAAAGGGCTTGGCGCAAATATAGTTGACATATCGCTTCCGGATACCAAATATTCCGTAGCGGCATATTATATAATCGCTACGAGTGAGGCAAGCTCTAATTTGGAAAGGTACGACGGCATAAGGTTCGGTTATAGATACAAGCAAGAACAAGGAACGCGAGGCTTGGGGCTGGACGACCTTTACAGTAAATCAAGGGAGTTCGGATTTGGAGATGAGGTAAAAAGGCGGATAATTCTAGGGACTTTCGCACTATCTGCAGGCTATTATGATGCCTATTATAAAAAGGCGTCTTTAATCAGGAAACTGATTATAAAAAATTATAAGGATGCATTTGAAAAAGCGGATATTATTATAGGACCGACTTCGCCGGCGCCGGCGTTTTTAATAGGCGAGAAGACAGGTGATCCTTTAAGTATGTATCTATCGGATATTTACACTATATCCGTTAACCTTTCCTATCTGCCGGCATTAAGCATGCCCGTCGGTTTTGCGGACAATCCCACGAAACCCGGCGGCGTACTCCCTATAGGTTTACAGATTATTTCTCCGTGGTTAACGGAAGACAGGCTTCTTTCCGTTGCAAAGATCATAGAGGGAGAAATTAAGTTCAGGGAAAATAATATAAACAAAAAGGATATAAGATATGAATAGCGTGCATAGCACAGATAGCGGTCAGTTTGAATCGGTTATAGGGTTGGAGGTTCATTCGCAACTTTTGACAAAGACTAAAATGTTTTGTACCTGCCCTAATATTTTCGGAATAGAGCCTAATTCTGCGGTTTGCCCCGTATGCCTCGGGCTTCCCGGGGCGCTTCCGGTAATTAATTTCGAGGGAATAAAACTTGCCGTCAAGGCGGCACTGGCTTTAAACATTGACATAAACAAGAGGAGTGTATTTGTAAGAAAAAACTATTTTTATCCCGACCTGCCGAAAGGATATCAAATATCGCAATATTTAGAACCCGTATCGTCAGGCGGTTATTTGGATATTAAGGTCGAAGGCGTGGAAAAGAGGGTTGAGATAAACAGGCTTCATATTGAAGAGGATGCCGGAAAACTTATCCATGTTGAAAACGAATCTTACGTCGATTTGAATAGAGCGGGAACTCCCCTTATAGAAATAGTTTCCGAACCGAATATAAATTCCTCCGGCGAGGCAGTTGCTTATTTAAAAGAACTGAGGAATATTCTTGTTTATCTCGGTGTTTCCGACGGCAACATGGAGGAGGGCAGCTTTAGATGCGATGCAAATGTTTCCGTCAGAAAAAAGGGAGATCCGGGCTTAGGGACAAGGACTGAAGTTAAGAATGTGAATTCTTTTAAGTTTGTAGAAAAGGCGATAAATTATGAGATAGAAAGACAGATAGATGTCATATTAGACGGCGGAAAGGTTATTCAGGAAACGAGGCTTTACGATTCCAAGGAAGATTTAACGAGGCCAATGAGAGGAAAGGAGGAAGCACATGATTATAGATACTTTGAAGAACCGGACCTGCCGCCGCTGATTTTAACGGATAAATTTATTTCCGAGATTAAGGGTTCTATTACGGAATTACCTACGGCAAAAAGGGAAAGATACACCGCAGAGTACCTTTTGACCGAATACGACGGCGGAGTATTGACTCAGGATAAAGAAATAGCCCTTTACTTTGAGGACTTGATTGAAATCAACGAGGGTAGGGTTGAAATTAAAAAAATAGCCAATTGGGTCATTAACGATTTATTGTCTGAATTAAAAACAAGAGATAAGATGAAAGTAAGAAAAGAAAGGGTTATAGATTTAGTTAAAATTGAGAATTTTCTGGGACTCATACTTGAAGTAGAGACCGGAAATATTAACAAAAATACCGGGAAGACGGTATTGGCAGAGATGTTGCTATCGGGGAAAAAGGCCGGTGAGATTATAAAAGAAAAAAACTTGGCTCAAGTTTCGGATGAAAAAGGCATAGGGGATATTATCAATCATGTATTAGAAGAAAATCCAAAAGAATTGACAGATTTAATCTCCGGTAAAGACAAACTATTCGGTTTTTTCGTCGGTGCCGTAATGAAGAAAACAAAGGGTAAGGCTAATCCCAAGAAGGTAAACGAGATATTAAAAAGGTCCATAGCGGAAAAAATTAAGGGATGCAGGGAATAAAAGAGGGGAATTAAATGTCTTTTTATACTTTAAAATTAAGAAGCGACGACGTTGTCGAGATGATAGACCAGAGAAAACTTCCGTCGGAAACAATTTATGTGGAGTTAAAAAATTATAAAGAAGTATATAACGCAATAAAGGATATGATAGTAAGGGGCGCTCCGGCAATAGGGGTTTCGGCGGCTTTCGGTTTATATCTGGGGGCAAAGGCATTGTCGGAAGCGGCTGAAATAAGGGACTATGAATCGTTTAAGCGGAGTTTTTTCAAGATCTGTGATTTTATGTTTTCCGCAAGACCCACTGCCGTTAATCTCGGATGGGCGGTAAATAGGATTAAGAAGCTTGTCGAGAGCGGTAGCGAAGACGTTGCCGACATAAGAAGCATAGTAAAGCGCATAAGAAGCGAAGTGCTTAAGATTTACGACGAAGATATAGAGATAAATAAAAATATGGGGCATCATGGGGCGGGACTCTTAAAGGACGGATATAGGGTTCTTACTCATTGTAATGCAGGGGCGCTTGCGACCGCCGGTTATGGAACGGCACTCGGAGTCATAAGGGCTGCCGTAGAGGAAAATAAAAAAATATCGGTTATATCAGATGAAACGAGGCCCTTTCTTCAAGGTGCCAGGCTTACGGTGTGGGAGCTCATGGAGGACAATATTCCGGTAACCCTTATTGCCGATAATTCTGCCGGGCTTTTAATGAGAAAAGGGAAAGTGGATGCGGTTATAGTAGGGGCAGACAGAATCGCTTCCAACGGAGACGTAGCGAATAAAATAGGCACATATCAGGTTGCGGTTCTCGCAAAAGAAAATAATATCCCATTTTACGTTGCCGCCCCTCTTTCCACTATAGACCTGAATATTGATTCCGGTGATGCGATACCGATAGAGGAAAGGGATCCGGATGAGGTTGTCGGCGTATTCGGCAAAAGAATTGCCCCCGTAAATGCCTCGGCATTAAATTATGCCTTTGATATAACACCGAATAAATATATTTCCGCAATAATAACCGAAAATGGGGTTTTGTATCCGTCATACAAAAAATCTATCGCAGAGGTTTTTGGTAAACGATAATAATATCGATAGTTTTTACCTGTTAAATATGTTATAATAACCTTACGGCAGTTTTATGCATGGCCGTAATTAATCAAACTTAAATTTTAGGAAAAAGAGCAGGGGCTATGAAAAATAAAAATAAGGAAGACACTTGTCCTTTTGAGGGGTTGAAGGTTTGGATGGATGGCGAATTTGTCGATTACGAGAATGCGAAGGTTCCGATTAACAGCCATTCCCTGCACTACGGCCTAGGGGCATTCGAGGGCATAAGGTGTTATGAAACCAAAAACGGAATACCTGCTGTTTTTAGGCTTGACGAACATATAGACAGGCTTTTTAATTCATGTCGCATACTTCAGATATCGGTACCGTACGAAAAGAAAGAGATTAAAGATGCTATAACGGAGGTAGTTAAATTAAACAAATTTAATGAATGCTATATAAGGCCGATAGTATTTGTAGGCGATAACGGGGGGCTCGGCATTTATATCAAAGATTACGACACGAGGGTCGCCGTTTCCGCATGGTATTGGGGGGCGTATTTGGGCGATGAGGCACTTAGGAGCGGTATAAGGGCGAAGGTATCGTCTTATGCAAGGTTTCATGCGAATACGTTTATGGGTATGTCTAAGTCTACCGGTCAATATATAAATTCTATTCTTGCCAAAAAAGAGGTCGTAGATGTAGGTTATGATGAGGCGATAATGTTAGATACATCCGGTTTCGTATGCGAAGCAAGCGGAGAAAATATTTTCATTTATTCAGGGGGCTGCATAAAAACTCCGCCTCTATCTTCCGTTTTACCCGGCATTACAAGAAACAGTATTATAGAGGTAATAGAGAGGGAAACGGACATTGAGGTTAAAGAGGAAGGGATTACGAGAGACGAACTGTATATTGCCGACGAGGTTTTTTTGACCGGAACGGCGGCCGAAGTAACCCCCGTTAGGGAGATTGATGAACGGAAAATAGGCATAGGAAGAGCAGGCGAGATCTCTCTTAGGCTTCAAGATATCTTTTTTAACATAGTCAAGGGCGGAAATAAGAAATACGAAAAATGGTTGACTTACGTAAAGTAAGCCGTGCGGTCGTATTATTTTATTTAATTAAAAAAGCAGGGGGCTTACAATGAGAATCAGTTCGACTTCAATGTTGCCGCAGACAAAAAAGCAATTCTTCCGATTAATTACAATTATTTCAATATTATTAATGTCGTTTGTTATTATAGGCATTTCAGGAATTAGTTCCAACAAGGCCTATGCCATGAAAGCCCTTGAGAACGGAGGCGGTAATATTATGATGGGAAGTATGATGAAAAATAAGGGGGGCATGGTGAGTAATAGGGGTCACGAGATGTTTCCGCAATATAAGGGCGTAAAAACAGGATATGCCTTATTTCGTTATGAAGGGTGCATTATGTGCCACACGATAAACGGGCAGGGCGGCATTATGGGGCCTGATTTATCGCATATGGGTTCTATTAAGAATTTTTCATGGATTGCAACTCAGATAGCCGATCCCTCCGCTCATTTTAGCAGGGGTGGTGCAGTAACTTTCAACGGCATTAAATATCCAACCATTATGCCTAATTTCAAAAACATGTCCTCGAAAAATATAGGAATATTATCAAAATATCTTGAATCCTTAAAATAAGAAAACGGTTCCGATAACTACGAGCATAAATATGCAAGGTTACTTGCTTACCCATTTATTGCCTCTAATCTTAAATCTCCACGGCAGCGATGCATATTCTTCCGCGTAATCGACACCGACCCTTGAGGTCGCCGCTATATCCTTTTCGGGGATTTTCATCCCCCTGTCTTCTATCCATATTTCAAGTTTATTGCCGTTATTCTTTGAATCCCCGCAGCATATTGCTACACCGTCATGTCTCAAATCAATACCCAATGCAATCGTTAAAAGACCTGGTCCGGAAGCGATTCTATTTATTGCCGCAGCGGAAACGGTATTATGTTTATTTCTCTCCATTTTTCTTTTTAACATTACGTCTGTGCCGGTTGTCGGCTCTATCGCCCTAATCAATACTGCGTTTGCCGTATTTTCTTTACCGGTTACCGCATTAAATAAATAATAAATACCGTAACAAAAATATACGTATGCCCCCCCGCCTTCTCCGTATAGGTTTTCGCTTCTTTTGGTTCGGCGGCCGTTGTAACCGTGCGACGCTTTATCTTCCTTTCCGAGGTAAGCCTCGACTTCGACGATTTTTCCGCCCGTGATACCGCCTCCGTCGATATCGGTCAATAAATATTTGCCTAATAATTCTTTTGCGATTTGTAAGGTATCTTTCCTAAGAAAAAATGATTTTTGAAGTTTTCGGTATTCCACGGTTTAAGCAAAAAATAAATAATTTAGAACCTATATTTATTTTTGTTTAAAAAAATTAGTATAAGTTCTATTAACATAGGCACGGAATCGGTGATTATATTAACGTGCCCCCCGGGTTCATGATGCCAGTCCACGCTTACTTCTTTTATTTTAATATTATTCAAGAGTGCTATGTAGAGTATCTCGACGTCAAAGGAAAAACCCTTTATCGTTGATTTTGCGAATATTTTTTTTGCAGTTTGGAGCCTGAAGGCTTTAAATCCGCACTGCGAATCATAAAAAGTTATATTAAGCAATTTTGATTTTATAAGGCTGAAGGTTCTGCCTACAATACTTCTAAAAGATGGTTGTATTGCAACCGAGCCTTCCGGCAGATATCTCGAACCTATTAAAACGTCTGTCTCCGGTTCGGTTTTAAATATTCTTATAAATTTTTCTATTTCTTCAATTCTCGTAGACAAGTCGGCATCCATGAAAAAAACATATTCGTAGTTTGCCGATAATATGCCCTCTTTTACAGCAGTCCCCTTCCCGCTTTTCGTCACGGTTATGACCCTTAAGTCCGTTGAAAGCAGGTCTTTTAATATATTTAAGGTACTGTCGGTACTCCCGTCGTCAACGGCTATTATTTCATAAGTATATTTTTTAGATTTTAGATATGACCTGAGGGCGACTATAGTTTGCTTAATCCTTTTTTCTTCGTTATAGGTGGGAATAACCACCGAGACGGAGGTTTTAGCGGTTTTATACTCGTTGTTATAATCGTAATTTTCGGGCATGTAAATTTGCGTTAAATCTTAAAATTTTTTATTATATAAATCTTTATAATATATTACTTCGATATTTAAAAATTTTATTTTTATAGTATAATAATAATATTCTATGGCTAAAAATCCGAAATTAATAATTTTATTATATCACAAAATAGATAATTATCCCAAGAACGCAAAGTTTCCCGGTCTTTACGTTGCGGAAAAGGATTTTGACAGACAAATTAAATATTTAAAGAATTCCGGTTACCTGTTTTTAACTCTTTCAGAGTTAAAAGCCCTGTATGATTATTATTTTACGAATGGGAAGAAATCCGGAATAATACCTGATTTAATTAGTAAAAGGGGCAGATACGTATCGCTTACCTTTGATGACGGTTCAAGGTCCGTTTATTCTAACGGATTTAAAATTTTAAAAGAAAACGGCGTAAAGGCTACGGTCTTTATGGTTTCAGGACTCGTAGATGGCATAAACGAATGGGATTTAAAAAACGGTGAAAATCGGGACAAGATGTTGAATATGTGCGAACTTAAAGAAATGGCCGAATACGGTATCGAGATAGGCGCCCATACGGATACACATCCTCATCTTACCCTGATTTCCGCCGAAGAAGCTTATCGAGAGATTTCAGTTTCTAAAAAAAAATTAGAGGATTCGTTAAATACGGATATAAACTTTTTTGCATATCCCTACGGAGATTACAATGAAGAAACGGAAAGGTTGGTCGGGGAGGCCGGTTTTAACGGGGCATGTATAACTAAAACCGGCATAGTAAAAAGGGGAGCGGATTTTTTTGCGTTAAAGCGAGTTGCCATCAGGCATAATACCGATTTTTTTAAATTTAAAAGAAAAATATTTAAAGTAAAACTTTTTTATTAACATACGGTGAATTAAAATATGGTTAAGAAAAGCGTAAAAAATATTTTAATTATAAAATTGAGTTCCATAGGCGACTGCCTTCTCGCAACCCCGGCAATAGAATCCATAAGAAGGGGGTACCCCGATAGCTTTATTGCATGGCTCATAGAGGATAAATCGAAAGATATCGCCATCCTTAACCCGTATGTTGATGACGTTGTCGTCGTAGACAGGCAAAGATTTAAAATGCGGGATTATTTATCTTTGCTTAAAAAATTAAAAAATTGCCGTTTCGATATATCAATAGATTTGCAGGGTGTGAGCAGGACGTCCATTTTTGCGTTTTTGAGCGGCGCTAAAAGAAGGTATGTGGAAGAATATGCAGGCTTAGGCTTTTTGCAGAATAAAAAGATTATAAGAAAAGGAAGGTCGCTCGAGCATGCCTTAAAATTTTATCTGTTTTTGGCGCAAAATTGTGGCGGAGCGAAGATAGAGGAACCTAATCCAACCCTGATTACTACGAAAAGCGATGAGAGGTTTGCCCTTGATTTTTTGGAAAAGAGTTTTAAAATTACCGGTGATATCGGTGCAGTTGATTTAAAGACGGGCGGCAAAAAAGACATATTAGTCGGAATAAATCCGACCGGCACATGGAAAACAAAGAGGTGGCCGGTTAGATATTTTATAAAGCTTTCAAAAGAACTCATAGATTCTTTTAACGCTAATATAGTAATATTCGGGGGCAAGGGAGAGGAATATTTATCCGCAGAGATACTAAATGCCTTAAAAACCGGTAAAGTTGCCGATGCAATCGGAAAAACCACGTTAAAGCAGGCTAAAGAACTTCTTAAGAGAATGGACTATTTTATAACGCCTGATTCCGGACTGATGCATATAGCATCGACTATCGATACGCTAAAAGTCATTTCGCTTTTTGGTCCCACCGAGCCGACGTTAACCGGTCCGGTCGGAAAAAATTCTGTTGTATTGACGGATAGTTTAATCTGCATTCCGTGCTTTAAAAAGAAATGTCCCCTCAATAAGATAGAAAGTAATAACCTTAAGGAGTGTGTTTTGTGTATGAAGAGAATAACCCCCGATAAGGTTTTCAATATTATAAATATGGATTTAAATACAAGCCTTATAAATATTACCGGATGATAAAAATCATATGCGATGAAAGCGGATTCAAAGCAATTAAACATGATTGGGATTGTTTTATAGAAAAGAACGGTTATTTTGCCCGTGTTTTTTTATCGCATGATTGGTTATCCATATGGATTAGATATTTTTTAACCGACGATAGCGGAAGGAAACTCTTTATCATCACGGAATGCGACGATGCGACCGGTGAAATAAAAGCGATTGCGCCATTTTATATTGAGCGTTTCTTCTTTTTTTTTAAATGTCTGAGGTTTATAAGCGACGACTATTCGGATTATTTAGGGATTTTAAGCACAAATAAAATTAGCGATATTTTAAAGGAAACCTGCGGCTGTTTAAGCGTCGGATTCCTTGACGAATGCAAAATAGATTTAATATACTTAAAACAGGTATCCGATTTTCTTAAAGATGAAATAAATTTAAATATCGACGGGCTAAAAAATACGAGTATTTTTATCAAATCCTCGGGAGATTGTTATTATATCGATATGCATGCAAACGGTATTCTAAAAATAGAAGATTATTTGAAAAAATTTAATTCCAAGCAGCGTTATAACATATTGAAGAGGGTTAAAAATGCCGAAAAAAAAGGGGTTAAATATATTTCCGTCAATGCGGCTAATGAAAAAGCGTCGGAAAATTTTAATTTTGAATATTATATAAAAGAGTTTTTTGACTTGCATCAAAAAAGATGGGAAAAAAAGGGAAAAAAGGGGGGGGTTTTTAGCAATAACAAAATTAAGATTTTTTTTCAAAATTTATTTGAAGTATTATATAAAAAGGGTATTCTTGACCTATCTTTCTTAAAATACGACGATAAATTGATAGCCGGAGCGGTATGTTTTAATTTTAAAAATAAACGACAGGTTTATCTGCCCGGTTTCGATCCTGAATATTCATATCTTCACCCCGGTATCGTTT
>ENA-ORDP01000150-ORDP01000150.1-marine-sediment-metagenome-genome-assembly--contig:-NODE-150-length-46195-cov-4.680386_pt1 | contig 46195 bp, 46 predicted proteins | sample MGYA00248627_ERZ508539 | MGnify/ENA primary metagenome ERZ508539 (study PRJEB26208, sample SAMN05571518) | marine sediment metagenome | biome: deep sea; feature: Hydrothermal vent; material...
AGGGTTAGCGGATAGCTCTGTCCATTTAGCCCCTTTCCCTTACTGTTTGTTGCTTCTTTATTTAACACACCTTCATCATAAACAGGAATTAATTGCTGTATTTGCCTGACAAAGGTATTTATCCTAATATAATCGGGGTTCCTCTCCTTATAGGCCCTCTTTTTGCCCTCGCCGTGAATTGCTGTTTCCCTGCCAATCTTCTGGACTTTTAAGACCCCGATCTTTTCCAATTCCTTCAGGTATTCAGCAGCGGTCTGACGTTTTGCAACACCCGTCTCTACCAGAAACTTTCCCTTGGTATATGGCTGACGAAAGAGCAGTTCAAAGAGTTCTTTGGAATAAACATGTAGGGGAAGTTCCTGCCGGGCTTTTTCCATGGTCTCCTCCATCAGGTTCCGGATGGCGATAATGCGCTCGCGGGTAAACACAGCAGTCTCTTCAACTGCTTCAAGCATAAAGAGAATCCACTGTTGCCATTGACCCTTTTCCGTAACCTCCCGAAGAAGACGATAGTATTCGCTTTTGCGTTCGATTATTGCTTTACTGAGATAAAGCACCGGCAAATCAAGCAAACCCCGAAAGACCAGAAACAGGATATTTATGATTCGGCCGGTTCGGCCATTACCATCGGGAAATGGATGTATCGCTTCAAACTGGTAATGGATCAATGCCATTTTGATCAAAGGGTCGATATCGTCCTCAGAATGGATAAAATCCTCCTGATTCTTCCTGATCACAGCCTCAAATCGATCCACTTGCTCAGAATAGTATTTATTCCCCATCTTCGACCTCCCGGCTTGCCGGCTTTCTCAGGAGAGCTTTTTTCTCAAAAGTTCATTAACAAGCTTCGGGTTTGCCTTACCTTTTGAGGCCTTCATTATCCTGCCTACAAAGAACCCCTGAAGCTTGGTCTCACCGCTGCGGTACCGCTCAACCTCGGAGGGATTTACAGCCAATACTTCATCTATCAACTCCTCGATCTCCGATGTATCGGTTATCTGGACAAGCCCCTTCTCTTTTACAATTACCTCGGGTTCCCTGCCGCTGCGGAACATCTCCTCAAAGACCGTTTTTGCAATTGTACCGCTGATCGTGCCGTTATCTATAAGCTTCAGCATGTCAACCAGACACGCCGGGGTCAGGGGGACCTCTGATATCTCCTTGCCTGTCTCGTTAAGGAGCCTCAGAAACTCCGACATCATCCAGTTGCTCACTGCCTTTGGCTTGCCGCCAAGCCTGACCGCCTCTTCAAACCACTCTGCAACCGTCCTCTCCTCGGCAAGCATCCCGGCATCATAATCCGGCAACCCGAACTCCTCTGTATATCTCTTCCTCTTTTCATCCGGAAGCTCCACAAGGCCTGCCCTTATCTCATCAATCCACTCTTCTGACACCTCAAGAGGCACAAGGTCGGGCTCGGGGAAGTAGCGGTAGTCATGGGCCTCCTCCTTTGAACGCATTGACAGGGTAATGCCTGCACTTGAGTCCCAGAGCCGTGTCTCCTGAATAACCCTTCCTCCCTCTCTCAGGATCTTTACCTGTCTTTTTATCTCATACTCAAGGGCCTTCTCGACAAACCTGAAGGAGTTTATATTCTTTATCTCCGCCTTTGTTCCAAGGTCATCAGCCCCTGACGGCCTTAAAGAGATATTGGCATCGCACCTGAGTGAACCCTGCTCCATGTTGCCGTCACAGACTCCCAGGTATCTGAGGATGGCCCTCAGTTTCCTCATAAAAGCTGCGGCCTCCTTCGGTGTCCTGATATCAGGCTCTGATACAACCTCCATAAGGGGCACACCAGCCCGGTTGAGATCAACAAGGCTGCCGTCTTTCTGATGTATGTTCTTTCCTGCATCCTCTTCCATGTGAATGCGCGTTAACCCTATCCTTCGCTCAATCCCGTCAGTCACTATATATACATACCCGTCCTCGCAGATCGGGAGTTCATACTGGCTTATCTGGTATCCCTTTGGCAGGTCCGGATAAAAGTAGTTTTTTCTTGCAAACCTGCTGTAAGGAGATATACTGCAGTTCATGGCAAGACCTGTCTTTACCACAAACTCCACAACACGGCGGTTCAGAACAGGCAGAACACCGGGCATGCCGATACAGACAGGACAGGTCTGCGTATTATGGCCGGAGCCAAACCGGGTGGAACAACCACAGAATATCTTTGTATCCGTTAAGAGTTGAGCATGTATCTCAAGGCCGATTACTACTTCATATTCTGTTCCTTCCGACTTCATGCTTATGACTTCCGACATTGCATGTACCCCTTCTGTTGACAAGTTTTTATTTCAGAGTTTTTGTTGCGCCCGGCAATAATTTTAACCCCAAACCGGCTGATTTATCAAGTCATGGAATGAATATAGAAAACCTGCGGGTTAAAAAAATCCGGATTTGTTTCCCTTAAAACGGCAGGCTGAGAGCGGCAACCGGAGAGAAGCTCCGGCGGTGGATGGGACAGGGTCCGTGTTTTTCGAGCATCTCAATATGCATCCGGGTTGCATAACCCTTATGTTTTTTGAAACCATAGGCAGGATAAAGGGAGTGAAAATGCTCCATCAGCCTGTCCCTGGTAACCTTTGCTATTATTGATGCCGCTGCAACCGAGGCACTGATACTCTCCGCCCTCGGCATGGAGACCTGCTTTATCTTCAGGGAAAGCTCCATTGCGTCTATTATCAAAATGCCGGGTGCCTTACCAAGGTCCTCTACTGCCGTTATCATTGCCTGTTTGGTAGCCCTGTATATATTTATCCTGTCTATCTCATCAGGACCGACAACCCCCACCCCTATATCTTCCGCCTCAGTCAGTATCTCCCAGAACAGGGCCTCCCTCTGCCTCGCGCTCAGCTTTTTGGAATCCTTAAGCCCTGCTATCCTTACACCAGGAGGCAACACCACTGCCGAGGCAACCACAGGGCCTGCCAGAGGCCCCCTGCCGGCTTCATCCACCCCGGACAGGGAGTAATAGCCTTCTGCACGGAAACGGTCGTCATAGGTGTAAGGATCTTCAGAGGCCACGATAGTTGTCCATCAGTATCAGCGTCTGAAAAGCTCTTTTTCCTTAACCTTGGCAGCCTTTCCCTTCTTGTCCCTGAGGTAGTAAAGCTTTGCCCTCCTGACATCTCCCTGCCTGATGACCTCAAGCTTTTCGATAACGGGAGAATGAACCGGAAAAATTCTCTCCACACCGATACCATGAGAGACCTTTCTGAGCATAAAGGTCTCCTTTATGCCGCTGCCTTTACGGCCTATAACAACACCTTCAAAGGGCTGAATCCTCTCCTTGTCTCCCTCTACAACCCTGACGTGAATTCTTACAGTATCACCAATATTGAATTGCGGAACCTCTCTCCTGAAAGCCTCCTCTACAGAGCTTACCATATTCATTTTTCTTCCTCCTTTATCTCCCTGATTAGTTCATTATCCTCTTCACTGAGGTTTACTTTCTGCAACAACTCGGGTCTTCGCTGAAGGGTACGCCTCAGTGCCTCTCTTCTCCTCCACCTTCTTGTCAACTCGTGGTTTCCTCCAAGCAGCACATCGGGCACCCTCATCCCCCTGAACTCTACAGGCCTTGTATACTGGGGATAATCGAGCAGACCTGTTGTAAAAGACTCCTCTTCAGCAGACCTTGAATCTCCAAGAACACCCGGCAACAATCTTGTAACGGCATCTATTATAACCAAAGCAGGCAATTCTCCACCAGTCAGCACATAATCTCCGATGGATAACTCCTCATCCGATACCGCCCTTATCCTCTCGTCAAAACCCTCATACCTGCCTGCAATAAAGAGCATATGCCTCTTGTCCTCTGCGTATTTCTCCGCGAGCGACTGGTTAAAAAGCCTGCCATCCGGTGTAAGCAGCACTTTAAACCTCTTCAGTCCATCCCTGTCCAGATACTCCAGGGCATTACATACAGGCTCGGGCTTCAAGACCATCCCGGCCCCGCCTCCGTAAGGGGAATCATCAACCTGGCGGTGTTTATCCGTAGTAAAATCTCTTATATCATGGACATCCACTCTGACCTTACCCTGCTCTATTGCCCTCTTCATAATACTCTCTGAAAGGTACGACTTTATTATATCGGGAAACAGTGTCAGTACCTCAAATGTCATGGTGTCAAATATCCCGGGTGTCATTCAAGGAGCCCTGCTTCCGGGGAGATAATAATCCTCCTGTTCCCGATATCTATGTCCTTGATAACATCCCTTATAGCCGGAATCAGATACTCCTTCTCCTCATCCCTGACAACATAGACATCATTACTGCCGGTCTCGATTATATCGCTCACCCCTCCAATGTATACACCATCAACCGTAAACACCTTCAGACCGATTATCTGATAATAATAATATACATCTTCAGGCAACGGGGGACTCTCCTCCTCCGGCACCATTAATTGTCCTCCCCGAAGGCTTGTAGCCTCTTCAGGGGAATTAATCTCAAGCAATTTCATAATGATTGTACGACCATAGGGTTTGGAGTATTCAAGGGTAAATTCCTTTATCTCATCGTCAAGTTTGATATGCACTCGAGATACATCATCAAATCTTTCCGGAGAAAAAGTAAGGGGTAATACTATAAATTCTCCCTTCACACCACGTGACTTGACTATTCGCCCGATACTGACTAAAGAAGACATAAGTTTATCCTGAAGATATAAGATATGACATTACCGGCTTAAAGGAAGGAGCAAGGACACTACCCCGGAAGAGGCGCCCCCTTCCGGGTATATCACTCTTTTATTCAAGTTTTATTCAAGAATTTCAAGGACACAGCGTTTACCCATCTTGGTTCCTGCTGCAGAGAGGATTGTCCTCATAGCCCGCGCCGTTTTCCCCTGTTTTCCTATTACCTTACCAAGATCACTCTGAGCCACTCTGAGTTCAAGAACAGTGGTTTTTTCACCTTCAACTTCCTGTACAACGACCTCTTCCGGTCTGTCAACCAAAGCTTTAGCCATAGATTCCACTAATTCTTTCATCTTCTGCTACCTCCATCAGATTGATTCGGCTGCCTACAGGCCAGCCTTCTGTAATAGCCTCTTGACCGCATCAGTCGGTTGCGCACCACGCTGTAACCAGAACCTGGCCTTTTCCGTGTCAATCTTTATTTCAGAGGGGTCCTTCATTGGATTATAAAAACCCACAATCTCAATAAAGGCTCCATCCCTTCTGGTCCTTGAATCTGCAACAACAACTCTGTAAAAAGGTCTCTTATGAGCCCCTAACCTTGTTAACCTGATCTTTACCAACTACTCACCTCCTGCATCTGACTATATTTAGCATACCGGCAATCGGACATACAACCTTAAAATTTTAATACACCTGAGGGTGGAAAGTAAACCCTGCCTTGATTCAAAAGGGCATAGCTCCGGGCAAACCCCTGAATTTACCCTTCCTGCCCTTCTTGCCTTTAAACATCTTCAACATCCGCTTCATCTCCTTGTACTGCTTCAGTAACCTGTTTACATGGGTGACGGTCGTACCACTTCCAAGGGCGATCCTCTTCTTTCTGCTGCCGTTCAGTATATGAGGATTTCTTCTTTCCCGCGGGGTCATGGAGTTGATAATCGCCTCTACCCTTGAAAACTCCTTCTCATCCACCTGCACACCCTTCAGCTGTTTACCCATTCCGGGTATCATGGAGAGGAGGTTCTCTATCGGCCCCATTGACTTTATCTTCCGCAACTGGTCCTTAAGATCTTCAAGGGTAAAAGTCTCCTCTGTAATCTTTTTCTGAAGCGCCTCAGCCTCTTTGACGTCAACCGCCTCCTGGGCCTTCTCGATGAAGCTGAGGACATCACCCATCCCGAGTATCCTCGATGCAACCCTGTCAGGATGAAAGGGCTCTATCATATCTATCTTTTCACCAACACCGATGAACTTGATAGGTTTACCGGTTACAGCCCTTATAGACAGGGCAGCACCACCCCTTGCGTCCCCATCCATCTTCGTCAGTATTATACCGTCTATACCTGTCTGCTCGTTAAAACTCTTTGCAACAGTAACGGCATCCTGTCCTGTCATGGCATCAGCCACAAAAAGGACCTCATCGGGACTCACTGTATCTTTAACACCCTTGAGTTGACTCATCAACTCTTCATCAACATGGAGCCGTCCTGCGGTATCTATTATAAGTATATCCCTTGCATCCAGCCGTGCCCTTTGAAGGGAGGCACTGGAAAGCGCTACCGGGTCCTTCTCATCCCGGGAGGAAAAAACAGGGACATCAATCTGGGCACCCAATGTAATCAACTGGTCAATTGCAGCAGGTCTCTGCAGGTCTGCAGCCACAAGCATAGGTCTTCTGCCCTGTTTTTTAAACAGATTGGCAAGTTTTGCCGCAGTCGTTGTCTTACCGGAACCCTGAAGACCGATCATCATGATTACAGTCGGGGGGTTTGGAGCGAATAATATCCTTTCATTCTTGCTACCGAGGAGCTCGATCAACTCCTCGTGAACGATCTTTACGACCTGCTGACCGGGGGTTAAACTCTCAAGAACCTCCTTGCCTATGGCCTTCTCTCTTAACCGGGTGATAAAATCCTTAACCACCCTGAAGTTAACGTCAGCCTCCAGCAGGACGAGCCTCAGCTCTCTAAGGGCAACATCAACATCTTCCTCCTTTAAAAATCCCCGGCCCTTGAGCTTTGAAAATATACCTTCTAATTTTTCACTTAAAGAGTCAAACATCTTCCCTCACTAACCTAAAAACTGGTCAATTTTTGCCTTAAGTTGAGGTTTTGGAACGGCCCCGACAATCTGCTCAACCTTCTCGCCATCCCTGAAGAACATAAGTGTGGGGATACCCATAATCTTATATCTGCTGGCAATGTCAGGGTTTTCATCAGTATTCAACTTACAGACTTTGACTTTACCTGCATATTCCCTGGATATCTCTTCAACAGTAGGTGCCACCATCCTGCAGGGGCCACACCATACAGCCCAGAAGTCCACCATTACAAGCCCTTTAAACCCTAACACTTCCTGATCCCAGGATGATGTTGTTACCTCTATAACGCCTTCAGCCATGTGAACCTCCTGTCCTGAATTTTGATAAGTATCTTAACTACTTAATTAACTTATTATATTTTTCGGAAAAAGAATTTGTCAAATAAGTTCAGATGATTTTCTTCAGTGTTTCTTCCAATTCATTGAGTTTAAATGGTTTTTTAAGTGTAAGAACACCCTTGCTTCTGAAATCATTATACATTTCAGGCGTAATATAGGCGGAACAGACTACAATATGCGGCCTTTTGATCTTTTTGCACAGGTGATCCACCAGAATTGTGCCATTACCTTCAGGCATCTTCAGATCAGTAAAGACTATATCAAAATCAAAGTCTTCTTTCCCGGTAATAGCCATGGCATCATTAATATTTGAGACCGAGGTTACTTCATAGCCCCACCGCTTCAGTGCCCTCTCAAGAAACCACCTTACAAGCTGCTCATCGTCAACCACAAATGCTTTCATAGCCCTCCATACAGGACAATGTCTGTTTGTAATCCCGAATAACCCTGTCTGTTTTTAGAGTCAAAAGTCACGCTAAGTCCCTTCTCCCCCAAAGAGGCCACCCCTTTGCATCCTGTATTTTAACTCATTTCCTGTAATATTCAGAAGCCTCGCTACCCAAGGGCTCCATAACTGTGAAGACCCGACAGTAACAGATTAACCCCGAGATATGTAAAAACCACGGCAACAAAACCCACAACTGCAACCACGGCCACCTTCCGCCCCCTCCAGCCCCTCATAAGGCGGGCATGCAGGTAAAAGGCATAAACAAACCATGTAATAAGTGACCACGTCTCCTTCGGGTCCCAGCTCCAGTATACACCCCAGGCCTGATCAGCCCAGATAGCACCAAAGATGAGCCCACCGAGTGTAAATACGGGAAACCCTACCGCTACAGTCTTATACGTCAGTTCATCGAGCAGATCAGTGCTTATATTAAAGGCGGCTACTATCTTCTTTAAGAGATAGCCATATCTCCAGACCAGGGCAATAATAATTACAGATCCAATCCAGCTTGCCAGTGACACCACAGATGAACCGCTCTTGAAGGTCGCCCTGAAGAGGTAGTCCTTTATTACCTCGGAATTGGTCGCCAAAACGTGATACTTCATGAAATCAAGTCCCATGGCGGCAAGCAGGACAATGAGGACACCAAGTGAAACCGTCCAGAAGATATAGGCCGGCTCAGTCCTTTCCTCGGTCTTCTCTATCAGGTACATCAGTGCCGTGCCAAAAGAGAGGCCGAATGCGGCATATGCAATAAAGCTCATCGTGACATGGGCAAGGAGCCAGTTGCTCTGAAGCGCGGGCATGAGTGGCTGTATCTCCTTTGACATGCCCGTCATCTCTATAAAGGCCAGCGCCAGACCTGCCACCGGGGTTATAAAGGCACCGAAAGACCGGTTCCTGTACTTGAACTCAATAATCAGGTATCCAAGTATGAGGCACCACACGAAGAATATAAGGGATTCATAGAGGTTTGAGATAGGTGGCCGCCAGAAACTCCTCAACCCCATCTCATAACCCTCAACCCATCTCATCAGAAATGCAATGGTTTGAGCAATAAAACTCGCCACAGTTATACCTGTAGCAACCAGACCTATCTGTCTATTCCTGAAAACCAGGTATGTAATATATGCAACCATTGAGAGCATATATCCAATAGTTGCTACACCAAAGAGCACCGAACTATCCATCTGCTCCTCCTGATAAGTCCGCTATAAACCTTTCGACCTTTCTTTCAAACGACGGTCTGTTCTTACTCGCTGAGGCCAGTACTGTAACCGCACTGTACTTACCCTCTCTGCTGACCAGGACCCAAATCCTCCTGTGACTCATAAAAAAGGCCAGGTAAAGGCCCAAAGTCATTATACCACTTCCAAGATAGACCAGCCATACACCGGGGTCCTTTCTGACCTGCAAACCTGTATACTGAACCCCCCAATAGTCTACAAGCTCAACAATATTGCCGTCAGGGAGACGCCATGTTGAAGGAAAACGCTTCAGTATCCACCCGGAATACTTTGCCTTACCACTATCTGAAAATTCTATGTAGACAGCAGGATTATTCATCATATCCGAATATGTGAAGGTCTTCCCGGAGTTATCGGTTGCAAGGGCAGGACTGAAGTCCTTAATTGTACCGACAATCTCTGTGCCGGGTATGACGAAAGACTCACCGAGCATCCTGTTGACGGTTACTGCTTTGCCACTGCTGCCCCTGACTTTTAAGATGAAATACCCCTTTGCATCGGGAACCATGCCATAATTTGACTGATAAAACGTATACCCCCCATACCTGAGGGGAGAGTTCACCTCTACAACCTTCTTCAAGACCTCTTTCCCGTCTTTAATAACAGTAAGCCGGCTTCTGAAGACCTTCGGCATATCGGACATATCATAAAACTCAACATCAAAGTCGTCACACCTTATGGTAAAACCAAGTTTGTGAGGAGTGTTATCCCTTGCATATGCGATATCAGAGGCATAGCCCTCCTGGAGGGGTAGATAGCCGTTGAAACCAAAGAATATTCCAATCACGGCACCCAGCATAATGACGACGATACTGAGGTGTGTTATATAAACACCGAGTCTTGCGTACCTCCCCTTCTGTGCATAGAGCTGGAACCCTCCATCCTCGATGGAGCTGTCTTGAGCACCGAAGCCCAGGGATTTAAGCGCCTGCCTGAGCTCTTCCTTTACAACCTCCGGGGTTCCTTTAAGCCGCATCTCTTTTCGTATGGAAACGGTCTTGACCATCAGTGGACTGATCGGCTTTAGCGGTTCCCTGACAAGTCTCCATATACGGGGAAACCTGTCGAGAGAACATATAATGAGGTTTGCTGAAAAGAGGACAAGAAGGGTTATAAACCACCATGAACGGTACATATCCATAAAACCAAGGGATTCGAAAACCCTGTATGCTGAAGGAGCAAGGGCATCACCGAATATCCGTTTCAGAAACATCAGGTTCTTTTCAGGTTCTGCGCCCTGCTCAATAACAGTACCGACTATGGAAGAGAGGGCGATGAGGAGAAAGAGCACAGCGGCAAGCTTTATCGATGCAAAAAAGTCCCATATCCAGTCAACAAAGCCTTTCTTCTGTTCTATCATCTCCTCCTACTCTCCTCTTAACAAGTCTTCTTAATACTAATATTTTCCATAAATTTCTAACAAGTAAGACCCTTCAGATAATTACCGGAACAGCGACGGGGCATTACTAAAGAAACAATTACAGAGTAATAAAAAGGCGTATAACCCGGCAAATACATACAGAGTTTTTTGCTGACAGATATCTCCCTCTGAATAGTTGCCGGGTTAATAACAGGAAACAAGAAAAGGCACACACCCCTTAATCCCCGCTTGATAGAGGGGAAAATCCTGGATCATCCCTGCCTCACCTATATAGGAACGGAACGAGATTAGGGCAGAGGGTGTGTGAAGGGGTCGAAGACAGGTACTGCCCATCCGGGTGTCAAATCTGTATCTTCCCGCCATGGAATTGACCCATTAATGCTGCAAAAACAAAAATGGGAACGTATCGGAACTCAATATGTGAAAAGACCCGCAGAAGAAATATGGCAGGAATGGGGATATGGATATATAAAAACCACTTGAAGGAGAATTTCCTTGCCCTCTCCCGGAGAGAACCAAAGGGAAGGTTAATCAGATAGGTAAATAAAAAAACCCCTATTACAAGTGCCACCTTTGATTTTGATAATATATCCATTATCAATCTCCTAATCAGTCTCCTAAAAGGGGACAGGCTTCTTTTCCATATCCTGAAACATGCAATCCATCAGTCAAAAAGCCTCACCAATTGTTCGGTCTTCTTCTCTATACCCTTCGTCAGGTCTTCCTGCTCCCTCCTGTACCTGTAAAGCTCATCCGCTATATCCAGGGCTGACAGTATTGCAGCCCTAAGGGGTACGGTGTTTGGACTCTTATCATAAATCTCCCTGATTTTTTCGTCAACAAACCGGGCAAGTTCCTGGATATACTCATCAGGAGCGTCACCCTTAATCCTGTATCGTTGTCCCAGTATGTTTACCTCAACACTGCCCATTTCCCCTCACTACAGCTCTATGCTTTCCAGTTCGTTGAGCAACTCCTCGATCTGTCCCTTTACAGACGTTTTTTCTGTCCTGAGACTCTCGATCTCCACATTCTTTTCATTCAGCAACTCTTCGAGTTCTCTCACTTTTTTTTCAAGAGATATCTTCTCTTCCCTCAAGACCCTTACCTTCTCAATAGCCGATACTATCTTTTCGTCAAGATTCCTCAAAGTCTCCAATCCGCACACCCCCTTATCATCATTAAATAGAGAATTCATTCGAGGCACTGCCTCCATGTTCCGTGTAACGTTTTAAATACATTAAATAAAATTCGTAATCGTTCAGCTATTTCAGACCGGATTACCGGATAATCAAATCCTTTTAAACATGAAAGGCGCATGGAGCAAAGAGTTAAAGACAAAGCTTAAGGAATCCCGTCTCCTACGCGCTATGCGTCTTATCTTTAAACGCTATGCTCTTTGCGTCCTGAACTCCTGAACTCCACAACTCTCTTATCCTGTCAAACTTTTCACTGGTGAACTACTCCTAAAATACCAAAAATCACATAGAGATTTCCACCCTGTCTGATAAATAAAATATCAGGATTCGGTTTTTCTGCTCAATTTCCACTCCCCGGCTTCCCTGTTCAGCCATTCGGCTATGACCCTCTTCATTGCCTTTGCATTATATCCATGCCAGTGCTTACGCTCTTTTTTATCAGATAAAAGGGCATCCTTGAAGCTCTTGAACGAGCCTGCTCCGTTCAGGGCACTCCGGAGGCAGTCCCTCAACTCCGGAGCGCCCACTGTATTTATAAAGCTCTTCATTACATTAAACGCCTCTTCGGCGCTCCTTTCAGGTATACGCAGGTACCTCTCCTCATCCATTAATATTGACAGTGCAAGATCCAGGGCCTCTTCACATGAATCAGGAAGTTCTGCATCAAGATTTACCTCGCTGTCAAAGACTACATCTTTTTCATAATCCGGAGAGGTCTTGCCGTATAGTGTCATTAGTGCCTCGTTTAAGGCGGAAACTGAGAGGACAACCACTTCCCAGGTCTTTAAATCGAGAAAATAGTCGAACCTGTCCCTGGTTACGTCCTCCATAGCCTTCTGAATTTGATTATAATCTACCGGAATATTTTTGTTCATGGGAAAATACGACCACTTTCTGTTAACATAAATATGGATAGGGAAAAAGTATATCTCAGACCGGGATTTTTCTGCATTCCTTATTATAATAAATTATAAACATACCGGCCGGAGGAATTAAATGGGTATCCTTGAAAAAATTGCTTCTTTCCTTAACGGAAAAACTGAAGAACCCGTGCCAGGACTTGGAAGAAATGACACCTGCTGGTGCGGGAGTGGAAAAAAACACAAGAGGTGTCATCTTGAAGAAGATGACAAAAAAAGGGCCGCACAGAGAACTGCGGCATGCAAAACATCCTGACAGGGCAAGACAGGGTGAGTGTCACCTACAGGTAGAGATATGGGAGAAGAAACAGTTTTTCAGCCACTCAGCAGCAAGGACAGGACATCTGTAATACTTTACAGGACAGGCATACTCCTGTCTGCAATACTCCTCAGCCTTGGTGCTTTCCTCTTCATCAAGGACTATGCAGGAGGGGACTGGCAAAAACCGGCATCTTCCTGGCCGGGATATGGCGTCACTTTTTACATACTCTCACTCTATCTTGCAGTTGGTATGAGCGTCTTTTTCATCCATCTTTATGTGGCAAAGTTCAGGAAATTCCTTAAGGGATTGTACTATGTCTCGCTTGTTGCATTACTTATCCCCCTTGTTATAGCGAAAGGCGATATAGGTTCCGTAATCTTCGGCACCGGCTATGGCCCCCTCTTCCTGCTCCCCCTTTCCGGATGCCTTGGTTTTATTACGGCAAAAGAGGCCTTCTGCTTCAGGCTGAACGAGGGTTACCTTCTGGCCATTATCATGCCGGTTTACATCCTGATCCTCTCTGTAAGAGGCATTAGTCCCAGAGGTGCTGCCTTTGGACTCATTCTGATAGCAGGGCTTATGGTGCTCTTTACATTAAGAAAGGTCCCGATGCCCAAGCATTATGATATAGGCGACAAGTCTGCATACGAGCCATAGAAAGCCTGCCGGCCCGACATTCATGGTTAGGGGTGTCTTCCTCTTTTAATAAGTACGGTAAAAAATGTTATAATTTGTAATGGAAAATTTAAACCTTAAAGGCATCATTCCGGAAGTCTCAGACAGGATAACCCCTTTTATAGAGGACATCATGAAGGGAGACTCCGACAACCTGCACTCTTTTCATATTGTCGGCAGTGCCCTCACCCCTGATTTTAACAAAAAAACCTCTGATATCAATTCAGTAGTTGTTCTTAAAGAGATGGAACTCGGTTTTATCAAATTTCTGGCGCCATTGGGCAAGAAGTACAGGAAAAAAGGGGTTGCAGCACCATTGATTATGACCCCGGAATATATAAAAACATCTCTTGACGTCTTTCCCATAGAGTTTTTCAACTTCAAACTGATACACCACACTGTCTTTGGTGAGGACATATTGACGGGACTGGAGATCCAAAACAAACACATCAGACTCCAGTGCGAAAGAGAAATAAAGACAAAACTCATCTGGCTGAGACAGGGCTACATCTCCTCTATCGGAGATAAAAACCTCCTCAGTGAGAGACTTTCAGAGTCAATTACAGGGTATCTCCCCATGTTCAGGGCGATTATTTATCTGCTCGGCAAGGAGCCTCCCGTCAAGAGTCATGATGTGGTAGTCACGCTTCAGGAAATGACATCCATTGAAACAGGGATATTTGAAAAGATGTTGCTGCTTAAAAGAAAAGAACTTACCCTCTCCATGGATGAACTGACTGCCTTCTTTGAACAATACTACATGGGCACAGAGAGGATAGGCAAGATTATCAATGACCTCAACACGTAGAAGCATATTTCTGTCTCTCGTTATACTTCTCTGTCTGACTTCCGTCTCCTGGGCCTCCACTCCCAAACCTCCGGCGATGCCTCGAAACTATGTGGTTGACCTTGCAGGTATTATCAGGGATGATGTGGAGATAAAGATGGATAACTATCTCAGGGAACTCGAACGGAAGACCACAGCCCAGGTAATAGTCCTGACCGTTCAGAGCCTTGACGGAGAGAGTATTGACGGCTTTTCCCTCAGAATTGCAGAAAAATGGAAACTCGGACAGAAGGGGAAGGACAACGGCGTCCTCTTCACCGTTGTATCCAGGGACAGGAAATACAGGTTCGAGATCGGGTACGGACTCGAGGGGATACTGCCTGACAGCCTTGTGGGATCCATCGGCAGGCAATACATAGTCCCGTATTTCAGAAAGGGGGATTACTCTACAGGCATATATGCAGCTGTTCTTGCAGTAGCCCAGAAGATTGCAAGCAGTAAAGGTGTTGAGATAACAGGAATGCCCACAGTCAGGGTTTCACGCAACAGGGCGCCCAAGAAGATGGGACTTCCCGGTGTCATACTGAGTGTTGTCTTACTTATATTTGCCATCATACTATTTATAAAAAACCCGAGGCTCTTCCTGCTCCTCCTTTTGTTCTCAGGTGGTGGTAGCAGGGGGGGATGGTCAGGTGGAGGCGGATTCGGCGGAGGCGGTGGCGGAGGATTCGGCGGCGGCGGGGCCTCGGGGGGATGGTAGTGATTGACGATTGACGATTGACGATTGACGATTGGCCATTGACTATTGATGATTTACGATTTACGATTTATTATTTACAGGAGGTTATAAATGAATAAGGGATTAAAGATCTTTCTGATAGTACTTGCAATCATTCTGCTTTCTGCATCAGCTGTTGTTGGTTGGGGGATTGCACAGTACAACAGAGTGGTTACCATGGATGAACAGGTCACGGCACAGTGGGCCCAGGTTGAGAATCAGCTCAAGAGGCGCTATGACCTGATACCCAATCTCGTTGCGACGGTAAAGGGGTATGCAAAACACGAAAAGGAACTCTTTGAGAATATAGCAGAGGCGAGAACCAAGTATTTCCAGGCCAAGACCGTTGGACAGAAGATTCAGGCCTCCCGTGGGCTTGAAGGTACACTTTCGCGGTTGCTCCTCCTCAAAGAGAGCTATCCGCAGTTAAAGGCCAATGAGTCTTTCCTTAAGCTGCAGGACAGTCTTGAGGGAACGGAAAACAGGATTGCCGTTGAAAGAAAACGTTATAATGATGCGGTCCGTGTCCTTAATACATACAGACGGACTGTAGTTGGAAGGTTCTTTGCCTCTCTGGCAGGAGTGGACGAGGCAAAGTATTATGAGATACCCACGGCTCAGAAGGAGACACCTAAGGTAAAGTTCTGATGAGTCAGGAAGTGTCGCTGGGTTTTTCGACCTGTCCCAATGATACGTTCATCTTCTATCCCCTGGTCTACGGAAAGATAGAGACAGGAGACATAGTCTTCAGGGAGAGGCTCGGGGATGTGGAAGAACTCAATCAGATGGCACTGAGGGGGGAGCTTGACGTAACAAAGGTCTCCTCTCATGCTGTAGGCCACCTGCTTGGAAATTATTGTCTCTTACGCTCCGGGGGTGCCCTTGGGAAGGGATGTGGCCCCCTTGTGGTTGCCCGGAAAAAGATAAAGATAGAGGGGCTTAAGGGCAGAAAGATAGCAGTACCGGGAAGATTGACAACCGCCTTTTTACTGCTGTGCCTCTATGACCCTGAGTTTGAAGCTCACTCAATACCCATGCCTTTTCATCGAATTATGGAAAGCGTAAAGACCGGAGAAGCCGATGCCGGACTCATAATCCATGAAGGGCGGTTTACCTATCCCCTGTATGGGTTGACAGAGGTAATGGATTTGGGAAGATGGTGGGAGGAGGGGACAGGCCTGCCCATCCCGCTTGGGGGGATAGTCGCCAGGAGGAGTCTCGGTAAGGAACGGCTAAGAACTATTGAACGCCTTATTGCAGAAGGAATCGGTTACTCCAGGTCTCACCCGGAGGAACCGATGGAATACATCAAGCTGCATGCACAGGAGATGTCCGACAGTGTAATAAGGCAACATATTGAACTCTACGTTAATGAGTTCAGCACAGATGTCGGGAAAGAAGGCCAAAGGGCCGTTGAGACCCTCATTGTCAAGGCCCGGAAGAAAGGGCTCCTGCCTGAAACAACCATACCGGTCTTCTGTTAATCCATGTGGTTTCAGGAAGCAGAAAGGATATTTATACTCCCTGTAGCCAAGATACAGTGGTGGCTCCTCAGTGAGATTAAAGGTGATATCCGGAAAGTTTTTGGCAAAGAGATCATTATAGCAGATGAGCTGCCCCCGCCTACAGAGGTATTAAACCGGGACAGGGGGCAGATCCACTCAACAGGTTTAATCGAGGCTATCGTGAACAGGGGCTATAACGGAATGGTTCTTGGGATAATAGACTTCGACCTTTTTGTACCCGGTCTCAACTTTGTCTTTGGCGAGGCAGACCCTGCGGAAGGGGTTGCTGTCGTATCGATTACAAGGCTGAAAGAAGAGTTTTACGGCAGAGGGGCCGGTCAGGAGCTACTGTTGCAAAGGGCATTAAAAGAGGCCATCCATGAAATGGGCCATCTCTATAGTCTGAAGCACTGTCCCGACCCCGGATGTGTGATGCATTTTTCCAACTCTATTACAGAAACCGATAGAAAATCAAAGGAATTCTGTCCTGTTTGCATCAAAATCCTGAAGAATATTTGAGGTTTTTTTAATTTTTTTTAAAAAAATCATTGCATTTTCCCCCGGATTTTTATATAATGATAAACATACCTACCAGACCCTTTCTCCGCCCCCTCGAGATTGGGTCAAACCCCCGGCCCCCATCTCTTCCCTCCGAGATGGGGGCCACTTTATTTAAGGCCCACCCTGCTTCCGGCTGAATCAATACGAAGGGTTATACGAAAATCCGGGGTTCTTGTCTAACCCGGTCAACAAATGTTAGACTTGGTGGTAATTGGTGGTCTTTCACCTGCAAGAGAAAGCCGACTTTATAAATAAACCCCTCAGGACATATAATTATTCCAGGAATAAATAAGAGAAATACCTGATGATCGGCATAGAACATCTCCTCGACCATAATTTATTCTTTTTTATCAACAGGGCTCTTTCCAATCCCCTCTTTGACGCATTTATGCCATTCATTACGGACAAAGCATTAGCTCTCTTCCTCCCCGTTGTTTTTTTTATTTTCTGTAAGGACAGAAAGAAGGCCATGTTGACGATAATCCTCTGCCTTTCAGCCCTTGCGCTCTCAGACGGGCTTTCAAATATTCTGAAACATCACTTTGAGCGTCCCCGTCCTTTTGTAACCCTGACGGATGTCCTGGTGCTGATCGGCAGGGGAAAGTCTTTCTCAATGCCCTCAGCTCATGCCGCCAATACAGCCTCTGTCGCCACGGTCCTGATCTACATGTTATCAAGGTTGCGTTCAGGAAGAGCCTCCCTTTCTTCATTTGCCTCCTCCCTTATCGCTATTCTGAGCGGATACCTTATTGTTGTGGCCTCCACCATTGCATTCTCAAGGGTATACATAGGTGTACACTATCCATCGGATGTGCTTGTGGGTATGGCAATAGGCATCCTGACAGGCGTGTTTGTAAGCCTCGTCTTTGTAAAAACAGAGAAATTTTACAAGATCGCCCCTTATCCGACTGTACTCGGCGTTGTGCTCCTCGTGCTGAGCCTGTTCCGGATTTACTATATCTTCGTAGGTCCCCTTGACCTCAGCCCTGACGAGGCACAATACTGGGACTGGTCACGAAGGCTCGATCTGAGCTATTACTCCAAGGGACCTGCGATAGCCTACATTATTGCCATAGGAAAAACATTCCTGGGAAATACGGAGATAGGGATAAGGCTCCCTGCGGTTTTCTTCAGTCTTTTCAGTAGCCTGGTGCTTTATCGGATGAGCAGGGATATGATGAAAAAGGAGGTTCCTGAAGGCTCAGACACGCCGGAGCTTGCAGGGCTCCTTTCAGCACTGCTGATACAGATAGTCCCCCTGTTTTCAACATACGGGATAGTAATGACCATTGATTCACCTTTTATATTCTTCTGGACCCTCTCCCTCTACCTCTTCTATCTTGCACAGGGGGACTGGCCTGAAACAGGAAAGGCAAGGCTCCTGTACTGGGCACTGGCAGGGCTGACAACAGGCATAGGCCTGTTGGTAAAGTATACAATGTCCTTTTTCTACCTTTCGGCCTTCCTCTATCTCATCACGGACAGGAAGAGGAGGGGACTCCTCCTGCATCCAGGGCCCTGGCTGTCATTTCTCATAAGTCTTTTATGCTTTGTCCCCGTACTGCTCTGGAATGCAAAACACAACTGGGTCACCTTCCTGCATACAGCCGGACAGGCCCACCTCGCTGACGGCTTTAAGATAACCACAGGACATTTCCTTGAATTCATCGGCTCCCAGTTAGGCGTGATTTCCCCTGTACTCCTGGTTTTTATACTTATCAGCCTCTTTGTTCTTAGAAAAAAGAATGCAGACGGAAGCCTTCTTTTCTGGTTTTCCATCCCGATCCTCCTTTTCTTCTCTCTAAAAAGCCTTCAGGGCAAGGTACAGGCAAACTGGGCACTCCCGGCATACATTGCAGGGTTTATCTCCCTGAGCATCTATACAGTAAAATACTGGCAGGGATTCAGGAAATCCGTCAGGGTTTTACTTGTAGCAGGGGCCTTGATATCCATCGCCATTACAGCAGTAGCCCATTATCCTTCGGCCATCAACCTTCCCCTCAAGATGGATCCAACGGCAAGGCTCAGGGGCTGGAAGGAACTGGGAAAAGAGGTCGGCAAGATCGCTGACGGGATGAAAGCCCCATATTTCATATTTTCCGACAAATACCAGGTCACCTCGGAGCTCGCCTTCTATGTGCGGGGAAACCCTGTAACATACAATATAAACCTCGGCAGGAGGATGAACCAGTACGACCTATGGCCCGGGTTCTATGACCTCAAGGGTTATAACGCAATATTTGTAATGACTGGCGACAACCCCCTGCCAAAAAGGATAGGCCGCACCTTTGAAAGATGTGGCAAGGAGTTATATACTGTAAAAGAAGGTAAAAGGGTATTGAGAGACTACAGCATCTTCGAATGTTATGGATTTAAGGGGATGGAGAGAAAGGCAGCGGACCACTTTTAATCCTGCGCGGCAGTAGTTCTAAAATTGATATAATTCTCCCTTTTTTCTTAGCTTTTCCCTGCGTTTCTCATAGTCAGGCATTATCATGCCAACGTATCTCCAGAACGATTTCGAGTGATTCCTGTATTTGAGATGGCAAAGCTCATGGACTACCACATAGTCAACAAGGCTCATGGGTGCCATTATAATTCTCCAGTTAAACCTTAAAACCCCTTTTGTGCTGCAGCTACCCCATATTTTCTTCTGGTCTCTAATAAATACACCAGGTACTTTCAGGCCCATTTTGCCAGCGTAAATTTCAACACGTTCGGGAATGCGTCTTGCTGCCTGCATCTTATACCATTCAGTTATTACATCCCTGATCTCTTCATGAACCTTCCCGTTTTTACCTGCCGGATTCATTATGACCTCAAGACGGCCCCGGCACATCCGCACAACAGTTTTCTTTACATCCCTGTCTTTCAGTATCTTGAGTCTCATGTGACGCCCGAGGTAATAAAATGATTCGCCACTTACAAATTCTTTTTTAAGTTGTTGCGAAACATCATTTAGAGACCCCAGTTTTGTAATGATCCATTCTGCTTTAGATTTAACTACGTGAGTAAGTCTCGAACAGGATGTGTTCACCGGTGCCCTGACCAGGACTTTTCCGTCAGGTTCTATGGAGAGGGCAATTGTCTTCTTGCGTCGGGCACTGCGGATTACTGAAAATCTAATCGTTTTCCGGCCGAAAATTATTTTATTCATCTTCCAAGTCTCACCCTTGCCAGTTCCATCAACCCGGTTGTCAGAGATTCTATTTCATCCAGCTTATAGCCTGCCACCCTCAGATGCCTCTTGATCTGTCTCCGCATTTGGCGCTGAACATCCTCTTTATGTATCCAGTCTATTACTGCAAGCTTTTCAAGGGATTCCAGGATTAACCCTGCCAGTTCTTTTTTAGGTTCTTTGTCCTCCCCATAGGGAGCATGTTCTTCATCAGACCTCAAAATACCCGATGACGGGAACGGGCGGGGAGACCCCGCCCCTACAACATTTGACAGAAGGTTGTAGAAAGCAAGCTCTGCCTCAGACATTCCCATGTCTTCAGCAGCATTGTGCAAATTTACCATTTCATCTTTTACTGACTGCAGGAGCTTGAGCTGCATCGCAGCATCTATCCTCTCCTGCCTTTTTTCCTCGATTATTTTTTCGACACGTTCCTTCAGGGACTGGTAAAACACAGGGTCTTCTTCTGATCTTACAGAAATCTCGTGTCTTATGGCATGTTCCATCTCGCTCGCCTGCGCCTCTGTTGACGAAAGCCTGGATACTTCTTCATCAAACCTCTCCGAGAATATTGAGACAGGCTCAAGGAGCCGGTCTATACCAGACACCTGGATATGTTCCTCAATGATTTTGCGTACCTTTTCCCTGCATCCTGAAAGGTCAAGCCTCGGGTCGCGATAGCGGGAACGGGCAGCATTGCGAACCTTGCCCAGCCATTTGAGGTCTTTTATGTACGGAAGGGCTGAAGGGTCAGGTAGAAGCATATCCATGCTCTGTGTAAATCTCCTGAAGGAAAGATCAAACTCAGCCCTTGCATCCTCCGGCTCGAGCACCTTCAGACATGCCTCCAGGTCTCCCCTGTCAACCCTGTCAAAAAAACGCATGGCTGCCCTGTGGCGGCTCTCAAGCCGGGGCAGTTCATCAGATTTTGGACACATTACACCTTTGATATCCTCTGGATGGAATATGCCCAAGGCATCCTGTAAAAACCGTGATATGCCCCAATAATCCACCACCAGCCCGTAATCCTTGCCTTCAGCAGTCCGGTTTACCCTCGCTATAGCCTGAAGTAAGGTATGTTCTTTAAACGGGCTGTCAAGATACATGACCTGCTCGACCGGGGCGTCAAAACCTGTAATCAACATATCGCACACAATGAGTATGGCAAGGGAATCGTTCCTGTCCTTAAATCTCTCAATAAGTTCCTGCTGTTTTTCCCTGCTGAGATGGTATCTTGCCAGACGTTCAGGGTCATTGTGATTTGCAGACATTATAAGGACAGATTCGGGAGCGCCAAGTCTGTCAAGGGTTTCCTTGTAGGTAACCGCCGTGTCTCTGTTTACAGCAACAACCTGCGCCTTAAAACCATTTGGATAGATGTATTTCTCAAAATGCTCTATAATGTCCAGACATATACGTTCGATTCTCCTGAGAGCGCCGGCAATAGCCTCATGAGTTGCGTATTTCTTCTTGATCTCTTCCCTTTCCTTATCTGTATAATCCTTAAATACCCTTTCAAAGACGGTATCAAGGGTTTCGCCCTCAACCCTGAGATTCGGGAGACGGCCCTCATAATATATCGGGACTGTTGCCCTGTCCTTAACAGACTGTTCAATCGTGTAGGTGTGGATGTAGGGGCCAAAGGTCTGGATGGTACTCCTGTCTTTTTTGTCAATTGGTGTTCCTGTAAACCCTAAAAAGCAGGCATTGGGCATTGCCCTGCGCAAGTTTGCCGCAAGACTTTTATATTGCGTTCGATGTGCCTCATCAACCATGACAAACAGGTTCTTCTCTTCAGTAAGGGCAGCTTTAAAATCTGAAGAAGGGCGGGGAAACCCCGCACCTACAGAATCGCCAAATTTCTGAATAGTGGTCATGATAGTCTTCCCCTGCCCTGATGTGAGCAGCTTACGAAGGTCTGTCACGCTTTTGGCCCTCTCAGGATTTGGGAACCCACATCTTTCAAATGTACCGCTTATCTGTTTATCAAGGTCGACACGGTCAGTAACAATCACAATTACAGGGTTTTCAAGCCCTGCTATACACCTGAGTTTGACAGTTAGCCAGAGCATGGTCAGGGATTTACCCGAACCCTGAGTATGCCAGATTATGCCACCACGCCTTACAGGGCTTTTTGCGGAAAGAATCCTCTCTATAGCCCTGTTTACAGCGATAAACTGCTGATATCGTGCAAGTTTCTTAACCGTCCTGCCTCCTGCAACCTCAAATACAATAAAGTTCCTCACAATATCAAGGAGATTGTCGGGATAAAGCATCCCATAAAGCAGAACATCCTGGGGTGAGGGAATCCTCTGTAGGGGCGAGGTCTCCCCGCCCTTGCGGGTCTTTGCGGTAATTGGTTGAGTTCCGGCCAGTTCATCCAATGTCATGGGAAACGGGACCTTCCACTCTGCGTAATGCCTGTGGATAGTCCCCACAGTAGCAAACATGGACACCTGTCCGCATGTCGCAATAAGAATCTGTGCAGGCTCGAAAAGGTGAGGGGCACCCTGTCCTTTAAACTTCTCACCAATTTCCTGATATCGGAGGAGTTGGGTAATGGCTTCTTCAATAGGATTTTGTATTGCAGGACTCTTGCATTCAATAATCACAAGAGGAATACCGTTTACAAATACCACGATATCAGGACATACAAGTTTTTTACTGCCCTGAATCCAGAACTGCCGTGTTACAACAAATTCATTATTCTCAGGATTTTCAAAGTCAATAAAATGGACACTCTGTCCCTTTTTGCCCTGCCCGATGTCCTGCTCCAGAGAGATGGTGTGGACTAAAGCAGTATGAACCTTCTTATTAGCCTCCATAAGGCTTACAGCCTGAACATTTGCAATCTCGCGAACAGCCTTTTTAAGGTTCTCTTCAGAAATCCAGGGATTGAGTTTCCTGATAGCTTTTTCAAGACGTCTGACTAAAACAACTTCCTTCCGGCTTGCACGTTCCTTATCAAGCTCGTCTGAGGGTATAAAGGCATATCCGATCGACTGAAGAAGCTCAATCGCGGGGTCTTCAGAGAGATGAAGTTCATTCCAGTATTGAGAATTCATGAAAACTCCTTCCAGAATTTCTTTTCATCTTCATCAGGATTGCCGTCCGGATTTTCTTTGTCAAGATGCCATTTCAGGGAATTGTTGAGAATATACCTTCTGATACGGTTTAATTCCGTTTCATTGCGAATTATGCGGTCAAAGTAATTACGCTGCCAGACGGGTATCCCGGGGGTATTACGTATATGGTTGATTTGTTTAGTTGTTTGGTATTTAAAATACGCGATAATTTGTCCCAATGTGCGTTTCCGTAGGGGCGGGGTTACCCCGCCCTTATAAAGCAACCCGTCCTTCCCGGTTGATTGGAAGGTGAAAGGAGACATGTGAGGCATCTGAGGGCGGGGAGACCCCGCCCCTACAGTTATTATTCGAAATCACGACAATGCCATGTATATGGTTCGGCATTACAACAAATTGATCCAATTCAACATACGGGTAATGTTCCGGCAGAGCATTCCATACTGTTTGTATCATTTCCCCTGCATCATTTAAGAGTATTCCCCCATCCAATATTTCGCCTGATATGCATTCCTTGTTTTTAATGCAGATTGTTACAAAATAAGCACCGTTCCGTGCATAATCGTATCCTTTTAAACGGATTGTTTTGCGATCGTCTTTATCAGGATTATAAATCATAAGTATTATCCATATAAGGGAGGGCGTTTGTCCATTAATGGGTGGGAGCGAGAGGCGAGAGGCGAGAGGCGAGAGGCGAGAGGCGAGAGGCGAGAGGGCGAGGAAACCTCGCCCCTACTAACCAGTACTTGCCCTGTCCTGCACACCCCGTAGGGGCGGGGTCTCCCCGCCCTCAGATATCCACGTTCAGACATAAAATAACACCCCTAAACCTTCCCCCCGTCAACAAAACCTGCAAGAGGACTGATTTAATAGTTTGAAGACTTTCGAACATTATTTTATCTTTTTTCTCTCTTTCTTCGACTTTTTCTAAAAAATCTGCGATTGACTTTTGTTCTTTTTTGCAAGGAACTGGAACAGGATATGGTTTTAAAGTTTCAAGATTAATATTCTTTTGAGCGCTTTCAGTTGCGATTTGATTCAAATGAACTTTTCTTGTTCTCAGATAATATTCCAGAAATCTGTTGTCCATTGATTTGTTAACAATAATTCCTATTAGACTGTCGGGGAAAGCAAGGTCAAATTCTGCAATTGCTGTTTCACTGCGGCACCGACTTACTCACCTTCACCCTCCAACTCCTCTTTCCCAAGTTCCTGCATAATCTCTTTTTCCAGTTCTTCCGGTTTCGGAAGTTTATCGGCAAGTTCTGCAGGAAGTTTACGGGTTAGGGTATACTCAGCCACGCCTACAGGCTTATCAATTCCCTTCAGTGAATATTCCACCTCTATACGATTGCGGTCTCCGCACAGGATAATGCCGATAGATGGATTCTCATCAGGCTCGCGAACAAAATCATTAAGCAGGTTCAGGTAGAAGTTCATTTTCCCTGCGTACTCAGGTTTAAAGCTCCCTGTTTTTAATTCTATCGCCACCAGACACTTGAGTTTTCGGTGATAGAAAAGAAGGTCTATAAAATACTCCTCATCGTTAAGTTTTATGGGATACTGATTTCCAATAAAAGCAAAGCCATGACCAAACTCCAGCAAAACTTCGCGGATACGGTTAACCATGCGCCGCTCAAGTTCACGTTCAACAATGGGCATGGTGATTCCAAGAAAATCGAGGGCATAGACATCCTTCATAGCCTGATCTGCCTGTTCAGCAATCGCCATCGGTAACGTGTCTCGAAAATTATGCTGTTTGGAAGTTGCCTTATGTCTCAGGTAAGCCCTGGTCTTAATCTGATTCAAAAGTACGTTACGGCTCCAGCCCATTTCTGCTGTCATGCTCAGATAGTACTCTCGTTCTTGCTTATCTTTAACCTTAGATAAAATAAGCAAATTTTGCCCCCAGGGAATTTCTCCAACAAGTTGTTGGAGATCTGGATGGTCCTTGTATTCGGAGTAAAACTGACGCATATACCATAAATTCTGAGAAGAAAATCCCGATGTACCTGAAAACTCCTCACGCAAGTCGTGCGATAATCTCTCAACTATGGATTTGCCCCAACCTTCACGTGCCTGACGTTCCGCTATTTCTCTGCCAATATTCCAGTAAAGCTGAATCAGTTCTTTATTGACCGCACGGTAAGCCAGAATACGGCTTTCCTGAATTCGCTTTTTTACCGTTTGTAATAAGTCTCCGTAACCGGATGGCAAAAGATGATCGCTCTTCATGGAACTCATCCCTTATCCTTCCTATACGAATCTTCAAGGTTCAGCCAGAACTCAGGGGAAGTCCCCAGTGTTTCAGAGAAAAGGATAGCAGTTTCCGGGATAATTGTCTTCTTACCGGCTATTATTGCATTAATGGACTGCAAAGGCTTACCCGTTATCTCTGCAAAGTCTCCCTGGGTCCAGCCACGTGCATCAAGCTCTTCTTTTAATATTTCACCCGGCTGTATTGCACGATATGGTCTTTTCTTGTCTTCCATTTCAACTTCCATAGAGACCTTGCTTCCTTCACTCATATCCAAGCTCCTTCAGGTATGCATTCATCCTTGCCTCAGCCTCATCACGTTCTTTCTCAAGCCGGCGAAGCTTTTTTAAAGCCTCCCTTATATCAATCCTTGGTTCAGGAATTGTGTTATCCACATATCTGGTGATATTCAGGTTATAGTCATTGTCTTTAATCTCTTCAAGCAATACAACCCTGGAATAACGCTCGATATCCTTATACTCGCTGAAGGTTTTTACAATCTTCTTTATGTCCTGCTCCCTCAGAAGATTCTGGTTCTTTCCAGCCTCATATTCATCTGCAGCATGGATAAACAGAACTTTCCCTTTTCGTTTATCGGGTTTGTTTCTATTGAATATCAAAATGGCTGCCGGTATGCCTGTCCCATAAAAGAGATTTGACGGAAGTCCTATAACAGCCTCAAAAAGGTCATGGTCCAGAAGTCCCCTGCGGATTCTCCCTTCTGCAGCTCCACGGAATAAAACACCATGGGGCATGACAACACCCACCATGCCCTGCATATTTATGGTTGCCACCATATGCTGTACAAATGCATAATCGCCCTTGGTCTTTGGAGGCAGACCAAAGCGGAAACGTCCATAGCCGTCGTTTTCAGCCACTTCCCTGCCCCATTCGTCAAGACTGAAAGGAGGATTTGCTATCACCCTGTCAAAAAGCATGAGTTCACCGTCCTTAACAAGCTTTGGGTCACGAATGACATCCCCTTTTTCGATCCTTGCATCAGGAAGTCCGTGCAAAAGCATGTTCATCTTGCATATTCCCCAGGTGCCGAGATTCTTCTCCTGTCCGAAAAGTGAAAGGTTTTTATGATTTCCTCCCTGGCGTTCAATATGATGGGCGCATTCGATAAGCATACCGCCGGAGCCTACGGTTGGATCGCAGATCCTCATCCCCTCTTTCGGGTCAAGGAGTTCCACGAGAAGCTGGACTACCTTTCGCGGTGTATAAAATTCTCCCCCTTTTTTGCCTGCGTCATCAGCAAATTTCTCTATCAGATACTCATAGGCCCTGCCGAGCATATCGGGCTCTGACAGGTCTGAATTTTTCAGGCCAATCTGTGAAAAATGCTGAACAAGCCGCAAAAGGACCGTTTCACGGTTTTTTGCATCCCCAAGCCTGTAAGGATCATTAAAGTCTATCACTGCAAGGACACCTTCAAGCGATGGATTCTGTTCCTCAAGGGATTCACATGCCTTGTTAAGGGCTTCACCAATCTGGGTTGACACCTTTCTTATCTTAGACCATCTTGCCCGTGGAGGCACAAAAAACTGGTGCTCATCCGCGTCTTCCCATGCAATTTTTTTGGCTTCTTCCGGGGGAGCTCTGGCCTCAAGCTCCCTTTTTTCAACTTTTTCTGCCTCTTCTTCAAAAACATCCGAAAGCCGTTTCAAAAAAAGCATTCCAAAAATATAATTCTTGTAATCCGAGGAATCAATGGAGCCTCCAAGAATATCTGCAGCACCCCACAGGTGGGCATTGAGTTGTTCTCTTGTAAGTTTATTCAACTTTTGCCTCCAACTGGTTAGATGTTTGCCTAAATGATTTAAGAGCAATACCATGAGCTATCTCACGTCTCAGATTGGCAGATTCAACCACAGCTTTATAGTAATTGTCTGAAGCTGCTACTAACCCTGCAAGCCTTTTCTGAATTTCTGCAGGAATTAAAGGTACTTCTATTTTTTCAATATCTGATACTGCCAGGGCTATCTGCATGGTAGAAGACCTGACGTTTGAAAGCAAAATCTTCTGTCCCTCAGGACTCTGAAAGAAGGCAGACAGGAGAATGGGCTCAAAATTACTATTGAGACGTATGGCTATAATGTTTGATGCTATCAAATAACCATCGAGACTTTCGGGAACAACAGCCGATTTAAGGACTGTACCTCTGCAGGTAACTACCACGTCACCGGAACGCACAGTATGTTTCTCCAAATTCCTACGGCTGTCAACTGATATCAGACAAGGGGCATCTACATCTATCCGGCCATCTACAATGTTTTTGATGTTTATGGCAGGGACATTTTTACTTAAGCTGACTTTTCGGTTCTTTCTGTAAGGGTACAGGCCCTGAAAGATTTTTTCAGCCAGTTGAGAGAGCCGGATATTTTCTGCCCAACTTACAGAGGTTTCTTCAAACATCATACATTATACAATATAAACGAGCTGAATGTCAACAAAAATATTGCAATATTATAATACTGTAATACGGTATTGAAATATTGACATTCAAAACTCTGGAGTTATTGTCTAAGTTAATGATTTTTAAGCTGTGCTGCGTAATTCGAAAAGTAGGGGCGGGGTCTCCCCGCCCTCCACTTATAGTCAGAAAGGTTATGGTTTATTTTGAAGCTTTGTTGTCTAATTTAACACATACTATAGCGTGCTATAATAGTGTCATGTCAACCTTGTTATGTCGGAGGATTGTCATTCCCGCAACGTCGGGAATCATATCCCTCTTTGATTCCGGACAAGCCGGAATGACACTTGAGAGTTGACACGGCAATAGAATCCAATCGCACAAGTAATGAAGGTGGGAACATTCCACAGCAGCCCGGACTTGACACCCCGGAACCCTGAATCACATAATAATCCGGGTAAGCAATAGTTCAGCTATTTTCAGACAGGATGACAGAACAATCAGGATACTTTTTACGGATGATAAGCGGATCATAATTGAATACAAGGGGAATTTAAACCATGTTTCGTTTTATCCATGCAGCTGACATTCATCTCGACAGCCCTCTTAAAGGGTTAGAGTTACCGGAAGACGCTCCTTTAGAAGAGATCAGGGCAGCGAGTCGTCGTACCCTGGAAAATATGGTTGACCTGGCAATTCGTGAGGAAGTTGCTTTTGTCTTGATTGCAGGGGACCTTTATGATGGCGAATGGCGAGACTTTAATACAGGTTTGTTCTTTAATCAATGCATGGTTAAACTGAGAGATGCGGGGATACGTGTTTTTGTTATATCAGGTAATCACGATGCCTCAAACCAGATGACCAGAACCTTGCAATTGCCCGATAATGTTCATATATTTTCTTCTCGAAAGCCTGAAACGGTTACTATCGATAATATAAATGTTGCTGTGCACGGGCAGAGCTTTGCAAACAGAGCAGTGTCAGATAACCTGAGTTTAAATTATCCAACTGCCAAAGGCGGGCACTTCAATATAGGGTTATTACATACTGCACTCTCCGGGCGGAAGGGTCATGAACTTTATGCCCCCTGCACTGTCGATGACCTGAGGGCCAAGGGCTATCAATACTGGGCCTTGGGCCATGTCCATAATCGTGAGGAAGTTCATCATGATCCATGGATAGTTTTTTCGGGTAACATTCAGGGAAGACATATCCGGGAGACCGGGGCCAAGGGATGTACCATGGTTACAGTCGATGGAAACCGGGTTAGCGATGTTGACCATATAGAGCTCGATGTCCTGCGCTGGAGCTTGTACGAGGTCGACCTCAAGGACTGTTTGAACATGGACGAGGTCTGTGATCGAGTGCAGAAGGTCTTCGAGAAAGCATTGGCTGACGGCGATGGGCGTCCGGTTATAGTTCGATTGGAGCTGAAGGGAACAACCCCGGCTCATCAGAAATTACACGCTCAGTCCCCTTACTGGACTGAAGAGTTCAGGGCAATTGCCGCCAATCTTGGCGGCGCCGGAGTCTGGCTGGAGAAAGTTAAACTGAGAACACGGGAGCACACTGACCCTGAATCATTAATTCAGGGTGACACCCCGATAGGAATGCTGCTGTCCAATCTTAAGCACCTCGCAATAGATGTGGAGGAACTGGCTGTTCTTGACCCTGAAATGACAACGTTTCTTAGTAAATTGCCGGCGGAGATCCGCGGAGGTGATGATCCATTTGATCCGACTGATCCCGGCCAATGGGACGAGATCATCTCTGATGTTAAAGACCTTCTGGTCGCCCGGCTGCTCAGCAAAGGACAGTCATAATGAGAATCAAACGGCTCGATATCAAAGCATACGGCCATTTTACTGATTTCCCGATCGACCTGTCCTCGGAACTGCCGGGGCTTCACATCATATTCGGACCAAATGAGGCAGGCAAAAGCACTGCCCTGAGAGCGCTCAAGGCCCTTTTTTACGGTATCGATGCACGGACTCCTGACAACTTCCTGCACGACTACAGCAAGTTACTGATTGGCGGACACCTCGAAAATTCGAAGGGAGATTCTCTGTTCTTTTGGAGAAGAAAACGGAAGATCGGCGATCTTCTTGATGCTGACATGGCTTTACTCGATGCCGGCACTCTTAATGATTTTCTGACAGGTGTGGGAGAACCCCTTTTTGACTCTCTTTTCGGCATCAACCATGAAACCCTGATTTCAGGAGGACAGGACATCCTTGAACAGAAGGGGGATGTGGGGCAGGCCCTCTTTTCAGCGGGCACCGGAATTTCTTCCCTGCACGGGATCATTGAAGCTCTGGATAGAGAGTGTGCTGAACTCTTTAAGGCGGGGGGCAGTAAGCCTGAACTAAATAAGGCGGCAAAGCACTTTCAGTCCTTAAAAAAAGAGATTCGTGATCTATCCTTGCCCGGCAGTAAATGGAAAAAACAGGAAGAACTCTTTAAAAGTGCATCTGTCCAGCTTATCAACGCTGATCAGGAGCGTAATAATTGCCGAGCGGAGCTGGAACGGCTCAAAAGACTGCAGCGTGCGATGCCGCATCTGTCCATAAGACGCGATATGCTGGAGAAGTTGAATGCGTTGGGTTCTCTGGATCACCTGCCTGGAAACTTTCCGGAGAGCCTGTCCGAGATTCATAGTGACATTGAAAAGTTCGGCAAAAAAATAAATGATGCTGAGTCCCAAAAGGAGAGTCTTGAGGAGAAGATAGCCGATTGTGATGTTCGACAGGAAATCCTTGATCAGGCGGAAACGGTCGAGGCATTGCATCAGCGGCTGGGAACACGACTGCAGGCAAAGAAGGACAAGCCAGGTGTTCATGACCAGATGATCCGTTACAGGACAAAGGCCGCAACCCTGCTGAATCAGGTCGTTCCCGGCCTTGAAATTTCTCTTATTAATGAAATAAAGCCTTTCATTGATAAAAGACAGGACATACTCAAGCTTGGCAATCGATATGCCGGACTTAAGAAAAGCCTGAAGCAGGCTGAAAAGCAGGTTAAAGATCTAACGGGTTCACTCATGAAGACCAAAGCCGATCTGGAAACGCTACCTGCCTATATAGAGATGTCGGGGCTGGCCTCAGCAGTTAAAAGTGCGCGGAAAGCCGGGGACATAGACCAGCATATCCTGAGTCTGGGTCTGGAGATCAAAAAGCAGCGATCCTCTGCAGAAACTGAGACAAAACAGCTTGTCCCCTGGAAAGGTCAGGTTGACGACCTTCTTTCTCTTCCTGTTCCCTCTCTCGATACGGTGAATAGATTTGCCGATAATATTCGGGACGCCTCTGATGGAGTTCAGGATGAAGAGGAGACATTGCAGCAAGCTCAGGAAAAGCTTGATCGAATTAAATCCGAGCTTAGAGAAATGGAAAAATCAGGGTCTGTACTTACAGTTGAGGCGTTGGACCATGTACGTGACAGTCGTGATCAGTTGTGGAAGATTGTCAGGCGGGACTGGCTGGGGAAGGAAGATGTCGCAGGGGAGCTAAAAAATCTTGGATTAAACAAAGAACTTCCAGAGGCTTATGAAGAAGGAGTCAGGAACGCGGATGATGTTTCCGACCACCTCCGTACTGAGGCAGAACGGGTTCACAAGTATGCGCATCTGACAGCCGAGGCAGAAAAATTTGATAAACAGATTCAACGATCACAAGAATCAGGAGACAAAGCGGCTAATCGTCTGACCCAAATAGAGAAATCCTGGAAGGAAATATGGCGCGGCTGCAATATAACGCCCTTGTCACCCGGAGAGATGAGAGGCTGGATCGAACGCTGTCAGGAAATTCGGCGAATGATTAGAGAACGGATGGATATGATGGAACAAAAGCAATACCTGGTTGATCAGCGTCAAGGTCTTTTGGAGCTGCTTGGCGGCGAGCTGAAAGACATAGGTAAAGACAAAAAACTTCAGAGTGATGATGTAGATCCGATCATTACTTACGCGGAACAGCTTCTTGAGGAACTGAAGGAAAATAACGATCAGAGGCATTTGCTGGAAAAAGACATCGGCAGAATTCAGAGGGATATTAAGCAGGCAAGAAAAGAATTAGAAACCAGTAAAAGTGCAATGGATAGCTGGCATAAACACTGGAAGGAACCTATGGAAGGTATCGGGCTTGCTGAAGACACTACTCCGGAATATGCGGTTGAAGCCTTGGAAAACCTGAGGGATTGTCTTGAACAACTCGAAAAAACAGAAGAATCTAAACAAAGGATAGATGCTATGGACAAGTTTAAGGATGAGTTTTCCAGAGATGTTCAGGCTCTCGTGGAATCCGTTGCACCGGAGATTAAGGATATACCTCCGGAGCAGGTAGTGGTCAAGCTCCAGTCTATGCTGAAAGAAGCGAGAACCCTGGCCACGAAAAGAGATGGGTTCATAGAACGCGTGGAAGCTACTGAAGAAGATATACGGCTGGCTAAACTAGAGCTTGATCGGGCTATGGGGAAAATTTATGAACTGAAAAAAACTGCGCGATGCGAAAATGATGAGCAGTTATATGAGATTGAGAGAAATTTTCGGGAATTAGTTGATTTAAAGGAAAAATTAAGTCAGGTCGAAGAGACGCTTGCCGGCATTGCTGAGGGAGTGCCGCTTGAAGAGTTGGACAAACAAAGTCTGGATGTAGATCCTAACGGCCTGCCCGGCACGATTGATACAATGGAGAGGCAGCTTAAGGATGAACTTGACCCACGGATCCAAAAGCTTTCGGAGGATAAGGGTGAGGCACGTACCATATTGCAACAGATGGACGGCAGCGGAAAGGCTGCTGAAAAAGAGGAGGAGGCTCAACAGGCGCTGACAAAAGTCAGACGCCTCGCCGATAACTATGTTCGTCTCAGAATTGCAGCTCTGGTCCTCAAGAGAGAGGTTGACCGTTACCGGCAGGAAAACCAGGATCCGATCCTGAAAATTGCTGCCCGTTACTTTTCTGCACTGACCCTGGGAGCATTTTCAGGGCTCAGGGCTGATACTGACGATAGCGGCAAGCCGATTCTTGTTGGAGTCTGCCCTGATGACTGCGTTAAGACCGTTGAGGAGATGAGTTCAGGCACACGGGATCAGCTTTACCTTGCATTGCGATTGGCGACACTGGAGTGGCGGCTTGAAAAACATGAACCAATGCCGTTCATTGCCGATGACATCCTTGTCAACTTTGATGACGCCCGAGCCGAGGCAACTCTAAGGGCCTTAGCTTCTCTGGCTGAAAAGAATCAGGTGATTCTCTTTACACATCACCGGCAGATTATTGAGAGCGCCAAAGCACTTAAACTAAAAAACCCCGTATTTATACACCCACTCAGCAATATAACGAATTAATGATTCTTAAGCTGTGCTACGTATTTCGGAAAGCTTTTAATCTTACCCGTAGGGGCGGGGTCTCCCCGCCCTACACTCCTACATCAGATCAAGCCATCAGCGTCCTCACAGACAGGGCATACCCTGATACCCTGTCCATCTCCTCTTTACTCCTCTCCTCCAGGTACGGAAAAACCCCTATAACCGGCACGCTAAGCAGTTTTTCCAGAACCCCCGGATTTGTATCCTCTGCAATGTCCCCATGAGGCAAATACGTATGGTTTATTACTACACCTGAAACCCTGATGCCTTCATTCTCAGCAGCCTTTACAGTCAGTAGTGTATGATTTATTACACCAAGGGTGTTTCCGGCAACAACAATAACAGGAAGGTCGAGCAATTTGATAAGGTCACAAACCAGCAGGTCCCTGCTGACAGGGACCATTAATCCGCCCACACCCTCAACCACCATAAAGTCATGATCACCGGCAATCTCTTCAAAGGTGCTTAGTATTACCTCCTCCCTGATGACCCTGCCCTCAATCTCAGAGGCTACCAGCGGGGCAACAGGGGTCTCAAACCTGTAAGGAGTAATCTCCGACAGAGGTGTATCCGTCTCAGCCATATACTTCAGAAATGCACCATCCACAGGCACAAGCTCTTTTTCACCATCCATTCTGCAACCCGTCTCAACGGGTTTCATCACACCAACATTTACCCCCCTCATTCCAAGCGCACGGGCAACAGCAGCAGCTATTATGGTCTTACCCACTCCTGTATCCGTACCCGTTATAAACACACCGCGTTTCATAGTTTCTGTCTCCACCACTCTTTTTTTAAGTTGAGGAGTTAAGGGGTCCCGGGGTTAAGGAGTTAACTGACAAGATAACCCACTCCTCCACTCCATCACTCCTTCAAACCCTGCTCTCAAGCGAAAACACCTGCCCTGTAATACCCCTTGTACCAACAAGATAAGTGATGAAATCAACCACATCATCAGGGTCTGAAAGGTTACCCCTGATACTTACACGCCTGGCCCCCTCCATTGCCTTTGGTGACTCAAGCCCCATTCCAAGCGGCAGGTATCCCGGTATAACTGCATTGACCTTTATGTTGTATTCTGAAAACTCCTTTGCAAGGGAACAGGTAAACCCCAAAAGTGCTGCCTTTGATGCACTGTATGCCGCCTGTCCCTCCTTTCCTCTCAGTCCGGAGTAAGAAGATATATTGACAATATGCCCGCCCCCTGATTTTATCATGACAGGGGCAAAATTTCTGATACTGTTAAAAACCCCCTTCAGGTTTGTCCTTATCACGTCATCCCAGGCAGACTCGGGATATCTCAGTAAAGGGGCATCCTTTGTAATACCGGCATTATTTATTAATACATGCATGCTTCCAACTTCTCTGTCAATAACTTCCGCCATCCTCTGCACATCCCTGAAATTCCGGATATCCCCCCTCAGAAGGTACGGGTCATTTTTTAGTATCCCCTCAAGCCTTCCGGCCTCCCTCTCTGCCCTGAAATAATGGAGAATGACCCTGTAGCCTTTACTGTCAAACCCCTCAGCGAGCCTGCTGCCAAGCCCTCCGGTAGCTCCCGAGATCATAACAACCCGCAATCCCGTGCCTCCTTAAGTCTCTTTATCAGAAGATCAATGTCCTCTTCGGTATGAACTGCAGACACAGTGATCCTCACCCTTGGTGTTTTAACCGCTGGCTGCCTGATTGCAGGTGCATAAATCCCCCGGCTCATCAAAAACTCCGAAAGGTCAATGGCTGAGCGGTTATCTTTGAGCACAAGAGGCACAATCGGAGTTTGCGACAGACCTGTATCCACACCAATCGAATGAAGTCCATTGACAAGGTAGTTCCTGTTCTTCCAGAGTCTCTCCACCAGGGAGAGGTCATTAAGAATAATATTGACAGCCTCAATAGAGGCTGAGACGAGATGGGCCGGCAGTGCAGTAGAATATATAAATGTCCTTGAAGTGTTTATCAGCCATTCGGTTACAACCCCTGTAGCTGCAACAAAGGCACCATAGGAGCCTGCAGCCTTTGAGAGGGTCCCCATCTGTATTATAAAGGGCTCAGGAGAAAGACCGAAGTGACTGAGTGCCCCCCTCCCTCCCCCAAGAACACCCGTGCCGTGTGCATCGTCTATATAAAGCGTTGCATCATACCTGAAAGCCAGTTCCCGCAATTCTCCTACAGGGGCAATATCTCCATCCATGCTGAAGACAGAGTCTGTGATTATCACTGATTTTCCACTCGTGTCTCTGTGCAACAGCCCATTGAGGTGCTCCATATCCCTATGCCTGTAAATGAAGACGCGGGCCTTGCTGAGACGGCATCCGTCTATAAGGCTGGCATGATTGAGTTCATCACTGAAGATCGTTGTATTGCCGTCGGATATTGCAGGGATAACTCCGGTGTTTGCCGCATATCCGGAACCGAATATGATAGATGCCTCTGTACCCTTGAGACTTGCTGTAAGACTTTCGAGCCTCCGGTGAAGACCTGTTCCACCTGATATGAGCCTTGATGCGCCGCTGCCGGCGCCATATGCTTCAACAGCCCTGACAACAGCCTCCTTTATGGAGTGGTGATTACAAAGGCCAAGATAATCGTTAGAGGAGAAATTAATCAAGGAGACTTTCCCCATCTTTATTAGCCTGCCCTGAGGGGAATCTCGATCGCTTATACTCCTGAAAAGTCCCTTCTGTATTAACCCTTCAAGCCTTTTTTCAAACACGGGATATTTTAGCAGAAGTGGCCATGGATTGTTTAGTATTACTAAAATAACCTCTCACAGGCAAGATTGCCGGCAGGAAACCTGTCATCTCTCCATCAAAAAAGGGTGCTTCCTTTTTCCAGGAAGCACCCTTTTATAAAAACAAATCGTTTATCTGTTTACTATCAAAATTGACTACAACCCTTTTCCAATCAGGCGCCTGCTTTCTTATAAATGCTCAGTCTATGGTACCTGATATATCTTTTGAATATGTAACCCCCTCCCACACTACTTTAACAACAGCTGCAACATTTTTCGGAGGATCAGTATCATTGGGATCGCTGTCTGTGAGGGTAAAACTGAATATTACAGGGAATTTAGTCAACCTGTCCGCAAGAGGGCTTGATAGATTATTGACAGTTAATTTCCCACCATCTGAACTGACACTAATGGTTGTACCAGGTGAAGGATGGTTCAGGTTCGTATCACCAACTATGACATAGAAGGTTTGCGAGCCTCCGTTAGCTATAGTAAAGGTTGAGGGAGTAACGGCAAAATTAACAGGCTCCCATGTAAGCATAACTTTAGTCCATTGAAATATCATTCTGCCCAGTTCCCTACCCGTACATGTATAAGCAGGATTTGCATCCGGACCATCCCAGCAGCCGTTAGGACCATCGTACTGACCATTCTCATTTACATCTATGTATTCCTCAAACGGATCACTGCCGGTTCCGTCATCCCTCACACCGTTGTCATTCTTATCTATAAACGGCTCCCCGATGTCTGTAAATTTCTCTCCAGGATCATAAATACCATTTGCATTAGTATCCACAAAGCTCTCTTCCCCCATAACCGTTGCAAGGACGGTAACCCATCCATCACGAGGATTGTTTGCTGTGTTTATCCCCCAGGTATTAGACACATATGTCTTAAGTGCTGTCTCGTCGGCATCTGCAACTACATCCGCGGGCATGGGGTTCTGGGTCCTGAAGATTACCGAGCCAGCACCAGTGGAGTCAACATTTACGTTTCTGTCTATTGCCCCGGCCTCTGTATAGAAGGAAATGGATGTCCCTTCAAGTACATTGTAGTTGCCAAACCTGTCCGCTACAAAGGCGGAGATGGTTGCTTGACAGTTCACAATATTGAGACACGGATGATTTATAACATCAGGAACAAGGGTGAAACTCCTGGAAGTAGGTACCCCGCCACCAATGGATATCGGTGACGACGATGACGATAATGTACTACCATTGACATCCACGGAGGCCTTTATCATGACAGGCCCAGCCACATAGCCACTGTGAAGGAAGGTAGCAGCCTCACCATTTCGCGTTGATGTGGTAGTGGGATCTAAATACTCGCTCCCATTGAGCCCGGTCATGGTAAATGTCACTAAGGTGCCATCTACCACAGGATTACCATTTACGTCCTTTACAAGGAAGGTTATGGTTGATGTCTCTGTCTGACCAGTGCCCTTTATGCCTATAACCTGTGGCGAGGCAGAGGAAAACTCAATACTTCCCGCGTCTGCACCCAAAATACTAACCGATACCGTGCTGCTTATACTCCCTGCTGTTGCGGTTATGATTACCGTGCCTGCACTTGTCAACCCTGCTTTAAAGGTTGCAGTTGCCACACCGTTATAAGTGTTAGCCTGCGGATTTATCACACCAAGCGAAGAATCACTGAGAGAAAAACTTACCACGGTTCCATTGGGCACATTACCACCATTGCTGTCCTTGACAGTGGCTTCTATGCTCGATGACCCTCCCACTGTTACGGATGCCGGGGTTGTTGTAACTGTCACAGTAGCCACTATATCCAGAACGCTAACCGATACCGTGTTGCTCACACTTCCCGCTGTAGCAGTTATGGTTACAGTGCCTGCAGTTGTTGCTGTAAATGTTGCACTTGCCACCCCGTTGACAGTAGTAGTCGATAGGGGGGTTATAGCACCAAAAGATGAATCACTTACAGAAAAAGCAACAGCAGTACCATCGGGCACATTACCACCGTTGCTGTCCTTGACAGTGGCTTCTATGCTCGATGACCCTCCAACTGTTACGGATGCCAGCGTTGCTGTAACTGATACTGTACCAACTACAGTTGAACCTGTTCCCGTCCCGGTCCCGGTATCGGTACCAGTACCTGACGAACTGGGAGGCAGACTGCTGCTTTTAGAACCACAGGCAGATAAGAAGGCCACAACCAGCAGAAACAGAAAAAGCTTAACAGCTAACTTGCCGGACATATTCTTGTGCATTATAAAAACCCTCCTCATCACTATGGTGTAGTCGTAGTCGTAGTCCCTACCGTAACATCTAAGGTCGAAGAGGCAAAACCGGCTCCGGACCTGACTTCAAGGTCTCCTGTATATTCATATTCGGCACCTGAGATGAAATCCAATCTAAATTTATAAGAACCAAACTCATCCGTAGTGGCCTCAAAGGGTGAATCCACTTTGGTATCGCCCTTATATAGCTGCACCAGATCGTATGGACTTGGTGAGGCCCAGACGAAGGATATGGACAGCTTTACATTTCCTACAGGGTTGCCATCCTTGTCAACAACAGATACTGTATAATCCTGTGTTGACCACTTGGCGGGAGAAGTTCCGTTTGCTTCAATTACGGATTCTATAGATACAGATGAAGGACTGATGGTTATCGTTGAATCTGGCGGGGCACTTACATCACCACATGACCATAAAAAGAGTATTGCTATTAAAGGTAATACATATTTAAAGTGCCGGATCCTCATATCGCCTCCTTTATTACTTCATATAAAACTGTTTATGCTCTCCATTGAGCAGCGTGATTACAATTTAGTGTATATATTGTAAGAGTGATTATTATTGCTCCAGGCTCCTCTTGACTATCCTCGGCGTAATAAATATCAGAAGCTCATTTGTCCGGGCCTCTTTTTTCTTGCTCTTAAAGAGCCATCCCAAAATGGGTATATCCTTGAGACTCGGCACCCCTGACTCGGCGTTATTGTGGACCGTCTTGTAGATACCTCCGATTACAAGGGTCTCTCCATCCTTAATAATAACATTCGTCTTCGCCTCTTTCTTATCAGTCCCCGGCACGCCCTCAACAGAGGGAATTGTGGGATCGAGTTCCTCTTTCTTTACCTCAACCTTCATGATAATCGAGCCATCAGGCGTTATGTGCGGCTTCACCTTGAGTTCAAGTTTGACATCCTTAAATTGAGTTGAGACCGTACCCTCTGACGTAAGTTTTCTTACAGGAATGCTCTTGCCCTGGGATATGAATGCCTCCTGGTTGTCAATTGTAATGATCCTTGGGTTGGAAACTATTTTGAGTTGGCCGGTTGTCTCAAGGGCTGATAACTCAACACTCAGAGAGAGCGTTCTTGCTGCATTTAAAAACCCGAAGTTAATCCCTGTCCCGGAACCGGGACCTGCACCGGATGCCGGAAAATCCACGACATACGGGGTCAGGCCTCCAACGTTTGAAAGCCTGTTGCTGGTGCTGGCATTAACCCCCCATCTCACACCAAACTCCCGTGATGCATTGGTATTTACCTCTACAATCCTTCCCTCTATCATCACCTGCGGAGTGGACTTATCAAGGGTCTTGATGAGACTCTCCACTTTTGGCATATTACTTGGCACGTCCTTTATTATTAAAGAACTTATCCTCTGGTCGACACTCACACTCCCTCTCTCCGAGAGTATCTTTCCCTGGTCTATTGCCGACTTCACCTTGCTCACCGATGCATAACTGATGGGAAAGACCTTTGTCACAAGCGGTTCTGCCTTCCTTGCAGCATCTTTTGCCTTGATGGCATCTTCCCTCTCCTTGACAAGAACGGACAGGGGAGCTATTCTTATTATGTTGCCTTCGATAACCATGCCGAGATTATGGGTCTTCAGTATAAGGTCAAGCGCCTGATCCCAGGGGACATTTATAAGTTTTACCGTAATCTTTCCCTTAACCTCTGGGTCAACAACTACATTATAACCGCTTACATCTGCAAGGAGCCTGAATATGGGGATAATATCCGCATCCTGAAAATCGAGAGATATTTTTTTGCCCGTATATTTGCCGGCTACAAGCACCTCGGAAGATTCTTTTAGCAGTCCTTCTCCTTTCACTACCTTCTTCGCTTCACCCGAATCAACTCCGTTAGGCCTTTCCGACACCGCCTCTTCAAGAAGCTCAGGTGAACGGAGAGAGATTTCTATCCTGTTAGCTATTGATACAACATCAAAGGTGGTATTAGCATCAAGGTCAAGGACAATACGTAATCTATTTTCGTATTCACCCCACCTGATCCCCTTCAGGGGTTTTATGACAGTCTCGGGGACAGATGCCCTCATATCCACATCAGGAATATCTATCACAAGCCTGCCGTCAAGTGGAAAGACGTCCGGAATCATCGTACCGTCACCATTAATAGTAACAACCACCCTGTCTCTAAGCCTCTTCATCGATACATTGTCAATGTATTGTGCAGGTGGTAAGTCATGAGCTCCCGCAGAGACACTCTCAGAAGGTTTTTTGGGGCTCAGCTTCTCAGCCGTTTCGTCTTTTATTAATAATGTCAGAGTGTTTTTTGCATATTGCGGCACTACATTTGCCGGAGAAGAAAGGAGCACATCAAGCCTTGCACCTTCTGCAGGCACCTTGGCATATTCGGGTCTGATCTCGGTTATCCCTGCAACCCCCGGCACAATCTTCCGGGTATATTTACCAAGAGTTACACCCTTTAGCCCTACAACCACCTTAAACGGGTCATCCGGCTTGTATACTGTATACTCAAACGGTGCACTTGCAGATATGGTCAACCTGTTGTCTGAAGCTGTAATTGAAGTTATCTCAGGGGGAGTTTCCCGATGCTGCACAACCCCTTTAACCTGCTTGACAGGTTCTACGGAGGTACATCCATAAAATAATGTAAAAAGCAAAAGACACGAAATAATAAGCGCTGAAGAATACAAGTTTAAACGTTGCGAACCTGGAATTGCACATTGTGAGTCTATCCCGTAGCCCGTAGCCCGTAGCCCGTTAAATGAATTTCTTTTTCTCTTATATTGTTTCTCCATTATTCCTCCTCTTTGCGGAGCTTCAAAACTGTATCTTTAGGTCTTAATTGACCTCTGTAGTTAACGATATACTCCCTGATTACAACAGTATCACTCTTAATATCAATAACCTTCCCGTCATAAAGCCCTAAAGTCGTTCCTTTCCTGATCGTATAAGCCTTCCCGTCAGGGAGGACAACAGAGGCATAATAGTCTTTCTCCGCTTTACCCGTATAGACAACGCCAATGAGTCTGAAATCCGTAACGTCGTAATTCTCCAGGGGATTGACCGTCTTCTTTTTCTTCCCTACCTTCTGTTTTGTCAGGACAATGATGGAAAGGAAGGGGTCACGTCTGCCCTCGGGATTATAGGTAATTGCCTCGATTTCCTTGCTGGCTTTTTTGGCTTTAGCCTTGACCGTTTCAATTGTTCTTTTAACCGTGGTTGTCTGAACAGGGGTTTTCTTTGCCGGCTCAGGTTTTTTAACCTGTGACTTGTCTTTACAAGCAATAAGCACGGAAGTCATCAGGATTACTATCAATATATTTACTATGGTCTTCATCTTTTACGACCCCGTCTTTTTTTACCTGCCGCTCCTTTTTGCATCTCGCTTTCAGGAACTGCAGAGAATGTCAGGGCAACAAAGGATATCTGCAGTTTGGCTTCCCCTGTTTCCGGTTTTGCATTACCGAGTTTTATATTTGTAACATTTACGATCCTGCTAAGTCTTGTAAGGGAACTGAAGAAATAGCCCAGCCTGTGGTATGAACCTACCATCTCCACCTTCACAGGTATCTCATATACAACTCCGCTTGAATGGATATTCCTCTTGGAAGGCTTCCAAAGCTTTATCTGCAAGCCGGCCTTGATTCCAAGGTCTGAAACCTGCTTCAAAAGAGTGGTTACTTCCTTTTCCTCGGGTAACTGTCTCTTTAGCTCATCCAGCTCTTTAACCAACCCCTCATAACGGGCCTTGATTTCCGGCAGCTTCCTCAGCTTCGTTTCCGCCTTTCCTATCTCCTGTTCCTGCTTTGCAATATTTTTTTTGAGTAAATTAATCTCGGCAGTATCGGGTTTATAATAGATAAAGAAGAACATGACTATGATCAGAAGGGGCACGCATGTTGCTATAGCATATTGAGCTGCCGGCGGAATTGTCTTGAGATCTATTTTTAATTTTGACGCCATCTCAACCATTTAGTCCCAGTTTTAACTTGAAGTTATACACAGGAATCTTCTTCTTTGAACTCCCCCCGGAAATCTCCTTACGTTTTGACTCGGCAAGGTACACGGAGCTAAACAACGGGGACTTTTTGAGCCTGTTTACATATTTCACTACATCCGAATTGGTAAAGGCATAACCTTCAATATTAACTGCCTTGCCTTTGACTTTAAGCTCTTTAAGCCATATCCCATTCGGCAGCTCTTTGCTGACCTCATCCATCAACCTGACAGGGATACCCTGATTCTTTCTTAATTGCAGGATTACACCTTTCTTCCGTTGCACGGTTTTGACAAGCGTTTCATAGTTCTCTAATGCCTTGAGTTTTTTTCTCATGTCCTGGAGTTTCTGTTCATTAGAGGCCTTTCTGACTTGCAGGGACTTAAGCTCTTCCTTAACATTAACATACGTAAACAGAACCCCGATCAAAACAATAACGGTTGCTATGACAGTGACTATAATAAAACCAGGAATCGGCTTTGGCTTCTTCTTTCTTTTAACAGGGAGAAGATTTATCCTTATCATCTGTCTCCAACCCTCCTGATGGCAAGCCCAACGGAAACAGCAGCTATAGGCGCTATATCCCTGATGTAAGCATCATCCAGTTTCTTCGAAATAGTAATGTTCTGAAATGGATTTGCAATCTTTACCTCTATACCTAAACGCTCAGCAAGCATTTCAGGAAATCCTGCAATAAGCGCACAGCCGCCGCTGAGTATCAACTCAGAAACTTCCTCTTTTGCCATGGAGGTCCTGAAGTACTCCAGGGAACGGCCTATCTCATTAAAAATCTCCTCAGAGGCAGCTTCAATTACAGTCCTGGCCTCCTCTTCAGATACATTTTCCACTGTCTCACCCCGTTTAAGCCTCTCAGCTACCTCGTAAGGTATATGGAACTCCCTCTGCAGCGCTTCTGAATGGAGGTTGCTCCCCACGGGGCCGTCCCTCGTAAAAGATGGTATTCCCCCCTTAATAATGTTCATCTTGATAGAACTTGCACCTATGTCCACGAGGGCAACATTCCCGGAAGCTGAAATCTCATAATTCAACTCGTACATATTTTCAAGGGCAAACACATCAACATCCACTATAACAGGGGTTAATCCGGCATCTTTTACAACACTGACATACTCATTTATAACGTCCTTCTTTACTGCCACCAGTATAACATCCATCTGTCCGGGCTCTTCCCTTGGACCGATAATCTGGAAATCAATATTTACATCGTTTATATCAAACGGGACATACTGCTCTGCTTCAAACTTTATGGATTCCTCAAGCTCTTCCTCACTCATTTCGGGCAGGCTTATCATTTTAATAATTACCGAGGAATGACCGGAAACCGATATAACGACTTCCTTACCTTTTATTTTTGTCTTGCGGAGGAGTTCCCTAATTGAGTCAGCAAGACGGAGAGAATCGATAATAGAGCCATCTACAATAAGTTCAGGCGGCAGCGGAATCATATCGAACTCTTCAAGTTCATAACCGCCTCTCGTCTCTTTTATCCGGGCTACCTTTAAAAACCCAGCCCCGATATCCAGCCCTATTGGTATCTTTTCACCAAGCAGCATACCTCTATATAAACAGAATTTTCTTTTCTTGTCAAGTGTTTTTTCCATTTTTTTTCGAAGGTTGCAAAAAACGTTAATCCCTGATCACGAAAAAAAGCATACTGCAGCTTTCAAATTGCATGGTACAGAAAATTCTCAACGTCTATTCATACTTACTACTTCTATCTTTATTCAACACTTTCATGTTTTCACCGGTCAGTGAGAAAAGACCTTTTCTATCTTCACAAGCCCTCCATCGTTCAACTTTCCAATGGCAAAAAAATCACCTGCCGGACTTTTTAATCTGACGAGTTCCCCCACGGGTATCTCAATCTTTGCAAAAAACGCCGTACCATGACCGGCAAGCCTGAACTGATCGTCATTCAGTGTTAATTCATTCAGGTGTCCCAGGGCCTCATTCATTGTGAGAAAAGTGAATCTTCCTTTCCCGATCTCCTCACAAGAGACCGAATCCTCTACTTTAAAATGACCTATAGCTGTTCTTTTCAGCCTTTTAACCACAGCTCCCACCCCAAGGGCCTCACCTATATCACGGGCAAGGCTCCTGATATAAGTACCCTTCGAACATCTTACCCTTACAATAAATTCAGGCGGAGAGAAAGAGAGCAGTTCCATCATGCCGATAAAGACCCTTCTCTCTTCTCTCTGAACGGTTATTCCCTTCCTCGCAAGCTTGTAAAGCGGCACCCCCTTAAGCTTTATGGCTGAGAACATCGGAGGCACCTGCATCAACTCCCCCTTAAATTGCCCGAGAACCCTTATTATTCTGTCCTCGGTAATACCGGAAGGGTTCTCTTCTTTAATTATACTTCCTGTAATGTCAAGGGTATCGGTCACTATGCCAAGCTGAAGGTGGGCGATATACTCTTTTTCAAGTAATGAAAGGTACTCTGTTATCCTTGTAGCGTCATTCAGACAGACAAGCAACACGCCCTCGGCAAGAGGGTCAAGGGTGCCTGCATGACCAGCCTTGGAGGCCCCAAGGATTCGTTGCACCTTCCGTCCTGCCTGGTGGGATGTGATATCAGGTGGTTTATTCAGATTTATAACAATGCTCTCTTTAAAACTCTTCTCAATAGTCATCGGGATGATAGTGAGTCCTGAATCGCTTCTACAAGCCCTCTCCTTACATCCCCGATGTCACCACGAACTTTATAACCGGCAGCGTTTTTATGTCCTCCGCCACCAAAATGTAAGGCAATCAATGAAACATCACAGTTGCCTTTACTCCTGAGACTGGCCTTCCAGCAACCTGCTTCAAACTCCCTGAAAATAGCGGATATATCCACAGAATCTATCATTCTTGGAAAGTTTATAAAGTTCTCAGTATCCGAGGCATCCGCCCCTGTCTCCTTAAACATATCCAGGTTAATGGTCGCAATGGCACTGTTAATGTTACCTGTATGCACAATCTCCACCGTCTTCAGCATACTGACAAAGAGCCTGAATTTATTGACAGACCATGATTCATAAAGCCGCCGGGAAACTTCTCCGGGGTTAACCCCGGCATCTACCAACTCAGCAGCCACCCTCAGCACCTCCGGCGTGGTGTTTTCATATCTGAACGTTCCCGTATCCACGGTAATTGCCGTGTAAAGATTTACCGCTATTTCCCTGTTAATGTTCACTTCAAGTTCTTTTATAAGATTATAAATCATCAAGCCTGCAGCAGGGCTCTCCGGTTCTATCCACCTTATATGTCCAAGATCCGTGATAGTCCGATGATGGTCGATAACAACAACACTTTTGCATTCCGGATCCTTCAGCCCCACCCTCTCAAGGTCATTACAGTCTACGACAAAGAGGGTCGAGTATTTCAGTCTCTCCCTGTCTATCCCGCTCTCAACCAACTCTGAAGAGGGAAGAAAATTGTACATATACGGCACCCCGTCGCTGTTGAAGACCTGCACATCCTTGTGCCGTAATTTCAGGGCAAGGGCAAGGGCAATAGATGCGCCCAGGGCATCTCCTTCGGGATTGAGGTGGGAGACAATTGTAAAATATTCCTCTCTCTTTATGAGTTCAACTATCTCTTCAGGAACCTTCACTTTCACCCTCTTTTTTTATCCTGAGAAGCAGTTCATCTATCTTTGCCCCGTATTCAATTGATTCATCCTCATAGAACTCAAGCGTTGGAAGCACCTTCATCCTTACACGTTTTCTCAGCTCCGACCTTATAAATCCCTTTGCAGAATTCAAAATCTTCAGTGTGCTCTTTGTTTCGCTTTTTTGGAGGACACTCACATAAACCCTGGCAATCTTCAGGTCTTCCGTAACTTCCACCGAAGTGATGGTCAGGAAACCCAGACGAGGGTCCTTCACCCTCCTCATAACGATATCGGCAATCTCCTCCCTCATGAGGTCTCCGATACGCTTTGAACGTTTATATGGCAGCATAATTTTATATTCCTTTATAAAGTTATTTATCGTCTCAAAATGGTGTGGACATAATTATTTAGTGTCTGTGTATAAACTACAGTAATTTGTCATTCCCGCAAGTGAAGCG
>ENA-ORDP01000151-ORDP01000151.1-marine-sediment-metagenome-genome-assembly--contig:-NODE-151-length-46162-cov-4.186371_pt1 | contig 46162 bp, 45 predicted proteins | sample MGYA00248627_ERZ508539 | MGnify/ENA primary metagenome ERZ508539 (study PRJEB26208, sample SAMN05571518) | marine sediment metagenome | biome: deep sea; feature: Hydrothermal vent; material...
GATAAGGGTGACGGACTTATTACCTGGATAAGAACCGTTCAATAAAAGGAGAGGGGCTCTGTATCAGTGTTGACACCCTGCTCGTCCTTAATGGCAGCTCCCAGGTACTGAGGCATGGCAAACATGCCGTGATGGACTTCCGGGTTATAGAAGCGGAGGGTGGCATTGAGGCGTCTTATTCTCCCCTCAAGTTCCTTGAGGGAGAGTCCTTTTGGATCGTTGCTGTTTGATGCATACACAAACCCCCAGGGCACATAAAAGGACGGCACAGACGTCCAGTATCCCCTTACTGTCGTGAATATCCGGGACATGGTGTTATGGATAACGGTAAAGGCTTTCAGGTTGTTTACCGAGACGGACGTTGCCTGGGTCACTGCTACTCCATCCGGCGCGAGATGCTCCATGACCTCTCTGTAAAATTCCCTTGTATAAAGCTTGATAGCAGGCCCTCCTTCCATGGGCTCCGGAAGGTCAAGAATTATCACATCAAACTTCTCGTCTCCCTCAGCAATAAACCTTCGAGCATCCTCATGCAGGACCTTTACCCTGGGATCATCAAAACACCCCTCATGCCATTCATGCAGATGGTCCTTGCATGCCTGCACTACCTCTTCATCAAGGTCAATCATGCAGACGGATTCCACTGTAGGGTGCCGCAGCACTTCCCTGATCGTAGCCCCTTCTCCTCCACCGGCAATCAATACTTTTTTTGGAGCCCCATGGGTAATCAGGGCAGGGTGAACAAGGGCCTCGTGGTATATGAACTCGTCAAGCTGAGTAGACTGCATCTTGCCGTCAAGAACCAGGGTCTTGCCGTAACTGCCGAGTCTGAGAATTTCCAGTTTCTGATACCGGGTCTGGGCGGTATACAGGACCTCTTCAAGTGAATGGAGGCTGGCCTCTTTATCTGTTGTAAACTCAAGAAACCATTTGGAGTCGATCATTACAAACCTTGTGCGGGAGTTTTTCGTTTGTGCACGAAATTATCCCTCTTTTCATTTCCACGATGGATGGGTTTTTTGACTCAAACTGTGCAATAAGGTATTGGACAGCAATTTCCGGTTTAATTACATCCCCACAGGTAAATATATCCACGGCGGCATATCCATATTCCGGCCATGTATGAATGGAAAGGTGAGATTCAGCAATAACTACCATACCACTGATCCCAAAGGGACTAAACTCATGGAAGGATACATCGACAATGGTTGCCTTTGCTTGCTTTGCAGCAGATACCATTGCCTCCCTTACAGTATTCAGGTCTTTCAGTATCTCATGATTACAATCCTTTAATTCAACTAATAACTGGGTACCTAAAGCATGCAATCCTCAACCCCCCTTCAAGTGGTTTAAGAGGGACAAAATATCCCTAACAAGCATATAAGCATAAAGCAAACAATACATTTTTGTCAAGGGATCGAATCGAATTTATCGAGCCAGGTTAGAAATGTCCAGCGATTTACGGTAAGAGCCGGTATTGACGGGGAATTAGCAGTGTTTTTGCTGTAAGACCCCACGTCATTCACTTCCACGCTACGTTGAATGCCGAAGGCTTTGAGCCTCGGCTCAATTCTTCTTAAGTACGTTATTGCAACAACTGACCACAGATTTTGTATACGGAAAATACAGTTTTCCTCTTTGTTCCCCTTAGACTGAATCTATATAAGCCGTAAACAACTCAGGAGCAGGATGAAGAACCTTGAATTGTTACGGGATAGATATGTCTTTAATCTCCCTGTATGAAAAGACAGGGCCGTCTGTGCAGATGTATCTGGGACCTGTATAACAATGACCACATTTACCGACTCCACACTTCATGTGCGCTTCAAGTGTGGTAATTATCCTCTCCTCAGGCATTCCAAAGAGGAAGAGCTCTCCCATGGCAGCCTTTATCATCACTTCAGGGCCGCATATATAGGCGGTTGCCTTTTTCAAGTCTGAATGCACCTCCTGCCAGAGACCTGTAACCAGGCCGACATGGCCCTTCCAGCACTCATCAGCTCTGTCCACGGTAAGAAGCACCTTTATGCCCCTCTCCTTCCAATCCTCCATCTCATCCCTGAAGACAATATCCTCAGGAGTTTTTGCCCCATACAGGAGCGTTACCCGACCCACATCCTCCGGTTTTTTCATAAACCACTCAATGAGCGGTCTCAACGGTGCCATGCCGATTCCGCCTGCAACTACCACAACATCCCTGTTTTTTGAGATCTCCAGGGGAAAGCCATTACCATAGGGGCCTCTCAGCCATAGCGGATCTCCGGCTTTCAGGGAATGGATTGTCTCAGTAACAAAGCCTGCCCTCCTTATGCACAGCTCCACCGCTTTATCTGCTCCGAAAAGCGATGTCACGGATATGGGGACCTCCCCTGCACCCCATACCGAAACCATAAAAAACTGTCCCGGCACATAGTTAAGCGGCATTTGAGTCCTCACCCTGAATAGGCTTACATCCCTGCCCTGCGGTATAATCTCCTCAATCTTTCCGTTTACAGGCAGATATATGTTTTTGCCATTTGTCATTTGTTATTTTCCATTTGTTATTTATTCTTCCCCTCCGTCAATTCCTGTTAATCCTGTCTAAGAAAATTCTTGTTTTTTGCATATCATTTGTGACTTATTCTTCCTCTCCGTTAATGGCCAGTCCCTTTATCTCTGTTGCGATGGTTGCCATATCGATCTTTCCGGGACACGTTATGGCACATCTGCCACAGCCCACACACCCGAATTCGTTCAGCACCTCCGGATAGTGAATGAGCTTGTGATAATACCACCTCCTGGTCCTCAGCATCCTTTTTTCATTCGGCAGTATACCACCGGCCATTCGGGTAAAACCCTTAAAGAGACATGTATCCCACAGCCTTATCCTCTCTATCCCGTCAGGATATGTCCTGTCGGTTACAGTGAAGCATGTACAGAGTGGACAGTCATAAACACAGCCGCCGCATTCAAAACATCTCCGGGCAACCTTTTGCCAGAAGTCATCCTTTAACCGTCCGGCAAGGATCATCCGTCGTGGACTCTCAAGGCTTATCCTCTTCTGAAACCTCGCCGTTGCACTCAGAAAAACCTCGTACTGATCATCATAGTCTGTCTTGCGGGGTCTGCTGAACAGAAAGGAGATCCCCTTGACTGTTTTTATTCCTTCAGCAGAGGCCGTCTGGACAAAGTACCTGTTGCCGAGGTCGGTCAACTGTATGTCAAACCCCTTTTCAAGATAAGGGCCTGTCCCGAGCCCGATACAAAAGCATGTCGGATCAGGGTTATTGCAGACGATAGAGATAAAGAGGGTGTTCTTCCTCCTCTGTTCATAATACGGGTCCCTGTATCCTTCGAGATAGAACCTGTCCAGGAGCCTGATGGCAGAGATGTCGCAGGACCTGACACCGAAGATGACACGCTTCTTTTTATCCATCAGGTCCAGGACCCCGGTTTTCCCATAAGATTCTTTCATATGTACGTTGGGGGATACGGGTTGCGGTTTGGAGGGTAAATTAACCCCGTCACTCGTGACTTTTAACCTGAGCATGGGGTCGTATTGGGGGAGAAGGAACTCCTTGGGTGAAGGCAGTGATGCAGGGGAGTCAAGAACGACCTCGTGAATCTGATCGACACTCCTGAAGACAATATCCCTGCCCTTGTCCCTTAACGGTCCGATGAGGTCCCCCGCTTTCCTTAACTGTCTTAGCCAGTAAGAGAGGTGATTCTTTTCAAGTATCCATTCGTTCTTCATGGTTCGCTCTTCTCTATCTTTACTGCACAGACCTTGTATTCCGGTATCTTCGCCCCCGGGTCTGTGGCAGGATTTGTCAGGATATTTGCAGCAGCCTCCATAAAATGAAACGGGATGAAGACCGTGCCCTCAGGAGTTCTCCCGGTTACAAGGGCCTTTGGCTCTATCGAGCCTCTCCTTGAACTCACCCTCACTCTTGTCCTTTTTCGGATACCGAGCCTTTCTGCATCAGCAGGGTTTATCTCTACGAGGCATTCAGGCTCTTCCCGTTCAAGTACAGCGGTCCTTCGGCACATTGTCCCTGTATGATAATGGAAAGAGAGGCGTCCGGTTGTAAGGAGAAAGGGGTATGCCTCATCAGGCAGCTCGTCAGGCGGGAGGAACTCCACTGTAATGAACGTGCCAAGCCCCTTGGCAAAATTTTTTCTGTGCAGATAAGGTGTTCCGGGATGGTTGATATCAGGGCAGGGCCATTGCAGGCCAAAACCATCAGACAGCCTGTGGTGAAGTACCCCGCCATAAGATGGAGTCAGGAATGCTATCTCTTCCATAACCTCATAGGCCCCCCTGTAAGACATACCGTAGCCCATCTTTTCAGCAAGAGCACAGATTATCTCTCCATCAGGCATTGATTCACCAATTTGACCGGCCGCCCTTCCAAGAAGCTGTATCCTTCGCTCCGTATTTGTAAAAGTCCCGTCTTTCTCAGCAAAGGATGCAGCAGGCAGGACTACATCTGCAAACTCTGAAGTCTCATTTGGGAATATGTCCTGCACAATCAGGAATTCAAGCCCCTCCATCGACTCCCTGACGTGATGAAGGTCAGGGTCGGACATCAGGGGGTTTTCTCCCATTACGTACATGGCCTTCAGGTTTCCCACACGTGCTGCCTCCATCATCTCCATTATTGTCAGTCCCGGGCTGACAGGGAGTTTTTTCCGCCAGGCCCTCTCGAACTTCCTTCTTGCCCCCGGATTCGTCACTTTCTGGTAGCCACTGTAAACATTAGGCAGGGCCCCCATGTCACAGGCTCCCTGGACATTGTTCTGTCCCCTCAGCGGGTTGATGCCTGACATCGGCAGACCGATATGCCCGGACAGCATGACCAGATTGGCACAGGCCCTTACATTATCAACCCCGGTTATATGCTGCGTAATCCCCATTGCATAAAATATCATTGAGCGCTTCTCCATGGCATAGATCCTTGCCACACGCCTTATATCATTGGCCTTGACCCCTGTAATCCCCTCAACGGTAGCCGGAGGATACCGTTTCAGTTCCTCTTCAAAGAGGTCGAAATTCTCGGTCCTTCTCCTGACAAAGTCCGCATCTACAAGCCCCTCGCTAACTATCACATTCATTATCCCCATCAATAGGGCAACATCAGTGCCGCTGCGGTGCCTGAGGTGGATATGGGCAAACTCTGCTATCTGTGTCCTTCTCGGGTCTGCAACTATCAGGGTGGCCCCCCGGTCAACGGCTTCAAGCATATGCATCCCTATCATCGGGTGTTGTTCCGTGGTGTTCGAGCCGATAACAAAGAGGACGCTTGCTTCGGCAATCTCGCTTATGGAGTTGGTCATCGCTCCGGAACCGAATGCCGCTGCCAGGCCACCAACCGTGGAGGAGTGACAGAGCCTGGCACAGTGGTCAATATTATTTGTCCCAAGTACTGCCCTTGCAAACTTCATCATCAGGTAATTTTCTTCATTCGTACACTTTGCTGAACTGAGAATCCCTATGGAGTCAGGCCCGTGTTTTGTCCTGATCTCTCCAAGTCGTGCTGCTACAAGGTTCAATGCCTCATCCCAGGTGGCCCTTCTGAGGCCTTTTCTTTCTCTTATCAGGGGATATTTCAGTCTGTCGGGGTGAGTAGCAAACTCATGGGCATTCCAGCCCTTCACACACAGGCTTCCCCTGTTTACCGGATGGGTCCTGCTTGGAGAGGTGCCTGTAATCTGCCCGTTTTTCACATGGAGGTAGAGACCGCAACCGCAGCCGCAATAGGGACAAACCGTCATAATCTTATTCATAGAGGTTATTATAGCAGAGCTCGTACCATCTGTATACATTCCGGCTTGTCTTTTTAAAAAAAATACGGAGCCGGGAAGTGTAAAATAGAGATATGATTAATATCTCTGAAGGCATCTCGATTGATGAGAGCGAAATTCATCTGAAGTTCATCCGTGCTTCAGGGCCGGGTGGGCAAAAAGTCAACAAGACCGCTACAGCCGTACAACTTCGGTTTGATGTTAAGAACTCTTCTTTGCCCGTTGATGTTCGGGAGCGTCTTATTAGTCTTGCCGGAAGGAGGATCACTGCTGAGGGCTCCCTGGTCATTGATGCCCGGCGGTTTCGTTTACAGGAACAGAACCGTCAGGATGCAATTGAAAGGCTGGTTGAATTGATCCGCAAGGCAGTAGAGAGACCGAAAGTCCGTCGCAAGACAAGGCCAACGCTTCAATCAAAAAAGCGCCGTCTGGAGGCCAAACAGCGCTGTAGTAAGAACAAACGCCTGAGAAGGTCTGTTAGACGTTTCGAAGAATAGCAGCGTAGTTGTAATGAAAGAGTTTATGGCTCTTCCGGATTTTCAACTCAGTCTTTTAAATATCCACTCTATCTGAGACGGTCCCTTTGTCAACAGCCTCCTGGAGCCGATGCACTTCGTTCAGAATTCCCATAAAGCGACGGCCAAAGGCCGTCAGCACGTACTCTACCTGCAGAGGAGGCTTCTCGCCGAACACGGAGCGCTGCACGATGCCGAAGCGCGTCATCTTTCGCAGCCGCTCATTCATCACCTTTGTCGACAGGCCGGGGCTTGCCCGAAGCAACGCACTTGGCCTGCTGCACCCATCAGCAATGAGCCGAAGCAAGCGGACCGACCATTTGCATCCGATGATGCTTTCGACCATAGAACCGACTTTAATAGCGCTGCCGTCCTGCGAGGAGGAAGCCCTCTCACCCCATGGACCGTTTTCAACCATCACTTACCTACCTTACCAAAAAGTACCTTCTTGACCGGAATCCGTAGCCGGTATATCCTAAAAGGCATGTGGTCGAAGACCACGGTAAACCACTCAAAACGAAAGGAGCTACAAGATGAAAAGCAAAGCCATCTTTTACCACGCCGGATGTCCCGTGTGCATCAGTGCCGAGCAATCCCTGCTCAGTGCGCTCGACACAAACCGCTTTGACGTCGAGATCGTACATCTCGGTACAGACAAAAGCCGCCTCTCCGAAGCAGAAGAACTCGGCATCAAATCGGTCCCCGCACTGGTCTTGGACAGACAGGTCTTTCACATCAACTTCGGTGCGAGCCTCTCGGATTTGAAGTAAACGCGTGTATGAGAGCCTGCCTGGAGGGATCGTATCCCCCCGGGTTTCTCTCATCCGCACAGACTCTCCCGAGCACCGGCATCACTCCTCTCCGGTTCGCACGCAGCAACGGTGCGTTGAGCGCAGTTAAACGCGTCCATCCGGATGCCTTGTGTACGCGTTATAATGTGAAATATAACGGAAACGGGTAGAGAAAGGCAAGGGATGCTCTTCTCCAGCTCTTGAAGATTTTTTGGGGGCACTCCTGCCTCCTGAAAAATTAACAGATTGCTTCTTTTATTGCCTTCAGAAGGGGTTTCACCTCTGAGTCCCTTATCGTCCTTGCATCAATAATAACACTGCCTGCTCTTATCCTTGTAATTACTGCAATAGCGGCACCCCTCCTCAAACGCTGCTCAACAAGCAGGGCTGACATTCCCTCCACCTTCAGTCTTACTACATATGTCGGCAAATATACCCCCGGCAAAGAACCGCCGCCGGCCTGTGACTCGTCCTTCTCAATAGAGACCAGGGCATTCCTGACATCACGCTTTATCAACAACTGAATCTTCCTGGCACGTCTCTTTATCACCTCATCCCCCTGCAAAAGAGTCTTCAGTACAGGTATTTTTTCCCTTGCTTTTTCAGGATCAGCATGGCAGAGTAATGTTGCCTCCAGTGCAGCGAGGGTAAGTTTATCTATGCGTACAGCCCTTGTAAGGGGATGTTTGGCTATCCGCTCTATCAATTTCTTCCTGCCGACGATTATTCCGGCCTGTGGTCCTCCAAGGAGTTTGTCGCCACTGAACGTTACAATGTCCACCCCCTTACCGACCACCTCATGAACAACAGGCTCGTCATATATCCCGTAAGGTCTCAGGTCGGTAAAGCATCCGCTGCCGAGGTCAAACATAACAGGCACTTCCTTTCTTTTGCCAAGCCTGACGAGCTCTCCAACTGATACATCTTCTGTAAATCCAATCACTTTATAGTTGGACTGATGAACCTTGAGGAGCAGGGCGGTCTGCTCACCTACGGCATCTTCATAGTCTCCTGAATTTGTCTTGTTTGTGGTCCCAACCTCTTTTAGTAGTGCCCCACTCTGCAACATAACATCAGGAATCCTGAAGGCCCCTCCAATCTCAATAAGCTCTCCCCTTGAGACTATAACCTCCCTGCCTTTTGCAATTGCACTTAGACAGAGCAGCACAGCTGCGGTATTATTGTTAACAACAACGGCATCCTCAGCGCCGGTGATATCTTTCAATATCCACCTGATGTGGTCATACCTCTCTCCCCTCCTGCCCTCCTCGATGTTATATTCGAGATTGGAATATCCCATGGCAACATCCATGATATTATTCAATACCTCAGGAGGCAGGGGGGCACGACCAAGGTTGGTATGTATTACCACTCCTGTTGCATTTATGACAGGCTTAAGCCTTCGCTCTATAAGTTTTTTTATCTTTATCTCAATATTGCCGGATATGGCGTTGAGGTTGACATCAGGGGTGAAGCCTTCTAGTACCTCCCCCCGTTTGAAGGCTATAATATCCCTGATAGCACGTAGAATGTATTTTCTCGGGTAGGACTTCAGCCATTTAAGTCCGTGAGGGCTTTTCAGTACCTCGTCCACTGAGGGAAGTTTTCTTAGAAGTTCCTTTTGCTCCATAACAGTTCTCCATACCTGAGTTGAACGATTCATGAACCGGTCGTTACCTGACAGATTATGCAGCAACCTCCAGGTTACTCAATTCAGGTAAGATATAATCGCCTTTGAGCAGGTACAAAGGGATCTGTTGCAACCATTTTGCCCGTTCTGCTTATTATACCTGAATGTAATCGCACTGTAAATAGCGCTGTTGGCGGATGTTTTCCAGGATGATGATTTGCAGTGTAATTGCCTTTCTTCTTTTTGCCCTTTGCCGTCTCATTACCGGAAGAAACTCGGCTTCAGCAAGGTTGGCCGTCCGGATGGTATAATCAATATGTATATGGATTTAGCTTGATCCTTTTAACCGGTTGGCAAACCTGTAAGTTAAGGATCTGGAGGTAGGGTCTTGAGCGTGGATCTTCTGCCGGTTATTAAAGAATACGGACCTTGGGCGGTCTTCATAGGTGCTTTTTTAGAGGGCGAACTGGTTCTGATAACAGCAGCGATCCTCGCTTCCCAGGGAATGTTAAGTATAGAATATGTGTGGGTTGGCGCTTTTCTGGGAGCATGGACAGGTCATCTGTTCTGGTTTCTCACAGGCAGAGTGTTCGGTACCCGCTATCTCCTGACAAGGCTTAAAAGATATGCAACACAGATTGGAGAAGTCAACCGGATGATACTTAAGCGTCCCAAGACAGCTATTTTTGCACTTCAGTATCTCTACGGTATGCGCGTCATGGGAGCTGCCGGACTTGGTACAACTGATTTATCTTTTAGAAAGTTTGCATTTTACGAGGCAGTAAACTGTATGATATGGGCACTCGTGGTTTTATCAGCAGGGTGGTTTTTGGGACAGACCTTTGTTTATATCTTTAAGGGTTGGCTCAGATGGGTATGGCTGGGTTTCAGTCTATTGATATTTCTCCTCTTCTTCCATCATCTTAAAACCATTATTCATTCAAAAATGAATATCAGACACAACCGTAGTTAAACGGCTATGTTAAGGGGTTTATAAAGTCGGATAAAGGGAGACTGTATTGTCACCTATACAAGGAGTATCATCATTTCTGAATTTAAAGGAGCGATTGTTATGAACGATCTTAGCGAGGTATTTCCAAATCTCCCGGAGAGAATCAGAGGGCTGGGTGAGCTGGCTTACAACCTCTGGTGGAGCTGGCATCCTGAGGCCAGGATGTTATTCAAGATGCTTAACCGTGCTGCATGGAAGATGAGCGTGCATAATCCCGTAAAAGTGCTTCACGATCCGGAGGGTGAGGTCCTTGATGCAGCTTCAAAAGACCCCAGGTTCCTGAGACATTATGATGCCGTAATGACAAGGTTTAAGGCTGAGATGAAGAGCACCTCCGGTTGGTTTAACTCTAATATCACTGATCCGGGAAAGTTCCCGATTGCATATTTTTCCGCTGAATACGGACTTCACCACTCGCTTCCCTTTTATGCCGGCGGACTCGGCTTCCTTGCAGGGGATTTTTTGAAGGAATGCAGTGACCTTGGGGTCCCTGTAGTAGCTATGGGATTTATGTATCCCGAAGGGTATTTACAGCAGAGGATAGGACCGGACGGATGGCAGGAAAGTGATAGTGAGGCCCTCGACAGGGAGAATGCACCGATACGGCGTGTTTTTGATGATAAAGGAAAACGTCTGGTAGTGAAGGTTCCTTTCATAGAGCCGCCAATCTATGTAGAGGTATGGAAGGTTCAGGTGGGAAGGGTGTTATTGTATCTGATGGACACGGACATCGAGATGAACGATCCCTGGAGCCGCGGGATTTCAGCCCGCCTGTATATCGGAACTCCTGAACTGAGGCTGAAGCAGGAGGTTGTTCTTGGTATCGGCGGGGCGGAAGTGTTGAACGTTCTCGGAATAAAACATTCAGTCCTTCATCTGAACGAAGGTCACCCGGCTTTTGCCATACTCGAGAGGATCAGGGAAAGGGTGGCGTCGGGAATGACCTTTGATGAAGCGTCCGGGCAGGTAAGGGCTACCACGGTATTTACCACACATACACCTGTGCCGGCAGGTCACGACGTCTTCCCGTTTTCCCTGATGGAGAAATACTTTCATAGTTACTGGCCTTCCCTTGGCCTGGACAACGAGGCCTTCATGAAGCTCGGAATGAATCCGGCGGCTCCGGCGGCCGGGTTTAACATGACGGCATTTGCCATGAGAATGTCGGGATACCGTAATGCCGTCAGCAAAAGACACGGGGAGGTTACACGCAAGATGTGGCAGTCACTCTGGCCTGACTTGCCTGAAGAGAGCGTGCCGATAGAGTCCATAACAAACGGTATTCACATACCCACATGGATTGAGCCAAGGATACAGCTTTTACTGAACAGGTTTGTGCATATGGACTGGCTGAATGAGCACGATGTTGCAGAAACGTGGAAGTCGGTAAAGGATATCAGTGATGAGGAGATATGGAAAACACACTTCTGGGTCAAGATGAAATTAATAATAAGAATGAGAGAGAGGGTAAGGCAGAGGTGGCTCTACGAAAATGCGGATCCACGTATTATACTTGCATCAGGAGTGTTGCTTGACCCGAATGCCCTGACCCTTGGGTTTGCCCGCAGATTTGCAACATATAAAAGGGCTACATTGATTTTACACAACCTTGAAAGGTTTAAAAGAATGCTTAATGACCGGTGGAGGCCTGTACAGATTATCTTTGCCGGAAAGGCCCATCCCGATGACGACCCCGGCAAGCAGCTCCTGCAGCAGGTTTTTAACGCTGCAAAGGACCCATCCTTTGGGGGCCGCATAGCCTTTGTTGAGGACTATGACGAGCGACTGGCCCAGTATCTTGTGCATGGAGTTGACGTATGGCTTAACAACCCCCTGCCGCCCCTCGAGGCGTGCGGAACCAGCGGGATGAAGGCATCACTGAACGGAGTGCCGAATCTCAGTATACTCGATGGCTGGTGGGGAGAAGGGTTTAACGGCAAAAACGGCTGGGCCTTTGGTAAAGAAGATTCGCCGGACAGGGATGTGACCGATTCCGAGGCCATATACAACATACTCGAGAACCAGGTGATTCCTCTTTACTACAATGTGGGAGATGACGGTATTCCTCATGAATGGGTCAGTGTTATGAAAGAAGCAATGATAAGCACTACTCCGCTTTTCAGTGCACGCAGAATGACAAAGGAATATGTAAATAAATTCTATCAACACGCCTTAAAATCGGCTGTAAAAGGAGACTTTTAACCCTTGATTCAAGAGATTGACATGACGTTCTGAAGAGGCATCCGGATGGAACTGAATATTTCCCTGTTAAATGAAAACCGGTATCTGGAGTCTTCCTCTGTTGAGGAGTTCTTTGCCTCCCGTACAGAAGGCAGGCCCTTCTGGGTTGATATAACAGAACCCGAGCAGGCAGCCCTGAAGGAGTTCCTGTCTCCGCTGAAATTGCATCCGCTAATCCTGGAGACATGCCTGGACTCCTCTGCCGGTACCCGAATCGCACCATATGATCAAGCACTCTTCATCAAGCTGCCCACACAGCCCCGGTGGGACAGGACTGACCAGTCTTTTCTCACCATCATCTGTCTGCCCCACGCTATCGTCACCATTCACAAGTTGCCCATTCCTGCCCTGAAGAGCATCGCAGAAGAATTCTCAACTGCAGTGCGATTTCATAACCAAAGCACATCGGCCATTATATATCAGATACTTGACCGGTTGATTGATGAGGACATGGCATATGCCCTGGAGGCACGCCGCGAAATTGACTCACTCGAAGAGGCCATTGACAGGGATGAGGAAGTTGACATAGACAAGGTACTGACATTAAAGCAGCGGGTTGCCCGCCTTTCAATTACCTTTGAGGAGCAACATCATTGTGTTACAACACTGCAGACAATAGAGTCCGAGTTCTTTGATATTAAAGACTTCCGCGAATATTACCGTGATTCCTTAGCCAACCTGGAATACGCCATCCGCTCCGTCAATCGACAACAGGCGCACCTCTCGGAACTCCGCCAGCACTATATAGTTACGCTGCAGGACAGGACGAACAAGCGCCTTAGACTCCTCACCCTTATTTCTGCTGTTTTTATGCCGCTGACACTAATAGCCGGTATTTACGGCATGAACTTCCGGTATATGCCGGAGCTCAAATGGCACTACGGCTACCCTGCTGTGCTCGCAATTATGCTTGCCATAGCCGGGGGCTTGCTCTGGATTTTCCATCGCAGGGGATGGTTCAGGTGAGTCAACTTAATATCTGAGCTGTAGCAAGGGAGAGACTTTCAAAGGCAAAAGAAAGTGATAACCTAATCGACTTCCATGTAACCAACGTGGGAGACGCTCAGCGATATGAGCCGACATTTCCGCAACTTGACTTTCGTTTTTCTCGGACTTATAATAAAGACATGCTCATTAAAAGATACCTTTTGGATGATGTAACAAGACATCTTCAGAAAAAGGAGATATCCCTGATCGTGGGTCCCCGCCAGGCAGGCAAGACCACCCTTATGAAGGCTCTTGAGTCTCATCTAAAAAAGAAGGGGAAAGATACCCTGTTTTTAAGTCTTGATTTTGATGGAGACCGGCCGTTTTTTCGCTCACAGGAGTCCCTGATTGAAAGGGCCAAACTTGAGTTTGGTAATAATAGAGGATATGTATTCATAGATGAGATACAGCGAAAGGAAAATGCGGGATTATTTCTGAAAGGGCTTTACGATATGGCCCTGCCATATAAATTTATTGTCTCAGGCTCTGGAAGCATGGAACTCAAAGAAAAAATCCATGAATCCCTCCTTGGCAGAAAGAGACTCTTTGAGCTTAATACCCTGTCACTCCGTGAGTTTATAAATTACAGGACAGGCTACAGATACGAAGGCAAATTGAGCAGCTTCTTCCAGATAGACAGACAGCGGGCAATGACTCTCTTCATGGAGTACATGAACTTCGGTGGTTATCCAAGGGTTGTGCTTGAGGAGACCCTTGAGGAAAAGAGGGCAATTATTGATGAGATTTTTCGGACTTATATAGAAAAAGACATCTCCTTTCTTTTGAGAGTCGAGAAGGTGGATGCCTTCAGAGATATGTTCAGGGTCCTTGCCTCTCAGGTTGGCGGCATGTTAAATCTGAACTCTGTTTCCGAGACAATCGGGGTGTCTGTTCAGACCATTAAAAACTATCTTTCCTATGCTGAAAAAACATTTACAATTGAGAGAGTTACACCATTTTTCAGAAACGTCCGTAAGGAGATAAGAAAAACCCCGGTGGTTTATTTCCACGATATTGGATTAAGAAACCACAGCATCGGCAGATTTGGACAATACAATTCAACCCCGGATATGGGATTCCTTTTTCAAAACCTCATATTCCTCCTTCTCAGGGAATGCCCCGGGACAAAAGGGGCCTCTATCCATTACTGGAGGACCAGGGACAGGGCAGAGGTGGACTTTGTTTTAGACATGGCAGGCAGTATAATTCCGGTTGAGTGCAAGTGCAGTGAGGTTAAATCACCGGCGATTACCCGTTCCTTGAATAGCTTTATAAAAAAATACAGGCCTGAAGAGGCATGGGTTATTAATCTGAGTCCCAAGACCGGAATAAAAACAGAAAACACTACTGTGCGTTTCAGACCATTTTATGAGTTGCTTGAATAAGGAATCACAAATGGTATCATGCAGGCCCTGTTATTTTGCTCTAACCCTCTGATTTATGATATATTTCAAACATGATCAGATTCAGGAAAGCGAGAGTTGTAGAACACACCCTCCACATGATGACAGAACAATGAACAGGTCTGCACTCATAAGGATTGGCCAATCCTTAAGCATCAGACCTGACCTTGTATCCCCTGAATTTCGGCAGGAATAAAAAAGTGCTAAAGACAATATCCCTTGTTGTCCTGTCTCTTCTGCTCACTTTAAACCTCTCTTTTGCACAGGAGAGGAGAGACGGATTAAACGTGGTTGTCACCATACCTGTGCTTGCAGATTTTGCACGTAATATCGGAGGGAACCTCATCTCTGTCAAATCTATCATCACCGGACTTGAAAACCCCCACACCTATGAGCCCAGGGGCAGCGATGTAAAGGCCATTGCCAGGGCGGACCTGTTCGTCCGGGTGGGTTTGGGTCTTGAGACATGGGCGGACAAACTGGTAAGAAACGCCGGCAACTCCCGGCTTATTCAGGTGAGTGCATCGCGCAGCTGCAATATAATCAATAACAACCCCCATGTCTGGATGGATATAGAGAATGCAAGGCGCATGGTTATTGTTATAAGGGAGGGGATGGTCCGTGCCGATCCTTTCCATGCCGAGCTCTACCGCAGAAATGCCGATCTGTATATCAGGCATCTGTTAGCGCTGGACGGGGAAATAAGGAAAGCCCTCGCCCCTCTTTCCGGTCAGGCGATAGTAACCGTGGTTCCGGCCTTCACATATTTTCTTAAACGCTACGGCATTGAGGAGGCAGCAACCATAATCAGTGTGCCGGGTAAAGAACCATCCGGGCGTCATCTTCGCATGGTTATAACCTTGATGCGTAAAAGAGGAATCAGGATCATCCTTACGGTACCACAGTTTTCACCGGGGATTCCGCGTCTGGTGGCTGAAGAGACAGGGGCTACAGTGGTTGTGGCTACCCAGCTCCCCGGTTCCTTGCCGGGGACTGACACCTATATTGAAATGCTGCAGGAGGATGTCCGGAGGATTCTGAAAGCCATTGAGGGGAGTGGACAGCCGGAATGAAAAACAGCGGACGAATCGACAGGGAAAGAGATGAACGCATTGTTTTTGACAATGTAACGTTAGGGTATATAGAAAAACCCGTCTTGAGCGATATCAGTCTGGAGATATTCAGAGGTGAATCCATAGGCATAATCGGCCCGAATGGTTGTGGCAAGACCACGCTTCTGAAATCACTGGTTGGCTTGATAAAACCTGTTGGGGGGCGTATCACAGTCTTTGGACAGCCGATGATGACGGCCCGCAGGCAGACCGGATATGTCCCCCAGAGGGAGACACTGGACATATCTTATCCCGCCACGGTTTTTGATATGGTCATCATGGGCAGGTATGCCAGGATAGGCCTATTCCGGCGTCCTAAAAGCCTGGACCGTAAACGGGCTGAGCAGGCCATAGCCGATGTAGGGCTGACGGAGTATCTATATGTCCCCATTGCGCACCTCTCAGGAGGGCAACGCCAGCGCGTTCTTATTGCACGGGCACTTTCCGCCGACCCGGAGATCCTGCTCCTTGACGAACCCACGGCTGCTGTTGACGTAAGGGCCCAGAGAGAGATTGTAGCCCTCTTAAAGACCCTGCAGAAGGAGCGGAACCTGACCATTTTATTGGTTACTCATGATGTAAATCTCATATATCCCATGGTGGACCGGATACTCTACATGGCGGACGGCCAGGTATTTATCGGTACCCCTCAGGAGATGCTGACGCAGGAAAAACTCCAGCTTATCTATAACGCTGATGTGATTGTAACCGAAGTGGCCGGCCAATTATACGTTATTGTAGGAGATGTTCACCATGGATAGTTCTTTTTCGCAGGTTATCTCCGACTTCTTTGCCTTTGCATTTATGCAGAGGGCACTCCTGGCTGCTGTCATGATCGGAATCCTCTGCTCCGTAATAGGTGTTTTCGTAGTGGTAAAGGGGTTTTCTTTTATCGGGGCCGGCATTGCCCATGCATCCTTTGCAGGTGTAACCCTTGGTTTTCTGCTTGGAGTAAATCCATTGCTCCTCGCCCTCCTCTTCAGTCTCTTTATGGTGTTCTTTGTTGGTGGGGTAACACGCCGGGGTGAACTCAAACTTGATATATCCATCGGCATATTCTTTGCTTTTGCCATGGCACTGGCTATTCTCTTTATAGGCCTGATGAAGCGGTATCAGGCCGGGGTTTATGGATACCTCTTCGGGGACATTCTTTCCGTTACCCCTGCTGACCTGTGGCTGATTCTGAGTATATTTGTTTTTGTCCTGACAGTCGTTGGATTACTGTATAAAGAGTTGCAGTTTATCACTTTCGATCAGGAGATGGCAGAAGCAAGCGGACTGCCGGTTACGTTTCTGTACTATCTGTTATTAGTACTCATAGCACTGACTGTGGTGGTTTCAATGAAAGCCGTTGGGGTTATACTCGTATTTGCATTGATTGTTACTCCGGCTGCAGCAGCCTATCAGCTTGTTCACAGATTGACGCCCATGATATTTATCTCTGCTGCAATCGGCACAGGAGGTTCTATTGCAGGTCTGATCCTGTCCTATATCTGGGATGTGCCCTCCGGTGCCACCATTGTCTCTCTCCTGACGCTGGTCTTTTTTATATGCCTGTGGGGCTCGCCAAAGAGGAGACATTGCAGATGTAAGGAGTGACCGATAATAGCAGCAAAATCCCTATTGTTAACTTTCGGGTAATTTTGTCGAGGGATGGAACTTCTTTTTGTGCAAGGCGCGTGACAGTGCATGCACTGCCTGTTGAGACGGCTTTGATTAAAGTGGAGTGATTCGTCAGGCTAAAAAACAGGGAGCTTTTCCGGTGAAGAGTGTATAATGGAGGAATATAAACCCTTTTGATGGAGGTGTTATGAGAGATACAAAGATTGTGTTGTCAGACAGCGAGATCCCTTCCAAGTGGTACAACATAATGGCGGACATGCCGAACCTTCCAGGTCCGCCACTGCATCCGGCTACAAAACAGCCTATTGGTCCTGATGACCTTGCTGCTATCTTTCCCATGTCACTTATTGAACAGGAGGTCTCGACAGAGAGGTGGATAGATATACCGGAGGAGGTTTTGAGAACCTACGCCCTCTGGAGGCCGAGTCCCCTGTACAGGGCCCGCAGACTCGAAGAGGCACTTGGCACGCCTGCAAAAATATACTACAAGTATGAAGGGGTAAGCCCTGCAGGCAGTCATAAACCCAATACGGCCATCCCCCAGGTATACTACAACAGGGAGGCCGGCATAAAGAGGATCGCTACAGAGACAGGTGCCGGTCAGTGGGGTTCTGCAATGGCGCTGGCAGGAAGCCTCTTTGGTGTGGAGGTTACTGTTTACATGGTGAAGGTGAGTTATAACCAGAAGCCTTACAGAAGGATAGCGATGGAGACCTGGGGTGCCACTGTCCATGCAAGTCCTACTGATATCACCCAGGCAGGAAAGCAGATACTCGAGGCAGACCCGGATAGTCCGGGAAGTCTCGGTATAGCCATATCAGAGGCGGTTGAGGATGCAGCAAGCCGTAGTGATACGAATTATGCCCTCGGTTCGGTACTTAATCACGTGCTCCTGCACCAGACGGTAATAGGGCTTGAAGCAAAGAGGCAATTTGAACTTATAGGAGACTATCCCGATATCATAATCGGGTGCTGCGGCGGAGGGAGCAACCTTGCCGGTGTGAGCTTTCCATTTCTCCGGGACAAGATAAACGGAAAAGAGCTGAGGGTGATGGCCGTTGAGCCTGAATCATGCCCGACGCTGACAAAGGGTGAATTCAGGTATGACTTTGGCGACACTGCCGGACTGACTCCACTTTCAATGATGTATACCCTTGGACATGATTTTATGCCCCCCGGCATACATGCAGGAGGACTCAGGTATCACGGGGACGCACCCCTGCTGTGCCAGCTCTATCACGACGGGTTGATAGAGGCAAAGGCTTATCCACAAACAACGGTCTTTGAGGCGGCACTGCAGTTTTCCCGCACAGAGGGTATAATTCCTGCTCCCGAGACGGCCCATGCCATAAGGGCTGCCATTGACGAGGCGTTGCTCTGCAGGGAAGAGGGGAAGGAGAAGACCCTGCTCTTTAATCTCAGCGGCCACGGCTATCTCGACCTTCAGGCATATGCAGACTACCTTGCGGGTAAACTGACTGATTATGAATACCCTGAGGAGAAGATAAAAGAGGCCCTTTCAAAATTGCCGGTGATTTAAGTTTCAGCGTTTGTTTGCTGTTTATCTACCCCGTGATTACGAAAAGGGGGAGAGTTGTTCACATCATTTTCTTTATATTCTGTTTTTTGCTAAAATTCATCACTAACCGTTATGTTAAAAATCGGCAGAATACCATATACAAACCTGTTCCCCATTTACTATTACCTGGAGATGAGTTCCGGCAGCAAGTATGAGTTCATCGAGGGGGTTCCTTCTGATATAAACAGACTTATAAGGGAGGGCCGGATAGACATAAGCCCTTCCTCATCAATAGAGTATCTCAGGCGGCCTGAAAAATACATACTTGTTCCCGGCCACTCCGTAAGCTCGGAGGGACCTGTGGGCAGCATCCTTCTCTTCAGCAGAAGGCCGATCGAGACGCTTGATGGGGCCACGGTACTCTATACCCATCAATCAGAGACCTCTGCAGCCCTCCTCCGCATTGTCCTCTCAAGGTTTTATCAGCTTCAGTGTACTCTGGAGAGTTCCGGACTTCCCCTGGAGGAAGGCCTCAGAGATCATTCCGCCTACCTCCTCATAGGCGATGATGCCCTCAGGGAGGTACACAGGGGGCCCAACCTTTACATATATGACCTTGGTGATATATGGTACAGGAAGACGGGACTGCCCTTTGTCTTTGCCCTGTGGATAGCAAACAAGGGGACAGGAGCAGAACTGAAATCCTTCATACCCGACCTCGATGAGGCCAAAGACAGGGCACTTAAAGACCTGCCCAAAATAGCAAGGACGTGTCCCTTCAGGAAATGGTTATCCGAAAAGCAGCTCATAGACTACTGGAGCAAACTCTCCTATGACCTTGACAACAAACATTGTCAGGGACTTGAACTATTCAACAAATACCTCAGGGAACCGGGGATTTGAGGTATCAGGTTTCCGGCGACTCTTGAAGATATTCCCTGCTCCCTCTTTTGCACTGTGGTAAGAGGGATTTTTCCTTTATTATTTCTCGATTCTCCGGCTACTTTTCCAGCTTGAAATCCATGTAATCGAGATTGAAAAACCCATTCACTACCCGCACGGTCAGCACATGCCTGCCCCTGGTCAGCACTATTCCCCCCTTGGTGACAGTCGTCCATTTACCCCAACCACCGGTAACGCCTTTCATCATAATATCTGCAACAAATCTCCCATCCACTTCCAGGCGGATACCCTTCTCCCCTCCTTCAGGAGACCCCGGGCCTGCAGCAAATGGAACCGTAACGGTATATTTCCCGCCCTGTTTGACATCCACCGTGTACCTGAGCCATTCACCGTCATAAATCCAGCCGATGCTCCTGCCGTTGGTGTCCACCCCTTCATTGACCCTGAACCCGGTCTTTGCCGCCCCTGTATTCTTCCTGTCTGTATCATTGTAAGCAACACCCTGACCACCTTCATCAAAATACGGCAGCTTTATGCGCCCGGGAATGATTTGCGCCTTTCCCATGTACGGGCGGCTCGGGGTGGCGCTCTCCACGTAGAATTCCCTGGGACCGGAGAATCCCACCAGACCGTCGTTGTCTTTTGCCATTACCACAAACACATGCCCGGTCAACAGGCTGGTCACACCCCTCAGATTGGCCGGCTTCATATAATCCGTTTTCGAATAATAGGCATTACTGAAGGTCACTTTAAAACGGTAGGGCGGCCCTGTCCTTGTCTTCAGCAAATACCCGTTGTCAAAAAGATATACTTCACGAATATTACCATCCACATCCTCAACCGAGGCCTCAATAGTGACACTATCGTTCTCCTTCACGCTTCGTGGCCCGGAATCGGCGGGCAAGGTTATCACCACCCTGGGTTTTTTCCTCTCCCCGTTGTCTTTCCTGTACACCCTCACGTAATCAATAACATAATAGTCCGGCAGGACCGCATCCCGGTAATTACCGGTAAAATTTGCCCGCTTAACACTGCCTGTGTTGGATGAGAGCCACACCTGACAGGGCTGCGTGGTTACTGCCTGATCCTTACCCCAGCGCAGAACCTCTACACCGTCAATGTAAAAGATATATTCCAACGGCGTCCATTTCAGCCCGAACACATGAAACGCATTCCAGTCGTCTACCCGGGTAACCCTGGTAAAAGACTTGGCATAGGCAGAGGGAACCCCCACGTGAAGAGCCTCCTGCACTACATCCTGATTCCTTGATTTTCTGAAGAAATCTTCAAAAATATCTATTTCCAGACCGTTCAGAAACGGATTTACTCCACTGCTCTTCCTGTACAGCCAGAAGGCAGCCCACCAGCCCGGCTGAGTTGTAAGTTTTAGCCGGGCTTCAAAGTAGCCATAAAGGAACCCAGCCCTTGATTTCATGCCACCAACTATCAGGTTGCCCTCTTTATCACGGCTGAACCTGATGACGGCATGACCTTTACCGTCAAGGTACACATTTTCTTCCCTGCGATAGCCTTCCGGCCAGCCCTTCCCGAGGTTGTTCGGCCCTTCTTCCAGGACTTGCCACTTCAGGGGGTCAATCTTTGTCCCGTTAAACTCATCACCCCAGACCAGCTTCCACGTCTTGTCGGAGGGAACATCACCCAGCACCAACGAGGGCATACCAACCTGCAATGCTATCACTAATAATAAATATACTATCTTTTTAATAACCCGTTTATTCATGTATCATCCCTCCTCTCCTTACGTCTTCGAGAGGTTCGACCGGGACGCATCTCCTATGCTTATGCGGCAAGCTCCTGGTTTATTTCCCATCCAGGGAAAACAAGAACAGCCGGATGGCACTTAAGAGCTATAGCAAGCACCTTCGCACGCTCAATTCCCAGATTGACACGGTTATTCTCTATTGCCGAAATAGTTGATTGTGGAATTCCGGTGATTTCGGACAATTCATTCTGACTTAAACCCTGTAATTCCCTAATAATTCGTACCGATTCACCAACCGTTACATCGACTGTCCTTTTCGCCTTTCTGTAATTTTTCATGTTATTTTCTCCTGTAATCATGAGAAGTAATGCTGATAACCTGGACAAGAATGTCCTTTTCAATTACTTTGTATACAATGCGGAGCTTAATACCAAGCCGAGATGATCTAAATCCTTTCCATTCACCTCGCAAAGATTCATCATGAAATCCCTTAATGAATCTTAATCCTTCCGGGCCTGATATTCTTACAATGTCTTTCCATTTTTCATAACGCTTCAAGATTTCAACAGGTAAGGAAATAAGCTGCTTTGGGACTCTACGGTGCTCATATATCTCCCACATACCCTATAATATATAGACTGATTATAGTATGTCAACTCAACATCGGTTACATCCATATAGTTGTGCATCTGTATTCATCTCCGATGTAATGCTCCGAATAATGAAAGTGCCACGGTTCTTCACAACATTCTTGAATATTTCAGCCTTTGCACCTCCTTTCGCTTGCCTTCAACAGATACTTTTAGTATATTATTACTATTACAAACTATTTGTAAGCAGGCACTTTCCTGTGTTATAAACACCTGAAAACATTTTTTGCCTGAAAGCAGGTTTTGCGTGATACCGACACAAAGGAGCAAATAAGGAAGAACATGTCTGAATCGATATCAGAAGAGAAAAAAGGACCTCTGCCGGAGAGTGAAGATACCGAATTTCTCAATGCCTATTTTGCTCCCGGCATAGAGCCCGATGATATTGCCCCCTTCTGGGCACTCAGGCAGAAGACCCTGACGCTGCAGGCATTCGTAACACTCTTCCGCGGCTCTGAAACTGATGTACTGCTGAGACTCCTCGTGTTGTCGGAGATGGTATCCAGGGTTGACCCGCCATGGTGGGGAATGGGGGAGTTGAGACATGCCTTTGGTTATCTTTCCGTAACCGCCCTCGAAACCGTGCTCAAGAGACTCCGGGACGGCGGTCTTATCAGTTACGACCGCGAAACCAACAGCTATTCCGTAACCACTCCGGGACAGAAGGTTCAGAGTGCGGTTAACCTGTTTCTGAAAAACGAAGAAGATGAAGGGATAGGCATGCTTACAGGACTGGTGTATGCCGGAGAGGTAGCCGGTACACTTGGAAAGGAAGAATTCGAGCACCTCCTTTACAGGCTTAATCAGCTTGAAAAGGAGATGATTACGGCAGTGGAGTCCATGTCGGAGCATCGGATACTGAAGGCAAGAGAGCGTTACGAATCCATCTGGAAGTATATAGAGAAAGGCACTGATATAATCAAAAAGATCACCGGTAATACCGAACTGGACAGGGCGTCACATAAACTTGCACAGCAGATAGGTCATGCCCAGTCGCGCCTGGCGAAATTTACATCCATCTTTCAGCGGGCGCTGAATGATATGGACAGACAGAGGATACACCTTGGCAATTCCGGTGTATCCACATCCGACCTTAACCGTTATCTCATGAATCTTGACATGAATACATTGATTGAATTATTTGACGATGTCTTGGGGATACCCGTAATGCCCCCCTTCCTGCTTAGCGATATTGTGGCGGATATAGCCGAGTACGAATTGATTGACAGGGAGAGACAAAGCCCTGAGGACTGGGCACTCCCGGAAATTGTCGAGTCACCACTAACGGAGGAGCCATTTTCCGAGGACCTTGTCCAGCTTGAAACACTCCATTCAGAGGTATCATCCATAGACGGAGAAAGGTCATTGGCAGAAGTCGTCCCGAAGAGAAATTATGAAGAGTCCGTATACAGGCTCTCCATGATTTCCCTGATAGGAGCTAAAGGCGAGTATGGAAACAGTCAGGTGACAGGCTTTATAAACCTTCCGCTGCGGATTGATTTCAATGACGGGATTGAAGCGGTTATGAGGGAGGGCGTAAAGAACATATCTAAAGGAACTATCTCAAGGAAGGGGCAATGACCGCAACAGAGAGGGCACGACAGATAGCATCCGGGTTGATTGCAAAAAGGTACATCCACCGGAAACAGCTACGCGATATGTTTCTTGATGAAGAGCTGATGGCTGAGGTGGAGAGGAATCTTGCCACTGTGGGTCTTGAACTTGCCACACACATATATGCCGAGTATGTATCCGTTAAGGTTGTCAGGGAAATGGAGCCTTATGTCTTCAGCGATGACAAGGGTGGTTACAGGGCTTCAAATACCGGCTTAAGCCGGGGGGCTCTTGCATTGCTTACAATAATCTGGGCAAAGATAATCCTTCCCAAGAGACAGATGCAGATAGAGAGAAGGACACCTGAGGATAATGGACAGGACTCCCTGTGGCAGCAGAGAAAGCCCATACCGGTTGAAGAGAATATGGTCACGCTTGATGACAAGGCCCTGCTTGCGGATTTTGCTGCAAAATTCGGAGGAAAGACTCTCTTCTACAGATATCTCGCGGAACTTGCAAGGGCAGAGTTTATTGTGCGGAGAGAGGGCAAGATATACGAAGGCCCGCTTCTTGATGTTGTAGTGGACTACGGTGTTGTTGCCCAGAGAATTATCAATGGTGCTCTTGGTGAGATGCTCGGATTTAATGATGAATCATCTGAAGAGATAGAGGAATAATAAAGGATGTTCCACTTTGAATCGCTGGAATTGCTTTACTGGGATTACTGGGAAAGGGTCAGAATCCCTTTTGATGAAAGGATCATTGTTATAGTCGGCCCTAACGGCTCGGGCAAGACCACGCTCCTTGATGCAATGAGGACACTCCTTGGCATAAAGACCTCTGCAAAAAGGGATTATAAGCGGTATGCCAGAAGGTCGAACAAACCGCATTCATGGATCGTGGCCGTTGTAAAAAACATAAAGGACAGTTCAAACAGGCCATGTTTCTACCCACTCTTCACCGATAAGGTCACACTTGCCTGCAGGATAGAAAAAAAGGGTGGTGAATGGCAGCGGGGATACTTTGTAAAACCCGGAGTCGTACCCATAGAGGATCTCCTGGACAGTACATCCTCGGAGATGCTTGGATTGAGAGAATACAGGTCGATCCTTGAAAGGGCCGGTCTTTCAGGTGCCATGCTCCGTGTCCTCTCTCTTGAACAGGGGGCAACCGACAGGCTCTGCGAATACTCGGCAAAGGAATTGCTTTACCTCGTATATGAGGCATTCGGCGACAGGAGCACCCTGGATAATTATGAGAAGGCCAGAGAGGATCAGATAGAGGCGGAACGGGAACTCGAAGGGCTCAGGCTGAACGTGGAAAAGCTTGAAAATCAGCTCTCTACCTTGACAAACAGGGTAAATAATTACCGTGAGTATGATTCACTCGTAAAGAGAAAAAACTATCTTGAGACAGAGGTCACTGCCCGGGCAGAGTATGTAACCATGAAAGACAATATTGACGGATTAAGCAGAAACATAACAGGCATGAAGAGAGAGATCGAGCCAATGAAAAGAAAGATCTCCGGCCTTGAAACGCGGATTAAGGAACTGAAAGAGCTGGATACCTCGCTAAGAAGGGATAAGGACGGGGCAGGGGAGGGGATAAGACGACTTCAGGAGACACTTATCGAGGAAAACAGGAAGAGGGCCACGATTGAGACTACTCTTTCAGAGATAACGAGGCTCAAAGCACTCGCTGAAGGAGTAGAGCCCATAGATATGGAGCATCTGGAAAACAGGTATGAGGAGACCTTAAAAGAGAGTGTAAGGCGTGAAGATGAAATAGAGGCAATGAAAAACAAGGCTACAGAAGTGGAGAGCAATCTGAGTGCATTAAAGGCCGGGATAATCAGACCGGAACGGCCTGCAGAGGAGTTCAGCCAGGCCATGAAGTCTGCCGGAATATCGCACAGATTTCTATTCGACGGCATTGAAATCACGGATGAAAAATGGAGGCTCGCCATTGAATCCATCATGAGGGGATACAGGTACATAATTGTCCTTAAAAATCCTGCCGACAGATGGAAGGCCTGGCAGATGGGAGAAGAGAGCGGTTATCGGCATTTTATAGTCTCAGGCACGGGCTCTCCGGATATTCCATCTCCTTCCGGCAGTGCACTTGAGGCGGTAAGACTGAAGCAGTGGGTTCCGGAATGGATCAGTAGGCTTCTCGCCGATATATACCTTGTTGACACTGTCAGGGATGGAAAGGCCCTGAGCGATGGAAGCACCTTTGTCACTGCAAAGGGATATCTGCGGGAGCGCAGGGGCGGACGTTCCATCTCTGTAAGCGAGGGTGATTTCATCTTCGGAGTTGCTGCAAGGAAGAGACAGATAGAGTTTCTCGGGAAAGAACTTTTGAGCATCAGGCAGCAGATCTCCCTGCAGGAAGAGGGCCTCCGTAAAAAGCGGGAACTGATTGAAGACCTTAAGACAAGGCTTCAGCAGCAGGAGGCGCTACAGGGTTATCTCTCAAGGAGAGAGGAAGAGCAGAGGATCGGGGCAGAACTGAACCGGATAATCGCTTCAATAAAAACCACGGAGAAAAGGATTGAATCCCTTAATGATTCATTCAGACTTCTCAGTGATCGCCATACACAGGCATGCGTGGAGTTAAGCAATTCTGAAAAGGAACTTGAGAGGCTGAGAGTCGACTTTAACAACCGTCTGAATGATTGCAAGCAACTGCGCTCGGAGTCTTTTCAGAAGATCAGGGAGTTCAGAAAATACCGCCTCAAAATCCCTCCTCACTGGAGGACCCCGGAACAGATAGCAGGGTATAAGGAACAGTTTGGAGACATAAGGAATGTGAAGATGGCGATAGCGCAGGTACAGGTAAGGATTGACGAGGGAGAGTGGGAAAAGGACCCAAGGATCATTGATCTGAAAGCAAAGGTTGAACAGGACTACAAATACGAGCTGGACAACTTGAAGAGAAAGGAGTATGAGTTTTCAGAGACAAGGCGTGTAACAGAAGATGCAAGGGCCGCCTATATTGACATACTAAGGGCATCGATAAGGTTTTATGAACGGAACCTCAAGGCGCTTGCAACACTTGCAGGAGTGGAGATAGAGGTTACAAAACCACGACTGGAAAATGACGACACCCTGCTGAAGGAGGCGGGAATAGAGGTTAAATGGAACTTTGACGGAAAGGGATTGATAAGCACTGATGATGGAGAGGCATCAGGTGGTCAGCAGGTGATAAAGTCGTTGATACTGCTTATTGCCTTGATGATGGACGACAGATCAAAGGGTGGCTTTGTCTTTATTGATGAGCCCTTTGCGCACCTTGATGTATTTAATATAGACAGGGTTGCAGAGTTCCTCCTTGCAACGGAAACACAGTTTATCGTTACAACACCAAATACCCACAACACCAATATCTACAGGCCTGCAATGCTGAGTATAGTAACAAAGAAGAAGTCCCCTTCCGGACCCTTTGCACCTCCACCGGCACACATAAGGCGGCTGAATGCATGAACATAAATTCAAAAGAAGACACAGAACAGGCCCATGGCGCCACTCTTCCGAGCCGGGCCTCATGCTTGCCTATGATGAATGGGTAAACCTGTGCAGTTGCGGTGAAGAAAGGAAGATAAAGACATCCCCCAGGGGTAAATGGCTTAAAGCGTCATCTGCAAAGACCGGGAGAGTCCGGACGTACCCTGAAAAATGGCGGGGAATCCTGAAGGCCCTGATTAAAGGCAGAACCGGACAGAATACAACAGGCATTACCTTCACGGTGGACAGGATCGCCAGGGTTACAGATGCAGGATGGGATGAGATTGAAAAACTTGTTGACTGTCTCCTTACGGACGGAATAATAGAGAAGTTCGAACCCTATCCCAGAACCGCAACAGGCAGGACAAAGATTATATTCAGTGAGAAGGCGGTTCAGTCACTGAAGGAGATTACAGGTCTTGATTCAGACGACAGGGAACGGGAGAGGATAGACCTCTTTTTTAAGACATGGGAATATCCTGTTTCAGAGATACGGAAACATGTTAAAGATATAGCGGCGATTATGGATGAGTTGAAAGGATCGTGGCTTACAACCGGCAAACCGGTCATAACATCCGGCAAAGATGATGCGGTCGTAATGAAATCCCTCACCAACTACAGACTGCTTCTTGAAACCCTGAGGGAGATATTCAATATCGTGTCTGCAGAAGAGATGCTGAATCTCAGGGAACTTGCAATCAGAATCACCGGAGAGTCCAAGGGCATTGAGGCGATCAGACCCTACATGAGAAAGGTCCTTGGAGACCTCAGCCATTACGGAATCTCCGAACATTCACCCTTCATCCTCTTCAGGGGTCCTGTCAGTGGACGTATCGGCGAGAAGGTAATCGACCTGTCGGCCTGCATTGATTATGTGAGTATAACAGTGAAAACCTCCAGATCATTTATTCCGCAATCCTCAAACATGAAGAGGATTATCCTGGTCGAAAACCTCACACCATTTGAAAGGCTCTGCAGAGAGCCGGACAGGTTTGATACTGATACGGGGATTGTTTTTCTTTCAGGGTATCCACCCGGTCATGTCCGGGACTTTGTCAGAAAACTCCTGGCGTTTAAACCGGTTAAGGGTCTTATATGGTGCGACCTTGACCCCGACGGTGTCGAAATAGCCCTGACAGCATCAAAGTGGTTCAAAAACCCGGGGTGGCAGCCTCTGTTTATGGAAAAGGAGTTTCTTTATAACTCAAGGACAAGACCCCTGAGCGTGACTGATATGAAGAAGCTGAGTTCGTTGAAGTCAAGAGATGAGGCATCTGTTTTCCATTCACTCCTGTCTGAAATGGAAACCCTCGGTATAAAGGTTGAACAGGAGGCACAGGAGATATCGGAACTGCCCTTTTAGATAACATTTGACACCCCATGCGGGACGAGTGGTTGATCATCCTACACATATTTTATCTTGAGACCCGCTTTCCCGGCAGCAGCTACCTGTTGTTTATCAGACGAAACAAACAGGTCTGCACGCCAAACTATTGCACACGCAACATGAAGAGCGTCCATCGCACGAAGGGGAGAGGCTTCAAGGAGTTTGGTTGAGGTAGCGATCACTTCCGGGATCAGATTTATAATCATAGCATCACGAACGTCATCGGAAAAGTGTTGTTTTATCCTGGCATAGTCTCTTTGAGAAAGACGTTTTTCTCGTATCCGTCGATTCAGAGCGGAAAGAATTTCAGGAACACAGATGACACTCAGCGATAATTCCGTTGTTTCCCGGCAAATATCGTCGACTATTTGACTTCCTTCTTCCTCTACATATCTCTTTACAAACGCCGAAGAGTCAAAAAACGTCTTCACGCTTACGCTCCTCTATAATCGCCGAAGACAGCTTTACGCCCTCGACGGAGAGTCGGATTCCCGGCCTCTTCCAGGATGGAATTGCATCTTTTGAAACCACCGGCTTAATCTCGGCAACAGGTTTGCCGTGTCGCAGGATAACAACAATCTCTCCCTCCTCTACAGCCGATAATACACTTGAAGCATGTTTGCGAAATTCAGTGAATGATATTGTTTTCATATAGCATCTCCTCTATTCTGTACATAAGTGTACACTAATATGAGCAGAATGTCAAGCAAAAGTAACATTTTTCAGCGATTCACGGTGAAAACCAGTGCAGGATTGCTTCGTTGCTGACGATCCTCGCAATGACATTACGAAAACCTCTTCTGTCATTGCGAGTGAAGTAAAGCAATCCCAAAGCGTTACAAGTTCGCCGTGAATTGCTGAACGCTTTTGTCATTGCACTTGCACAGAGAGTGAACACTGCAGGTGAAAAATATTGACTTAAAAATGAAGAATGATTATCCTTATTAGGATATTATGAGGGCAGAGAAACAGCCACGGAGGCGCTTGATACACTTGGCTTTGCTCATAAATGTATACAGACAGGAGGTTATAAATATATGGCTGAGTTGAACAGTAATCATAAGAAGCAATTACGGGTATTGATGATATTATTTGCCGGCCTTATCCTTTTTCTTGCCGGACTATTTTTTTACGTAAGATACAAGAGCACCCATATATCAACGGATGACGCCTTTATTAAAGGTGATATCCATATTATTGCACCACGAGTGGCAGGGACTATTCAAAAGGTTTATGTAAGGGACAATCAGTATATCAAAAAGGGAGATTTGCTGGTTGAGACAGACCCTGAAATGTATAAAGAAAAGGTGAATGCCGCACAGGCTGAACTTGACTCTCAGAGGTCTCAGCTCAAGTCAAAGGAGTCCTCTCTCGTTACCACCCAAAAACGATTGATTGAACTGAAGTCAGCGGTTGAGGTTGCCAGGGCTAACTATGAATTAAATCTTGCGAGATTCAAACAGGCTGAAACAGACTATAAAAGGGCTGAGAGGCTTCTTCAGGAATCGGTAATCTCACGCTATAAATATGAAAAGATAAAGACCGGCTACGATGTTGTCAGGGCACAATTAACAGAAGCGGACAAGAGGATTGACCAGGCAGGTACCGCTGTTGATTCTCAGAAGGCGGTAATAAATCAGGTCAGGGATTCGATATCTGCACAAAAGCAAATAATAAAGAAGTGGGAGGCTAAATTAATGCTTGCACGTCTGACCCTGTCATATACAAAGGTATATGCCCCTTCTGATGGATATATCACAAGGAAATCTGTTGAAGCAGGTAATCAGATACGTACAGGACAGCCATTGATGGCCGTTGTTCCATTAAACGATACCTATGTTATCGCTAATTACAAAGAGACGAAGTTGGAGGATATAAGACCGGGTCAGCGGGTCAGGATAAAGGTAGATGCATATTCGGGAAAGGTTTTTTGGGGAAAGGTTGATAGCATCATGGCAGGCACAGGAGCGGTCTTCTCCCTCTTTCCTCCCGAGAATGCTACCGGCAATTATGTAAAGGTGGTAAAGAGGATTCCGGTCAAGATTGTCTTTGAAAAAGGTACGGATCCTGAACATGTCCTGAGAATAGGCATGTCTGTAATTCCCACGGTCTTTGTTAAATGAACAAGTGGATTATTGCCTTAACGGTAATGCTCCCAACCCTGATTGAGATTATCGACACATCTGTTGTCAATGTTTCACTGGTACATATCAGGGGGAGTCTTTCCGCCGGCATAAATGAAGCTACATGGACAATCACTGCCTATCTGGTTTCAAACGCAATTATTATTCCCATTTCAGGATGGCTCAGCAAGGTCTTCGGCAGAAGGAACTATCTGGCTGCATCAATTGCAATCTTTACAGGGAGTTCCTTTCTCTGTGGTTCTGCATGGAGCATCAGAAGCCTTGTATTCTTCAGGATTATGCAGGGAATCGGCGGAGGCGCGCTTCAGCCGCTCAGTCAGTCAATCCTCCTTGAATCGTTCCCCCGGAAACAGCATGGTATGGCAATGGCGATCTTTGGCATGGGTATCATGTTCGGCCCGATCATCGGCCCGCTGCTTGGCGGCTGGATAACCGACAACTGGTCGTGGAGGTGGATATTTTATATAAATATTCCTATCGGGATAATATCTATTCTGCTCACGCTCTTTGTTATTCAGGATCCACCCTATATGAAAAGGGTAAAAATGAAGATAGACTATTGGGGACTGATGCTGCTTGCTGCAGGGCTTGGTTCATTGCAGTTCGTCATTGATAAGGGGCAGACGGCGGATTGGTTCTCTTCTCCTGTAATCGTAACTTTTACGATCATAACCGTAGTTGCACTTATCCTCTTTGTTGTCATAGAGCTTTTCTCGGACAATCCGGTAGTTAATCTGAGGTTATTCAAAGACAGGACATTTACCTCAGGAAATATCCTCATGTTCTTTGTCTTTTTTAATCTTTTCGGGAGCATCGTTTTGCTACCGATCTATCTCCAGACCTTAATGGGATATACCGCATATCTTGCAGGTGTAGTGCTTGGCCCCGGCGGTCTTGCCACCATGCTTGCCCTCCCGATAGCCGGAAAACTCGTCGAGAAAAAAAATCCTAAAAATGTCCTTGTGCTTGGTATAGTTATAACTGCACTTTCAACCTACCTCATGTCCCTTTTTAATCTCCAGGCAGACTTCTGGACACTGGTATGGCCACGTGTGATCCTCGGAGTCGGGATGGGCTTTCTCTTTATTCCACTTACCACGATGACCCTCTCGCACATGCCGAAAGAGAAGATGACGGATGCAACCGCCATGTACAATCTCCTGAGAAACATCGGCGGGAGTGTAGGGGTAGCCTTTGTCACAACCATACTCGCAAGGAGGGCTCAGTTCCACCAGTCCAGACTCGTAGAACATCTGACTCCCTTTAATCCCTCATATGCCCTTGCAAAGGAAAAACTGTCTTCAATCATGACATTCGCCGGTATTCATACAGCCAATCCGGATGCCGTGATCTATGGAGAACTCCAGCGCCAGTCACACATGCTTGCCTTTAATGATGCCTTCTTTCTGCTCGCTATCATGATGTTAACCGTACTACCTCTTGTCTTTTTTATGAAGCGGGGAGGTGCACAGGCTCAGCCCACCCTCAAATAAATACAGAGTTTCAAGCTGGTTAAGAGTTTGATGAATCATCCACCTCTATAACCACAGATGCAATACTGCACCCCCTGTCGTGGCTGAGACTGAGATGGATCCTCCCGTTATGAAACATATTAGCAAATAACCTTCCGGCATTACCATACAGTCTGATCTCGGGTTGGCCTGAGCCTTTGTTCATCACACCTATCTCTTTAAGAGGAATGGGCAGACCGGATTTCAGGGCCTTTATAAAGGCCTCCTTTGCTGCGAAACGGGCTGCATAGGAATTATAGGGGTTTGCCTTCCCAGAGCAGTATTTAATCTCCTCAGGCGTAAAAACCCGTTCAACAAACTTTTCACCCCATCTCCTGATAGCCAGCTCAAGCCTCTGAACGTCCACTATATCAATGCCTGTTCCGTGTATCATTTTAGTCAATAGTCAATCCAGACGCTCCTTCATCTCCCTTACAGCCCTCTCCATACCCACAAGGACTGCCCTTGATATGATGCTATGCCCTATGTAAAGCCCTCTGAGACCTTCTATGGATGCAACCGGCATGATGTTGTAATATGTAAGGCCGTGCCCTGCATTTGCATACAGGCCATTCAGTCTTGCCCTCTCGATTGAAGCCATTACCTTCTTCAACTCCTCACGCTGCTCCTCACCCCTCGAGTTTGCATAATGCCCTGTATGGACCTCAACCATTGCAGCCCCTATTTCCTTTGAAACATCCACATCAACTATGGAAGATCCTATAAAAAAACTCACGGGGATTCCTTCTTTCATTAAACGTTGAACAGCATCACGAAACTTATTCCCCGGTCCATGCAGGTCAAGCCCCCCCTCGGTTGTCAGTTCCTCGCGTTTCTCAGGCACGATAGTGACAAGGTCAGGCCTGATCTGTATTGCAGTCTCTATCATCTCCTCTGTGGCAGCCATCTCGAGGTTTAACTCCATGGGTACCACCTCCCTGAGCAGTCTCAGATCCCTGTCCTGAATATGTCTGCGGTCCTCCCTGAGGTGAACGGTTATTCCATCAGCTCCACCCAATACGGCCAGTGTGGCAGCCATAACAGGGTCCGGCTCAAATGCCCTGCGGGCCTGTCTCAATGTAGCAATATGGTCAACATTAACTCCAAGAATCATCTCAAAAACCTCCTTAAAATCATCTCTCCCTCAATCTCCATCCCTGAATCTCCTGAGCGTACCAACCTTTCGGGTACCATACCTGAAGACCGTTACCCCCTTACATCCCTTCTCATATGCCAGGAGAAACGCCTTCTCCACATCCTCCCTTTTTGCGCCCTTTGGGAGATTAACCGTCTTTGAGACCGCATTATCAGTATACTCCTGAAAGGCAGCCTGCATCTCTACATGGTCTTTCGGAGGGATCTCGTGTGCAGTCTTAAAAAGCCTCTTTATCCTGGCCGGCACCTCCTTTATTCCCCTCAGCCTGCCCTTCATTAACACCTTCTTCTCAAGCTCCTGTGAATAGAACCCGAGCTTCCCGGCAAGTGTAAAAAAGTATTTATTCACCTCCATCAACTCTGTATCAAGAATAAGCCTCCTGAAGGCAAGGGCAAAGATGGGTTCTATCCCGCCCGAACAATCAGCAATTATAGAGATAGTGCCTGTTGGTGCAATTGTTGTGGTTGTGGCATTCCTCACCTTTGGTATATCAGGGGCATCATAAATCGACCCCTTAAAGTTAGGAAACACACCCCGCTTCTGCGCAAGCCCTGCTGAGGCCTCCCTTGCCCTTGTCTGTATAAATCTCATCACATCTCGGGCAAGCCTGAAACCCTGATCTGAATTATACCGGATACCGAGGAGTATGAGCATATCCGCCCAGCCCATCACCCCAAGACCTATTTTCCTGTTACCCTTGTGCATCCTTTCAATCTCGGGCAGGGGATACCTGTTCGTATCTATGCAGTCGTCAAGAAACCTGACAGCAACCCTTATATCCCCTCCAAGACTTTCATAATCAATGACAGGGCTACCTTCAGGGTTATCAATTATTGAATTACGCACATATTTTGAGAGGTTCATTGAGCCGAGCACACAGGCCTCATACGGCAGAAGCGGCTGCTCACCGCAAGGGTTGGTGCTCTCTATCTCACCAAGGTGGGGGGTAGGGTTGAATCTGTTTATCCGGTCTATAAAGACGAGCCCGGGATCCCCTGTCTCATGGGCATTCCTGACAATCGCATCAAAAACCTTACGGGCACGGAGCCTGCCAACCGGCTTGCCTGTTCTCGGATTAACAAGTTCATATTCCGTGTTTTTTTTGAGCGCCGCCATAAAGGCATCGGTAACGGCCACGGATATATTGAAATTAGTCAGTTCCCCCTGGCTCCTCTTGGCCTCTATAAAATCGAGTATGTCGGGATGATCAATCCTCAGGATTCCCATATTGGCGCCTCTCCTGGCACCACCCTGTTTTATCACCTCAGTGGCGGTGTTATAGATCTTCATGAATGAGACCGGACCGCCGGCAATCCCTCCGCTTGTCCTGACGATATCAGACCTGGGCCTGAGTCTGGAGAAGGAAAAACCTGTTCCACCCCCGCTTTGCAGGATAAGAGCTGTGTTTTTCAATGTATCAAAGATACTCTTCATCGAGTCATCAACCGGCAGGACAAAACAGGCTGCAAGCTGTCCGATCTCTTTGCCGGCATTCATCAGGGTCGGTGAGTTTGGCAGGAATCTCAGTTCAGTCATCAAAGTGAAGAACCTCTCTTCCCAAGCCCGGGTCTCTTCTCCATAAAGACCTTCAGCACATGCTACATGGGAGGCAACACGGCGGAACATTTCCGCCGGAGACTCTATGACCTCCCCCTTCCCGTTCCTAAGCAGATATCGGACTCTCAGCACACGGAGCGCATTATCAGTAAGGTTAAGCATGGAATAAATTATAGCAGAAAAAGAAGAAAGACTGTAACAGTTCACCAGGGAGAAAACTTGACAGGCTGACATTCCTGAATATAAAAGGGACAGGCTACTTTTGTCCGTTCTTTACCGGACACAACCAAGATTTATCCGCAGATTGCACAGGTTTTTCTACCGAACAGTAAGCAGGCTGCATTGGAAGCGCCCTTTTCTCTTATTCAAGATGTCCTTTAGGAGCCCCTGTCCCTTGGACTCAACTTTTTTGATATAATGTATATATAGACCTTTTTAAGGGCTGGGCCGGGAAGGTAATGGGCATAGATGTGGCTGAAAGGGTATGAGATTTTTGCAGACGATTTTCATTGGAGTGTTTGCAAAAAAGGGAGGTCTTGATGAAGACAGTGGATGCCAGGGGGCTTGGATGCCCCAAACCGGTTGTGTTGGCGGAAGAGACGCTTGATACAATTGAAGAGGGAACGGTAGAGGTGCTTGTGAATAATGAGGCATCTGTGAACAACCTTGGAAGGTTTGCCAAAAAAAACGGGATGTATGCGGAGACCGAAAAGAAAGACGGATACTGGTCTGTAAAGATTACAAAGGGGTATGTATGCGAAGTTACCCCTGAGGAGAGTGTGGTTAAAAAAGAAGAGCAGGAACAGGAGAAAACCGGAAGGGATATCCTGATGATAATCGGCACTGATACCCTTGGCAAAGACGAGGATATCGGGAAGATACTTATGAAGGGGTTTTTTGAGACGATGAAGATGACCCGCGACTTGCCTGACATGATCTTCTTCCTTAATGCAGGAGTAAAACTCACCACTATAAATGAGGAAATAATCCCTGTCATAAAAGAGATTGAATCCATGGGGGTAGAGATATTCTCCTGCGGAACGTGCCTTAAACACTACAACCTTGAGTCAGAGCTGAAGGCAGGCTACAGGGGAACGACAAATCATATTGTAGAAGGTATAAAGGATTTCGGTAAAGTAGTCTGGATTTGACAGCGTGCCACTGATTTCTATATAATTTTAACAACTATTCAGCCGCAGATCTACGCAGATGTCCGCAGATTTTTAAAATATTGAGATACTTTCATTAAAAAGTATGTATCTGTTTTTATCTGCGTAACTCTGTGTAGATCTGTGGCAAAATCTTTTTTAATCTTTTGTACAAAGTGGGCGATTAGCTCAGTGGGAGAGCGCTGCCTTCACACGGCAGAGGTCGGTGGTTCGAAACCACCATCGCCTACCATAATCTTATCCTTATTCCCGGTCATCTCCGACCGATACTATCGTCCAAACCTGCGTAAATCAGAAAAATTTTTGCCTTAATGTGCAGAAATCCTGTAGAATGATAGCATTATTAAAATATAAGGAGGTTTATTTATGAACAAATCCGAATTAATTGAGAAGGTATCCACTGCACTGGAGACCACAAAGGCAGAGGCTGCAAACGTTGTAAATGCTATGCTCAGCACCATAACGTCAACGCTCAAGAAGGGTCAGAAGGTTACAATTGCCGGCTTTGGCACCTTCAGTGTTGTAAAACAGAAGGCAAGAAAAGGGAAGAATCCAAGGACAGGTGAAACCATAAAGATACGTGCCAGAAAGGCGCCTAAATTTAAAGCTGGCAAAGGGTTAAAAGAGACTGTTGGCGGTAAGAAGAAGTAACTGTAGGTCATCCTCTCTCAGATAAATAGAATATAACTTCTTTAATCTATAAATCAGGGGGCATGTAGTGGAGAAACTTCCACACATGCCCCTTTCTGTTTTGTCTTTATTCAACTGATTGCACTGAGAATCAGATCAGCAATAATTGCAGCTATGGATAACAGGAATATGATAGCGTAGTTAGTGTCTTCAAGCGAGGCCTTGATGGAAGAGAGGAGGTACAGGAGGACCTTCCTGTCCTTATCCGACAGAGGGGTATCGGATTTCAGTTTCTCTATCAGCCGGAACTCATCAACTGTCCTTTTCCTTTTTTTTGAGATTCCGTACCGGTAGAGGAAAAAGAAGCAGTATCCTATCGTACCTGTATACCATACAGGTCTTACCCATTGAGGGTCTAAATGCTGAAATACTATTAACGACCTGAAGGCAACAGCAGAAATCAGACCAATGAGAAAGAATCCGTAGATGACGTATTTAGGGACAATGTGAGGTTCTTTAGTCTGCATCTTGAGAGACAACGCGCTATCCTGAGTTCAGGAGTTTTCTGGCCCTTTTAAGGATATTTTCAACTGTGAAGCCAAACTTTTCAAGCAGCACATCGTGAGGTGCGGATGCACCAAACCTGTCAATCCCGATGACATCTCCCTTCAATCCAGTATACTTGTGCCAGCTAAGTGAACAGCCTGCCTCTATTGCAAGTCTTCTATCGCACCCTGAAGGCAATACACGTTCCCTGTACTTATTTGGCTGTTTGTCAAAGAGTTTAAGGGATGCCATATTGACGACACTCACCTTTTTCCCTTCTTTTTTAAGCTCCTCCATAGCTGAGAGGGCGAGATGCACCTCTGAGCCGGATGCCAGAAGGATCAGGTCCGGTGTGCCTCTTGTATCTGCAATGATATATCCACCCCTGTCTGTTCCATCTGCCGGGGCATATTTCTTCCTGTCTATTACAGGCAGTTTCTGTCTTGTAAGTATAAGGGCAACAGGGCCTCCTCTGTGCCGGAGGGCTGTCTTCCATGCCTCTCTTGCCTCGTTGGCATCAGCGGGTCGTATCTCTATAAGGTTCGGGATCGACCTCAGTGAGGCGAGATGCTCTATCGGCTGATGAGTCGGGCCGTCTTCTCCAAGGCCGATGGAGTCGTGTGTAAAGACGTAGATGACATGCAGTTTCATCATGGCGGCAAGTCTTATTGCAGGTTTCATGTAATCTGAAAATACCAGGAATGTCCCGCCATAGGGAATGATGCGTCCTGAGAGGGCCATTCCATTCATGGCTGCCGCCATGGCATGTTCCCTTACGCCGAAGTGGAGGTTCCTGCCGCCTTTCTTTATTCCGAAATCAGCATATTTTTTCAGATATGTATTGTTGGAGGGCGCAAGGTCTGCAGAACCCCCGATGATATTATGCATTCTGTCGGCGAGTGCATTGAGCACTTTCCCTGATGCAGAACGCGTGGCTATTGCTCCATCCCCCGGATTAAATTCGGGCAGCCCGGCATCCCATTCGTCAGGCAGAATGCCATTGTTGAATTCCCTCCACTTTATATAAAGCCCGGGATGTTTTTTCCTGTACACCTTTAAGCGTTTCTTCCATTTGTCCTCTGCTGTTTTGCCTCTGTCAACGGCCGTTCTCATCTGTTTCAGTGCCTTTTGCGGAACCATGAATTTCGGGCTCATAGGCCAGTCGGCATTCATCCTTGTCAGCCTTACCTCTTCCTTTCCAAGCGGGGCGCCATGTGATTCGGAAGTGCCCTCCTTGTTGGGGCTGCCAAAGGCTATGTGTGTCCTTGCAATGATGAGTGAGGGTTTGTCTTGTTCTTTTTTTGCCTCACGGAGGGCCTTTTCAACCCCTTTCAGGTCATTACCGTCAACCCGTTGGACATGCCAGCCGTAGGCCTTGAAGCGGGCTGCCACATTTTCAGAAAAAGAGAGGTCTGTGGAGCCCTCAATGGTAATCCTGTTGTCCGAATAAAGATAGACGAGTTTTCCCAGTTTCATATGTCCTGCAAGTGAGGCCGCTTCTGAGGAGACTCCCTCCATGAGGTCGCCGTCACTGCAGATTGCATAGATATTGTAGTCAACAATCGGGAAGCCCGGTTTATTAAAGTATTCCCTGAGATATCTTTCGGCAATTGCCATACCGACACCGGTGGCAAAGCCCTGGCCAAGCGGGCCGGTGGTTGTCTCTATTCCGGTCTTCGGGTCATACTCAGGATGTCCGGGTGTCTTGCTGCCCCACTGGCGGAAGTTCTTTATATCTTTAAGCCCAAGGGGATAACCATTCAGGTAGAGGAGACTGTAAAGGAGTATGGAGCCATGTCCTGCCGAAAGTATAAACCTGTCCCTGTTAGACCACTGAGGGTTTTTGGGATTATGCATGAGGGCCTTGCTCCAGAGGACGTACGCCATTGCCGCATCACCCATCGGCATGCCCGGATGACCGCACTGTGCCTTTTCAACTGCATCCACAGAAAGAAAGCGGATGGTGTTAATACAGAGTTCATCAATATTCATTCTTTCCTCCAGGGGGTAATTTTTCTTGTACCGGAATCCAGTGATAAACGGTTGTTGGGAGCTATATGACAGGCTCTTCCCATAACTGCAGCTTCTTATCTCTGGATCCGGGTTGTAGTATTTCGAGAACTGTTTTTAGAAAACTCATAGCCTTACAACTACGTCCTTTGACCTTAGGTATTCCTTTGTTTCCCTTATTGTGTATGCCCTGTAATGGAATATGGATGCAGCGAGCACAGCGTCTGCCTTGCCATCGGTCAGGGCCTCATAGAGGTGTTCAAGGTTTCCTGCTCCGCCGGATGCAATAACAGGTATGCCCACTGCCTCAGCTACAGTCCTTGTAAGTTCTATATCATAACCGTCCTTTGTCCCGTCCCTGTCCATCGAGGTCAGCAATATCTCTCCAGCGCCAAGCTCTTCCATATATTGAGCCCATTTAACAGCATCAAGCCCTCTCGGTTTTCTCCCACCGTGTGTATAGACCTCCCAGATCGGGGATTGACGGTCTGAGATTGACGATTTAAGATTCAGGAATTCAAGAGATTCGTTCTGTAACAGCCAGTCCGGGGGGGCTCCTGATGCCCCGCTGCATCTCCTGGCATCTATTGCCACCACTATGCATTGACTGCCGAATCTTTCGGATGCCTCCCTGATAAAACCAGGCTCTCTGATAGCAGTGGTATTTATTGAAACCTTGTCACAACCTGCATTCAGCAGGTCGCGTATATCGTCAGGGTTTCTTATGCCCCCACCAACTGTGAGTGGCATGAAGACATCATTAGCCGTCTTCTCAACCACGTCAAGGATAATGTTGCGTTTTTCGTGTGAAGCCGTGATGTCAAGGAAGACCAGTTCGTCCGCTCCCTGTTCATCATAGTACAAGGCATTTTCAACAGGGTCGCCGGCATCACGGATGTTTACAAAATTTACACCCTTTACCACGCGACCGTCTCTTACGTCAAGGCATGGTATGATCCTTTTTGCAAGCATAGTTAAGTATTATAACAGTCCGGTCGAAAAAATGGACAGATTAGGGCTAAAATCCAGAACAATGTAAAAATTTGAGGCCGTCGTTATCTCTTTCTATTTAAACTTATGATGCTTGTTAAATAATTAACTATGTCAAAGTAAGGTCTATATCTTTATGCTTTCAGATGTTGACATGAAAAGACAAGGTAACTGGATTCGTAGTTCAATATGAAATATTTCTTGAAGATAAATGGGTGCCTATTGTGAGATATGATACCGCTCATGGATTTGCTCACAAAGATTTGATAAATCCTGACGGCAGTAAGGAAAAGATATTGATAGGAGTAGTACACTTGAATGAGGTTTTAACATTAGCTGACTGACAGGGATATCAATGAAAACTGGAAAAGATATAAAGACAGATATTTTAGGAGGATAAAGAGATGACAAGAGAAGAATTGTTCAAAAAAAATCAACAGCTTTCCACGTAATTTGAACTTTATCTCCTTGAGCATCCCGAGATAGAAGATAAAATTCCCGACAATGCCATGATTGAGATCGATAAATCAAAAAAAGTGAAAAACAGCGGGAAACACTAAAGTAACTGCCTAAGATGGTAACAACAAAGAGAAATGTCAAATGTTGAGACCCCTGTTTTTCTGTACCGGCAAAAAATCGATTGACAAAAGGTTAACATACAGGTTAACATTATGATAGATACAGGGCAGATATACAAAGGCAGAAAACACGCTATCCATGGGCTGGTCGTAAACGGCAAGTGCCGCATAATAGATTTCATTGAAGGGCTTGAAGAACCTGACAAGAAAAAGGTAATTGCATTGCTTAAACGTACGGCGGATTTAGGGCTGCCTAAAAACACCGAGAAGTTTAAATCCCTGAAAGGCTCAGGGCTATATGAGTTCAAGTCCTATCAGGTAAGAATCTTATGCTTTTTTGACAGAGAAAAGGTAATCATTCTGACTCATGGCTTTATAAAAAAGAGAGACAAAACCCCGAAAAGAGAGATAACAAAAGCTGAAAAGCTTATGAGAGAATATAGCGTATGGAGGAAAAAGGAATGAAGACGGAAAAGTGGTTCAGCAAACTGCTTGATAAATATAAAGAAGACCTCGAGTTCCGCACGGAAGAGATAATACTCGACTTTACGGAAAAGATAGTGACCATGATGGAAAAAAAGAATATCAGCCGTGCAGAGCTTGCAAGAAGACTCAATGTTTCCAAGGCATTTGTAACAAAGATGCTGAACGGCAATCCGAACCTCACCATCAAAACCATGGTGTCTATTGCAGATGCCCTTGAATGCAACCTGAATCTTGATATATACCCAAAAGGCTTTAAGGCAAGAAACCTTTATTTCTTTGACAACAGAAGAATGGACAGAACAAAATTCAATGAAAATGTTGTACTGATAGCTGAAGAGGAATTAAATGCGTGCGCTGCTTGATATAGATGATTTTTTTGTTGAAGAGCTTGCTGTAAAGGCAAACCCTGAATATATTGAAGCAGCATCAGGGGACAATAAAGTCAGCATCTCCTTTGACATAAAGCGAAAAGGAGAAAAGCCTCTTTTTATGATTTCAATGTCAATTGATGTCAATAAATCAAAGAAGGCATTTTTAACGGCTCCCTACCAACTGCATTTAAAACTTAACGGCTTTTTCAGTTTCCCGGAGGGAACTGAAGAGGAAACCATAAAAAAGATGATAGGGTTAAACGGCCTCGTGATTCTGTACGGGACTGCAAGAGGAATTGTGGCACAGGCTACCGCCAATTGCCTTCATGGCAAGTTTGTACTTCCCTCTGTAAACTTCGTTGAGCTGGTGAAAAAAAAGGCACTGCCTGCCAGGAAAACACAACGCAAAACGGCTCAAAAGAAATCCTCCTGATCTCCTGTTCAGAGATACTCTGGAGTATTAAAATTATTGCAGGAAAGCATATAATATTACAAAAAATAGGAGGATAAAAAGATGACAAGAGAAGAATTGTTCAAAAAAAACCAACAGCTTTCCACGGAATTTGAACTTTATCTACTTGAACATCCCGAGATAGAAGATAAAATTCCCGACAATGCCATGATTGTATTGCTTCCTGATTATGACAAAGAGCTTGCAGACAGGAATAAGGAACTTGCCGAGGCTAACAAAGAAGCAGGTCAAACAATAGTTTATGTAAGGACGGTAAAGAATGATGAAAATGTATTCCATGTGGGAAACAGACAGCTCGTGTAGACCTGGTTTCTCCGGTTTATTTTGCATTTGAAAATTTCGGGGGTCAAACAAAACTTGTATGATTATTGATCGTCTCAAAATAGTCAAGATGATATCTATCTATCTCTTTCTAAGTAAAGAAGACATCGTTTCCTCGTCAATTCAATTATGAGACATTTAATAATTTGTTAACACTGCCATGAACATAGAATCACGCATAAAAAAGCTTATAGGCCATTCAGATAAATTACTCACTTTTTATCTTGGTACAGTGAGAAAATACTCCATTTTGGACCCGATGATATTTTCACAAGATGTTTGTGGTAGGTTTGGTAGTGGGAAAGCCGATAGTGGGTATCGATTGCTTAGATCTACGCTTTTCTACAGTGTAGTGCAAGATATCGCCAATCTTTTCTATGACCACGGGAAGACCAATCCAAGTGTCATGAACATCTACAAAATGATAGACGATGGCAAAATCATAGACGAGCTCAGGAAGAGATACATTACAGAATATATTCCTGATGAAGCATTGAAGGTGTTCTATAAACACAGGTCTCACGAAAGAACAATCGAATTCAACAAATATAAAAAGGAACTGTGCGACCAAATAAAAACAATAGAAAAGGACCAGAAGTTACGAGCAATAAAATCAATACGTGACAAATTCACTGCTCATATCGATTTACAGTTCACAAACGATAATTACGAATATCATGATATCGCAAAATACAGTCTTAAATGGAATTCTCTCAAGAGGGTTCTCAATGATTTAAAGCCAATTATTGAAAGCATCGGTTTTGTAGTTCGTGGAGCTGACTTTGCATGGGATTCGTTTGAGCAACAAAATCAAAAAATAGCAGATGGGCTATGGAACAAGTAGAAAGTGATAACAAGGCAATTTGACTCGGGCACGCCGCTACGCTACGCGTCGGTAAATTGTAACGTCATATGCTGAAAAAAACAATGCATGATTGCAAAAATGAACTTAAAGAATGGCGTCAGTTGGTTGGTGCCACAATATTAAGTTTTGGTGATATTGAGCTGATTACACTTAAATGTCTATCTCGTTTACCCTCAGATAGAATATTTGAGTCAACATCTAAACTACCATTTGCAACACGTATAGACCTAATTATTGAAATCATTGAGGGTAAGAGAAAAAAACTAAAATCAGCTGAGGTCATAGTCGAGAAACTGAAAAGAGCGAAGAAGCTTGTTGAATATAGAAACGTACTTGCCCACAACCCTTTAGTAGTAGATATCTATAAAAACAAAACAACAGGGGACATTGCTGTAGAGCATTTAATCTATGCCGAGAGAAAGAAAAAGAAACGGATTGATATCAAAAGACTGAAAGAGCTATCCTTGGAAGTTGAAGATATTGCATCTGAATTGTATACAGCATTCAGTCGGTATGTCAGTATTATTGATAAAAATAATCTATGAATAGTACATACTTAAAATTAGAGAAGATTTGGAACGCTTGTTCTGTAAAGGGAAGTAGTGCTCTTTTAGAAATAATTCCGCTATTTAAAGATTGCGGTATTAGGCTTCGCCAAAATGATGACTCACTGAAACAAATTACCCTTTCTATTGCAACAACAAAAGAAAATCCTTATGTGGTTGGTCTAAGATACATAAAAAATAATGGCACGTTCACAGAAGATCATTTTTTATGCGAGATTGAAGGTGTGGGACTTAATGGCAAAGAAATAGTTCATCACCCAAAGCGCAAACTGGAATATAAACTACCAGAATACAAGGGAACTCACAAGGAAACTCCAAATATAAATTCGGTTCAACCTATCAAATTGCTTACCGATGTAAGTACATATAGTTACTTTGGAAACTTCGACAAAAATGTTTAAAAGGAAAAAAACAACAATGTCCAATAAAAAAAACATATACGGCCCTGATAACCCCCACCCTCTGAGCTCGCGGAAAACAGAGCTTATCTGGGAGGGAAAGTATGATGAATATGGCAACAGGCGGGAGGTTGATATTGCCGGGTGTGCCATGCCGATGCAGAAGATTGAGACGATTGATGAGCCTGCAAGCAGATTAAAGCCGCTGGGCCTTTTTGATCATGAAAAGGCCCACAAGGACGATTTCAGAAACATGCTCATATGGGGCGACAACAAGCTCGTTATGGCGAGTCTTCTGAAAGATTTCAAGGGCAAGATCGACCTTATATACATTGACCCGCCCTTTGATGTAGGTGCAGATTTCACAATGAACGTCCCTATTGGAGATGAAAAGGAAACTACAGGCAAGGACCAGTCAACCCTTGAGATGGTGGCTTACAAGGATATGTGGGGAAAGGGAACGGACAGTTATCTGCACATGATGTATGAACGGCTGGTGTTGATGAAAGAGCTGTTAAGTGAAACGGGGAGTATTTATGTTCATTGTGATTGGCATGTTGCACACTTAATTAAGTTAATTATGGACGAAACCTTCGGAAAAGACCAGTTCAAAAATAACCTTGTTTGGTGTTACAAAACAAGACAGTTTTCAAAGCAGTATTGGAACAAAAAGCATGATGATATCTTCTTCTATACAAAAGGTACTAAGTGGACTTTCAATTGGAATGCCGATGGTGTGATGGAGCCTTACTCTGAAAATACCATAAAGAAATATCGACTAAAAGATGAAAAGGGCTACTATCGCCTTTGTGGCCGTGGAATTAAAGGAAGTCCCATTAAATCAGCAAAGGATGTAGATCCTAAATGGGAACAAACTCATCCAGAGTTAGTTGTAAGAGACTACATTGGAAAAGGCTATGCTCCTTCTGATTATTTACTTATTGATATAGAAAATCAAGTTTCAAATGATCGAACTGACTTCGCAACACAGAAACCAACTGCTTTACTGGAAAAAATCATAAAAGCCTCCTCCAACGAAGGCGATCTTGTGGCTGATTTCTTCTGTGGCTCAGGCACTACAGGGGCAGTTGCAGAAAGGCTTGGCAGGCGTTGGATAATGTCAGACCTCGGCAGGTTTGCAATACATACAACCCGAAAACGGATGATCGGGCTTCAGAGAAAGCTTTATAAAGAAGGCAGGCCATACCGGGCCTTTGATGTCTACAATCTCGGCAGGTATGAAAGGCAGTGGTGGCAAAAGGAGAGGCTTAGAGGTGCAAATGAAGAGCACCGGAAGGTTGTGCTTGGATTTTACAGGGCAGAGGTCCTGCAAAACTCAAGCTCTCCGCTTATCCATGGCAGAAAAGGTTCGGCCCTGTGTCATGTTGACAGCATTGACGGGCTTTTCACCCGTAAGGAGTTAAGGGCTGCTGCCGAAGCAGCAAAAGAGGCAGGGGCCAGGGAGCTGCATTGCCTTGCATGGGAGTTTGAGATGGACCTGCGGCTTGTATGTCTCGAGATAGAACATGCTCATGGTATCAAGATTAAGCTCGTTCCGATCCCACGTGAAATTATGGAAAAGAACAGGACATCTCCACCACCGTTCCTTGAGGTTGCCGTGCTGGAGGCAGAGCCTGTTTACAAAACATCAAACGGGGAAAAGGTTATAGAAATTAAACTGACAAGGTTTGTTCCATCCCTTGCAGAGGTTCCGAGCAGGGAACTTGAAGCGCTCAGGGAAAGGGCTGTAAAGAGCGGGTTCGACTTTATAGACTTCTGGGCAGTGGATTTTGACTATCAGGATGGACAGCCTTTTGAACATCACTGGCAGGCATACCGCACAAGAAAAAACCGCTCTCTTCCTACGGTTTCAGATTCCGGATTTAACAAGTATCCGAAAGAGGGTAAATATACAGCTTGTGTCAAGGTGGTGGATATTTTTGGGTGTGACACATCCATAACAATTGAGATCGAATATTGAAGCCAAAAACCCTTGATATTAACCCGGCAACTATTCAGGAGACACGTTCGTCAAAATCAACCACTTAAGAA